>Ga0209211_10000473_pt1 | contig 81102 bp, 76 predicted proteins | sample RifGroA2_FD_183992 | JGI IMG/M metagenome (GOLD analysis project Ga0209211, IMG submission 183992) | Groundwater microbial communities from Rifle, Colorado, USA - Groundwater A2 (SPAdes) (version 2) | ecosystem: Environmental > Aquatic > Deep subsurface > Groundwater | place: Rifle, Colorado... | reverse complement strand
CCATGAGTTCGGCGCTCAAGGTCAGCTCACGGTTGCGCAGCTTATCGAACAGGTTTTCGGTGAGGTGGCACAATGCCACCAGTTCGGTCGCGTTGAGGAATCCCGCGCCGCCCTTGATGGTGTGGAAGCCGCGGAATACGTCATCGAGCAGCCTGCTGTTGCCAGGAGACTTCTCCAGATCCACCAGCTTGCTGTCCACATCGGCGAGCATGTCCCCCGCTTCTTGCAGGAAATCGCTCAACATATCTTCCATACTTGCAAAATCATTCATGTCAGAACCCCATGCTCGCCAGCAAGTCATCCACCTGATCCTGGCTGGTCACCACGTCATTGCGCCCGTGCGGATTGACCACCGGACCATTCAGCAAGCCGGAATGATCCCAGTCCGCCTTGAGCGAGGGCGACGCGCTTTCCAGCAGCAGCGACAGCAGCTGTTTTTCCATGTTCTGTGTCAGGTCGATGATCTTCTTGATGACCTGCCCGGTCAGATCCTGGAAATCCTGCGCCAGCATGATTTCCATCAGGTAGGCATTGGTCGCCTTGGTCTGTTTTGGCACGCCGTTCAGGAAAGCCTGCGTCTGCATGACCATGTCCCTGAATTGCTCCACGCTGAGTTTCTGTTCGAACAGCATCTGCCATTGCCCGGCCAAGCGTTGCGATTCCGCACCCATCACTTCCACGATGGGCTGCGCGGCGTCGGTGGCGTTCAGCACGCGCTCCGCCGCCTGCTGCGTCATGGTCGCCACATAGTTCAGGCGGTCGCGCGCATCGGGAATGCTCGATGCCGCCTTTTCGATCTCCTTGGTCAGCCCCAGTTCGCGCAGCGTATCGTGCAGCGTCCGCGCCATCTGGCCAAGACTATTGATGACATTACCCCCCGCCGTATCGCAAGCCTGCACGTCCGTCTTGCTGCATACCTCGGCCTTCTTCGTCTTGGTGATGCTGTCGAACAGCGCTTCCAGTTCGTCGCTATCTCTATTGGCGTTCTCGGTCATTGGCAAACTCACTTTTGCATGTTTTGAAATATTTTTTTCAGCTTCTCGTCCAGCGTCCCACCGGTAAAGGGTTTCACGATGTATCCGGAAGCCCCTGCCTGCGCCGCCTCGATGATGTTTTCCTTCTTCGCCTCCGCCGTCACCATCAGCACCGGCAGGTGCTTGAGCTTGTCGTCCGCGCGGATCGCGCGCAGCAACTCGATGCCGGTCATGTTGGGCATGTTCCAGTCGGTCACCACGAACTCGATCTCGCTGTCGTTCAACAACCTGCTCAGCGCGACAACGCCATCTTCGGCCTCGACGATATTGCCGAACCCGAGTTCCTTGAGCAGGCTGCGCACGATGCGGCGCATCGTGGAAAAGTCGTCCACCACCAGGAATTTCATATCCGCATCAGCCATCGCGTCCCCCCACCAACATAGGGCGCAGGGCAGCGGCCAACGCCCCGGGATCGAACTTGGGAACATAGCAGTCCACACCCATCCGTTGCCCCATGCTGCGGTTGGCGCTTGACGAGAGCGATGAATGCATCACCACGGGAATCCCGTCAAAACGGCTGTCCGACTTGATTTGCTGGGTCAGCACATAACCGTCCATTTCCGGCATCTCGGCATCGGTCAGGATGACCTGTATCTGGTCGTGCAGCTTCTTCCCTTCCATCTGGGCGGCATCCGCCAGCGCCTTCAGCCTCTCCCACGCCTCGCTACCGTTGTTGGCCTGTACCTGCCGCACCCCCATCTTGTCCAACACCTCTGAAATCTTCCGGCGCGCCACCGAAGAATCGTCCACATAGAAAACGCACAACTCGTGACCGTTTTCCAGTTTTTCCAGTTCGCCGATGGCGGCGTCGCCGAATGCGCTGGACAGTATCTGCTCAACATCCATCAGCGAGACCAGCGTACCGTCCTCCCGCTTGGTCAACGCATTGACCAGCCCGCCCTTGTTCAACAGGCTCTCATCGCAGGGATGCACCGTATTCCAATCCACACGGATGATGCGATCGACCGCATGCACCAGGAACCCGAGGATATGGTTGCTGTATTCGGCCACTATCATGGACTGTAGCGGCTCATGCCTCGCCACCCCCATGAACCTGGCCAGATTCAGCACCGGCATCACATGTCCGCGCAGGGATACGATGCCATCCACCCCGTGCGGCATATTGGGTGTCCTGGTCAGCGGCATCCTCTGACAGACCTCCTTGACCTTGAATACATTGACCCCGAAACATTCGCCGGTACCGATGGAGAACAGCAATATCTCCATCTTGTTGGCGCCCGCAAGGTTGGTGCGCTCATCCACAACATCCAGCAACGATCTATCTTCTGCCTGCAATTGCCCCATCTCCGTCATGCCCCTTTGCCCCCCGTCAATAGTCGCTCCAGCGTCTGGGCAAGCCTGTTCGGTTCGAACTTGGATACATACTCGTCCACACCTACGGACCGGCCGAGATCCCGGTTGGAATCGCCGGAAAGCGAGGAATGCATCAGCACGGGTATACCCTGGAAGCGCTTGTCCGACTTGATTCTGCGCGTCAGCGTATAGCCGTCCATTTCCGGCATTTCCACATCGGTCAGAATGAGCTGTATCAGCTCCTTCACCGGTCGGCCCGACGCATCGGCCTGATCCGCAAGTTTCCGCAACTCCTGCCAGGCTTGCATGCCGTTCACCGCCGAGATATGGCCTATCCCCATGGCGTCCAGCGTCCGCTGAATCTGGTTGCGCGCCACATGCGAATCGTCCGCGAAAAAAACCGTGCGGCTTTCCAGCCCGATCGGCTTCACGTTCCGGAAAACATGCTCGTCGTCAAGTCGGCGGGTTTCAGCCAACACCTTCTCGACGTCCATCATCATCACCAGACGCCTATCTGCCAGCTCGGTTACCGCCGTGACCAGCCCGCCCATCTCCGCATTGAGCATTTCCGGCGGCACCCGCATCGCCGACCAGTCCAGCCGCAAAATGTTGTCCACCGATTCAACCAAGAAACCCTGAATGCAGCCGTTGTATTCGGTGACGATCATGATAGATGGAGGTACATCCACCTCCAGCCCGATGTATTTGGCAAGATCGAGCACCGGCACCAGCACGCCGCGCAGGCTGACCATACCCTCCACCCCTTCCGGCATCTCGGGCGCACGGGTGATCTCCGGGATACGCATCACCTCGCGCACCTTGAATACATTGATGCCGAAGGTCTCTTTCCGCCCGGTGTGTTTATCCAGCCCGAGGGAGAACGACAGCATCTCCAGCTTGTTGGTGCCGGCCAGTTTGGTGCGCCCATCGATGCTGCTCAATAAATCGGACATATGCTTCTCCCGATACTCAAGCGTCGATCATGCACTTGGTCAGCGGATAGCCGGCCCTGCGCAGTTGCCCGGCAATGACCGCCAATTCATCCCCTGCCGCTTTGGCATCCCGCGCCTGTTGCGCATTGCTGTCCGACAGCACATTGATGTTTTCGATAGCTCTTGCGATATTTTCGCCGGCTACAGACTGTTCCCGCGAGGCATGGGCGATATTCTCGATATGTCTGGCGACACTGGCAGATGCACTCTTGATCTCCACCAATCCATCGCCGTTTGCGCGAATCAGGGTGATGCCAGTTTTCACCTCGGCCACCGCGCCTTGCATGGAACTGACCGCCGCATCGGAAACCGAATTGATCTCGGCGATGGTACGCGCGATATCCTTGGTGCTCGTCGAGGTGCGGTCGGCCAGCTTGCGCACCTCGTCCGCCACCACCGCGAACCCGCGTCCCTGCTCGCCGGCGCGCGCCGCCTCGATCGCGGCATTCAGCGCCAGCAAGTTGGTCTGGTCGGCGATATCCTTGATGGCATTGGCGATCACACCAATCTTCTGGATGGAAGCGCCCAGGTCGGCAATGGTCTGACTGGATGACTGTACGGTATCCGCCACTTTGCCGACGGTGGAAATACTGAGCTCCATGTTGCGCTCATTTGTCTCCACGATGCCCTGCATCGTAGCGGCACCCTTCAGGGAGTCGCCTGCCATTCCCGCCACCTCGGCGACAGACTGGCTGAACTCCTCGACCGTGGCTGCGATCTGCTGGATATGGTCGCGTTCGATTACTGCGTTGTTCGCCACGACAGACAGCCTGTCGTCCACCCCTCCGGCCCGTTCTTCCACCCCCGCCACCGAAACGACGATCTCGTCCACCATGGTGCGCAAGTAGTTCTGCATGGTCTGCATCTCGCACAGCAGGGTTCCCATCTCATCCCGGATGGAAATATCCAGCTCGGTATCCATATCGCCCTGCATGATTCCTCGGAATTCATCGATCACGGCCCGAACCGGACGGCTGACATACCTGTTAGCGCAGAAACCGATGAAGAAATATAGAACGACCAACAATCCGGCCTGTCCCGCCAGCATCATCCATGCCCGTTGCTCGGCTTTTGCCAGATCGGGCCCGAGGTCGAACAGCACGTCCGAGGCACCCAGCACCGCACCTTCCTGCGCCTGGTGGCAACCGGTGCAATCCGTGCCGTGGAAATCCTTGCTCGCAAGATAAGGCGTGACGACGCGCAATGACGGCACACCAGCCTTGTCGTAGGCCAGCGTTACGCTTCGTTCCTTGCTTGCCAGCACCTGCCGCTGGATATCATCCGTGACCGCCTCCTCGGGCAGACCGGCGCCATATATATCCACCACCGGTTGCGCGCGCACGATCCGCGCCTCGATTACGCCGCCCGATGACTTGACCTTGTCGAGCAGCAGCTTGCGATTCCCTGCCTCGCCGATCTGCCCCGTGGTCATCAGCATATTGGCGCTGTCGATGATCTGGTTGGCGACCAGATCGCCTTTCTCCGAAACGGAGTTCACCATGTCTCTTTGCAACTCGTTCCACACGCCAATCTGGCCGACAATAGAAAAAACCGCCAGCGGAATGAGTATCGCCGCTTGCAACTTGGTTTTCAGCGGCCAGTTCTTGAACTTGAAACGCTCATATTTGAAGTCGAGCTGCTTGCCGCTCCGGTTCAGTTCGCCATAGAGCGCCTCCGCCTCGGCCACCTGTTCGCGCGTAGGCGCCCGGCGCACCGAAACGTAACCGATGGTCTGCCCGTTCTCGATAATGGGCGCGACGCTGGCGCGCACCCAGTAGTGGTCGCCGTTCTTGCTGCGGTTCTTCACCACGCCGCGCCAGGGACGCCCCTCATGTAGCGTGTCCCACAGCCACTTGAAGGCTGCAGGCGGCATGTCCGGATGGCGCACGATGTTGTGGCTCCGCCCGATCAGCTCCTCGCGCGAATAACCCGATATCGCCACGAAGGCATCGTTCGCATAAGTAGTAATGCCCTTGGTGTCGGTCTTCGAGACCAGCACCGCTCCAGCCGGAAACGGAGCCTCTTTTTGTGAAACGTAAGCGTCTTTATTTTGCATCTTTTCCCCCGCCACCTTCCAAAGCAATCACGAACCGCCCCGCATACCCCAATTCCCCATAAGAACGATCCCTAAATCGCACCTACACCCTGAATATGTTTACCGCCTCCTTGACTTGCACCGCCTTGCCTTCCAGTTCGTTCGCCAGTTGCAGCAGGCTGCTTGCCGCGCCGGAATTTTCTTCCGACATCCGGGCGACCTGCTCGGTATTTTTCGCCAGGTCGCTGGCGGCAGTGTTCTGTTCGGCCAGCGCGGCGGAAATATCGTCGATCACACCCGCCACTTCGGCAAAGCTTTGCTGGATATGCACGATAGAGTCTTGCGCGGTCTCGGCATCCGCCACCCCCTGACGGGTGGTCTTCACCACCTTGCCCATGCCGTCCAGCGCGCGCGCGGCCACTTCGCCGATCTTGGACGACATCTCGTTGATCTCGCTGGTGGCGCTCGCGGTGCGTTCGGCCAGCTTGCGTACCTCGTCGGCCACCACCGCAAAACCGCGCCCCTGCTCGCCGGCGCGTGCCGCCTCGATCGCGGCGTTCAGCGCCAGCAGGTTGGTCTGGTCGGCGATATCCTTGATGACCTTCACCACATCGCTGATGCGCGAGGCATCCTCGCCGAGGCGCGATACTTCGCCGGAGGCGCTTTCGATCTCCTGCGCGGTCGCCAGCAGGCCGGAGACCGTCTTGTTCACCACCTGCGCGCCCTGCTCCGCCCGGCTGCGCGAGTCGGCGGCGATGCTCTTGGCGCTGCCGCCCTGATCGCTGATATGGGTGGTGGACACGCTCAGTTCTTCGATCGCCGAAGCCATGCTGCTCACCGCATCCGATTCGCGGTTGACGTTCCCGGCAATCTGCCCGGCGGAACTGGCAAGGTTATGCGCCATATCCTGGACCTGGCTCGCCTGCTCCTTGACCGTGGAGATCATGGCGCGCAGCCTGGATTGCATCTCATAGGCATTCGCCAGCAGGCTGCCCGGAACGAGCTTCCCGCCCGGCTGCAGGGAGAAGTTGCCGGAGGCCATGGTATTGACCACTTGCGCGACCTCTTTGGGATCGCCGCCCAGCTGGCGCAACACCGCACGAATGACGGCATTACCGAGAAATGCCGATATCGTCAGCACAAGCAATGCGATCGCCATGTTGAAATTACGGCGCAGCTCGAAATTCCGCTCGGCGACCCTGGATTGTTCCGCACCTTCCGCGCTCACCAGTTCCAGATGCTCGTCGCGCACCTCCGCCAGTTGCTTGAGCAGTGGTCGGTCGATACCGTTCACGCTTTCATCCGATACGGCATCGAGGCTGGCATGCGCATCGATTTGCGCCAGATATTTGTCACGCACGGAGCGATGTTCCGCGCCGAGCGCCTCCAGTTTGCCGAGTACCCCATCCAGGCTCTGTATCGTTTTGCGCTCCGTGCCGATGGCATTGAGCATGGCGATAATCCCCTTCGATTCGGTCTGCACTGCCGCGATCTTCTTCGCGAGCGCGATGGCGTTCGCGCGATGCGTCTCGAATTCTTCCGCACTCTTCACGAACTCGCCGCGGTATTTGCTGAATCTTTCCGGATTGGCGCCGCGCATCCAGACGTTCTTTTGCGACTTCGCCTCGATCTGGTACGCGATATCCATCCCGCCGATCTCGCGCATCAATTCCATGTCGGCGTTCAGGCGCGCGATGTTCTCACTTTCGCTCTGGATCGCCCCGGTCAATTGCAACAAACCTATCGCTACCGTCGCAATCAGCATACCGAACAAAAACAACCCCAGTCCGAACAGCTTGTTCTTTAATGTCAAGTTACCCAGCATTTTCTCCCCCCGGTCTCCGTTTATTATTGAAACACCCGCACGCCACCTTCTTTCGCGCCCCCGCTAAACCTTGAATCGCCCCACCGTGCTGCGCAGGTTCTCGGAAAGGTCTTCCATCGACCTTGCCGCCCCCAGCGTACGCTTGACCGCCTCATTGCTCCGGCTTGCCATCTCCGCGATATTATCCACGTTTCCGGAAATCTCCCTTGCCGCATCGCGTTGCCGGTTGATCGATTCGGAGATTTCCTTCAGGCCGTGGTTCACGTTATCGACCGAGGTGTTCGCCTCGGTCAGCACCGCCGCCACTTCGCGGATGTGTTCCTGGCTGCTTTGCAGGGCACCCATGCCGCGCTGTATGGTCTTCTCGACCCTGCCGGACTGCTCGCCCAGCGACCGGGTCACTTCGTCGATCTGCGCGGCCGACTGCGCGGATTTCTCGGCCAGCTTGCGCACCTCGTCGGCCACCACCGCAAAACCGCGCCCCTGCTCGCCGGCGCGCGCCGCCTCGATGGCCGCGTTCAGGGCCAGCAGATTGGTCTGCTCGGCGATATCGCGCACCTGTTTGGTCATGCTGGTGATGCTCTGGGTGTTGCTGACGAACTCGCCCACCGAACTGGTGATGTCCCTGACGGCGCTCTCCACGCTTTCCAGTTCCCGCACCATCTCGTGCAGGCTCTCCTGGCCGCGATTGGCGCGCTCCAGACTCTCGTATGACAGCCGCGCCACCCGGTCCGTGCCCTCCGCCACCTCGCCTATGCTGGCACTGACCTGTTCGACCGCGCGCGAAGTCGTGGCGGCGACGTCATTCTGTTGCTGTGCGCTTTGGGAAATTTGCTCGGCATCCTGCGCCAGCGAGTGGGCTGCGCTTGCCACCTGGGAAGCATGATTATCGACCTGCCCGACGATAGCCTGAAAACCTCCCGCCAGCTCGTTGAACGCCTGCGCAGTCTTGCCGATCTCATCATAGTTGCGCACTGCGGCGCGCTTCGTCAGATCGCCGTCCGCCTGCATCTCCTGCATGGTTTTTTGCAGTTCGCGCGTCGGACGGATCACCCGACCGATCAGCCAGCCGATCAGTAAATACAGGAATATCTGGATGGCGATCTGCGCGCCCCACAGGACACTATTGGCTTTCCGGATCAGCGCGATTTCATCGGAAACGTCCACCGTAATACTGGCTGCGCCGTTCACCGTTCCCTCCGGAACGGTATGGCACATCAGGCAATCGGTGCCGCGAAAATCCTTTTTGGCAATGAACGGCACGATGACGCGCAACGCCTGCTTGCCATCCTGCTCGAGCAGCCTGCTTTGCTCGGTGGCGGACGATAATGCAAGCCGGTCCATCTCGTCTACCGGCTGCTCGGAAGGCAGCCCCGGCCCGAACTGGTCTTGCACCGGCTTGTTGCGGATGACGCGCAACTCGATCACCTTTTCGGTGGCGCCCATTTTCTTGACGTACAGCGAACGCTGTTCGGCATCGCTGATGATGCCGTTCAGCATCAGCATGTTCAGCCCGTTCAGCACACCGTCGGCGGAGACCTCCGCCTTTTGCCGCACATCTTCCAGCACGCGATGCTCGAAGGCCTCCAGCGCAGCTCGCTGCGCGAGCACCATGATGGAGAGCAAAACGAGTTGAATAGGTATCTGAAGCTTGTTCTTGAGCGACAAGCTACTCCACCAATTATTCATTTTCTTCTCCCTGAGTTCATGGCAGCACGGCACCACTGACATATATCAGCATGATAACGGCAACAAATCAATCTTCTTTAAGGGGAACAGAGGGCAAACACCCCGCCAATTCACGGCTGATGGCATGCGGGCGTTCGCTTTCATGTGCGGTCAGTGCGCTGCCGGGACAGTCGCCCCTCCCGGAGGCGCGGCGGGAACTGCATCTGCAGTTTCATTGGTCGCATCGCCGGTCGTTCCATCGGCTGCATCACCGGTCGCTTCATCTGCCTCGGCATCCGTCCTCACGATGCCGCCATCATGCTGCGCCGCTTCCTCGGCCTTTTTGTTCATCACGATCATGCTGATGCGGCGGTTGACCGGATTGAGCGGCTCTTCCTTTTTGAACAACACCACGGACGACAATCCCACCACGCGCACGATCTTGTCTTCCGCCATACCGCCGGCAATCAGTTCCCGGCGCGAGGCGTTGGCGCGGTCGGCGGACAGCTCCCAGTTGCTGTAACCCTTGTCGCCGCGGCTATAGACCGCCGCATCGGTATGCCCGGACAGGCTGACCTTGTTGGGCACCTCGTTCAGCACCGCGGCGATGGCATGCAGGATTTCCCTGGTATAAGGCTCCAGTTCCGCGCGTCCGAGCTGGAACATCGGGCGGTTCTGCTCGTCGACGATCTGGATGCGCAACCCCTCGCTGGTGATGTCGAGCAGTATCTGGTTCTTGAATTTCTGCAGGGCGGGATTGCTGTCGATCGCCTTCTCGACTGCCGCCTTGATGCCCTCCAGCTTCTTGCGTTCTGCGCGCTGGAACTCGCGCTGCGCCGCTTTGAGATTGATGATCTTCTTTTCTTCGGGCAACTCGCCCTTCTTCACCTGGCCTTCGCTGCGGGTCAGGTCTTTCCCGCCCCCCTTGATGATACTGGAGCTATCGCCCGATCCCGAACCGCCCATCAGCGCGACCTTGAGCGGCGTTTTGAAATACTCCGAGATACCCTCCAGATCGCCCTTGGCGGTCGAGCCCAGCAGCCACATCAGCAGGAAGAACGCCATCATCGCCGTGACGAAGTCGGCATAGGCGATCTTCCATGCCCCGCCATGCGCGCCGCCCGTCACCTTCTTGATGCGCTTTACGACGATGGGTTTTTTGTTCTTGTCTTCGGACATATGGTGAGCGGTGAGTAGTGAGTGGCAAGTGGCAAGTGGTTTCCCCACTCACTACTCACCGCTCACTACTTACTAATTTTCCTATCAGCGTTTCGTCTTGACATGCGCTTCCAGCTCGAGGAACCCGGGACGTTCGGTGGAATTCAGCACCTTGCGCCCGAACTCGACCGCCATCGCCGGCGCGTAGCCATTCAGGTTGGCCAGCAGGGTCACTTTGATGGTCTGGAGCATCTTGGTGTCTTCATCGGCCTTTTGTTCCAGCGTGGTAGCCAGGGGGCCGACAAAGCCATATGCCAGCAGGATGCCGAGGAACGTCCCCACCAGCGCATGCGCGATCAGTATGCCCAGCTCGGCGGGGGGGATGCCCACCGACTCCATGGTGTGCACCACACCCATCACCGCCGCGACGATGCCGAAGGCCGGCATGGCGTCGCCCATCTTGGCCACCACGTGCGAGGGCACCAGCGCTTCATGGTGATGCGTCTCGATCTCCACCTCCATCAGGTTCTCGATCTCCATAGCGTTCAGGTTGCCGCTGACCATGATGCGCAGGTAATCGGTCATGAATTCGACCACATGGTGGTCTGCCAGCACCGTGGGATACTTGGCGAAAATCGGGCTTTCCTCGGGCCGCTCGACATCACCTTCGATGGACATCAAGCCTTCTTTGCGCACTTTGCCGAGCAGCTCGTACATCAGCGCCATCAGCTCCATGTAGGAATTCTTGCTGTACTTCGAACCTTTGAACACCTTGGGCAGGGCCTTGAGCGTCGCCTTCATCACTTTGGCGGTATTGCCTACCAGGAAAGCACCGGCCGCAGCGCCGCCGATCATCAGCAACTCGATCGGCTGCAACAGCGCCGCCAAGTGCCCGCCAGCCAGCGCAAAGCCGCCGAACACCGACAAACATACCGCGATATAACCAACGATGACTAACATGCCCGCCCCTGTTCTATTTCCCGCATGGGGATGTCATACGGCTCCCGTCTCCTGTGCCGCCTGCCATGCGTTTCGCATGAAGGCATGCCGGAATCTGTCGCGCATTCTAATTGAAATCCGCGCAACGGGCAGCATGACACAGCCGGAGCACTGGCAATAAACCGGGGCAGAACAGGGAATTTAGGCTGGCTGAGCAGCTGCAAGGGCATTTTGCCTGGCAGCCTTGGTCTTGCCTGCGCGCGCTGGAGGATGGCAGATGCCGCACACATAGTTGTCGTGCAGATCGTCGGCGTGGGTGACGAAATACCCGCCGCATTCCATGCAGGGAGCCAGTTGCAACATGCCGGCCTTGAAGAAGCGGATCAGCGACCAGGCGCGCGTGATGCTCAGCACCGGCTCTGCGCCTTCGATGCCCTGCACTTGGTCGAGATACAGGCGATAGGCGACGATCAAGGCCTGCACGCCATTGATCCCGGTGTTCTTGACCAGAAAACGGTGGATGTTCTTGAACAGCGAGGAATGGATGTTCGGCTGCCAACTCATGAACCAGTCGGTGGAGTAAGGCAGCATCCCCTTGGACGGGGATTCGCCCTTAACCTCCTTGTAGAGCCGGAGCAGGCGCTCGCGGCTCAGTGTGGTCTCTTCCTGCAACAGCTGCAGACGGGCGCCCAGCTCGATCAGATCAATCGCTATCTTGACCTGTTGCGCCTCTCCCGCCACAGTATTGGCAGCCACAATTACTTTCTATGCCAGGTCTTCGACCGGCTGTGCGGTCATCAGGATCGCGGCATGCGCTTGGGACATCATGCGATCCTTGCTGTAATCGGTGACCATGTTGAGTAGCAGGTTCTCGTCGAAACGGAAGCGGCACAGCAGCATGTTGGACGAGGCCATCTTGATGACCTGCGGGGGCGTCAGGCCGGCAACCACCTCGGCGAAATCCTGGCTGATGCCCAGACGGAAAATGGCCGACGGCTTGTCTTCCTTGATCATCTGTTGCGCCAGCATGATATAGGTCAGGTTGATGTCGCGTATGCCTTCTTGCAGTTGCGCCTTGTTCATGATTAACCCCCTCGGAAGTCAAATTTCAGCTGCCGCATTATCATGGGCAGCGTCCGGGGAAAAAATCGGAAGCGCGCCGATTTTTATGTAGGAATCACCCGGGGTTGCCGCGTAGGGTTTTTTCCTACACGCGACGCCGCTATCTTTGCTCATGCAACTCGAAGCAGACCTTGCCCTGCCGGTTGCTTTGCAGCGTCAGCCGATATCCCGTTTGTTCCGCCCATCGCGCGGATTGATACAGGCCTATCCCCAGGCCGTTCTGCGAAACGACCACGTTGCGCAACAGATTTGCAGTGATGGCATCCGGTATCGCTTCTCCGCTGTCACAGACCATGAGGCGCAACGGCTCGGCAGTCAATTCAACGGTGATGTCGACGTCCGGTTGCGACTGACGTTTTCTCAGGGCGTTGTCGAGCAGGTTATCCAGCACGCAATCGAACAGGGCTGCCGGGATCTTCCTGTCCGGCAGATCGTCCGGCATGCGCCACTCGACCGCATGAAACTGGTTGCGCTGCCGCAGCGCATCCCACCACGCGGCAAGATCGAGCAACGGTGCATCGTTTTCAGGCTGGGGCTGCTGCAGCTTGCCCAGCGTCAACTCGATACGCCGGGCAAGCTGCGGAAGCTGCTGCCGCAGCAACTGCTGCGCCTTTTCTTCGCTGCTTTGCGCGATGGAAGTGAGCGACAGCAACGACTGCAGCATGTTCTTCAGGTCATGGGTAAGGCGCGAACCGGTCTCGTACACGGCCTGCAGGCGCGTGATGTCGCGCAGGCTCTGCTCGCGCTGCTTGGCCTGGTAGAAATGGCCGATCAGCTGCATCAACAGATGGAGGTGCAGCAGCACGGTCGGGCTGAACGCCTGTTTGGCATATACCGTCAGGCGCAGATCGCCTTCCTGCATGCGCACCTCATGCTCGCTGAACTTGCCGAGTTGCCCGGCTTCACCGGGCGCCTGCCAGGACAAACCGGACAGCCACGGGAAATCCGCCAGCAACGCGACGGCGCGGCGCAGATACGCCGCCGGATCGGGCGCGCGCTGCGCCGCTTCGGCCAACTGCATCAGCCAGCTCTCGAACGGCGTGCCGATATTCAGCAGATAGCGCGAGAACATCACCTGCAGGCCACCGAAACCGAATCGCGGGCTCCACAACCCGCCGAGCGCCAGCAAGATCAGCCCGGTCAGGAACAGGGCGCGCAACATGGCGTCGAGGTACCCCAGATGCCCCAGCGTCATGAAAGCGAGACTGCCAAGCACGACCAGCGTCAGCAACAGAAACAGCAGCAGGCTGTAGATGAAATCCACCGCCTGCGCGCTCTCGACCGGCTCGCTGCCGACCGGCAGGGACGCCATGGCCAGCAGCAGCGCCGGCAACACATAGCGCACCAGCGTGCCGCCCGCTTCGATGGCAAACTGGGCTCCGAACAGGTTAGGCACCACCCAGAGCAGCAGCAGCGCCAGCAGATAAACGATCACCAGCAGATACAGCAAGCGCGCCCAGCGGTCGCGGAACACGAAGATGCGCGCCCCGACCAGGCCAAACATCACGAGCAGCCAGAAGGCGAGCAGCCACCAGTTCAGCCAGAACAGCGTCGCCACCGCCGCGACTACGATGGAAACCAGTGCCCCGCGCCCCACCTCGCGCTCACCGCGCCATAGCGGCTGCCACAGCAGGAACAAGCCGAGGTGCGCCAGCAGCAGCGGATGCGACCACACATTGCCGACCCCGAGCAACATCACGCCATGCAACAACCCCAGCATCGCCAGCAACAGCCAGCGGCCGGAACGCAAGCGACCTCCCGTGACAATCGTCAACATTTCGTCATCGCCCTGTCAATAACTCGTCAACCCGCTCCGGCGCAAGCTCCGCGCCGAAACCGCCAGATGCCCGCACGCGCCTGAAATAAAGACATTTCCGGAAATTCTTGTGCGTTGGCACGGCCTTTGCGTATGATTCGGTGCAAGATCAATAATAAACAGGAGGGTATCACAATGAAACGCAACCAATCCGGCTTCACCCTGATCGAAATCGCCATCGTGCTGGTAATCATCGGTCTGCTGCTCGGCGGCGTGCTGAAGGGGCAAGAGCTCATCAATAGCGCCAAGGTCAAGAACCTGGCAACCGATTTCAAAAATGTTCCAGTATTCATCTACGGCTATCAGGACAAGTTCAAGGCGTTGCCTGGAGATGATGTTGCTGCGGCAACTCATGTTACTGGCGCATCTGATGCTGGTGACGGCGATGGCATCATCGAAGGCGCCTGGAACAGCAGCACCACGACCGATGAGAGCGTTAATTTCTGGCAACATGTGCGCTTGGCGGGGCTTGCACCGGGGCCAACCACTGTTGCCGGCAGCGGCGATTACATCCCTAAAAACGCAGTTGGCGGAATAATTGGCGTTACCAACAGCGGTGCAGACAACCCTATTACCCTCCCTGCTGCCACCCCATTGAGGGGCTCATATATAGTCTGCTCCGGTTCCATCGCTGGGAAATTCGCCAAACAGCTTGATACCACGCTGGACGACAGCAATACCGCCACCGGCTCAATGATGGTTCTCGATCCAGCAGTCGCATCCACATCAATTGCAACCGCCAGCATCGTTGACGATACTACATACACCGTCTGCATGGGCTTCTAATCAAATCACCCGGCGTGACACTCAAGCCCGCTTCGGCGGGCTTTTTTATCGCCCCCTCCCTCACCCATGCCACGCGATTTCGCCGACGCGGCACCCCGCCTTGTATCGGTGGCATAATTGCCACACTGCATTCATTAAGAAAGGCAAGCAAGATGAGCGGCTGGGGGTGTCCGCATGAGGTCGCCGGCAAATGCCAGCGGGTGAACGATTTGCCATGCGATATCGGCATGAAAGGCTGCGTGCTGTTCGGTCGTTTCCGCTTTGCCGACGAAAGCAAGAACCGCCCCCCGAAGCAACCCGCCGGCAACGCGCCCGCGCCGCACCCGTCGGACGATGACGCCAAGCGTTAGCCTGCCGATCCTGGTTCACTGCGACGATGCCCTGCTGGTTGCGGACAAACCCGCCGGGCTGCTGGCCGTGCCGGGGCGCGGTGCGGACAAGCAGGACTGCCTTTCCGCGCGCCTGCTGGAAACCTTCCCCGATGCACTGGTGGTGCACCGCCTCGACATGGCAACCTCCGGCCTGATGCTGTTCGCGCGCGGCATGGCGATGCAGCGGCATCTCTCGCAGATGTTCCGCGAACGCGCGGTCGAAAAACGCTATATCGCCATCGTTTCCGGCAAGGTCGAAGCGGCGGAGGGCGAGATCGGCCTGCCGCTGGGCGCGGACTGGCCGAACCGCCCGAAGCAAAAGGTGGACACCGCATCGGGCAAGCCTTCGCTCACGCGCTACCGCCTGCTGGGATACGATGATGCAACCGATACCAGCCGCCTCGAGCTGGAACCCGTCACCGGACGCACCCACCAGCTGCGCGTGCATCTGGCCGCCATCGGCCATCCCATCCTGGGCGACGCGCTCTATGGCGGCAGGCCGGCAGCGCGGCTGATGCTGCATGCGTGCATGCTGCGCTTCATCCATCCGCACAGCGGAACGGCGCTGTCGCTGCATAGCGAAACGCCGTTCTAATGGGCATGGCAGAAGCCCCCGCCGAGAGGCGAAACCCATGCCCGTTTCCCTCTCCCCAACCCTCTCCCGCAAGCGGGCGAGGGAGCGAACGAATCGCTACGCGGCTTTCACGTTAAGCTATACTTGCGCCCGTTTCGTTCAAGCATACGCAACCCGCAACAACCCGATGTTCGCCCAGCCTTCCATCGCCATATTGAACCACCTGCTCGCGCAGAATAGCTGGGCGTTGCCGCGGCTGGCGCGCTTCGCCGGCAAGATCGTGCGCTTCGATATCGCGCCGTTCTCCTGCACCTGCACCGTCCTGCCAGACGGCCTGCTGGACGCTGCCGACGAGCAGGCCAGCGCGGATGCGGTGTGCACGATCTCGCCCGCGCTGCTACCGCGTCTCGCATTGCGCGACGGGAAAGCGGACGCCGATATCCGCACCGAAGGCGATGCCGCGCTGCTCGAGGAGGTCTTCTTTCTGTGGCGCAACCTGCGATGGGATGCGGCGGAAGACCTGAGCGCGTTCACCGGCGACATCGCCGCGGAACGCATCGTGCAGGCCGCGCAGGCCATGCGCCGGCAAGTGCGCGACACCGCGCTGAATCTGGCGCAGGCTGCTGCGGAATACGCCACCGAAGAACGCCCGCTGCTGTCCACACCGCGCCAGCTTGCGGCATTCGCGCAAGAGGTACGCGAACTGCGCGACGATATGGCGCACCTGGAACAACGAATTCAAAACCTCTCTTCCAGTCTCTCTACCTCTCACGGGAAAGAGCAATAACCAACCATGCGCCTGTTCCGCCTGATCAAGATCATTTTCGTCGTGCTGCATCTCGGCATGGACGAATTCCTGCTGTCCCATGCGCGCGTGCGCTGGCTGCGCGTGCCGCTCGGCATGCTGATGTTCTGGCGCGACACCACCGCACCGCGTGCCGTGCGGCTGCGCCTTGCGCTGGAACGGCTGGGACCGATCTTCGTCAAGTTCGGACAGATGCTCTCGACGCGGCGCGACCTGATTCCGCTCGACATCGCCGACGAACTGGCCAGGTTGCAGGATCGTGTGCCGCCCTTCCCTTCCGAACAGGCCGTGGCGCTGTTGGAACACATCTACGGCAAGCCGCTGGATCAGGTGTTCACCAGCTTCGACGAGACGCCGGTCGCCAGCGCCTCGGTCGCACAGGTGCATTTCGCCGTGTTGCCGGACGGGCGCGAGGCGGCGGTCAAGATCCTGCGCCCCGGCATCACGCGGGTGATCGAGCACGACATCGCGCTGCTGAAGATCTGCGCCGACCTGATTGAGCGCCTGTGGTCGGACGGGCGGCGTCTCAGGCCGCACGAGGTGGTGAACGAATTCGAGAAGGTGATGCGCGACGAGCTCGACCTGATGCGCGAAGCCTCCAACGCCAGCCAGCTCAAGCGCAACTTCGCCAACTCGCAACTGCTGCTGGTACCGGAGACCTACTGGGACTATTGCAGCACCGGGGTGATGGTGATGCAGCGCATGTACGGCACCACCGTCACGCAAGTGGGCGCGCTGCGCGAAGCGGGCATCGACATCCCGAAACTCGCCGCGAACGGCGTCGAGATATTCTACACGCAGGTGTTCCGCGACGGCTTCTTCCATGCCGACATGCATCCCGGCAACGTCCAGGTAGCCGCGGACGGGCGCTACATCGCGCTGGACTTCGGCATCATGGGCACGCTCACCGATTCCGACAAACGCTATCTCGCGCAGAACTTCATCGCCTTCTTCCGCCGCGACTACAAGCGCGTCGCCGAACTGCATATCGAGTCCGGCTGGGCGCCCGCCGGGACGCGGGTGGACGAATTCGAGGGCGCGATCCGCGCGGTGTGCGAGCCGATCTTCGACAAGCCGCTGCGCGAAGTATCGTTCGGTCGCGTGCTGTTGCGGCTGTTCCAGACCTCGCGCCGCTTCGGCATCGAAGTGCAGCCGCAACTGGTGTTGCTGCAGAAGACGCTGCTCAACATCGAAGGGCTGGGATTGCAGCTCGATCCGGAACTGGACCTGTGGAAGACCGCCAAGCCCTGGCTGGAACGCTGGATGAGCGAACAGGTTGGCTGGCGCGGCCTCATCCGCATGCTGCGCGAAGAAGCACCGAACTATGCCACGCTGCTGCCGCAGTTGCCGCGCCTGCTGCATCACCGTCTCGCGGACGAATCCATCCAGCGCGCCGGCGAAACCCTGCTGCGCGCCACGCTGGCACAACAGAAGCGGCGCAATGCCCTGCTGTTCGTCATCGCGGCCACCCTGCTGGCACAACTGGTCTGGACGGTGCTGCGCTAGCTGGTCTTGTTGGGTTACGCGATAAAACCGCTAACCCAACCTACATGACTGCAAGGATTCCCTAGGAGAAGAAGCCGCTGTCCCACAACTCCTTGGTCAGCGCCTTGTAGTCTGCCGCGCCGGGGCTGTGCGGCGCGAACTCGAACACATCCTTGCCGTGCATCGGGCTGGCCGCGAGCGCGACCGTCTCGCCGATGCGCGTCGTGCATAATTTTTCGCCGTAGCGTTCCTTGAGCTTATCGTAGATTTCGTACGCGATCTTGCGCCGCGCATCGAAACGCGTCACCACGATGCGCCGTTCGAACTTGCGGTTGAGCTTGCTTTCCAGCGCGTTGAGCGCGCTGTCTAGGCGATGCACGCCCTGCAACGACAGGAAATCCGCCGAGACCGGGATCAGCACGCGGTCGGTGGCGAGCATGGCGTTCAGCGTCAGCACACCGAGCATCGGGCAGCAGTCGATCATGATCGGCGCGCCGGTCAGCGCCAGCTCTTCGCGCAGCCCGTGCTTGAGCAGCGTCGCGGCCTTGGGGTCGCTGCCGAACAGCGCGTCGATCTTGGCCAGGTCCAGCGAGGCCGGGATGATCGGCCAGCCGCGCGAGGTCTCCTGCATCAGGCAGGTCAGCGGGGTCTTGTTGTTGAAGAACGCCGCCATGCTGACATCGGCTGTGGTCTTCTTCGCGCCGCTGGCCAAGGTCAGGTGCCCCTGCGGGTCCATGTCCAGCGCGATAGGAGACTGCTGCGCGATGTCCAGCGCAGCAGTGACGTTCAGACAGGTCGTGGTCTTGCCTACGCCGCCTTTTTGATTGAATACGGCGATGACCGCCATGCTTGAAGTTTCTCCTGGATTGCTGGCAAAGCGGGCAGGAACAACGCCAAATCACTCACTCAACCGTGACTGATTTTGCAAGATTGCGGGGTTTATCCACATCCGTGCCCTTTTGCAGTGCTACGTAATATGCCAGCAGCTGCAGCGGCACAGTGTGCAGAATAGGGCTCAAATACCCTGCGTGTTCGGGCATTTGCAGGATGTGCACGCCCTCCGCCGCGCGAATGTGGGTGTCGGCATCGGCGAACACATACAGCTCGCCGCCGCGCGCGCGCACTTCCTGCAGGTTGGACTTGAGCTTCTCCAGCAGCGCGTCGTTGGGCGCGACCGATACCACCGGCATATCCTTGTCCACCAGCGCCAGCGGACCGTGCTTCAGCTCGCCCGCCGGATAGGCCTCGGCGTGGATGTAGGATATCTCCTTGAGTTTGAGTGCACCTTCGGCGGCGATCGGGTAATGCAGGCCGCGCCCGAGGAACAGCGCGTGATGCTTATCGGCGAAGTGCGTGGCCAGTTCGGCGATCTGCGGTTCCAGCGCCAGCACCTTCTGCACCGCAGCCGGCAGGTGGCGCAGCTCATGCAGGAACTGTTGCTCGCGCTCTGCATCCAGCCGCCCGCGCAGCTTGGCCAGCACCAGTGTCAGCAGGAACAGGGCCGCCAGCTGGGTGGTGAAGGCCTTGGTCGAAGCCACGCCGATCTCGGGGCCGGCGCGCGTCAGCAGGCGCAGCCGCGACTGGCGGATGATGGCACTTTCCGGCACGTTGCAGATCGCCAGCGTGTAAGCGTGGCCGGTCTGTTTCGCATGGCCGAGCGCAGCCAGCGTGTCCGCCGTCTCGCCCGATTGCGAGATGGCGACCACCAGTGTCCTGGGGTTGGCGACGCTCACGCGGTAGCGGTATTCGCTGGCGATCTCCACGTTGCACGGGATGCCGGCAATCTCCTCCAGCCAGTAGCGCGCCACCTGCCCGGCATGGTTGCTGGTGCCGCAGGCGAGGATCAGGATGTTCTCGACCTGCGGGAAGATGTCGTTCGCCTCAGCACCGAAGATGCCCGGCACCAGCGACTGGCTGTTGCACACCGATTCCAGCGTATTCGCCAGTGCCTGCGGCTGCTCGTGGATCTCCTTCTGCATGTAGTGCCGGTAGGTGCCCAGCTCCACGCTGTCCTCATCCAGTTCGCTGAGCTGCACCGGGCGCTCTGCCAGCTTTCCCTGCGCGTCGAAGATGCGGTAGCCGTCGAGGTTCACCTCGACAACGTCGCCCTCTTCCAGATACACCACCTTGCGCGTCACTTGCAGCAGCGCCGACATGTCGGAACCGACGAAATGCTCGCCCTCGCCCACCCCCAGCAATAGCGGGCTGCCCTTGCGTGCAGCGATCAGCTGGCGCGGGTTGTCCGCCGCGACCACGCCGATGGCGTAAGCGCCCACCAGCTCGGCAAGCGAGGCCTGCGTTGCCGCCAGCAGATCGTTGCCGCGCGCGTAATGGCTGTGGATCAGGTGGGCGATGACTTCGGTGTCGGTGTCCGAGGTGAACGCATAACCCGCAGCGGTCAGCCGCGTGCGCAGCTCTTCGTAGTTCTCGATGATGCCGTTGTGCACCACGGCGACGAGGTCGCCGCTCATGTGCGGATGGGCGTTGCGCTCCGAGGGCACACCATGCGTCGCCCAGCGGGTGTGGGCGATGCCAAGTTCGCCGTGGGTGTTCGCGCTCTTCCCGGTCAGATCGGCGACGCGCCCGGTGCTGCGCACGCGCTCTAGCTTGCCGTCATGCACCACCACCAGGCCGGCGGAGTCGTAACCGCGGTATTCCAGACGGCGCAGTCCTTCCACCAGTATCGGCGCCACATTGCGCCGGGCGACGGCGCCTACGATTCCACACATGTTATTTTTTTTCCTTTTGCGGGCGCCGCCAGCCGCTGACCGTCACCTGCTTGCTGCGCGACAGCGTGAGTTCTCCGGCGGGCGCATCCTTGGTGATGGTCGAACCCGCACCGATGGTCGCGCCCTTGCCCACCGTGACCGGCGCGACCAGTTGCGTGTCCGAGCCGATGAAGGCATCGTCCCCGATGATGGTGCGGTATTTGTTCGCGCCGTCGTAGTTGCAGCTGATGGTGCCCGCGCCGATGTTGACGCGGCTGCCCACCGTGCTGTCGCCGATGTAGCTCAGGTGGTTGGCCTTGCTGCCCCGGCCGATCTCGCTGTTCTTGATCTCGACGAAATTGCCGACATGCGCCTCGTCCGCCAGTTTGCTGCCGGGGCGCAGGCGCGCATAGGGTCCGATGCGGCAGTCGGCGCCCACTTCGCTATCGTCGATATGGGTGTATGGCGATATCTGGGTATCCTGCGCGATACGCGCGTTGCGGATGACACTATAAGCCCCCACCTGCACGCGGTCGCCCAAGCTGACCGCGCCCTCGAAAATGCAGCCGACGTCGATCTCGACATCGCGTCCGCAGGTGAGCTGACCGCGCACATCGAGGCGTGCCGGGTCGGCCAGCGTCACGCCCTGTGCCATGAGTCCGTTCGCCACAAATTGCTGCCAGATGCGCTCCAGCGCGGCAAGTTGCCCCTTGCTATTGATGCCTTCCACTTCCCAGCGTTGCGCGGGCTGCGCGGTATGCACCGCCACACCGTCGCGCACTGCCATCGCCACGATGTCGGTGAGGTAGTACTCGCCCTGCGCATTGTCGTTGCCCAACCGGCTCAGCCATTCGCGCAATTTGCCCGTCGGCGCCAGCATGATACCGGTGTTCACTTCGCGTATCTCGCGCTGTTCCGGCGTCGCATCCTTCTGTTCCACGATGCACTGCACATCGCCCTCGGCATCGCGCACGATACGGCCATAACCGGTGGGGTTGTCGAGGTTGACGGTGAGCAGCACCAGCCCTTCACCCGCCTGCTGCATCTGGTGCAGGGTGCTGTGCTGCGTGAGCGGCACGTCGCCGTACAGCACCAGCGTGCGGCTATCGTCGGCGAGATGCGGCATGGCCTGTTGCACCGCATGACCGGTGCCGAGCTGCGGCTCCTGGATCACGAAAGTCGCGGCGTATTGCGCCAGCGCCTGCGGCACCGCTTCGCCGCCGTGGCCATACACCACGCACACCCGCTGCGGCTGCAACGACAGCGCGCAATCCAGCACGTGGCGCACCAGCGGCTTGCCCGCCAGCGCGTGCAGCACCTTGGGCCTGTCGGAGTACATGCGCGTGCCCTTGCCGGCCGCGAGAATGACGATATTCAGGGAACTCATGTCGGTGCGGAATTTGAGGATGGCGGATTATAGCCGATGGCGCGGCGGTTACTCACCTGTCCGGCGGACCACGCCCCCTGTTCCTGTCTTCCGGCATCCGGACGCCCCAATGCCGCTCCAAAAAAACGGCCGCATGCGCGGCCGTTTTCCGTTTCAAGCAATGAACGCTCAGTGATTGATCACGTCGCCCTTCAGGCTGCCCAGCATGCCGATGACTTCATCTTTTTCCCGGGCCGGAACCTTGAACTTGTCCAGCGCCTTGATGGTGTCCTCGGCCAGGGCATTGAACTCGGCGTCGGTCAGCATCATGCCGGTGTGGGCAGACTTCATGTCATGGCCGGTGTATTGGCAAGGGCCGCCGCTGGCCTGGCAAAGGAAGTCCACCAGCTGAGCGCCGAACACCTCGGGTTTGGTGTGGGCAAAACGGCCATTGATGCGGCTGTCAGCAGCGACCACCGACCATAGCTCGCCGACAACTGCATTGAGGGCCGGTTTGCCGCCAAGGCGGTCATACAGGTTCTTTTGCATGCCGTCGGCAAAGCTGGGCAGCGACAGGACCGTCAGGCCGACAAGGGCGAAGCGCGAAACGACTTTTGCTAAATGGGACATGTTGATCTCTCCGTCAGTGATTGGTTGGGATGAAAAAATCGCGTAATAAAATCATGCGACGACGGTGATTCTAGGTTTTCTGTCCCGGCGTATCTGTAACCTAAGTCACCGATGGCCCGGTTTGCCGGAAATAAACCGGGAAGGCTCGATTCCGGTCCCGGCTTTTCTTCAACGACCAAAACAAAAAGGCAGCCGAAACTGCCTTTTTGTTTGATGCCGACGCCGGCGGCGATTACCCCTTGTACAATCTCTGTTCCGCCTCCTGCAACGCGTCCTGCAACCCCAGCAGCACCAGCACGTCGCCGGCCTGCAGCAGCATCTCCTCGCTCGGTTGCGCACCGCGCACACCGCGACGGCGCACGGCGTTCACTTCGACATTCAGCGTATCGAGCTCCATTTCGCGCAAGCGCCTGCCGACCGCCGCCGAGTCCTTTTTCAGCAATACGCTCAGGAAACGCGGTTGCAGACTTTCGGTCGCCTCGCCCACGTCCTCATGTATCCCGCGCAGGTAGCCGCTGAACACGGCATAGCGGCGCGCGCGGTTTTCCTGCACGCGTCTGACCACGCGATTGAGCGGCACGCCCGCCATCAGCAGCGCCTGCGAGGCGAGCATCACGCTGCCTTCCGTCACCTCGGCGACCACTTCCGCTGCGCCGGCATCCTTCAATTCCTCGACATGGGTGTCGTCGGTGGTGCGCACCACCACCGGCAGTTCCGGGCGCATCTCCCGCACATGGCGCAGGATCGCCAGCGCGGAATGCTTGTCGCTGTAGGTCACCACCAGCGCCTTGGCGCGCATCAGCCCGGCAGCCATCAGCACTTCGCGCTTGGCAGCATCGCCGTACACCACCCTCTTCTTGGCGACCGCCGCTTCATGCACACGGCGCGGATCCAGATCCAGCGCGATGAAGCGCAGCTTCTCGTCCTCCAGGAAGCCGGCCAGTTTCTGTCCGCTGCGGCCATAGCCGCAGACGATGACGTGTCCGCTGCTGCCCATGCTGTGAACGGCGATCTGGTGCATCTGCATGGCGCGGCTGGTCCATTCCGCCGCCGAGAAGCGGCGCGCGATCGCCTCGCCGTGCTGGATCAGGAACGGCGCGGCCAGCATGGACAGCAGCATGGCCGCCAGCGTGATCTGCATGGTCAGGTCATTGAGCAGGTGCGCGCCGTCCGCCAGCGTCAGCAGCACGAAGCCGAATTCGCCGGCCTGCGCCAGGCCTATGCCGCTACGCAACGCCACGCCCCAGTCCCCCTCCAGCACGCGCGCCAGCAGCGCCACGACCAGCGCCTTGAACAGGATCAGGGCCAGCAGCACCAGCAGTATCCAGCCGAGTTCAGAGACGACGCTGCCCAGATCGAGCTTCATGCCGATGGTGACGAAGAACAGGCCGAGCAGCACGTCGCGGAACGGTTTGATGTCCTCTTCCACCTGATAGCGGTATTCGGTTTCCGAGATCAGCATGCCCGCGACGAAGGCGCCCAGCGCCAGCGACAAGCCCGCCAGATCGGTCAACCAGGCCAGCCCCAGCGTGATGAGCAACACGTTGAGCATGAACAGTTCGGAGGATTTCTGCCGCGCCACGATGTGGAACCAGGGACGCATGATGCGCTGCCCGAACACCAGCAGCAGCGCCAGCACCAGCGAGGCTTTCAGCATGGCGGCCCCCAGCGTCGCCGGAAGATGATCCGCACTGGTGGCGAGCGCGGGAATGACGATCAGCAGGGGCACCACGGCCAGATCCTGGAACAGCAGCACGCCCATCATCTGCTGGCCGTAGGGCAGGTTCAACTCGGCGCGCTCGACCAGCATCTTGCTGACGATGGCAGTGGAGGACATCACCAGTACGCCGCCCAGTGCGAGTCCGGCGCGCCAATCCAGACCGAGCAGCGCCGCCATCCCCATCACCAGCGCCATGCTCGCGAACACCTGCGCGCCGCCCAGCCCGAACACCGTGCGTTTCATCGACAGCAGCCGTGCCAGACTGAATTCCAGCCCGATGCTGAACATCAGGAACACCACGCCGAATTCGGCGAGATGCTGCGTTTCCAGCGCATCCGGTATCCAGGCCAGCGCATGCGGGCCGATCAGGATGCCGACCGCAAGATAGCCCAGCATCACCGGCAGTTGCAGGATACGGCACAACACCACCACCATCACGGCAGTGGCAAGCAGGATGAGAACGAGCGTGAGCGAGCTTTCCATTGGCGCTGAACCGTATTTATCTGCCCCGATAATGCCGCATCTTGCGCGGTTTGCAAAATCTTAGTCGCTAGTCGTTAGTTAAACCAAAACCCGCGCAGCGGACAAAGCCAACTAACGACTAACGACTAGTATCTACCTTGCTATAATGCTGCGCATGAACAAATCCCTCTCCGCCAGCCCGCGCGCGCTCGAACTCGGGCGCGAAGTGCTGAACATCGAAGCTGCCGCCGTGCAAGCACTGGCCTCCCTGCTCGACGGGTGCTTCTTGGATGCGCTGAACCTGATCCTGCGCTGCGAAGGCCGCGTCATCGTCAGCGGCATGGGCAAATCCGGGCATGTCGCGCGCAAGATCGCCGCGACCATGTCCAGCACCGGCACGCCGGCCTATTTCGTCCATCCGGGCGAGGCCAGCCACGGCGACCTCGGCATGATCACCAGCGAAGACGTTTTCATCGCGCTGTCGTATTCCGGCGAAAGCCAGGAACTGCTGACCATCGTGCCGGTCATCAAGCGCCAGGGCGCCAAGCTCATCAGCATGACCGGCAATCCCGCCTCCAGCCTGGCGCAGGCGGCGGACGTGCATCTCGATGCGCATGTGGACAAGGAAGCCTGCCCGATGGGGCTGGCGCCGACGGCCAGCACCACCGCCGCGCTGGCGCTGGGCGACGCGCTGGCGGTGGCCTTGCTCGATGCCAAGGGTTTCGGCGAAGAGGATTTTGCGCGCTCGCATCCGGGCGGCAGCCTGGGGCGGCGCCTGCTCACCCACGTGCGCGACATCATGCGCGACGGCGAGCGCGTGCCGATGGTGGGCGAGGATGCGATGCTGGGCGAGGCGATCCTGCAGATCACGAAAAAGGGTCTGGGCATGACCGCCATCGTGGATGCGGGACAGCGCGTGCTGGGCATCTATACCGACGGCGACCTGCGCCGCACGCTGGAAAGGAAGCTGGACATCAACACCACGCCGGTGCGCGAGGTGATGTCCGCCGATCCGCGCTGCATCGGCCCGGACGCGCTGGCCGCCGAGGCGGTACAGGTGATGGAACAATACAACATCAGCCAGATGCTGGTGGTGGATGAACGACACAAACTGGTCGGTGCGCTGAACATGCACGACCTGTTGCACGCAAAAGTCATCTAGGAGATAGCATGTTGTCGAGCCGCGCAAAACTGATCCGCCTGATGGCCTTCGATGTCGATGGCGTGATGACCGACGGAGGGCTGTTCCTGTCCGATTCCGGCGAGGAATTCAAGCGCTTCAATTCGCTGGACGGGCACGGCCTGAAGATGCTGCGCGCCAGCGGGGTCGAGGTCGCCATCATCACCGGCCGCACCTCGCGCTGCGTCGAACTGCGCGCGCAGAACCTCGGCATCAGCCACGTCCACCAGGGCGTGGAGAACAAGCTGGAGGCCATGATCGGGCTGCTCGACAAGCTCAGGCTGCCGCGCGATGCTGCCGCATTCATGGGCGACGACGTGGTCGACCTTCCCGTGATGCGTAACGTCGGGCTGGCGATAACCGTCCCGGAATCACCGCAGCTGGTGCGCGAACATTCCGCCTATGTCACGCAGCGCAGCGGCGGACACGGTGCGGTGCGCGAGGCCTGCGAACTGATCATGGCCGCGCAGGGCACGCTGGACGCGCAACTCGCTCCCTTCCTGAAATGACGCTTTCCTCACGCGCGCGTTACTGGTTGCCGCTGCTGCCGTTGCTCGGCCTGCTGGGCGCCACCTATTGGCTGAACCAGCAGGTGCGTCCGGAACCCGAAAAACCGGACAGCAGCAAGCGCCACGATCCCGACGCCATCATGGAGAACTTCTCTGCGGTCAAACTGAACGAACAGGGAAGTCCGCGCTTCGTCATGACCGCAAAAAAAATGTCGCACTATCCGGATGATGACAGTACCGCACTGGAGACCCCGCGCCTTGCCACGCTGTCGCCCGACCGTCCGACGATACACACCGTCGCCAAACGTGGCATCGTTTCCAGCAAGGGCGACGAGATCTTCCTGCACGACGACGTCGAGGTGCTGCGCGAAGCCAACGCAAAACAAAGCGAGCTCACGCTGCAAACCGGGTATCTGCACGTCATCCCGGACCGTGACTGGGCGGAAACCGACCATCCCGTCACCATCGTGGACGCACGCAACACCGTGCATGCGGTAGGCCTGGAAATGGACAACAAGGCACGCACCCTGAAATTACTCGCGCAGGTCAGAAGCGAACATGTACCCGCAAAAAACAAATAGCTTACTGGCAGCGCTGCTGTTACTGCTCTGGGCGCCGGCCAGTTTCGCCGAGCGTGCCGACCGCGACAAGCCGGTGAACCTGGAAGCCGACCAGGTGCTGATAGACGACGCGCAACAGGTCAGCACCTTCACCGGCAACGTGCAACTGGTGCAGGGTACCATGATCATCCGCGGCGACAGGATCGTGGTCACGCAGGACAAGGAAGGCTTCAAGCACGGCACCGCCTACGGCAACCTTGCCAGCTTCCGGCAAAAGCGCGAAGGGCTGGACGAGTACATCGAAGGCTATGGCGAGCGCATCGACTACGACACGCGCGCCGAGACGGTGGATTTCCATGTGCGCGCCCGCGTCAAGCGCGAACTCGACGAGGTGCGCGGCGAACACATCACCTACAGCGCCAAGACCGAGATATTTCAGGTGAACAGCGGCCCGGCAGACTCCGGTAATGCATTGCCCAAGCGGGTGCGCGCCGTGCTGCAACCCAAGCCGAAACCGGGTACGGCAGCTCAACCGGAGGCTCTGCCGATCCAGCCCAGCGACACCATCACGCAACCGGAGGAAGAATGAGCGAACTGCGCGCGGTCGGCCTGATGAAGAAATACGGTTCGCGCATCGTGGTGCACGACGCCTCGCTGTCGGTGAAGAGCGGCGAGGTGGTCGGCCTGCTCGGGCCCAACGGCGCCGGCAAAACCACTTCGTTCTACATGATCGTGGGTCTGGTCGCCGCCGATGGCGGCGAGATATTCATCGACGACGACAATGTCACCCACCTGCCGATCCACCGCCGCGCGCGCCTCGGTCTTGGCTACCTGCCGCAGGAAGCCTCAATCTTCCGCCGCATGACCGTGGCGCAGAACATCCTGGCGGTGCTGGAATTGCAGGCGCTCTCCGACGACGAGCGGCAGAACCGCCTGGAAGAACTGCTGGAAGACCTGCACATCACGCACATCCGCGACAATCCGGCCATCAGCCTGTCCGGCGGCGAACGGCGGCGCGTGGAGATCGCGCGCGCGCTGGCGACCGCCCCGCAGTTCATCCTGCTCGACGAGCCGTTCGCCGGCGTGGACCCGATCGCGGTGCTGGACATCCAGAAGATCATCCGCTTCCTCAAGGAGCGCGGCATCGGTGTGCTGATCACCGACCACAACGTGCGCGAGACGCTGGGCATCTGCGACCGCGCCTACATCATCAATGCCGGCGCGGTCATGGCGGAAGGCAAGCCGGACGAAATCATCTATAATGAGGGCGTGAGGAAAGTATATCTGGGCGAGCATTTCAGGCTGTAGCAGAGAATGCGTCCCGGAACCGACATCAGGCAATGAAACCCGCTCTTCAATTAAGGCTGTCGCAGCAACTGACGCTTACCCCGCAGTTGCAACAGGCAATCCGTCTGCTGCAACTCTCCACGCAGGACATCAACCAGGAAATCGCGCGCATGCTGGATGAGAATCCCATGCTGGAACTGGCCGATGAGTCCGCGCCGGGCGCGTTCTCCGCTGAAACATACAACACCGAACCGCGCAGCAATGCCGCCACCGACGAATCCGAAACGGCGCGTTCCGACGATCGCGGCGCGGACAACTTCGGCGATGAACCTGCCGACTGGAACACCGGCGGGCGCATGGCGCGCAGCACGGACGACGAAGATGACGCCTATCCGGAGCAGGCCGCCGGGCAAGCCAGCCTGCGCGAACACCTGCACGAACAGCTCGTCACCAGCACGCTGGATGACAGGGATCGCAAGGTGGTCGGCATGTTGGTCGACGCACTGGACGAGAACGGCTATCTGGCGCAGGACCTGGCGGAGCTGGTGGAGTTGTTGCCCGCCGAACTCGGCATCACGCTGGACGACCTGGAAACCGCGCTGGTGCAGCTGCAACACCTCGACCAGCCCGGCCTGGGCGCGCGCAACCTGGGCGAATGCCTGGCGCTGCAACTCAAGGCGCTGCCGGAAGACACGCCGCAGCGCGACCTGGCGATCCGGCTGGTCAGCGAGCATCTGGACGTGCTGGCCGCGCACGATTTCGCCAGGATCAAAAAGCTGCTGCGCTGTTCGGACGACGAACTGCGCGCCGCGCAGCACCTGATCATCAACCTGAACCCGAAGCCCGGCGCCGAATTCGACCGCAGCGTGGCCGATTACGTGGTGCCCGACGTGATCGTGGAAAAACACAAGAACCAGTGGCGCGCGCGGCTCAATGTCGAAGCCATGCCCAAGCTGCGCGTCAACCAGATCTACGCCAGCATCCTGCAACAGCGCGACGACAAGAACTCCTCGCAGCTCGCCACGCAACTGCAGGAGGCGAAATGGCTGATCAAGAACCTGCACCAGCGCTTCGAGACCATCCTGCGCGTGGCGCAGGCCATTGTCGAGCGGCAGGGCAATTTCCTCGAACACGGCGAGATCGGGATGCGCCCGCTGGTGTTGCGCGAGATCGCCGAAGTGCTGGAGTTGCACGAATCCACCATTTCCCGCAGCACCACACAGAAATTCATGCTGACACCGCGCGGCATCTATGAATTCAAGCATTTCTTCGGCAGCGGTCTGGCCACGGAAAGCGGCGGCACCTGTTCTTCCACCGCGATACGCGAGCTGATCAAACAGCTGGTCGGCGCGGAAGACCGGCGCAAACCGCTTACCGACAGCCGCATGTCGGAAATCTTGGCACAGCAGGGCATCGTCGTTGCCCGGCGTACCATAGCAAAGTACCGGGAAGCGCTGCACATTCTCCCGGTGAATCTACGTAAATCACTCTAAACAAGGAGCAAGACATGAACCTCCACATAACCGGACGTCACCTGGAAATCACCCCTGCCATCCGTGACTATGCGACCGGCAAGTTCGGCAAGATCAAACGCCACTTCGACAACGTGATTGACGTGAACATCATCCTTTCCGTGGAAAAACTGAAGCAGAAGGCCGAGGCCACCATACACATCAGCGGCAAGGACGTGTTCGTGGAATGCGAGGACGAGAACCTGTACGCCGCGATCGACGCGCTGGTGGACCGGCTGGACCGCCAGGTACTCAAGCACAAGGAAAAGCTGTCGGCACGCCGCCATGACGAAACAGGCAAACAGGCTGCTGCAGAATAATCAAACACGGGTAGCAGCGATGCTGCCCATTTTTTTGGCCTAACCATGAACCTGATCAGCAAAATCCTGTTGCCCGGCAACATCCTGCTGGATACCGAATCCACCAGCAAGAAACGGGTGTTCGAGCGCGCCGGCCTGCTGTTCGAAAATAACCAGCAGATCGCGCGCAACCTGGTGTTCGACAGCCTGTTCAACCGCGAGAAGCTCGGCTCGACCGGGCTGGGCGAGGGCGTGGCGATCCCGCACGGTCGCATCGCCAAATTGCGCGATGCCACCGCCGCCTTCATCAGGACCGCCCACCCGATCCCGTTCGATGCGCCGGACGGGCAACCGGTGAACCTGATCTTCGTGTTGCTCGTTCCCGAGCGCGCCACCGACCTGCACCTGCAACTGCTCGGCGAGCTGGCGCAGATGTTCAGCGACGCGCAATTCCGCAACCGGCTGCTCGCCAGCGAGGACGGCGCAACCATCCATCAGTTGTTCAATGACTGGAACGGCGCCGCGTAAGATACCCATGAGCCAAGTCAACATCCGGCAACTCTTCGAAGACAAGCAGGAACGGCTGCAACTCAGCCGTGTCGCCGGTGACGATGGCGCAGAACGCTTCCTCGACAGCGATGAGGTCGAGGCTTCCAACAAGGGGCTGGTCGGCCATCTCAACCTGATCCACCCGAACTGGGTGCAGGTGCTGAGCGACATCGAGTTCGATTACCTGCGCGGGCTGTCCGACGACAAACGCGCACAGGCGTTCCGCAAGATCGAACGGAGCGGCGCGATCTGCCTGATCGTGGCCGGCGCCGGCGACATTCCCGCCGAACTGATCTCCTTCTGCGAACAATCGCGCATCCCGCTGTTCAGCTCGCCCAAGCCCAGCGTCCACCTGATGTGGCTGATCCGCCACTACCTGGCCAAGGCACTGGCGCAATCCACCACGCGCCACGGCGTGTTCCTCGACGTGCTGGGCGTCGGCGTGATGATCACCGGCGAAAGCGCGGTGGGCAAGAGCGAATTGGGGCTGGAACTGATCACGCGCGGCAACGGCCTGGTCGCCGACGACATCGTCGAGCTGCATCGCATCTCGCCGGACACGCTGGAGGGGCGCTGCCCGGAACTGTTGCGCGACTTCCTCGAAGTGCGCGGCCTCGGCGTGCTGAACATCCGCACCATGTTCGGCGAGACCGCGGTGCGCCGCAAGAAGAGCCTGAAACTCATCGTCAACCTGCATCGCCCGACCGGCGGCGACCTGTCCCAGATGGAACGCCTGCCGATCAACGCCACGCATCAGGAGATCCTCGGCGTGAACATCAGCACTGTGAACATCCCGGTGGTCGCGGGACGCAACCTTGCCGTGCTGGTGGAAGCGGCCGCACGCAACCTCGTGCTGCAACAGCGCGGCATCGACAGCATGCAGGAATTCATTTCGCGGCACGATCGCATGCTGCTGGAAGACTGAGGAAATCTTCAATATGCAGCTGATCCTGATCAGCGGTCTCTCCGGCTCCGGCAAGAGCGTCGCGCTCAAGACGCTGGAGGATGCCGGTTTCTATTGCGTCGACAACCTGCCCGCCGAACTGCTGCCGAACCTGGTCGCCCAACTGCTGCCGACCGGGTACCGCAACATCGCCGTGAGCGTGGACGTGCGCAACGCGAACAGCGTCAAAACGCTTCCCTCGCTGATGCTGCAATTCATGCAGAAGGAACTGGCGGTGCACCTGCTCTATCTCGACGCGCAGACTGATACGCTGGTGAAGCGTTTCTCCGAGACGCGCCGCCTGCACCCGCTCAGCGACGGCATCCTCACCCTGCCGGAATGCGTCGCGCGCGAGCGCGAGCTGCTGGCCGAGATCAGCGACATCGGCCACCACATCGACACCACCGAACTCAACGCCAATGCGTTGCGCGCCTGGATCAAGCAATTCATCAAGCTGGATCGCGCGCGCCTGACGCTGCTGTTCGAGTCGTTCGGTTTCAAGCACGGCATCCCGCTGGACGCCGACCTGGTGTTCGACGTGCGCTGCCTGCCCAACCCGCATTACAGCGAAGAGCTGCGTCCGCTGACCGGATGCGATGCGGCCGTGATCGAGTTCCTCGACCAGACCCCGCCCGCACAAAAAATGTACGGCGATATCCGCGACTTCATCGACGGCTGGCTGCCCTGCTACATCGCCGACAGCCGCAGCTACCTCACCGTCGCCATCGGCTGCACCGGGGGACAGCATCGCTCGGTGTATTTCGCCGAAAAGCTCGCGCGGCATTTCGAAGGGCAGCAGCAGGTACTGGTGCGCCACCGTGAACTCGCATGAATCCAGCGGGCATGGCAACTGGCCGCCCCTAATATGACACGCCATGCCCGCTCCCCTCTCTCCTAACTCTCTCCCGCCTGCGGGCGAGAGGGACGCAGACTCGCCGCGCGAGTTTCATGTTAACCGCGCGGCCATCCTGCCGCACCTCAAGCCCGGCGACTGGCTGACGCTGCTGCTCGGCGGCCTCTGCGTGGTACTGCTCGCGCTCAAGCTGTGGAGCGGCGACCTCGCCGACAAAGCCGTCATCCGCAGCGGCGGCAAGATATTCCGCGAAGTGCCGCTGTCGCGCGACCAGCAGATCGAAGTCCCCGGCCCGCTCGGCACCAGCGTCATCACCATCGAGAAACGCCGCGCGCGCATCAGCTCCGACCCCAGCCCGCGCCAATACTGCGTGCGCCAGGGCTGGCTGCAGCAATCCGGCGAGATCGCCATCTGCCTGCCGAACGAAGTCAGCATCGAGCTGACGGGAAGCCGGAAAAAATATGACAGCCTCAACTATTAAACTGGACACTACCGCCGAAGACCACCATGTCGCGCGCATGGCGGCGGTGGCGCTCGGCCTCACCGTGCTGGAGAACGCCATCCCCTCGCCGCTGCCCGGCGTCAAACCGGGGCTGGCCAACATCGTCACGCTGATCGTCCTGACACGCTACGGCTGGCGCGCGGCGGCATGGGTATCGCTGTTGCGCGTGGTTGCGGGCAGCCTGTTGTTCGGCAACTTCCTCGCGCCGGGATTCTTCTTGAGCCTCGCAGGTGCCGTGTGCAGCCTCGCCGTACTCGCGCTCTCCATGCACCTGCCGCAGCGTCTGTTCGGCCCGGTGACGCACAGCATCCTTGCCGCCTTCGCGCATATCGCCGGACAGATGGCCGTGGTCTATCTGTGGCTGATCCCGCACACCGGCATCGCCTACCTCATCCCCATCTTCGCCACCGCCGCACTGGTGTTCGGCACGGTGAATGGGTTGATCGCGGCAAGATTCATGGATAATGACGGCAAACCCGATTTGGAACGACAACCATGAAGACCATCACTCTCGCCCTCACCGGCGCATCCGGTCTGCCCTACGGCATACGCCTGCTCGAATGCCTGCTGCAAAGCGGCGCTCGCGTGCATCTGGTCTATTCGCAAGCCGCACAGATCGTCGCCAAGCAGGAACTGGACTTCACGCTGCCGAGCCGCCCGCAGGATGCGGAGCAACTGTTTGCGGAACGCTTCGGCAAATTCAGCGGCGAACTCAAAGTATTCGGCATCCAGGACTGGTACGCGCCGATGGCCTCCGGCTCCAACCCCGGCGACGCGATGGTGGTGTGTCCTTGCACCATGGGGACACTAGGCAAGATCGCCAGCGGCATCAGCGACGACCTGATCTGCCGCGCGGCGGATGTGATGCTCAAGGAAAAACGGACTTTGATATTGGTGCCAAGAGAGATGCCCTTTTCGGCGATTCATCTGGAGAACATGCTGAAGCTGTCGCATGCGGGCGCGGTCATCATGCCGCCGAATCCGGGGTTTTATCATCATCCGCAGAGCGTGCAGGATATTGTGGATTTTGTGGTGGCACGGATGCTCGACCATCTGGGGATCGAGCAAGCTCTGATGAAGAAGTGGGGCGAAGAGTAGTTTGTAGGGTGGGCACGCTTTTGTGCCCACGCGGATTCAATCAAAATCAACACCGTCGGGGGTAGCCCGACAGCTAGTCACTTTTTCTTGCTTCGCCAAGAAAAAGTAACCAAAAAGAAGGCGACCCCAGTTTGCCGCCGCTGCGCGGTTCCCTGCGTTGCTCGACTGGTCAGGCGGCTGCGGAACTCGCGCTACGCGCTCAGACAGTCCTCGCCGAAATCCCCTGGCCAGCCTGCGCTACTCGGCGGCGCTCAGGGGAGGAAAAGCGAAGGTCGAAATCACATGATGGGCAGCAAGCTGCCCATCATAGTCAAAACAATTCGACTCCGGTACATTGGGGTCAGGAATTTCATCACTAAAGGGGACGAAATGAAACGAACTGTATGGTTTGTCTTGGGTTCGCTGATTATGCCGATCTCGAACTGCGCTATCGCTAATGATTCAATTGCGCGCATAGGTACTGGTGGCATTACATTTCTAAAGACTGAAGATGTTCGCATGGCGCAAGAAGTGTTGGAAATTTCTACCGAAGCCATAAGAGTTAAATATCGATTTCAAAATGAATCAGATAAAGACATACAAGCAACTGTTGCGTTTCCTATGCCTGCATATGGTTGGAATTCTGGAGAAAGTGCAGATGAAACTAACGTAAAACCATTGAGGCCATTTACTACAAAAGTGAATGGTCATTCAGTGGTTACTACGATTGCTAAAAAGGCGGTAATTAATGAGCAAGATGTAACAAGTGTGTTTCGTAAAATCGGTCTGACTGACAAGCAGATTTTCGAAACATTTTCACATTGCCCAGGTGAAGATGACAAACGGTTTGAATTGTGCGGACTTACACAGAAACAGGAAGCGGCACTTGAGAAGCTGGGCGATTGGAAAGTATCCGAGACAGTACTTTGGGAACAAGTATTTCCAGCCAATGCAGAGGTTGAAGTGTTGCACGAATATGCACCATTTGTTGGTGGGAGCTATACGGTTCCATTTCAAAAAAGATTTGGTTATGTCTCAGGTGTGCTAGTCAAAGGTGAACGTGCTGAGGCTTGCGTAGATGATGGAACGCGTAATGCAATTGAAAGAAAGGTTAAGCTGCTTGCAGAGGGCGGTGCAGACCAAGTATGGGTGTCGCTCGCTGAGGTTGAATATATTCTTGGAACAGGCAGAAATTGGAAGGGGCCAATTGGGGACTTCAAACTTCGGATAATCAAGGATTCCCCCGATCAAGTCATATCACTTTGTTTTCCTGGAAAGCCACAGCGGGTAAGCAATACTGTTTTCGAGTTTGCCCGGACGAATTATGATCCGCAGGACAAATTGATTGTCTACTTCTATAGCATTGGAGCTAGTTCTCAAGTGAAGTAATAGCGTGGGCACGATGTGCCCACGCTGGGCTTTTAGGTTTTGACTTTCCCTCCCCTGAGCGCCGCCGAGTAGCGGAGGCTGGTCAGGGGATTTCGGCGAGGACTGTTTGAGCGCGTAGCGCGAGTTCCGCAGCCGCCTGACCAGTCGAGCAACGCAGGGAACCGCGCAGCGGCGGCAAACCGGGGTCGCCTTTTCTTTGGTTACTTTCTTTTTGGCGAAGCAAAAGAAAGTAACTAGCTGTCGGGCTACCCCCGACGGTGTTGGTTTTGATTCTGAAAAATCCGCGTGGGCACAAAAACGTGCCCACCCTACAAACCAGCGGGCTTCGCCCATCCTTCGATACGGCTGCGCCTACTCAGGACGAACGGTCTGGAGTTGCTCAAGAACCGTCCGCACCGGCGTCGGTATCGCCGCCCCCAACGCCTCCCCCACCTCCAGCCACAGCATCCCCGGTTGCGCAGCAACCAAAGGTTTCCGCGCAAGCTCGATCTTCAACGGCGTGATATGCAATTTGAAATGCGTAAAGGTATGCGTGAACGTCTCCAACCTTTCCCCATCCAGCGCAACCATCCCATTGCGCAAGAACCAATCCCTCGCCGCAATCTCATCATCGAACTGTGGCGGACACCATAGCCCGCCCCAGATACCGCTGCCGGGGCGCTTCTCCAGCAGGATGTCGTTGCCGTGCATCAGCAGCAGGAAGACCGCCGACCGTTCCGGCACGGTCTTCTTCGGGCGCGGCGTCGGCAGTTCAGAAACACGATCCGTCTGTACGGCGACGCAATCGGCCTGCACGGGGCACAACACGCACTTGGGTTTGCTACGCGTGCAGACGGTGGCGCCCAGGTCCATCAGCGCCTGGGTGTAGGTGGCGATTGCACTGTTGCCCAGCCCCCTCTCCCCAGCCCTCTCCCGCGAGGGGAGAGGGAGTAGAGATTCGGCTTGCTGCCACAATTTCTCTTCCACTTTCTTCTCCCCCGCCCAGCCTTCGATGCCGCAGTAACGCGCCAGCACGCGCTTGACGTTGCCTTCGAGGATCGCGCGGCGTTCGTGAAAGGCCAGCGCGCAGATGGCGGCGGCGGTGGAGCGTCCGATGCCGGGGAGTTCGACGATGTCTTCGAAGTTGCGCGGGAATTCGCCGTTGAATTTCTCGACGATGTTGCGTGCGGCTTTGTGCAGGTTGCGGCCTCTGGCGTAGTAGCCGAGGCCGCTCCAGTGGGCGAGCACGCCATCCTCGGTCGCGGCGGCGAGTGCGGCGATGTCGGGAAAGGAGGCGATGAAGCGCTGGTAATAGGGGATGACGCTGGCGACCTGCGTCTGTTGCAGCATGATCTCGGACAGCCACACGCGATAGGCATCGGCGAATTGCCAGGGCAGGTCATGACGTCCGTGCGCGTGTTGCCAGGCGATGAGGCGGGAGGCGAAATCGCTCACTTACCGGAACAAGCCCTTGAGGCCTTCCTTGAGCTTGTCCTGTAGTCTGGTCTTGACCTCTTCCTTCTTCTCCTCGACCTTCTGTTTGGCGGCTTCGCCAACCATCGCGCCAAAATCCAGCGTGTATTTCAGGCCGTCGAACGGGCCGCTGACACGCACCGGCACGGTGAGGCCGGCGACCATGTCCTTGCCGCCCTGCCCTTCCAGCGTCTTCGCCAGCGTAGCCTTGGCGAGGTAGTTCATGCGGTCGTTGCCGATGTCGATGTCGCCGTTGCCGGACAGTCGCAGCAGCGGCGATTTCAGCGACAGGTCGTCGTTGTGCGCCACGCCGTCGTTCACCTTGAAGCTGGCCTTGAGCTCGGAGAAGTCAGTCTTCTCGCTCTGGTTGGCGTCCTGTGTCTTCGCCGCACCGAACCTGCCGAATTCGCGCAGGCTCTTGGCGATGTTGATGCCCTTGATGGCGCCGTCGGCGAGGTTGAGCGACATCGTGCCGTTGAGCGCCTTCTTCATCGCGCTCACGGTGTCGCCGCGCATCGTCAGGTTCATGCCGACGTTGCCCTTGCCTTCCAGCGTGTCGAAGTCCGCCGCATCCTTGGTCAGCGCCGCGACGTTGACGCCTTTCAGTGTCTGGTTCACGGCGATCATCGGCGTGGCCTGCGCGTTGACGCTGATGCTGCCGTTCACGCTGCCCTGATACAGGTTGGCCGACAGCGGCGCGACATCGAGCCGGCCGTTGTGCGCCTTTATCTCCAGCCGCAGGTTGCTGGTCTTCACGTTCGCCACTTTCAGGGCGCCGATGCGCAGGCTACCGTCCAGATCGAGCTTGCGCAGCGCCGACAGGTCGAGCGGCGGTTCCGTCGCCGCCGCTTGCGGCGCTTGCGATGCTGCGGCGGTCTTCTTCGGCAGGTAGAGATCGGCATCGAACTGATCAATATCCACGTCAAAATCGATCGCCGGTTTGGCGAAACCGTTCACGCTGACCCTGGCCTTGACCTTGCTCTGCAACAGTCCGCCCGCAAGGCTGGCGCGCACGGTCTCTTTTTTTGCATCCACCTGCACGCTGCCCTTCATCTCGCTGCTCACTGATTTGTTCGGCAGTTTGTCGCCGCTGGCATGCACCGCCAGCACCAGCGCGCCGAGATCGAATTGCCGCGCTTCGAAGTTGCCGGACAGCGGCGAGGTCAGCTTCACCTTGAACGCCTGTCCCGGCTGCGTCAGGTCGAGGTCCAGCGCCAGCGCGCCGACCTTGAACGACTTCGCGTCACCTTCCACGCCCGGCAACGACAGAACCGCGACCAGCTTGCCCAGCGCGCCGTCGAGTTTCGCGTTCAGCGTCAGCCTGTCGCCGGAGTATTTGTCCCTGGTGAGGCTCAGTGCCGGGATGTCCAGCGCCGCCTCGAACACATCCTTGCCTTTGGTTCCGCTCGCCTTCAGCGCGAACTTCTGCGCGCCGAGTTCCTGCGCGGCCTGATCCACATGGATGTCGCCGCCTGCCTGCAACTTGAGGTCGCGGATATCCAGCGCCTTGCCGCCGGCCTGCAGCTCGATGCCGGCCAGATGGTATCGCTGCCTGGCCAGATCGAAAGTCAGCGCGGTCTTCAGCTGGAAGCTGATGTCCAGCACCGGCTGGCTGGCCTGCATGACGGCGGAAAGATCGATGTTGGCCGGCACGCCGCTGGCGATGCGCCCGCTGTGCAGGTTCAGCTCCCTGACGGCATATTGCGCGCCGGAGCCTTCGTCGCGGTAAGTGAGTGCTGTCTTTTCGATGGAGACGGCGGCGATATCGAAGCTGGCCGGCTGGCCGCCGCCCGCTGCCTTTTCATCGCCCGGCGCCGCTCCTCCGCCGAGCAGGTCGTCGATGTTGGTGCTGCCATCCTTGCGCTTGACCAACTCGGCCCGCAAGCCGCTCACCGCAATCTCATCCACCACTGCCTGACGCGAGAACAAGGGCAGCAGCTTCAGCGAGACATGCGCCTGGTCGAGCGAGGCGAACTGTTTTTCGTTGTTGCGCTCCGACAGCGAGACCTTGCCGATATCCGCACCGAGGCTGGGAAAGAAGGTCAGCGCAATGTCGCCGTCGAGATGCAGATCGCGCTGCGTGCGCTCCTTCACCACCTTGATGATCTGGCTCTTGTAGGCGTTCGGATCGAAGGTGGCCGCCAGATACGCCGCCCCGGCCAGCGCAACGGCAAGGATGCCGCCGGCGGTCCACAGGCTGTATTTGACGTATTTGCGCATCGCGGCTAGATCACCTTCGAGTAACGCGCATGTTCGGTGCGGGTGCGCAGATACTTGTCGAACACCATGCAGATGTTGCGGATCAGCATGCGTCCCTTGGGCGTGACGGCGATGCGCTGCGGCGACAGCCCCAGCAATCCCTCGCGCTCATATTCAAGCAACTCGTCCTGTTCGGTCAGGAAATACTGGTCGAAGTCGATCTTGAACTCGCGCTCGAACGCCTGTTTGTCGAGTTCGAAATGGCACATCAGCGCCTGGATGATCTCGCGCCGCACCAGGTCGTCGTCGTTCAGTTCGAGGCCGCGCATGATGGGCAACTCGTCGCGGTCGAGCGCAGCGTAGTATTCCTCCAGTTCGCGATAGTTCTGGCTGTAGGTCGGCCCGACCTTGCCGATGGAACTCACGCCGATCGCGATCAGGTCGCAATCCGAATGTGTGGAATAGCCCTGGAAGTTGCGGTGCAACCTGCGCTGGCGCTGCGCCACGGCCAGCTCGTCCTGCGGCTTGGCGAAGTGGTCCATGCCGATATACACATAGCCCGCCCCGGTCAGCTTGCTCACCGCCATGCTGAGGATGTCCAGCTTGGTCTGCGGCGCGGGCAGGTCGGCCTCGTTGATGCGCCGCTGCGGCATGAAGATGGTCGGCATGTGCGCGTAGTTGTAGATGGACAGACGGTCCGGATCGGCGGCGATCACCTTGTCCAGCGTTTTGCCGAAACCTTCCAGCGTCTGTTTCGGCAAGCCGTAGATCAGGTCGATGCTGACCGAGTTGAAGCCGTTGGCGCGCGCGGCATGGATGATGCGCAGCGTCTCTTCTTCGCTCTGGATACGGTTCACCGCGCGCTGCACCTCGGCATCGAAATCCTGTACGCCGATGCTGATGCGGTTGAAGCCGACCTCGCCGAGCAGCGCGATGGTCGCGTCGCTGACCTTGCGCGGGTCGATCTCGATGGAGTATTCGCCGCCTTCCACCAGCGTGAAATTCCGGCGGATCGCCGCCATCAGCTGGCGGATCTCGTCGTCGCTCATGAAGGTCGGCGTGCCGCCGCCGAAATGCAGCTGTTCGACGACCTGGCCCGGCCCGAGCAGCGCCGCATGCATGCCCATCTCCTTGATCAGGTAACGCACGTATTCGGCGGACTGGCTGCGATCCTTGGTGATCACCTTGTTGCAGGCGCAGTAGAAGCACAGCGTGTTGCAGAACGGGATGTGGAAATACAGCGACAGCGGATGCGGCTTGCCGCCAGCTGCGCGCTTGGCCACCCACTCGCGGTAGCTTGCGGCGGTGAAAGTGGCGTTGAAACGGTCGGCGGTCGGATACGAGGTATAGCGCGGGCCGTTCTTGTCCAGCCTGCGTATCAGCTCCAAGTCCACCACCAGTTGATTGACTGCGTCGTTCATGAATACCTCTCCTTTAGTGCCATATATTATGCCAGCATGTGCCCCTGCCGGCCTGATGTATGTCAGAATTCGCCTTGTTTACTACGCGCCTGTTTCAGCCATAGGAGTCGCAAAATGCACCAACAGTTCGACGTGTCGCCCGAAGAAGCCAAACGCGCCAAATGGCCGCACGAGATTTTCCTGATCAACCTGGTGTTCAACCATATCCTGGTGTTCGCCTCCACCTTCGGGGTGTACAGCACCTTCCCGCTGATGGTGCTGGTCGTGCCCCTCACCTCCTTTGCCATCACCGCCTATATCATCGTCAAGGGCCGCCAGATCGCGGCCGGCGACGAGACCTGGTTCGTCAAGTCGCACTGGGCGATCTGCGCCAAGCGCAACCGCTATTTCCTGCTGCTGCTGAGCGCCGCCTGCCTGCTGATCGGCGGCGGCTACTGGCTGTCCCAGGCGATGGGCTGGTCGAAGATCGCCACTCTGGCGATGCTCGGCGGCGGCGCCATCCTGCCCTTCATGGTATCGCTGCTGATTCTGATCGTGCTGGGCAACGAGTCGGTGCATCTGGCGCGTGTCGGCAGACTGCCGAAGCGTTTCGTCGAGCAAAACCCCGACGATTCTTCCGGCTCGTCCCGATAATCCCGGCACACCGAACATGAGCACTGAAAGCAAGCTCTACTGGGGCGCCGGCATCGTTTCTGTCCTGGTTTTCATCGGTTCGTTCTTGCTGCCGGGCGAGCCCGTCAATAAAGCGGATCTGCCCTGGAACATCGAGCATCCCGCGCCGGGCGCGACGCGCGTCTTCGGACTGACGCTGGGCACGAGCACGACCAACGATGCCGAGCAGTATTTCAGGGAAGAAGCCAAGATCAGCCTGTTCAAGTCGCCGCAAGGCGTGCTGACCGTGGAAGCGTTCTTCGAGCAGGTCAATCTGGCCGAGCTGAAGGCCAAGATCGTCGTCAGCGTCGCGGTTTCCGAGGCGGAACTGCAAGGCATGTACGAACGCGGCCTGCGCATGAGCGGCATCGCAAGCGGCAAGAAAGTCACGCTGACGGCGGACGATACTGCCAGGGTACGCGCGCTGCCGATTGCCGGCCTGACCTACATGCCGTCGGTGCGGCTGGAGGAAGAACTGATCGGCAAACGCTTCGGCCCGCCGTCGCAGCGTATCCGCGAGAAAGAAAGCGGAGCGCTGCATTGGCTGTATCCGCAGCACGGTCTGGACATCACCTTGGGCAGCGACGGAAGGCCCGTGCTGCAATACGTCCCGCCCGGCGAATTCGACAAGCTGCTTCAGCCGTTGTCGGCCGGCGGCGAAGCTATCAATTAAAGACGTTCAGGGCTGCGCCGATCCGTCACCCGGCGCGGCTTGTGCGGGATCATTGGATTTTTCCGCCTTGCCGGCTTTCGCGTCGCGCGGGTGGTGCATCATGTCTTCATCGTCGTCCAGCAATATCCGGTTGGCGCTGCCTTCCATGTCTTCGTACTGGCCTTTCTTCACCGCCCAGACCAGAAAGATCACGAACAGCACCCCGAAGAACATCATGCCGGGTATCAGGCTATAGATCACTTCCATCGTTTCACCTCAGTCCTTGAATAATGTGCGGATGCGCGCCGCGTTGCCGATCACCGTCAGCGAGCTGATCGGCATGGTGATCGCCGCCACCAGCGGGCTGACTTTGGCCATCATCGCCAGCGGTACCATGATGGCGTTATACACGAACGACAGGCCGATATTCTGCTTGATGGTGCGCAGGGTGCGGCGCGACAGCTGGGTCGCCAGCCGCACCTTGTCCAGCTCGTTGTGCATCAGCACGATGTCGGCGCTCTCCACCGACACGTCGGTGCCGGAACCCAGCGCGATGCCGACATCGGCGCGGATTAGCGCGGGCGCATCGTTAACGCCGTCGCCCACCATCGCGACGATGGCGCCGCCTTCCTGCAAACGGCGGATCACCTGATCCTTGTCCTGCGGCAGCACTTCGGCGATGACTTCCATGCCGCCGAGCTGGCGGGCGACCGCTTCGGCGACCGGACGGCGGTCGCCGGAGAGCAGCGTCATGGCGATGCCGGCCGCTCGGAGGTCGTCCACCATCTGCTGCGCGTCGCCGCGCAGCTGGTCGGCCAGCGCGATGACCGCCACATGCCGGCCTGCGCGCGCCATGTACACGCAGCTCATCGCCTGTGTTTCCAGCTCGTGCGCCTTGGCTTGCAACGCCGTATCCGGCACGATGCCGCGCTGTTTCAGCCATTCCGCGCTGCCCAGCAGCAGCGGCATGCCGGCCACGGTTGCCTCGACTCCCAGCCCTGCTGTCGCATGGAACCCGTCGGCGGCAAGATCGCGCCAGCGCAGATGGCGCGCTTCCGCGCCGTCCACGATGGCCTTGGCGATGCCATGCTCGCTGTAGCGCTCGACCGCGGCGGCCTGACGCAGGATGTCGCCCTCATCAGCCTCCGCCGCGACATGTATCTGCGCGATGCTCATCCTGCCCTCGGTCAGCGTGCCGGTCTTGTCGAACACGAAGTGGGTCACCTTGGACAAGGTTTCCAGCACCAATCCATTCTTTATCAATATGCCATGCTTGGCGCCCAGACCGGACGCCACCGCGATCGACATCGGGGTCGCCATGCCGAGCGCGCACGGGCAGGTGATGATCAGCACCGAAGTCGCGGCCATCAGCGCGATCTCGAAATCCCGGCTGTTCCAGAAGAAGAAGGTCAGCGTCGCGCAGATCAGCGTGACCAGCACGAACCACGGCACGACGGTATCGGCGAGCCGCTGTATCGGCGCCTTGGAGGCCTGCGCCTCCTCGACCAGACGGATGATCTTGGATAGCGTGGTGTCCTGCAGCGAGGCCCGCACCTCGACCAGCAGCGCGCCGCTGGTGTTCACCGTACCGGCGAACACCTGGCAACCGGCCGACTTGTTCACCGCTGCCGATTCGCCACTCAGCATGGATTCGTCCACCGCGCTCCTGCCTTCCAGCACGACGCCGTCCACCGGCACTTTGTAGCCGGGTTTGATCAGCACTTGGTCACCCAGTTTCACGCCGCGTATCGGTATCATCTGTTCCAGCCCATCGCGCATCACAATGGCGACGCGCGGCTGCAGTTCCATCAGGCGTTTGGTGGCAGACACCGCCTGATGGCGGAACATGCCTTCGAGGTAGCGTCCGATCAGGATGACAAAGATCAGATTGGTGACGGTATCGAAATAGACCTCGCCGATCTTGCTGTCCGTCACCGTCACATACAGCGAGTAGGCGTAAGTCACGGAAAGGCCGAGTGCGATCGGCAGGTCCATGGTCAGGCGCGCGACGCGCAAACCGCCCAGCGCGCCCCGGAAGAACGGATAGCCCGAGTAGAGCAGGGTCGGCGTGGCCAGCGCCAGTCCCATCCAGTGGAAGAACCCGCGGAACTGATCCTCGTTCGCGCCGCTGTAGAGCGCGATGGATATCCACATCATGTTCATCATGGCGAAACCGGCGAAGAACAGGCGGAACAGCATGGCACGATTGGCCTTCTTGATCGCGCCTTCCGCGCTTTCCGGATCATAGGGCACGGCCGAATAGCCGATCCTGGATAGCTCGCGGATCACGTCGGAAAGTTTGCTGCGGCTGTTGTCCCAGCGCAGGTGCAGCCGCTTGGCCGCCAGATTGACGTTGGCCGCCAACACCCCGGGGACACGTTGCAGGCTGCGCTCGATCAGCCAGATGCAGGCGGCGCAGTGGATGCCTTCGACCAGCAGGTGGATCTCGCGTATCTCGCCGGAGCTGCGGGTAAATTCCTGCTGCACCTCATCGAAATCATAGATGTCGATGTCCTTGGGCGGCTCCGGCGGCGGGGCGAGCAAGGTGCCTTCCGGCGTGCGTTGATAGAAGCCCTGCAAGCCGGCCTCATAAATGGCGGTACAGACAGACTGGCAACCGAAACAGCAGAAGTGCCGTTCGGCGCCCTCCAGTTGCGCGCGATAGTCGTCACCGGCCGCGATGGGCAGGCCGCAATGGAAACAGTTGCCGGATATGCGGTCGGCTGACTGTGCCATCAATTACGAAGAGGCCGCCACCATGAACCGTTCAGTGTCCACACCGAACATGTCGTCGCCGCGTTTGACGTGGATGCGCAACTCCCAGTATCCCTTGAGCGGGAAACTGATATAGCCCTGATAGTTGCCCGGGGATACCTCGCGGAAAGATGTGGTGAAATCCTGGCTCGCATCGGAAGCGCGATAGGCTTCGACCTCCATCGTACCGCTCACCGGCTTGCCGTCGCGGTCGGCCACGCTGATCTCATACGCGACCGGAGCATTCATCACAATCGCCTGGGGACGCTTGATGGTGGTCTGCCATGCCAAGGAATGCTGCTTGCCCAGCTCTACCAGCACCTCCTCGTTGGTCTTGCGATCCTTGGTCTTGTATTCGCGATCGACCAGCGAGGACTGGTTGTGGGTCGCGTACCAGATGAAAGTGCTGTTCACCCCGAGCACGAGCACGATCAACCCCATCATTCCTAGGAACCAGGGGTTGCGCAAGCCTTTTTTGTTTTCCTGTGAAATCATTCTTCAGCCTCCATTTCTCGGATCAATTGCCCCGCCATCAAGGCTGCGGGCCGTTGAACATGGTTTCATACTCTGCTGAAATACTCGGGTCGTCAACGCTCTGGACGCGGAATTCTAGCGGTGTCACTTCCTGCTGGATGTTCTCGCCGGGCGCCTTGACGAAGATGGTGAACGAGGTGCCGCGACCTGGATGGGTAAGCAGCGGCTTCTCGGCACCGATGATGACCTGCCCCTTCACACCACCTTCCGCCGTCACGTTCACATGAATTTCCTCGTCGGTCTTGTTGAGCACCTTGAACTCGTAGCGATTCTGGATCGAACCGTCGCTCAGGCGCACGAACAGCGGCTGGCGTTCCGGCAGAACTTTCAGCGTCATCGTACCCAGATGGGTCAGCCCGTACGTGATGCCGCCAAGGGCGATCAGGATGATGCCGATATAGACCAGCGTGCGCGGATGCTGGTACATCTTCTTGACCGGCTTGCCTTCCAGCTCGTCCAGTGAAGCGTAACGTATCAGCCCTTTTGGATGCCCGACCTTCTCCATGACCGAATCGCAGGCGTCGATGCACAAGCCGCAGGTGATGCAACCCAGTTGCTGGCCGTTGCGGATGTCCACGCCGGTCGGACACACCTGCACGCACTGGAAGCAGTCGATGCAATCTCCCTGCTGCGCTTTGGCCTCCCCATCACGATGCAGCTTGCCGCGCGGCTCGCCGCGCTTGTAATCGTAAGCCGGCAGGATGGTCTGCGAATCGGACATCACGCCCTGGATGCGCGCATAGGGACAGAGCCACATACAGGTCTGTTCGCGCAACAGGCCACCCAGGATATAAGTACCGACAAAGAACATGGTCAGCGTCACCCAGCCGACCGTGGGCAAGCGGAGATGCAGCAGATCGCTCCAGTAGTCGTAGGCATCGACGAACCAGATGGAGAAGCTGATGCCGGTCAATAGCGCTATCACCATCCAGGCGGAATGCTTGACCAGCTTTTTCCATATCTTCTCAAGATCCCATGGCGCCAGTTCCAGCTTGCGCCTAGCAACCGGATTGCCTTCGATCCTGTCCTCCCACCAGGTGAACCAGTCGGTCCACACTGTCTGGAAGCAAAAATAGCCGCACCACACGCGCGAGGCGACCGAGGTGACAGCAAACAAAGTCATCGCCGCCACCAGCAGCACCAGCGACAGCATCCAGATATCCTGCGGCAACACGGTCAGGTCAAAGAAATGGAACTGGCGATGCTGGATATCGAACAGGATGGCCTGCTTGCCGTTCCAGCGCACGTAAGGAAACAGGAAGAACGGCAACCAGAGCACCCATTGCGTGTAATTCTTCAGGTTACGGAAAAAACCGGGCATGCGCTTGGCATGGATGGTCTTGTCACCCTTGTTGACAGTCCACGTCTCGAATTCCTGATAGATGTCCGTTACGACACCCGATTCCTTCTGTTCGGCTTCTTTGTTCACTTGATTCGCTCCTGACCGGTCTCAGACTAGACCGACAATAAAAAATCCGCTACGCCATGCGGATAAACGGGACACCTGAAACAAATGGCCTTCAGGCTTCCCGACTCCATGAGCAGGCTTGCCGTCCGCCGGGCAACCTGCCGTAGATTCTTGATGAATCTTTATTAGTATATCCTGATATGCCAGATGAAAAAAGGAGGAGAGTATGCTCTCCTCCTTCTTCAAGCGGCAAGGGCTGAATTACTGTCCGTCCTGACCGCGTGTCGCATTCCGGTAAACCACGAATAGCAGCCACCCAACGACGGCTGCGGCTCCCACCACACAGATAATCACACCCCAGAAAACAGCGTCCTGATTCATTTTATGCCTCCCTTGAGTAAAAAAACTCGCGCGTGGCTTGCCACGCGCGAATTCATGATTGCTTACTCAGCCGCCGGCGCTTCTGCCGGAACCTCTGCCGGAACCTCTGCCGGAGCAGGGGCCGCATCAGGCTGACCACCGCCGAACTTATACACGTACACCGCCAGCTTCTTCATTTCGGCATCGCTCAGCTTGCCGGCTGCCTGGAAGGAAGGCATCACGGCATTACGAGCCATCGCATCACCGGAATTGACGCCATAGGTGATGGTGCGTTTGATACCCTCGACGGAACTGTCAAAACGCCAGATCTTGTCGGTCAGGTTGGCCGCGCCCATCGCATGGTTGCCTTTACCGTCTTCGCCGTGGCAGGCGATACAGCCCTTCTCGGCAAACAGCGGTGTGGAAGCGGGCTGCCCTTGCGCGATCGCATTAGCCAATGCCGCGATTTCGGCCTCGGACACGATACCCTTGTGCGCCGGCATCACGCTTTGACGACCGCCGGTAATGGTTTCGTGGATGGCATCGATGTTGCCGCCATACAGCCAGTCGTCGTCGTTCAGCACCGGGGCGAACAGCCCTTCCTTGTCATGCGTACCGACGCCGTTGGTGCCGTGGCAGGCAGCGCAGTTGTCGCCGAACAGCACCTTGCCGGAACGCTTGACGTATTCCGACAGCTCGCTGTCCGCTAGGATCGCGGCCGGCGTCATGCCGTTGAGCTTGGCCTCATACTTGCCGCGCACCGCATCCACCGTGCTCTTGTCCGCCTCCATCTCGCTGATCGCGGTCCATCCGCCCAGCCCCTTGGTAAAGAAGCCTCCGGTGGAAACCGGAACCGACGGGTAGTACAGGAAGTACACTACGCACCACAATGCACTGGCGGTCAGCCCCAGCATCCACCATTTCGGCGGCTGGTTGGTGAAATCCGCCAGATCGTCGTCCCAAACGTGCCCTGTCGTCGGCACGCCACCCACATCGTGTTTTTCACTCATCATTTTTCTCCCAATTTGATAGGGTCTTCGTCATCCAGCGCCATGCTGCGCCGTGACTCGAACATATCCTTGTTGGCCGGACGAAACACCAGGACATAGACTGCCACCATGCCGATGAAAGAGGTCAGGGCAAAGAACACCCCGAGCCAGTCATTCGTGGTCATGGCGGCAACATCCATACCCAGGTATCCGAGCAGCTTAGTCACGGTAGTTCACGCCTTCCTCGAACTTGACGTGGTTGCCCAGCCCCTGCAGATAGGCGATCAACGCATCCATGTCGGTCTTGCCCGCCAGTTCGGCCGGGGCGCCTGCCAGATACGCATCGGTATAGATGGTCTTGGGCACCGGGTTGAACGGCATCATGGTCATGACCTTCATGGTATCGACGGTGCGCTCCACATTGACCGGCATGTTATCCAGCCAGAAGTAGTTGGGCATCACCGACTCGGGCACCACTTCGCGCGGATACTTCAGATGGCGACGATGCCATTCATCGGAATACTTGCCGCCAACACGAGCCAAGTCAGGGCCGGTACGCTTGGAACCCCACTGATAGGTATGGTCGTACATGGACTCTTCGGCGATCGAGTAGTGACCATAGCGGTCCTTCTCGTCGCGGAATGGACGGATCATCTGCGAGTGGCACAGGAAGCAGCCTTCGCGGATGAACACGGCACGACCGGCGGTCTCGAGCGCCTTGTAGGGACGCACGCCATCACCGGGCTGCCAGTCGTTCAGCGTCTTGTGTGCCGAAGTCGCGGGATTCCAGACGATCTTGTCCATCGAAATGGTCGCACCGCCATTGTCCTTGTGCTGGGTGTTGTTGAAGGTGCCGTCCGCACTGGTCATGCCGGTGTTCGGCAGGTAGAACAGGGGGACGATCTCCACGATGCCGCCGACTGCGACGGCGACCGCGGTCACCACAAACATCAGGACGGTACTGCGCTCGATCTTGTCCTGAAATTTGGTCGAATAGATTTTGTCGTGATCAGACATGTTTCACTCCTTATGCTTTGGCAGGAACGGCGTTGACTCCGCGCATGGCACTCGCCGTGCGGACAGTCATCACGATGTTGTACAGAGCGATCCATGTACCCAGGTGGAAGATCGCACCGCCGATTGCACGCATCACATAATACGGATGCATCGCGGATACCGATTCAACGAAGGTATAGGTCAGCGTGCCGTACTCGTCATAGTCGCGCCACATCAGGCCCTGCATGATGCCGGACACCCACATCGCCACGATGTAGATCACCGTACCAATGGTAGCCAGCCAGAAGTGGACGTTCACCAGGCTTTCGGAGTACATCTTGTCCACGCCCCACAGCTTCTTGATCATGTGATACATCGCACCGTAGGCGACCATCGCCATCCAGCCCAAGGCACCGGAGTGCACGTGGCCGACAGTCCAGTCGGTATAGTGCGACAGCGCATTGACGGTCTTGATGGACATCACCGGACCTTCGAATGTGGACATCGCGTAGAACGCCAGCGAGACCACCAGGAAACGCAGGATGTAGTCGGTGCGCAGCTTGTCCCACGCACCGGACAAGGTCATCATGCCGTTCATCGCGCCACCCCAGGACGGGATGATCATCGCCAGAGAGACCGCAGCGCCCAGCGAGCCGGTCCAGTCAGGCAACGCGGTGTATTGCAGGTGGTGCGCGCCCAGCCAGACGTAGCCGAAGGTCAACGCCCAGAAGTGCAGCACCGACAGGCGATAGGAGAACACCGGACGCCCGGCCTGCTTGGGCACGAAGTAATACATGATGCCGAGGAAACCGCCGGTCAGGTAGAAGCCCACCGCATTATGGCCCCACCACCATTGCACCATGGCATCCTGCACGCCCGAGAACATCGAGTAGGAAGTCACCATGTCAACCGGGATGGCCATACTGTTGACCACATGCAAGTAGGTGATCATCACGATCATGCCCATGGTGAACCAGTTGGATACGTAGATGTGCGAAGTCTTGCGGATCGCCACGGTCATGATGTGGTTCAGACCGAACGACAGCCACACCACCGCGATCATGATATCCACCCACCACGGCAGCTCGGCATACTCCTTGCCTTGCGACCAACCCATCGGCAACGAAACTACCGCCAGCACGATGATCAGGTTCCATCCCCAGAAGGTGAACCATGCCATGCCGTTGCTCCACAGCCTAGTTGAGCCGGTGCGTTGCACAATGTAAAAACCGGTCGCCATCAGCACGCAACCGCCGAAGGCGAAGATCACCGCATTGGTATGCAACGGACGCAGGCGTCCGAACGATATCTCGGCCAGATCAAAGTTCAAGAATGGAAACGCCAATTCCGATGCAATATACACACCGATCAACGTACCCACCACAGCGTAGATGGCGGCCGCAATGGTGAACCATCGCACCACCTCCATATCATATTTTACTGGTGTCGCCTGAGTCGCTTCCACAGTATTTCCTCCCTTGGAACAAGTTAAAAATCCAAGATGCCGCCGGCTTGCAACTGCGACCGGCAACACACCCCTTCTTCACTGCAATTACAACCTTGGGTACGAACCGCCTTGAGCGATTCCACGTCGGGCAATCGGATTTTGCCCTCAACTTAAGCTCGCGCAATATACCTGCTAACGCACAGGCATTCCCTGACGCAGGTCAACCAAATCACATTTAATTAATACCCGCGTGTCCGATTAAAACAGTCGGAAACGGCGTATCGGAGGGGTTGGCGCGTTAGCCGCGCGCGATGTTTTTGAGACGCTCCAGGTCGTGGAGCTGCACTTGCCGGCGCGCGGTAGTCAACAGCCCTTCGTCGTGGAAGCGGGAGAATACGCGGCACACGGTTTCCTCGGCCATGCCGAGGTAATTGCCGATATCGCTGCGCGACATGCTCAGGTTGAATCTCGAAGAAGAATAATTGCGTTTCTGGAAACGCCGGGAAAAACTCAGCAGGAAAGTGGCCAGACGTTCATCGGCGCTCTTTTTGCCGAGCAACAACATCAACTCCTGATAGTCGATGATCTCCTGGCTCAGTATCCTGAGTATCTGCTGGCTAACCGAGGGGACATCCTCGCTGTATGCCTGCAACACGTCGATGGGCACTTCGCACACCATGGTGGTCTCCAGAACCCTGGCCTCGCTGGTGTAATGCCCGGCAACGATGGCATCCAGCCCAAGCAACTCGCCGGTGATATGAAAGCCGGTGATCTGCATCCGGCCATCATCGGTCAGCACATAAGTCTTGACCGAGCCGCAACGGATCGCGTAGACGGCGCGCCTGGGCTCGCCGACCCGGTAAAGCGTTTCGCCGCGCTTGAACAGCCTGCGGTTCTTGACGATGGTCTCGAGCATGGACAAGTCCACATCCGGCCCGTTCGCCGCGCGGCACAAGCCATAGATACCGCAATCGTCGCAGGCGACCGGGAGGCAAACATCACCGCTCAATACTTGCTCCGTTGCAGAGCGCCCCGGTTTCATTTGCATAGCTGCTGTCATAAGCTCCCCATCCGAACAATCACATGTACGCGCCTTCGCGCAAGTCAGCCAAACGAGATGTGCAAAACTAAGACATTATAACCCTTGTGGAGCCATTTTCGCACCCAGCAGCGCCGCCGGCAGATCGCAAATACGGTATTTGCCGCTACGCACTGCGGCGGCCAGGTGATCGACCGTATGCTCCTGCAACAGCTCGATGAGTTTCATCTTGATCGGTATCCACTTTTCGTGCACCGGGCAGGGTGTTTCGTTGCTGCAAACCTTCAGGCCCAGCACGCAATAATCGGCAAAACCCACACCTTCGATCAAGCTGACGATCTGCATCAGGCTGGTACCGCCGACGCCCTCGCGCAGGCAGAAGCCTCCCATGCGCCCGCGATAGGAGTGCAGCAAGTTCCCCTTGCTCAAGCTTTGCATGATCTTGGCGAGATAGGCCGTGGGGACCCCGAGATATTCCGCCGCCTTACGGCTCAGGATCGGCTTGCCCAGCGGCTGGGTGGCGATGTAGATCAGCGCCTGGATGGCATACTGGCTGGTACGCGAAAAGACCATGGAACCCCCCTTGTCTCACAAAGATTGCTTTCCTTGCAGCGCCTGCCGAAACTCGTCGTGAAAGTGGCGGAACGCGCTGTCGAGCAACAGTACAGCACCATTGACGAGATGGCAACGGCCACTGCCCGGCAGCATGGTACAGAGATTTTCCAGGGTAGTGAGGTCGGCTGCCGTGCCGCGCCCGGTGTCTATCCTGTCCAGCAGGCGGCTCATGGTGGCGGTGCCGGTCTTGCACGAAGGGCACTGGCCGCAGGAGGAGTGCGCGAAGAAGCGCACGTATTCGGCCACGCGCTTGACGATGCCGGTGCCTTCGGAAACGACGATCATCGCGCCCGTGCCCAGGCTGCTGCCGCGCGCGCGCAGCGAGTCGAAATCCATCGCCACGTCGAGATCGACGGGCGTCAGCAGGGTACTCGAGGGCCCGCCGGTGAACACCGCCTTGAGCGGCTTGCCCGACAGCAGGCCGCCGCCGTGCACGAAGATCAGCTCGCGCAGCGGCGTGCCCATGGGCAGTTCGTACACCCCCGGATGCAGCACGTCGCCGCTCAGGGAATACAGCTTGGTGCCGCTGCCCGCGCCTTTGCCGAGCGACTTGAACCATGCGCCGCCGTGCCGCGCGATATGCGACACGTGCGCCAGCGTCTCGACGTTGTTGATCACGGTCGGATTACCGTACACGCCCGCCTGCGCCGGATAGGGCGGCTTGCCGCGCGGAAACGGGAAACGGCCTTCGACCCACTCCATCGCTGCCGTCTCTTCGCCGCCGATATAGTGCCCGGAACCGGGACGCAGTTCGAGTTCCATCTCCCTGCCGAGCACGGCGGCAACCTGCGCCGGCAGTTCCGATGCCCGCCATTGTTCGAGTGCCTTACCCATCGCCGCCAGCGAGCGCTTCATGTCCGGGTTGATGTAGAACACGATGCGGTTGACGCCGGTCGCCAGCGCCGCCACCACCGCGCCTTCGATCACCTGATACGGCGTCTCCTCCAGCAGCAAACGATCCTTGTAGGTGCCGGGCTCGTCCTCGTTGCCGTTCACGATCAGATACTTGTCCGGCTTGGGTGCTTCGGCGACGACGGCGTCCCACTTCTTCCATACCGGGAAACCGCTGCCGCCCAAGCCGCGCAGATCGGCCAAGCGCACTTCCTCGCGCACCGCCGCAGGATCGCGCAACGCCTTGGCCAGCGCTTCGCCGCCGCCCGCCTCGCGCCAGCGCGCCATGTCGGCGCCGACGCGGCGCGAAGGAAGGAGCAATACGGAATTCAGCGCTCCCATACGCCCCCCGCTGCATAATCCGGCAACACTTGCGGCGTGCGCTGCGCCATCGGCATGCCGGCGATGGTCAGGGCGCGGCGCAGCCGGTTCACGTGTTCCAGCGTGACTTTCTTGGGGCCGCGATCCCGGTTGGCGGTGGCCGTAGCGCCGGCACGCAGCCCGAAGCTGATGATCTCCAGCAGGGCGTTGCCCATGATGCGGTTGCGCCCGTGGATGCCGCCCGCCACTTCACCCACCGCATACAGGCCCGGCACGGTGGTGGCGCCGTTGACATCGATGACCACCCCACCGTTCTGGTAATGCAGGGTGGGATGCACCAGCAAGGGTTCGACGCGCGGATCGATGCCGGAGACGCGGGTGCGCGTCATCAGGTTGGGGAATTGCTTTTCCAGCAGGCCCGGCTGGGCGCGCTCCACGCGCGGCGTATCCAGCCACACACCGACGCGCTGGTCGTCAATACGGATGCCGCGCCCTTCGCCGCATTCGCGCAGGATCGCGGAACACACCACGTCGCGCGGTTGCAGCTCGTCAATGAAGCGGTTGCCGAGGCCGTTCACCAGCAACGCGCCCGCCGCGCGCACGCCTTCGGTGACCAGCTTGCCTGCGAGGTGCGTCGGGTGCAGCAGCCCCGTGGGGTGATACTGAAAGGAATCGAGTTCGCGCAACTGCGCGCCGATGCGATACGCCAGCACCAGCCCGTCGCCGGTCGCGCCGAGATGGTTGGAAGTGGGGAAACCGTTCAGGTGCAACCGCCCCAAGCCGCCGGTCGCCAGGATGACGGAGCGGGTGCGGACGATGCGCAACTGACCGTCGATCAGCGAGGTGAGCACCGCGCCGACACATTTCTGTCCGGTCTCGTTGGACAGCAACTCGACGACGGGACTCTGCTCCCATACCTCGATGCTGCGATGCTGAATCACCGCCTCGCGCAACACGCGCATCATCTCCAGCCCGGTGTAATCGCGGCAATGCACCAAGCGCGGCGCGCTCATGCCGCCGGCCCGGCGCGTATGCAGGTCGCCGGTGGGCGTCTGCTCGAACTGCATGCCCTGTTGTATCAGCCAGCGCAACACCTCGGGGCCGTCTCCGGCCATGGCCGCGACCAGCGCCGGATCGGCGGCGTGATGCCCGCCGCGCAAAGTGTCCTGGATATGCCGCTGCACCGAATCGTCCGGTTCGATGGCGGCCTGGATGCCGCCTTCGGCCATCACCGTGTTGCTGTCGCCGAGCCGCAGCTTGGTGGCGAGCAACACGCGCGCGCCTTTTTCGGCAGCCATCAGCGCCGCCGCACAACCGGCGCCGCCGCCGCCGATCACCAGCACATCGACATCGGTCACCGGTGTGCCGGCCAGATCGGCCTCGTCGATGAAGGCTTCAGCCTGCAGCAGTCCGGCCAGTTCGCGCTGGCAACTGTCGCCTGCGTTCGCCCCCACCGTCAGCTTGACTACGCTGTCGCGCAGATGATCCGGATGCCAGGTGTTGAGCAACGCGTCCACATCGCCCGCTTCGGGCAGTGCGCCGAGCTCCGCATCGGGGCGGTAGTGCGCCAGCGCCTCGGCCAGTGGAATACCGTTACTCATCTTTTTCTTCCTGAGTGTTTTCCGGTTTATCTTGATGCTGTTTGTTCATGTCCTGACGCAACTCTTCCAGCCTGTGGATGAGATTGGGCGGACGCAGGTGGAAGTGCGCCGTCACGCGACGGCTGAACAGTCCCACGTGCGCCGGCGCGATCAATTCGGGGCAGGCAACATCGCACAGCTCGCACATGACGCATTCGAAGAAGGTCTCCCCCGCATCGCGGAAGCGTCCTGCCGAAGCCTGCGCGACGCCTTCTTCGACGGAAATGCCCTTGGGGCAGGAAACAACGCAACCGTGACAATGGCGGCAACGCGCCGCTTCGGGGAAGATATCCTGGAAACGCTCATGGATGTCCCAGCCGTCCTTGAAATCATCGAGCTCGTAATGATGCCGGGGCGCCGATGCCGGCGGCAGGAAAATGACTTCGACGCCATCCTCGACGAAGGTCTGGCAGGCGAGCCCCACCGATACCTGCTTGCCGCGCCGCAGCATGATGCGGCACGAGCCGCACACGCCCTCCATGCAGCCGACGCTGGTCACGCGCGGCACACCGCCGTGCCAGGCGGCTTCGACCACGGTCATGCCCGCATGCGCAACAACGGCAAGACCGTTGATGGTCAGGTTAACGGGCTGTCCTTTGTCAGCCGTATTTGCCGGATCGGGCTTGGCTGTCATGGGCGCGCCAGGTCGATGACCTTGCGCAGGTCATAATCCTTGTGTCCGCCGACGCGCTCGACCAACTCGGCCATGCGCTGATCCAGCGTCGGGCGTTCGACCTTGTACAGCAATCCGGTCGGCAGACGCCCTTCCTGCTTCGCCGTGTTGACCACATGCATAGCCGCATCCAGATCGGCGACGTCATGCGCGGTATCCTGCTGCTCGCAAGCGCTTTTGAAACTCTTGGCAGTGTCGAGCTCGTTGAAGGTCGGGCACTGGGACAGCAGATTGATGAAGGCGAAACCCTTGTGCTCCATGCCGTCCTTGATCAGCTGCGACGCCAGCTTGACGTTGCCGGAGAATGCCTGGGCGACGTAGGTGGCGCCATAGGTGAGCATGTACAGCACCGGATCGAGCGGCGGCTCGACGCCGCCGAAAGGCGTGGTGCTCGCCTTCATCTCCGGACGCGAAGTGGGCGAAGCCTGCCCCTTGGTCAACCCGTAGATATGGTTGTCCATCAGGATGTAGGTCATGTTGATATTCTTGCGCGCCAGATGCGGCATGTGTCCGCCGCCGATGGAGAAACCGTCGCCGTCGCCGCCGGTAACCACTACAGCCAGGTCGGGACGCGCCAGTTGCACGCCGGTCGCCACCGGGCCGGCACGACCATGCAGCGTGTGCATCTTGTAGGATTTCACGAAATACGGCAGGCGCGAGGAGCAGCCGATACCGGATACGTTCACCAGATAGCTCGGATCGACGCCGAGTTCGGACAGCGAACGCAGCAATGCCGTCAATACGCCATTATGGCCGCAGCCGGGACACCAGAACGACTTGGCCTCGTCGCGGTACTCCTTGGGTTGCAGTTCGACTTTATGCAGATGGGCTTGTGGGTGACTCATTTCAACATCTCCCGTACTTTGTTGACGATCATCTCGGGCGTGAAGGGCATCCCGCCGCAGATAGTATAGGACTCGGGGCGCAATGTGGTTTCAGCGCGCACGAAATGCGCCAGCTGCCCCTGGAAATTAACCTCGGGCAACAGCAGGCGTTTGCAGGTCGCGCCGAAATCCTCGAACTGTTGCGCCGGTAGCGGGTGCAACAGCTTGGGATAGAAGCCCTTGACCTGATAGCCCTCGGCGCGCAAGTGCTGCAAGGCTTCGCGCACCACTCCGATGGTGCTGCCCCAGGCGATCACGCCGAGATCCGCCTCGCCCTCGCCATCCACTTCTGTGGGCGCGACATCGTTGACCACATTCTTCAGCTTGTTGAAGCGCTTGGCCTGCATCGCCTCATGGTTGTCCGATGTATAGCTGGGCAACCCGGCCTCGTTGTGCTCCAGGCCGGTAGCGATATGCATGCCGCCGTGCGTGCCCGGATCGGCCATCGGCGAGATGCCGTCAGCGGTGTGCAGGTAGCGGCGGTATTCGCCCTCGCCGTCCCAGCGCTTGCGGTTGACGATGGTATAGCTGGCCGGGTCCGGATAAGGCACGCTCTGAGTCGAGAATGCCAGCGAACCGTCGGACAACAGCAGCACCGGGCACTGGTATTTCTCCGCCAGATTGAACGCCACCACCGTCAGATCGATACAGTCCCTGACGTTCTCCACCGACAGCACGATGCGGCCGGAATCACCGTGCGCGCCATGGATCGCCAGAAACAGGTCGGATTGCTCATGTTTGGTCGGCAGGCCGGTCGAGGGGCCGCCGCGCTGTACGTTCGCCACCACGCAGGGCGTCTCGCTCATGAAGGACATGCCCAGCATCTCGCTCATCAGCGACAGCCCCGGCCCGGAGGTGGAGGTCATCGCCTTCTTGCCGGCGTAGGAGGCGCCCAGCACCTGCGCGATGGCGGCGATCTCGTCCTCGGCCTGGATCAGCGTACCGCCGCGCTTGGGCAAGTGCTTGGCCACATAGATCGCGACCTCGGTCGCCGGCGTGATCGGATAGGCGGCGAAGAAATCCAGCCCGGCGATCAGCGCGCCGAGGCCGATGGCATTGTTGCCGGACAGCACCACAACATCCTGTTTGGATTTGGGCGTGCCGATCTTCCACGGATCGGTCTTGGGCAAGGCGGCCGCCAGCTCGCGGCCTTTCTCGAAGGCGGCCAGGTTGCCCTGCACCACTGCTTCGCCCTTGCGGGTGAACTTGTTGACGATCACCTCGCGCAACGCCGCTTCCGGCACATTGAACAGAACCGACAGCGCACCCAGCGCCACCATGTTCTTGGCACGCGGGTTGTTCATCTCCTTGGCCGCATGGGTCATCGGGATCGGGTAGGCATACACGCCCTCCGGCACATCCGGCTCGAAATCGCTTGGGCAGTCATACACCAGCGCGGTGCCCGGTTTCAGGCGCGCATGATTCATGTCATAGGCTTCGCCGTTGAAGGCGCAGAGCACATCGAAGGTATCGCCCTGGTTGTACAGCCGCTCGGTGCTGGCGCGCACCTGATACATCGCGTAGCCGCCCTTGATCTCGGCCGGGAAGGTCTTGAAGGTGTAGACATCGAGACCGGCGCGCGCGCAGGCCTGGGTGATGAAATCGCCGACCGAGATGACACCCTCGCCACCTTCGCCACCGATTCTAATGATCAGGTCGTTCTTGGTTATATCTTGCATCTGTTACTCCTCTAATATCATGTCGTCCGCGCGACCCGTCAGATGCACAAGCACAGCGCCTCCGGCACGGATTGAAGCGCCATCCACCATAAGACATCAAACGGTGAACGGCAAAAACATGTGTGCATCCCTACAAATCCAAACTCCGTCGCGATACTGCGTTGCTCAAGAAATTTTAACGCTTACATATAAGACATATGCGGCGCGCTAAAATTTCTTTCGCGCCTTGACTCACTTAGTATCTTGAATTTGTAGAGGCGCCCATATCGGTTTTGATACCTCGGCAACGCTGTAATTGTATAGCAATTTGCTCGGGTTTGACAATGGCAGTGGCGTGGCTTGACTGCATCGCGCATATGGCGGAGAGGGTGGGATTCGAACCCACGGTACCTTTCAGTACGCCTGATTTCGAGTCAGGTACATTCGACCACTCTGCCACCTCTCCAGGGCGTGCCGTAAGCAGCGGCGCGCATTTTACCAGCAAGCTAGCCCGGATGTTTCATAAATTGACGCGCGCCCTCGCTGGTCTTTTGCTTCGCAGGGAAATTTTCTTCCGTCGGGCGTATGAATAACTACGCCACTCCTTCATAAAATCCCCCTGCAAAACAAAATCCTGCGCGATCATCACACGAATTTATGAAACATCCGGGCTGGGATTTCGTGCAGAATGTTCGCATGCGAACCACGATCCAACGCTTGCGGGCGGCGCTGGCCGTCTGCCTGGCCCTGTTGCTGGCCAACTGCGACTTGCAGCTTCCCGCCTGGCATGCGGGCAAGCTGCTGGTCATCGTGCCCGATATTTCGCTGGGCGCCGAGGCGGTGTTCGAGCGCGAGTTGGCGCAGCGCTTCGGCGAATATCTGCACACCCGCGTCGGCCTGATTTCGATGCCACCCGGCGAGATCGACGCGGCGCTGCGCAACCACCGCGCCCATCTCGCCGCCGCCTCGTTGCGCAGCGAGATCAGCGTCACCGCGCTGCATTACGGCCCGAGCTACCAGACGGTGCGCGAGCAGGTCATCTGCAACCGCGATATCGCCCGTCCCAGAACACTGGCCGACCTGACCGGCCTGAAGCTGGCCGCGCCGGCCGATTCGGCACAGGAAGCAGTGCTGCGCGAGGCACGCAAGGAAGCCCCCGGATTGCAATGGCAGGCGCATCACCGGACCGGTGCGCGCAAGCTCCTGCAGGAAGTCGCCGAAGGCTCGCTGGATTGTGCGGTGGCCAATGAGACCCACTTCACCGATGCGCGCAACTACTACCCCAATCTGGCCGTCGCCTTCGATATCGGCACCCCTACGCAGCTTGCCTGGGCGTTTCCGCGCGATGTCGACCCGGCCCTGATGAAGGCGGCGCAAGGCTTCTTCGACCACATCCGGGAGGATGGCACGCTCAACCGCCTGCTGGATCGCTACTACGGCTACAGCGACCGCTTCGCGCCGACGGAATCCTCGCAGTTCATCGCCCGCGCCAACAGCGTGCTGCCGCGCTACCGTACGTTCTTCGAGGAAGCCGCGGCACTCACCGGAGAAGAATGGCACCTGCTGGCCGCGCTGGCCTATCAGGAATCGCAATGGAACCCGCTCGCCACCTCGTTCACCAACGTGCGCGGCATGATGATGCTGACCGAGGAGACCGCCGACCGCATGAACGTCGCCAACCGCCTCGATGCGCGCGAAAGCATCATCGCCGGCGCGAAATACCTGGTGCTGGTCAGGGAACAGCTCCCGTCGCGCATCCCCGAGCCAGACCGCACCTGGATGGCGCTGGCCTCCTACAACCAGGGCTATGGACATATCGAGGACGCGCGCATCCTGACCCAGCGCGCCGGGCGCAACCCGGACAGTTGGGAGGACGTGAAAAAATCGCTGCTGCTGCTGAACCAGCCGGGATATTACGAGACGCTGAAACACGGTTACGCGCGCGGCGGCGAAGCCGCCGTGCTGGTGGAGAACGTCCGCGGCTACTACGACCTGCTCAAGCGCACCAGCCAGGAAGAAGCGCAACTCATCCCCGAGGAATCACCCTACCGGCTGTTCGGCCCGATGCAACGCCTGTTGCAACGCTGGGAGACAAGCGACGCCGAAACGATCAAGTAGTAGGGTGGGCACGTTTTCTGTGCCCACACGTCCAGCCATTGTTATTCCCGCGTGGGCACAGAAAACGTGCCCACCCTACAGAAATCAAGCCTTCCTGATGCTCGCCATCCCGCCCATGTAAGGACGCAGCACTTCCGGCACGACCACGCTGCCGTCGGCTTGCTGGTAGTTCTCAAGCACGGCAACCAGCGTGCGCCCGACCGCGAGGCCGGAACCGTTGAGGGTATGCAGCGGCTCCGGCTTGCCCGCCGCATTGCGGAAGCGCGCCTGCATGCGCCGCGCCTGGAACGCCTCGAAATTGGAGCAGGACGAGATTTCGCGATAGGTGTTCTGCGCGGGCAGCCATACCTCGATGTCGTAGGTCATCGCGGCAGAGAAGCCCATGTCGCCGCTACACAGCTTGACCACGCGATAGGGCAGACCGAGCTTCTGCAAGATGACCTCGGCATGACCGAGCAACTCCTCCAGCCCTTCATAAGACTTTTCCGGATGCACGATCTGCACCAGTTCCACCTTGTCGAACTGATGCTGGCGGATCATGCCGCGCGTGTCGCGGCCATACGAACCGGCTTCGCTGCGGAAGCACGGCGTGTGCGCCACGAACTTCATCGGCAGTTTTTCCAGCGGCACGATCTCGTCGCGCACCATGTTGGTCACGGGAACTTCTGCGGTGGGGATCAGGTAGAAATTCTCCTCGCCCTCGCCCATCTGGCGCGGCACTTTGAACAAATCTTCCTCAAACTTCGGCAACTGCCCGGTGCCGCGCATCGAATCGGCGTTCACCAGATACGGCACATAGGTCTCGGTGTAGCCGTGTTTCTCGGTGTGCGTGTCCAGCATGAACTGCGCGAGCGCACGATGCATGCGCGCCAGCGGGCCTTTCAGCAAAGAGAAACGCGCACCGGCGATCTTGGTGGCCGTTTCAAAATCCAGTCCGCCCAGGCCTTCGCCGATGCTGACGTGATCTTTTACTTCAAAGGCGAACTTTGAAATTTCGCCGATCTTGCGCACTTCGACGTTGTCCGCTTCCGATTTACCGACCGGCACGCTCGCGTGCGGGGTATTGGGAATCACAGCGAGGAACGCATCCATTTCCTGCAACAGCAGCGGCAGCTTGGCTTCGAGCTGTTTCAGCTCCTCGCCCAGCGCGCCCACCTCGGCCATGATCGCCGACACATCCTCGCCCTTGGCCTTGGCTTGGCCGATCTGCTTGGAAGTCGCATTGCGCTTGGCCTGCAACTCCTGCGTGCGCGTCTGGATGATCTTGCGCTCCGCTTCCAGCTGCTCGAACCTCGCGGTGTCCAGCGTGTAGCCGCGTGTCGCCAAACGTGCAGCCACTCCGGCCAAATCATTCCTCAATGTCTGAATATCCAACATGCCACCTATCCTTTTTTGTTTTTTGCCGCTTCGTCCAGCTGCCGCAAATGCGCCAGTTTCTCCGAAATCTTCGCTTCCAGCCCGCGTTCGGTGGGCTGATAGAAACTCACCTCCGGCATGCCGTCGGGGAAATAATCCTCGCCCGCCGCATAGCCGCCTGCCTCGTCGTGCGCGTAGCGGTAGTCCTTGCCGTAATCGAGCTGCTTCATCAGTTTGGTCGGCGCGTTGCGCAGGTGTAGCGGCACTTCGCGCGAGCCGTCCTGTTTGACGAAAGCGCGGGCGGCATTATACGCGACGTATCCGGCGTTCGATTTGGCGGCGACGGCCATGTACAGCACGGCCTGCGCCAGCGCCAGTTCGCCTTCCGGCGAGCCGAGGCGTTCGTAAGTCTGCGCCGCGCTCAACGTGATGTCGATGGCGCGCGGGTCGGCCAGGCCGATGTCTTCCCACGCCATGCGCACGATGCGCCGCGCCAAGTATCTGGGGTCGGCGCCGCCGTCCAGCATGCGCACCAGCCAATACAGCGCGGCATCGGGGTCGGAGCCGCGCACCGACTTGTGCAGCGCGGAGATCTGGTCGTAGAACGCTTCGCCGCCCTTGTCGAAACGGCGCAGGTTCTGCGCCAGCGTGTTGTCGAGGAACGCGGCATCGATCCGTTCGACCTTCGCGGTCTCGGCAGCGGTCTGCAACTGCTCCAGCACATTGAGCAGACGGCGCGCATCGCCGTCGGCATAGCCGATGATGCGTTCCTGCGCTGCCGCATCGAATGCGATGCCCTGCAATGCGGCTTGCTGCGCGCGCTCGAACAGCTGCGCCATCTCTGTTTCGGACAGCGACTTCAGCACATACACCTGCGCGCGCGACAGCAGCGCGCCGTTCACTTCGAACGACGGGTTCTCGGTGGTCGCGCCGATGAAGGTGACCAGACCCTGCTCGACAAAAGGCAGGAAGGCATCCTGCTGCGACTTGTTGAAGCGGTGCACTTCGTCCACGAACAGGATGGTGTGGCGGCCATGCTGTTGCAGCGTGAGCTCGGCCTGCGCGATAGCCTCGCGGATGTCCTTCACGCCGGACAGCACCGCCGATAGCGGCACGAACTCGGCATCGAACGCAGATGCCATCAGCCGTGCCAGCGTGGTCTTGCCCACGCCGGGCGGTCCCCACAGGATCATCGAATGCAGCTTGCCCGACTCGAATGCCAGTCGTAGCGGCTTGCCCGTACCCAGCAGGTGGGATTGACCGACGACCTCGTCGATATGTTTGGGACGCAAGCGCTCGGCCAGCGGCGCTGCGGGTGCATTGGAGGAGAACAGGTCAGCCATGATGCCGGGAGTCTATCCTGTCACTCGCCCAGCACATCTGTTCCGGCGGGCGGCACGAACTTGAACAGGTCGGGCGCAAGCGCAGGGTTGCGCTGCAAGCCGGAGAAACGCAGCACGGTCTTGTGGCCGAACTGGTCGTTCAGCTCCATGATGGCGAGATCGGAGCGCGCGTCGAATGCCATCAGGATGCCGGCGAAACCGCTGTCTTGCGCCTTGGGTATCGCCCGCAACCAGTCCAGCCCGTCCTGGCTGCCGCTCTCTTCGAGCGCAAAACCGCGCTCGATCTCGTTGTTGCCGGACAGCAATGCCGCCGGGCTGCTGCCCAGCGCAGCGTCGAGTTTCTTCACTGTGACCTGCTTGAGGTCGGCGTCGTACAGCCAGAACTTCGCGCCATCGCCGACGATGATCTGCTCATAGGGTTTCTGGTAAACCCAGCGGAACTTGCCGGGGCGCACGAACTGCATCGTGCCGGAGGCACTCTGGATGCGACGGCCATTCTGGTCCAGCACCACCTGGGTGAACTCTGCCTGCGCGGAACGGGTGGAGGCGATGAAGGATTTCAGCTTGTCGATGCCGCCTGCGTGGGCACCAAACGGTGCGATGAACAACAATAGAACGGCAAGGATATATTTCATCGGTTTTCTCTGAATAGAAAGGCCAAGGACTAAAGACTGAGGGGCGAGGACTAAATTAAAGGCATGCAACGGGTCTGCTCAGTCCTCAATCCTCGACCCTCAGTCCTGCCTCGCAGGCGCGATCACTTCGCGGTTGCCATTGCTCTGCATGGCCGACACGATGCCTGCCGCTTCCATCTGTTCGATCAGGCGCGCGGCGCGGTTGTAGCCGATGCGCAGGTGGCGCTGCACCAGCGAGATGGACGGGCGGCGCGTCTTCAGCACGATCTCCACCGCCTGGTCGTAGAGCGGGTCGGCCTCGGCATCCAGCGCCGCGCCCTCGCCGCCTTCGCCTGCTTCTTCCGGCGCCTCCAGCACGCCCTCGATGTAGTTCGGCATGCCCTGCGCCTTGAGGTATTCGGCGACGCGATGCACCTCCTGATCGGACACGAAGGCACCATGCACGCGCTGCGGGTAACCGGTGCCCGGCGGCAGATAGAGCATGTCGCCCTGCCCCAGCAAGGCTTCCGCGCCCTGCTGGTCGAGGATGGTGCGCGAATCGATCCGGGACGACACCTGGAACGCCACGCGCGTCGGCACGTTGGCCTTGATCAGGCCGGTGATCACGTCCACCGACGGGCGCTGCGTCGCCAGCACCAGATGGATACCGGAGGCGCGCGCCTTCTGCGCCAAGCGCGCGATCAGTTCCTCGACCTTCTTGCCGACCACCATCATCAGATCGGCCAGTTCGTCGATGAACACCGCGATCATCGGCAGCTCTTCCAGCGGCTCGGGCGATTCCGGTGTCAGCGTGAACGGGTTGGTCAGCGGCTGTTTCGCCTTGACCGCATCGCGCAGCTTCTGGTTGTAGCCGGCGATGTTGCGCACGCCGAGCGCGGACATCAGGCGGTAACGCCGGTCCATCTCCTGCACGCACCAGTTGAGTCCGGCGGCGGCCTGGCGCATGTCGGTGACCACCGGACAGAGCAGATGCGGGATGCCCTCGTACATCGAAAGCTCCAGCATCTTGGGATCGACCAGCAGCAGGCGCACCTGTTGCGGCGTGCTCTTGTACAACAGACTGAGGATCATCGCGTTGATCGCCACCGACTTGCCCGAGCCGGTGGTGCCGGCCACCAGCACATGCGGCATCTTGGTCAGGTCGGCCACCACCGGTTTGCCGGAGATATCCTTGCCCATCGCGATGGTCAGCGACGAAGCCATGTCGGCATACACCTTGGAACCGAGGATCTCCGACAGGTGCACCATCTGGCGCTTCGGGTTGGGCAGTTCCAGCGCCATGCAGGACTTGCCGGGAATGGTCTCGACCACGCGGATGCTCACCACCGACAAGGCGCGCGCGAGGTCTTTCATCAGGTTGACGATCTGGCTGCCCTTCACGCCGACGGCGGGATCGATCTCGTAGCGCGTGATCACCGGACCGGGGTAGGCGCCGATCACCCTGACCTCCACGCCGAAGTCCTTGAGCTTGCGCTCGATCAGGCGCGAGGTGAATTCCAGCGTGTCGGCGGAGACCGCCTCGGCCTGTTGCCCCGCCTCGTCCAGCAGATGCAGCGGCGGCAATGGCGAATCCGGCATGTCGGCGAACAGCGGCGCCTGTTTCTCCTCGGCCACCCGCGCCGATCTCGCCACTTCGGTCACCGGCATCTCGATGTGGATCGGCAAATGTTCCTCGACGCGCTTCTTCTCCTCTTCCACGCTGGCGACGCGCTCGTGCATCGCCTGTGCGCCGATGCGCTTGTCGCGGCGTGTCTGCCAGGCGATGGAGGCGCTGCGCCATGAAGTCTCCAGCAATTCGCCGAGCCGGTCCACGAAGCGCAGCCACGACATGCCGCTGAACACGCTGAAGCCGGTCGCCATCAGCGCCAGCAGCAGCAGCGTCGCGCCGGTGAAGCCGAACCAGCTCATCAGCGCGTCGCCGAGCGCCATGCCCAGCATCCCGCCGGGCGCCAACGGCAGCACCGCCGTGAGTTTATACAGACGGGTCGCCTCCAGCGCGCTGCTGGCGAGCAGCAACACCACGAAACCGATCACGGAAACCCAGAAGGTGCGTTTGCAGAACAGGCTGTCGCTGCTCAGCCCGCGGTAGCCCGCCCACACGCGTTGCAGCACGAATGCCACGCACCACCATGCGGACACGCCGAACAGGTAGAACAGCAGGTCGGCGAGCCATGCACCCGCCGCTCCGGCGGGATTGGCGACCTGCGCGCCGCTGGCGCTGTGCGACCAGGCCGGGTCGGCGGGATCGTAACCGTACAGCGCCAGCGCGGCATACAGCGCGGTCGCGGTCAGCAGCAACCAGCGCGACTCGCGCAGCAACACGAACAGCTTGCCGCCCGGCAACTCACCCGCCTCACTCATTCGCGGCACCGATCAGGCCGAGTTTCTCGGCCACGCGCACCGCTTCCATGCGGTTGCTCACACGCAGTATCTGGTAGGCGGCGGCGATGTGGATCTTGACCGTCCCTTCGGCAAGGTTCATCGCGGTGGCGATCTCCTTGTTGGACAAGCCCTCCGCCAGATGCCCGAGCACGTCCATCTGGCGCGCGGTCAAGCCGTATTCGTTGGTATGCAGCCGGCGCCGATCCAGCTGCCCATCCCCGTTCCGGGCGGCAGTTCCGCCATGCCGCATGACCTGCGGCGGGATATACAGGCCACCGGAAAGCACCAGCCCGACCGCGCCCAGCACCACCTGCGCGCTGGAGTTCTTGCACACATAACCCATCGCGCCGTAATCCATCACCTTTTCCATGATGGCGCGGTCTTCCTCGCTGGACACCACCATGACCGGGATATGCGGATAGCGCTGGTGGAAATAGCGGATGGATATCGCCCCCTCGCTGCCGGGCATGTTCAGGTCCAGCAACGCCAGATCCAGCTCCGGATGTTGCTCGGCCAGCTTCAGCCCGTCAGGAAAATTCCCCGCCTCCATGATCTCGGAGGTTTCGGGCAACTGCTGCAAGATATAACGCAGACCGTCGCGGAACAACGCATGATCGTCCACCAGCAGAAATTTCACGGCTACCCCCTTGTTTGGCACCGTAGGAGCGCCGGAAAGCGCGACAGGTCTTTCGCGGCTACCCCTACAAAACACGCGCCATCATACCCCAGCCAGCAGCAATCGAATATCCTCGGCCAGCCATTCGGCGCGCTGCCCGTAGGGCGCGAGCAGGCGCACCTTGCCCTGCGGGTCGATCAGGAACGTGCCTGCCGAGTGGTCCATGCTGTAGCCGGACGTGGTCGGCTGTTTCTGATAGACCACGCCAAATGCCTGCGCGGTCTGCGCGGTGGCCTGAGCATCGCCGTACAACCCGAGGAACGACGGGTTGAACACGGGCAGGTACTGCGCCAGCAGCTCCGGCGTATCGCGCTCCGGATCGACCGTCACGAACAGCACCTGCACCCGTGCGGCATCGCCGCCGAGCAGACGCATCACCTGCGCCTGGTCGGACAGCGTGGTGGGACAGACATCGGGACACTGGGTATAACCGAAGAACAACACCACCGCCTTGCCGCGAAAATCCGCCAGCGTGCGCGACCTGCCGTTGTGGTCGGTCAGACGGAAATCCGCCTGCGCGAACTTCGCTGCGACATCGCTGGCGTGGAACGGGGAAGGCAGCTTCGGCTGCTCGCACGCAGCAAGCAGCGCGAACAATATGCATAGAAAAAAGTTACGCAGCCACATGACACGCTCCCGCCCATCCATAAGTTGCAAAGGTATAGCCCACCTTGACCAACCCGTACACACCGAATCCTGCCACCAGCAAGCCCGCCGCCAGCCGCACGCGCGGCGACTGCACATGGCGCTTGATGCTGTCCCAGAACAGCCCGATCGCCAGCAGGTTGGGCAGCGTCCCCAGCCCGAACGCCAGCATCACCAGCGCGCCGCCCGGCGCACTGCCGCTGGCCAGCGCCGTCACCAGCACGCTGTATACCAGCCCGCACGGCAGCCAGCCCCATGCCATACCGAGCAGCCCGGCGCGCAACGGCGTAGCGACCGGGAACAGGCGCCGCGTGAGCGGCTGGATGCGCCGCCACAACACGCCGCCGGCCAGCTCGATACGGCGCACCGCGCCCCACAGGCCGGCGAGATACAGCCCCAGCGCGATCAGCATCAGACTGGACAGCGCGAACAGCAGATGCTGCACCGGCACGCTGTCGCGCAGCAACAGGCCGGTCTGCCCGAGCGCGCCGACCAGCGCACCCGCCGCCGCGTAGCTCGCCAACCGCCCGGCGTTATAGGCGAGATGGAACGGCCAGTGGGCCTTCCCTTGCGGCAGTTGCGCGGTCAGGATGCCGACGATGCTGCCGCACATGCCGAGGCAATGCACGCCGCCGAGCAGCCCGACCAGGAATACCGCTGCAAGGCTGAACTCGATCATTCCGCCAGGTCTCCGGATACTTCGGACTTATCCCGTTCCGACGCCAGCAGACCCACATCCAGATGCACCGCCGCCGCGCCCGCATCCGGCTGCGCCAGATACGGGATCACGCCCAGCAGCGGCGCGGCGATGCGCTGGCGCAGCGCCGCGATGTTCTCCTGCGGCATCGCCATGTCGGCGTCCACCCGGTTCGCCACCCAGCCGGCCAGCGTCAGGCCGCGCGCCATGATCGCTTCCACGGTGAGCAGCGCGTGGTTCAGGCAGCCCAGCCGCATCCCCACCACGAGGATGATCGGCAGCCCCAACTCTACCTGCAGGTCCGCGCTGTCCTGTTTCGTGTTGAGCGGCACGCGGAAGCCGCCCGCGCCTTCCACGATCACCACATCGGCCACGCTCTCCAGTTCCGCCAGCGAAGTCGCGATGCGCCCGAAATCGATCGCGACGCCGACAAACTGCGCTGCCAGATGCGGCGCAACCGCGCGCTGGAAGCAATACTGGTTGATCTGTCCGCGTGCCGCCTGCACGTTGCCGGCGGCGCGCAGATGGCGCACATCCTCGTGCTGCTCATCCTCGCCGCAACCCGCTGCTACCGGCTTCATGCCGACCACATGCTTGCCCCGCGCGGCGAAGGCTTGCAGTAGCGCGCAGGAAACCAGCGTCTTGCCGACGCCGGTATCAGTGCCGGTGATGAAATAGCTCATAGCTTGAAAGGCGTCCGTATGATTCCCGCGCCATCCTGCGCGACGCGCGGTTGCGGCTTCCACGCATGACCGTACACCACCTCGTAGGTGGCCGGAAGCTTGCCGTCGCGGCGCAGGCGTTCGTAGTTCTCCAGCATGTGCGCCCACTTCGCCTTGCCCGTCAGCCCCTGGCTGCGCCCGGCGGTGGCGTTATGCGCGCCGATACGCTTCAGGTCGTCCAGCACTCCGCGCACATCATCATAAGTCAGCGTCATGTATTCCATATCCATCACCGGCTCCGCGAACCCGGCCTGCATCAGCATGTCGCCGACATCGTGCATGTCGGCGAAGCGGTTCAGGTGATTGTAGCCGTCCACGCCGTGGAACGCCTGACGCAACTCCTTCAGCGTATCCGGCCCGAAGCTGCTGAACATCAGCATGCCCTCCGTCTTCAGCACGCGATGCAGCCCGGCGAAGGCCGCCGGCAGATCGTTGCACCATTGCAGCGCCAGGTTCGACCATACCATCTCCACGCTGTCCGCCGCCAGCGGCAGCGCCTCGATGTCGCCGCAGAGCTGCACCGGCCCCGCGCCGCCGAACCAGCGTTGCCGCCAGCCGGCATGGCTGCGCGCCGCATGCAACATGCCGATGGCGATATCCAGCGCGACCACGCGCGCCGCCGGATAGCGCTGTGCCAACTGGCGTGCGCCCCAGCCGGTCCCGCAACCCGCATCGAGGATGCGCGCCGGTTGCAGTTTCACATAATCGAGCCGCTCCAGCATGCGCGCGCACACCTCGCGCTGCAACACCGCCGCGGCATCGTAATCCGCCGCCGCACGGCTGAAGGCGCGGCGCACCTCATGTTTATCTATTTCAAATTCGTTCATTCTGCAAAACCGTTTTCAATACACTAATCGTAGGAGCGCCGGAAGGCGTGAGACTTCCGGCGAGCTACCGAACTTTTCGCGGCTGCCGCCGCTCCTACCTCTCTTCGATAAAGACCGCGACCTGTTTCACGAACTCGTCCGGATGCGACAGGAACGGCGCATGCGCCGCGCCTTCGATCTCGATCAGGCGCGCATCCGGCATGGCCTGCGCCAGATGACGCGACGCTTGCGGCGGCGTGAGTCTGTCGCGTCCACCCGCGATCACCAGCGCAGGCTGGCCGATCTGCGGCAGCACCGCACGCAGGTCAGTATCGCGCAATATCTCCAACCCGGCGCGCAACGCGGCCATGCCGGGTTCGCCGCGGCTGAACAGGCGCTCGCGCAACTCCGCCAGCAACTCGCGCTCGTTCGCGCTGCCGCGCAGTTGCAGCGCGAGGAAGCGGCGCAGGGTGGCGGCATGATCCTGCTCCAGCGCTGCGGCGAACTGCCGCAGGTCCTCCTCCGCCATCGCGCATTCCCAGCCGGGACGGCGCACGAAACACGGCGTGCTCGCCACCAGCACGAGACGCCTGACCTTGTGCGGTTCCAGCGCCGCCCAGCGCTGCGCGATGATGCCGCCCAGCGACCAGCCGCAGACGGTGAGCGGTTCGGAAAATTGCGCGGACAACATCCCGACGATTCCATCCAGCGCCCCCTCCCCACGCTCTACTCCCCACTGACCACTCCCCGCACTACGTCCATGCCCCGGCAGATCGACGCAATGCACACGAAAATTCCGCGCCAGCTGCGCGGCGGCCTCGCCCCACATGCCGCCGTGCATGCCCCAGCCGTGGATCAGCAGCAGCGGTGCGCCGCTGCCGAAACTATCAACGTGCAAGCTCATGCAATGCCTCGACGAGGCTAACTACATCCGCCTCGCTATGCGCGGCGGATAGCGTAATGCGCAACCGCGCCGTACACTGCGGCACGGTCGGCGGACGGATTGCCGCGACCCAGATGCCGCGCTCGCGCAACCCTTCGCTCAAGCGCAATGCCTGCTGGTTGTCACCAATCAGCAGCGGCTGGATGGCGGTGTCAGACGGCATCAGCCGCCACGGCAGATCGCCCAGGCCCGCGCGCAGCTTGGCGATGAGCCGGTTCAGGTGCGCGCGCAAGGCGTCGCCCTGTTCGATCAGGCGCAGGCTTTCCCGCAACGCACAGGCCAGCGCGGGCGGCGCGGCGGTGGTGTAGACATGGCTGTGCGCGTGATTGACGAGGGTGTCGATCACCACCTGCTCTGCCGCGACGAACGCGCCGGACACCCCGGCGGCCTTGCCCAGTGTCGCCATATAAATGGTGCGCGGCGAGGTAGGAGCGGCGGCAGCCGCGATATTTCCATCGCGGCTGCCGCCGCTCCTACAAGCAAAGCTGATTTGTGTCTCGTCAACAAACAGTGAACCGCGCCCCTGCTCGCCCAGCACGCCGAAGCCATGCGCGTCGTCCACATACAGCCAAGCATCGTATTTCTCGGCCAGCGCCAGCAGTTCCGGCAGCGGCGCAAGATCGCCGTCCATACTGAATACCGCGTCGGTGATGATGAGCTTGCGCCCGCTGATCGTCTGCTCCAGCAATGCGGCGAGCTGCGCCATATCGCCATGACGATAGCGCTTGATCGCGGCGCGCGACAGCTGCATCGCATCGTTGAGCGAAGCGTGGTTGAGCTTGTCGGCGAATACCGTGTCGCCCTTGCCGACCAGCGCCTGCACCACGCCAAGATTGGCCATATAGCCGGTGGAAAACAACAGCGCGGCGGGCTTGTCGACAAAGGCGGCAAGCCGTCGTTCGAGTTCTTCGTGCGGCGCAAAATGCCCGCTCACCAGATGCGCCGCACCCGCGCCGACGCCCCATAGCCGCGCACCTTCCTGCAATGCGGCGACGAGCTGCGGATGATTGGCTAGGCCGAGATAATCGTTGCTGCTGAACGAAAGATATTCCCTGCCGTCCACCGCGATGTGCGGCGACTGCGGACTTTCGAGCGTGCGCCGCACGCGCAGCAACCCCTGCGCGGCACGGGCATCGAGATCAGCTTGTAGTTGGGTGAATGGCATCAGTTTTGGTAGGTTGGGTTGAGCGCAGCGATACCCAACAACGTGCATCCGATCTTCCCGATTGATGGGTATCGCTGCGCTCAACCCATCCTACATCGAATTTTCTGCCAGCGGATACATCCCCAGCTTGCCCATCAGCACACGGTCGCGCTCGATCTCGGGATTGGCGGTGGTAAGCAGTTGCTCGCCATAGAAGATGGAATTCGCCCCGGCGAGAAAGCACAGCGTCTGCACCGCCTCGCTCATCTGCTCGCGACCGGCGGAGAGCCGCACGAAAGCCTTCGGCATGGTGATACGCGCCGCTGCGATGGTGCGCACGAAGTCGAGCGGATCGAGATCGGCGGCCTCCGCCAGCGGCGTGCCTTCGATCTTCACCAGATTGTTGATCGGCACGCTGTCCGGATAGGGATCGAGGTTGGCCAATTGCGCGATCAGGGCGGCGCGCTGGGTCAGGTTCTCGCCCAGCCCGACGATGCCGCCGCTGCACACGTTGATGCCCGCCTTGCGCACATGCTCCAGCGTATCCAGCCGGTCCTGATAGGTGCGCGTGGTGATGATTTCGCCGTAGAGTTCCGGCGCGGTGTCGAGGTTATGGTTGTAGTAATCCAGCCCGGCCTCGCGCAGCTGCGCGGCATGCTCCTCGCTCAGCATACCCAGCGTGGCGCAGGTCTCCATACCCAACGCACGCACCTCGCGCACCATCTGCGCGACATTCACCAGATCGCGGTCGCACGGTTCACGCCAGGCCGCGCTCATGCAGAAGCGCGTCGCGCCGTTTTCGCGCGCGGCGCGCGCGGCGGCGACCACGGACTCCACCTCCAGCAGCTTCTGGTTCTGCACATCGGTGGCATTGACCGACGACTGCGAACAGTAACCGCAATCCTCGGAACAGCCGCCGGTCTTGATCGACAGCAAAGTGGACAGTTGCAGCGCGTTGGGGTCGAAATGTTCGCGGTGCACCTGCTGCGCGCGGTACATCAGATCGGCGAACGGCAGGCGGAACAGCGCTTCGATCTCGACCACGCTCCAGCATTGCGGCGTTCTTGCAGGCGATGTGCCGCAGGGTATTTCCAGAGTTTTCATGTCTTGTGCGGATGATGATGATTCAAAAATACATGTCCACGGAAAACACGAAAGGCACGAAAAACTGCTCCGAAGGGATATTTCGTGAGTTTCGTGTTTTTCGTGGACACCCTGCCTTTTCCGGATTTATCCTTAAAGGCCGCGCATCATCCCGGAAAGGGCGATGGCTTGTCAATTTTACAGGGCACTTTACTGAACATCTGCTCCGGCATGAGGCAACTTCTGCCCGCCCAGCCCTGTGTGCTGTGCGGCAGCATGAGCCGCGACGGCCTGTGGTGCGCGGCCTGCGACCTTGCCCTGCCCTACCTCGACGCGCCGCATTGCCCGGTCTGCGCCCTGCCCGTGCCGGGCGGCGAAGTGTGCGGGCACTGCCTCGCGCACCCGCCGAAATTCAGCCGCAGCGTCGCCCTGTTCGGCTACACCTTCCCGCTCGACAAGCTGATCCACACGATGAAATACGGCGAACAACTCGCGCTGGCGCATGCCTTCGGCCGGAAGCTGGCACAACGCCTCGCCGGGACACCCCTGCCCGATTGCATCATCCCGATGCCGCTGCACCCCGCACGGCTGCGTGACCGCGGCTTCAACCAGTCGCTGCTGCTCGGCACCGGAATCGCGCGCGAACTCGATATCGAGCTGCTGCCCCGCGCCTGCCACCGGGTGCGCGACACTCCGCCGCAATCGGCGCTGCCCTGGGACGAACGCAAGAACAACGTGCGCGGCGCATTCCGTTGCGATGCCGATCTCGCCGGCAAGCACGTCGCGCTGGTGGACGACGTGCTGACCACCGGCGCCACGCTGAACGCCCTCGCCGAAGCGGTGAAAAAACGCGGCGCCGGCGAGGTCAGCGCATGGGTAGTGGCGCGGACACTGCGAAAATCCTGAGTTTCAGGGATAATCCGCGCTCGCGCCAAATCACAAGTCAATCATGCATAACCAACGCCCCCTTTCCGCCGACCAGGCCGTCGAACTGGCCGCGCAATTCCAGTCGCAGGGACGCTTACAGGAAGCCGAACAATTGCTGCGCCAGGTGCTGCAAAACCAGCCGAACCATGCGTTCGCCCTGCACCTGCTCGGCATCATCGCGCATCAGGCGGGGCAGCGCGAAGCGGCGGCCGACCTGATCCGGCAGGCCATCCGCCACAAGGGCAAGGTCGGGCTGTTCCACGCCAACCTGTGCGAGATTCTCCGCCAGCTCGGGCAACTGGACGAAGCGGTGGCACACGGCAAGCGCGCGGTCGCGCTGGAACCTCAGATGGCGATGGCGCACTGCAACCTCGGTATCGCCTGTTTCGACCGCAAGGACTACACCCAAGCGGAAACCTGCATGAAGCGCGCGCTGGCGCTGCAGCCGAACTTCGCGCCCGCGCTCAACTACATGGGCAACATCATGCGCGCGCAGAAGCGCAACGACGACGCCATCGCCTGGTACAACAAGGCGATCGCTACGCACCCGAACTACCCCGAGCCGATGAACAACCTCGGCGCGTTGCTGCTCGAACTGGCGCGCCCCGAAGAAGCCGCCGCCGCACTCGAGCGCGCATTGCAACTCAACCCGGACTATGCCGAGGCGCTGTGCAACCGCGGCGGCGTCTATCTGGTGCAGGAACAGGAAAGCGCCGCCCTCGACTGTTACCGGCGCACACTGCAACTGCGCCCGGAACATGCCGCCGCGCAATGCGGACTGGCTCGTACCTGGTTCGCGCTGGAGACCTATCCTGAGGCGGAGGCTGCCGCATTGCAGGCGTTGCGACTCGACCCCAAGCATGCCGATGCACACGCGCTGCTGGGCAAGATATATACCCAAACCGAACAGCCCGAACAGGCGGAAGCCGAATTCACCCGCGCGCTGCAACTCGATCCCGAATGCAACGACGCGCTGACCGGCCTCGGCCACCTGCAAGAGGTACAGGGCCGCCTGCCGGAAGCCGAAGCGACGCTGCTGCGCGCACTGGCCGCCAGCCCGGACAACCTCGATGCGCGCATCTCCCTCGTCCACGCAAGGAAGGTCAAGCCCGGTGACGCGAACTTCGCCGCCGTGCAAGCGGAAGAACAAAGCGGAAGTGCAAACTCAAAAAAGTGGACGATAGAGCTACACTTTGCACTGGGCAAGGGTTACGACGACCTGCGCGATTGCGAGCGCGCCTTCCCACACTTCATTACCGGATGCAAGCTCAAGCGTGCGACGCTGAGCTACGGCCCGGACGCCAATGCGCGGCTGACCGACACACTCATGGAGATATTCGACCGCGCTACTATCGAGCGCCTACGCGGCAGCGGCGACCCCTCGCAAACGCCGGTGTTCGTGCTGGGTATGCCACGTTCCGGCACCACTTTGGCCGAACAGATCATCGCCAGCCATCCGGATGTTTACGGCGCGGGCGAACTGATGGATCTGCAACAAATTGCGCGCGAGCGCACAACAAACACAGCAACACGATTTCCCGACAACTTGCGCGCACTTGATCAAGCAATGCTCGCCTCCTGGGGCGCGGATTACGCCGCCGGCTTACGGTCGCGCGTGCCGGATGCGCAGCGCATCACCGACAAGATGCCGGCCAATTCGATGATCGTCGGCCTGATCCACCTGATGCTGCCGAACGCCCGCATCATCCACGTCAACCGCAACCCGGTGGATACCTGCGTGTCGTGCTTCACCAAGCTGTTCGCCCATGGGCAGGAGTTCAGTTATGACCTGGCCGAACTGGGGCGCTACTACGCCGACTATGCGCGCCTGATGCAGCACTGGCGCGACGTGCTGCCACCCGGAGCCTTCCTCGATGTGCGCTACGAGGACATCGTCGCGGACAAGGAGGCCCAGGCACGCCGCCTGATCGAATATTGCGGGCTGGAATGGGACGACGCCTGCCTCGACTTCCACAAGACCGAGCGCGCGGTGCGAACCGCCAGTGTCACCCAGGTGCGCCAGCCGATCTATACCTCATCGGTAGAACGCTGGCGCACCTACGAAAAATTCCTCGGCCCGCTGCTGGATGCGCTGGGAGGGTTGGTTCCGGGGAGCTGAGGGCATTCAATCGCCCGGTGAACCGGACTCCCACAAGAAGAAGTGGCATCGGTTTTTTGTGGGAGCTCGGTTCACTGGGCGATGACCGGCTGATACAGCTCCAGCAACCCCAACAGCGGCCCTACATGTTTCTCGTAATTGCGCCAGCGTTCCTTCGATGATTTGTAGATCTTCTGCCGCACCTGCCAGTTGCTGGCCGTGCCCACCTTGCTGCGCAAACTACACCGGAAGAGACAGGTCGTAAAGTGTTTCCGGCGCGATATCAATATTTCCGGGCCAGACAACAGTTCCATAATCAACGGTCGCCTTGCCGAACAACGGCGACCCTTTCAATTGTGCAAATGGTTTTTTGTCCAAGTATGGGCGCATATCGAAAATGCGCCTCTCTCCATTCTCGAACTCAAGATATAACTTGTAGTCCAGGCCGGGTTCGACTTTTACAACATCCAACAGAGCATCCATATTGCCTCCTCACTGCAACGGAGCGATGCGGAATGGTTGTTCCCCTGCCACCGCAAGTTCCCAGTCCGCAAACAATTCATCCTTGTGAATTTCAATCCACGCTTGCACCATTTTCAACTGCTTGAGTGGAATACTGCCGGCCAACACACGCCCGTCCTCAATGGCGATCGAAGCCTTCTCGCCAGCGTAACGAACATGGATATGCGGCAAGTTGTGACGATCATTATCCTCGAACATGATTGCCACCAAAATACCGTAAAACATACTGATTGTTGGCATGATGCTCACCTCCATGCGTGGGTTTTACACCAGCAAACTCACTGTGTGCAAAATTCTAACAGTAAAAACAGGCGCATCCACAATAAAAAACAGACGCCCGAAGATGCCCGTTCTAAACAACTTTGCATGTCTTGCAGAGACCATGCCTGCGCGATACCGCCCGCTACATCGTTGCCAACCCCCTGCGTGCCGGGCTGGTGAAAGAGCTTGGCCAATATCCGTATTGGAATGCGGTGTGGTTGTAGGTGGTTTACGCCCGGTTTACTGGGCGATTGGATATGGTGAAAAACCATCGCCCGGCACAGCCGGGTTCCCACAGGTGGAATGGCGCGATGGTTTTATGTGGGAGCCCGGTTTACCGGGCGATGACCGGCTGATACAGCTCCAGCAACCCCAACAGCGGCCCTACATGTTTCTCGTAATTGCGCCAGCGTTCCTTTGAAGAGCTGTATATCTTCTGCCGCACCTGCCAGTTGCTGGCGGTACCCACCTTGCGCTCGGTTTCATGGAAGTTCAGGCAGGCGTCGTCCCACTCCAGCCCGACGAATTCGATGATCCGGCGACTCCAACCTTCCTGATCTTCCACCAGCGCCTCATAAGGCACATCGAGGAACACCTCCGGCGGCAACACCGCGCGCCAATGCGCCATCAGGCGGTGGTATTCGCGGTAGTAGTGCGCCAAGTCTTTCAGGTCGTTGGCATAGTCATGGCTGGCGCTGAAGTTCTGGAAATAGATCGACAGACAGGTGTCGATCGGGTTGCGCCGGGTATGCAGGATGCGCGCGTTCGGAAACACCGCGTGGATCAATCCCAGATGGGCGAAATTGCCCGGCATCTTGTCCGCCACTCGCACCGCATCAGTAGAATGGCTCGCCAGTTCTTGCAGGCATTCGTCCGCGATGCGGCGCAAGGCCGCCTCGTCCAGATGTTCCGGCGTAATGTCCTGGCCAATCTTCCTCGCCGTATCACCCCAGAAATGTAGTTCCCCGACGCCAAACACTGCAGGATGCGAGGCAAGTATCTGCTCGATAAGCGAAGTACCGGAACGCGGCATGCCCACGACGAACAATGGGCGCTCCGAAGCGGAAGCACCGGGGCGCACCTCGCTCACCCGTTCCGCCGGATAATCGCGCATCAGGCGCTCGGTCATTTCCCTACGTTGCTGCCGATCGTATGACTGGCTGAAAGTCTTCTCAAGTTCATTGGCACGCTGATAGTGAATGAAGGCGCGGTCGTAATCCTTTACATCGTCGCCGTATTTACCCATAGCGTAACGCAGCGCAGATTCCTGACGGGTAGTCACCCCTTTCGCAACAATGCTCTCAGCGGTGTCCATCCATGCCGTATCGACGGTCGTCATCTTGCGGGTACCGACCAGTTCCGCCCAAGCTTCCGGCATCTCCGGCTCGACCATCAACGCCTGCAGGAACTGCGCCTCCGCCTCGGCAAACCGCCCGGAATCGCCTAGCAGCTTGCCCAAAGCGAGCATGGTCAGCGCATAATCAGGCTTGAGTGCCAGCGCGCGACGATAACTGGCCTCGGCTTCGGTTCGCATTCCCTGAGAGCGAAGCACATGGCCAAGATTGAGATGAGCCTCGACATAATCCGGCTTGAGTTTCAACGCCTGCTGGTGACAAGCTTTGGCCTCGGCATGACAGCCTTGCTCACTAAATGCAATTCCCATATTGCTGATCGCCTCGACATAACCAGGATCAATCCCTAGCGCGCTACGGAAGCTAGCCTCGGCTTCGAGGTGCCGACCTTGCTCCATAATGACAACACCCAGATTGTTGTATGCCTCCGCATAATGCGGATTCAGCTCCAGCGCGCGCCGATAGCTGGCCTCGGCCTCTTCATGACGCCCCTGCTCCTTGAGCACGTTGCCCAAGTTGTTGTGCGCTTCCGGCACCTGTGGCGCGAGTTCCAGCGCGTGGCGATACGCGACCTCAGCCTCCGCATGTCGCTTCTGTTCGGACAGTACATTGCCAAGGTTGCCATGCGCCTCGGTATAGCCGAGATTGAGCCTCAGTGCACGGCGATAACTGGCTTCGGCTTCGACCACCAGCCCCTCTGCCATCAGCGCTACTCCAAGGTTGTAATGCGCATCGGCCTCGCCCGGGAACAGTGCCGCAGTCTTTCGCATCGCGGGCAGCGCCTCGGCGGCACGCCCCTGCTGCATCAGCACCAGACCCAGCACCTTCCAGCCAAAACCGTGCGCGGGGAAGCGCGCCGTCAGTGCCCGTGCGCCAACCTCACAATTAGCCCAGTGGCCTGCATTGAACAGCCATACCAGCTGGTTCAGGTCCTGCGGCGCAGGCGATTTGACTTTTCTGGCAGATGCCATTTGGACTGATATGACACGTTTGAATAGAACTGAATAATTCTACCAGAGCTGATAGAGCGAGGAGACGGGGGAGCGGAAGCATTGAGATTAATCGCTACGCAAAATAAAAAACGGGCATCCGAAGATGCCCGTTCTTAACAACTTTGTCTATCTTGCAGAGACTAGCCCTGCGCGATATTAGAAGTTGTGGGTCAAGCCAACGCTCAAACCGTGCGGATCGTTGCCAGCAGTAGGGGCAGTCGAGGTGCCGGAATGACCATAGTTGTCCACACGGAACGTGGCATTTGCATCGTTGCTGACCGATGCGTAGGCGACGTACATGCCGGTGCGCTTGGAGAAGTTGTAATCGTAACCGATCGCGAACATCTTGGCGCCTTGTTCGCCAGCAACAATGCTGTCATCACCAGCGTGCGAGTATTGTGCCTTGATCGCGCTGTTGCCGGACACGTTGAACTTGCCGCCGAGGTTGTAGAAGGTTTGGCTGTTAACTGCACCAGCGGTGTTATCCCTCTTGGCCTTGTAATACTGCGCAGTCACCATACCATTGCCGAAGTCGTAGCTACCAGCCACGGACAGCGGCTTACGGTCGTTGGTCGTGGTTGTGCCGGTTACAAACTTGACGTCGAAGTAAGTCAGGCTAGCAGTCACGCCGGCAGCTGCATAGTTCAGCTTGATACCGTAGGTGTTCTTACCGTGGGTGGCCGCAGTATTAGCGTTGGCAAGGGCGGTAGCTGCCACAGCGGTACCAGGCAGGTAGGTCAGGGCGACGTTGAAGCCGCTCATGTCCGGGCTAACATAGTGCAAGGCACCATTGGCACGGCCAGCGCCGACACCATTGGTAGAGATGAAGTTACCAGCATCACCGATCTGGTCAGCGAACAGGTTGGAATCGTACACGTACTGGTTGTCAGCAGGCAGACGGCCAGCCAGGAAGGTACCGAAGCCGCCAGCAACACCGATGAAGGTGTCACGTTGACCGGAGAACAGTGTACCTGTCGGAGCTTGACCATTACCATCGCCAGACGTGCCGCCGACTGCCTGCACGCCAGTTTCCAGTTGATACAGTGCCTTCAGGCCATCGCCCAGATCTTCGCTGCCCTTCACGCCGAAACGGGAAGAGCTGGAGTTAACGAACAGGCTCTCCGCTTGACCGGTAGCACCGGTAACGGAATCGATAGAAGCGTGGATGCGGCCGTAAACGGTGGTGTCGGCCATTGCTGCTGCAGGGGCCAGAGCGGCTGCAACTGCGATTGCGATGAGTTTCTTTTGCATTGTGGATACTCCTGAATTTTAGAAGATTGAAAAAGTTGTTTAACGTTAATCCAACTTGCAGCGCCGGACGAACCTTCCGCCATTGCTGGGAACGGACTGTATAGAAGCGTGGCCGGCACTGTCAAAACTTTGCGGGGAGGATGTTGCTTTTTTGCAACACCCCTCTCCCCTACCCCTCTTCCTGCGGGGAGAGGGGTGATTGATAAGATGATTTTTGTCAATTTCGCAAATCAGACAAAGAGATTACATCGGCAATCGCGTAACGAAATTGCGTTCCCGCAAACTCCGGTTTCAACCACCGATATACGACATCTCGATCTTCGGTCTGGCAAGGCCGGTGGCGGCGTGGCGCAGTTGCGAATAGCGGTCGGCGCGCTGTTGCCAGTGGCTGGCGATGAGGTTGGCCAGCACGATGTCGCCGGCGCCCTGGCGCAGCGGGGTGCGCAGGTCGGCACCGCGGTCGGCGAACAGGCAGGCGTAGAGCTTGCCGTCGGTGGACAGGCGCACGCGGGTGCACTCGTGGCAGAACGCCTGCGTGACGGAGGCGATCACGCCGATCTCGCCGCTGCCGTCGGCGTAGCGCCAGCGTTCCACCACTTCGCCGCTGTAGTTGGGGTCGATCTGTTCCAGCGGGTAGTAAGTTGCGATGCGCTCGAGGATGTCGCGCGCGGGCACCACGTCGTCCATGCACCAGCCGTTGGTGGTGCCGACGTCCATGAATTCGATGAAGCGCAGGATGACGCCGCTGTTGCGGAAGTGCGCCGCCAGCGGGACGATCTCGTGGTCGTTCGCGCCGCGCTTGACCACCATGTTGACCTTGACCGGCGCAAGCCCGGCGGTCTGCGCGGCGGCGATGCCTTCCAGCACGGTGGCGACGGAGATGTCGGAGTCGCTCATGAGGCGGAAGGTCTCGTCGCTCATCCCGTCGAGGCTGACGGTGATGCGCGCCAGCCCGGCGTCCTTCAGCGCGCGCGCCTTTTTGGCGAGCAGCACGGCATTGGTGGTGAGCGCGATCTCGACCGGCTTGCCCGCCGTGGTCTCCAGCCGGGCGAGGTGCTCGATCAGTTGCTCGATGCCGCGCCGCAACAGCGGCTCG
>Ga0209211_10000467_pt1 | contig 81651 bp, 66 predicted proteins | sample RifGroA2_FD_183992 | JGI IMG/M metagenome (GOLD analysis project Ga0209211, IMG submission 183992) | Groundwater microbial communities from Rifle, Colorado, USA - Groundwater A2 (SPAdes) (version 2) | ecosystem: Environmental > Aquatic > Deep subsurface > Groundwater | place: Rifle, Colorado... | reverse complement strand
CGGGGGCGGCGCCCTGCGGGTTCCTTGCGCTACTCGGCGAGCCGGGCGGCTTGCCTAAACTCGCCTGCGGCTCAAACAAGGCAAGCCGACAGCCCCCGGCCCGCCTGCGTTGCTCAGCGCCTTCCACGGGGACCCGAAAGGCGTCCACGGGCAACCAGTGGAGCCTGAATGGGCATTGCTACGGTCAACCGGAAAAAAAACCCAAAAATGAAACCCACAGTTTGAGCGTGGACGCCTTACCGGGCCCCTTGGAAGGTGCCGAGCAACGCAGGGGCTGGCGGAAAAAGGGCGAGGACTGTCTGAGGGCGAAGCCCGAGTTCCGCAGCCCCCGCCAGTCCCGAGTAGCGCAGGGAACCGGCGCAGCCGGCACCGACCCAGGGTCGCCTTTTCTTTGCTTACTTTCTTTTGGCAAAGCAAAAGAAAGTGAGACGCCTCGCAAGGGCGGAACCCCCTGCCAATTACCAAAAAACAACCAATAAAGAGACAAACAAATGCCCTTCCAAGCCCTGCAAATAGAACTATCCGGCCCGGTCGCCACGATCTGGATGAACCGCCCCGACCTGCACAATGCCTTCGACGAAACCGTCATCGCCGAACTGACCGCCGCCTGCCTCGCTCTCAATGAAGATAACGACATCCGCGTCGTCATCCTGGCCGGGCGAGGCAAGAGCTTCTCGGCCGGCGCCGACCTCAACTGGATGAAACGCGCCGCCAACAATGGCCTCGACGACAACCTCAACGACGCCCGCGCCCTGGCTCGCATGCTGCGCACCCTGGCCGAAATGAAGAAGCCGACCATCGCCCGCGTCCAGGGCGCCGCGCTGGGGGGCGGCATGGGGCTGGCTGCCGCCTGCGACATCGCCGTTGCCTCGACCAAGGCCGTTTTCGCTACCTCCGAGGTCAAGTTCGGCATCATCCCGGCGGCCATTTCACCCTACGTCCTGCGCGCCATCGGCGCCCGCCAGGCTTATCGCTACTTCCAGTCGGCCGAACGTATCAGCGCCGAGCGCGCCCGTGACATCGGCCTCGTCCATGAAGCCGTTGAGCCGGAACAACTCGATGCCAAGGTGCAGGAAATCGTCGATTCGCTGTTGCAAGGTGGCCCGCTTTCCCAAGCCGCCGCCAAGGATCTGATCCGCGCCGTCGGCGGCCGGCCGATCAACGACACGCTGGTAGACGACACCGCCCACCGCATCGCCCACCTGCGCGCCACGCCGGAAGCCCGCGAAGGCATCGCCGCCTTCCTCGATAAACGTCAGCCCAACTGGATTGGGGAATAAGCCATGTTCAACAAGATCCTGATTGCAAACAGAGGCGAGATTGCTTGCCGGGTAATTAAAACGGCTCGCCGCATGGGCATCCGCACCGTCGCCGTCTATTCCGAGGCCGATGCCAACGCCCGCCACGTTCGTCTCGCCGATGAGGCCGTGCTGCTCGGCCCGGCTGCCGCCCGGGAGTCCTACCTGGTGGCCGACAAGATCGTCGATGCCTGCAAGCGGACCGGCGCCCAGGCTGTGCATCCGGGTTACGGCTTCCTCTCCGAGAACGCCGATTTCGCCGACGCGCTGGCCGCCAACGGCATCGCCTTCATCGGCCCGCCGGCCTCGGCGATTCGCGCCATGGGCTCGAAATCCGAAGCCAAGAAGCTCATGGGCGCCGCCAACGTGCCGCTCACCCCGGGCTACCATGGCGACGACCAGACCCCGGCCCTGCTCCATCAGGAAGCCGACGCCATCGGCTATCCGGTACTGATCAAGGCGGCGGCCGGCGGTGGCGGCAAGGGCATGCGCCTGGTCGAAAAAACTGAAGACTTCCTCGATTCCCTCGCCTCGTGCAAGCGCGAAGCCGCCTCCAGCTTCGGCAACGAGCACGTGCTGGTCGAGAAATACATCACCAAGCCGCGCCACATCGAAATCCAGGTCTTCGCCGACAGCCAGGGCGATTGCGTCTATCTCTTCGAGCGCGACTGCTCGGTGCAGCGCCGCCACCAGAAAGTGCTCGAAGAAGCCCCCGCCCCCGGCATGACCGACGCGCGCCGCCACGAAATGGGCAAGGCCGCCGTCGCCGCTGCCAAGGCCGTCGGCTATGTCGGCGCCGGCACGGTCGAGTTCATCGCCAACCAGGATGGCTCGTTCTATTTCATGGAAATGAACACCCGCCTGCAGGTCGAGCACCCGGTCACCGAAATGATCACCGGCCAGGATCTCGTCGAATGGCAGTTGCGCGTCGCCGCCGGCCAGCCGCTGCCGCTCGCCCAGGAACAGTTGCAGATTCGCGGCCACGCCCTCGAAGCGCGCATCTACGCCGAGGATGCCAACAAGGGTTTCCTGCCGTCGACCGGCCGCCTTGTCCGCCTGTCGCCGCCGGCCGAAAGCCTCAACGTGCGCGTCGATACCGGCGTCGAGGAAGGCGATGAAATCACCCCTTTCTACGACCCGATGATCGCCAAGCTGATCGTCTGGGACGAGCACCGCGACGCCGCGCTGGCCCGCATGCGCAAGGCGCTGGCCGACTACCAGGTGGCCGGCGTCACCACCAACATCGATTTCCTCTCCCGCCTCGTCGCCTGCCCGGCCTTCGCCGGCGCCGACCTCGACACCGGCCTGATCGAACGTCAGAAGGAATTCCTCTTCCCCGCCGCCCAGGCCGTGCCGCGCGACGCGCTGCTCGTCGCCACGGTCGGCGAACTGCTCTGGGAACAGCACGCCGCCAAACAGGCCGCCAAAACCAGCGGTGATCCCTGCTCGCCGTGGCACGCCCGCGACGGCTGGCGCATGAACCTGTCGGCCGCCCGTCTGATCGGCTTCCGCGATGGCGACCGCCTGATCGAAGCCATGGTCCGCTACCAGGGCGACAAATGGCAGATCAGCATCGACGGCCAAACCACCCTGGCCCGCGGCAAGAAGCTCGAGGGCGACCGCTTTGCCGTCGAACTCGACGACCGCCGGCTGATCGCCAGCGTCGTTGCCGTCGATGAAAAACGCAGCGTCTTTCTCAACGGAAGCACGTACTCACTTCTGCGTGACGACCCACTACATCTGGTCGAAGCGGGTGGCGCGCAAGGCGGCGGACTGACCGCGCCGATGCCCGGCAAAGTCGTCGCCCTGCTCGCCCAGCCCGGTCAGAAGGTGGACAAAGGCGCCCCGCTGCTCATCCTCGAAGCGATGAAAATGGAACACACGATCACTGCGCCCGGCGCTGGCACGGTCAAGGCTTTCTGCTACGCCGCCGGCGAGCAGGTGAGCGATGGCGCCGAACTGGTCGAATTCGAAACCAACTAAGTCCCCTCCCCTTCAAGGGGAGGGCTAGGGTGGGGATGGGTAAAAAGATGCACGGACAAGACAACGATTGGTTGCGGCAAAACCGGATTCCGCAGGAACTCCGGAATAACGCCACCGATGCTGAACGCCTGCTTTGGCAATATCTGCGCGACCAGCAACTCGGCGTCAAATTTCGCCGCCAACACCCGTTCAACAACTACGTTCTAGATTTTGTCTCTCTCGAAGCAAGGCTCGTGGTTGAGCTTGATGGCGGACAACATTCGGAAGCGACGGCCAAGGACGAAATCAGAACACGGGAGCTATCCGTCGCCGGCTTTAGAATTTTGCGCTTCTGGAATAATCAGGTTTTTCAGGAAACGGAGGCTGTCCTTGAAACCATCATGGCGACTCTCTCTGAAACCCATCCCCACCCCTGCCCTCCCCTTGAAGGGGAGGGAGTTGACGAGGTACTCCCATGAAACTGCCCGCCAAAGTCAAAATCGTCGAAGTCGGCCCGCGTGACGGCTTGCAAAACGAAAAGCAGGTGGTCCCGACCGAGACCAAGATCGAACTGATCGAACGCCTGGCCGATGCCGGGCTACGCGTCATCGAAGCGACCTCCTTCGTCTCGCCGAAATGGGTGCCGCAGATGGGCGACAACTCGGCGGTGATGCGCGGCATCAAACGCCACAGTGCTACGGTCTACCCGGTTTTAACGCCAAATTTGCAAGGTTTTGACGCCGCCATTGAAGCCGGGGCGACCGAAGTTGCCATTTTCGGCGCCGCCTCCGAGAGTTTTTCCCGGAAAAACATCAATTGCTCCATTGCCGAGAGCCTGAAACGCTTTGAACCTATCGTTTCCGCCGCATCGGCGCTCGAGATTCGGGTGCGCGGCTATGTTTCCTGCGTCGTCGGCTGCCCCTACGAAGGCGCTATCGCTCCGAAACAGGCGGCCGACGTCGCCAGAACCCTGTTCAACATGGGCTGCTACGAAGTCTCGCTCGGCGACACCATCGGCGTCGGCAACCCGACCTCGGTCAAACGCCTGATTGAAGCCTGTGCCAGACAGGTGCCCATCGAAAAGCTGGCCGGCCACTATCACGACACCTACGGCATGGCCATCGCCAACATCTACGCCTCGCTGCAGATGGGCATGGCCGTCTTCGACAGCTCAATTGCCGGCCTCGGCGGCTGCCCTTACGCCAAAGGCGCCTCCGGCAACGTGGCGACGGAAGACGTCGTTTATTTATTGCAGGGTCTGGGCATTGAAACCGGGATCGATCTGGCTAAACTGGCCGTTGTCGGCGACTGGATCTCCAGCGCCATCAACCGCCCGAATGGCGCCAAGGCCGGCCGGGCCCTTTGCGCCAAATTCGAGTGAGCCTTCTTTCCGCCGTCGCCGATTTTCTCAAGCCCGCACCGCTGCCGGATCCGTCCCTGCGCAAGGCGCTCGACCGCGTGGCCGAGCTGGTGGACCCGATGCTCAAGGCGGCCCCGGGTTTCGACAAGCACCTGAGCGGCCCGGTTCAGTACGCCCTGGGTTATTGCGACGGCCTGGTCGCCTCGCTGCCCGGGCCGATCGACATCAACCGCAAGGCCTTCGCCAACGATCCGCTGGTGCACGCGCTGTTCGCCACGGCCGGCGACATCGACCAGATGCTCGGCCGCAGCCAGGCGGTGCGCGACTTTCTGGCCGAACCGTGCAGCCGGGAAAGCGAGTATTTCTACGCCATGTTCGCTGCCCGCCGACAACAGAAAAAGCAGCTCGGCATGGCGCAACAAGGCGATGTCATCCGTAACGACGTTCCCCAGCTTGTCCTGTTCTTTTCCGGCCAGACGCTGATCGAACCGAGCTGCCAGCTCGATGCAACCCTGCACGGACTGCGCTGCAAGGCGCTGGAAAGCCTGCTCCACACCTTCCACGCCCACGTCAAGGCCCTGCGCGACGAGCGCGAAGGCCTGCGCGCCGATGTCTCGCTGGAGCGCGCCCACCTCACCGTCCTGCGCGGCAGCTCGGGCGGCCATGCCCTGGAAGTCGGCACCCGTCACCTGGCCCAGCTCGACGCCAGATTGCGCGACACGGCCGAATCGCTGATGCCCGACAATCTGCTCCGCGCACTGGCCGACTACCTCAAGACCCCTGAACCGGCCCTGCACCTGACGCCGGTCAGCATCACGGTCGACCGCCAGGGCATCGTGACCGACGACGGCAACGCGGACATCAATGCCCATACCCTCAATTTTCCGGAACTAACTGCCCGCGACCGACGTCTTCATCTGGCCATGCTGGCCAGAATCAGTCGCGACGAAGCCGTCGAAGCCGTTGATATGGTCCGCGACCAGCAACACCGTTTCATGCTCATTTGAATGATCACCTCACCCTGCATCAATATCTGCAAGATGGATGCGTCGAGCGGCCTGTGCCAGGGCTGCCTGCGCACCCTTGACGAAATCACCGCCTGGTCGCGCCTCGACGACGCCGGGCAGCAGCACATCCTGGCCAGCGTCGCCCGGCGCCGCCGCGAACAGGCCCGGCAGGAAGGCGATTTACCCAGCAACGGCACCGCAAAAATGAACGACGAAGAACTCTACCAATGCGTCGGCATCTGCATGGCCGACCCCGATTCCGGCTATTGCCTCGGCTGCGGCCGCCCGCCAATGAGCGCCCCCGACATCGTCGCCGAACTGGTCGTGCCAACGACCATTGAACCGGCCAATCCCGACGACAGCCCGGAACAGCCGGAATGACCGTCGCCCTTCCGGCCAGCCTGCTCGTCCTCGAACGCGGCTGGCTATCGGCCAACAACATCCTGTGTTTCGAGGGCGACCAGGCCACACTGGTCGATAGCGGCTATGTCACCCATGCCGAACAGACCGTCGACCTGGTTCATCACGCGCTCGCCGGCCGAACGCTGAGCCGGCTGATCAACACCCACTCGCATTCCGACCACATCGGCGGCAACGCTGCGCTCAAGGCCGCATTCGACTGCGACATCGTCGTCCCGGCCGGCCTGCATGCCGTCATCGCCGAGTGGGACAAGGATGCCCTGCTGCTCTCGCCACTCGGCCAGCAAAGCGCCCGTTTCCAGCATGACCGGCTGATCGATGCCAACGACGAAATCGAAATGGGCGGCCTCAACTGGCAGGCGCTGGCCGTTCCCGGTCACGACATGGAAGCCCTGGCTTATTACAACCCGGAAAAACGCATTCTGATTTCCGGCGATGCCCTGTGGGAAAACGGCTTCGGCGTCATCTTCCCGGAGCTGCTCGGCGAAGCCGACGGGCTGGCCAGCGCCCAGGAAACGCTGGAAATGCTCTCCCGGCTACCTGTCGACATCGTCATTCCCGGCCACGGCAAGCCGTTTTCGGCGGTCGACGCGGCTTTCGAGCGGGCTTTTCGGCGCCTGGACAATTTCCGCACCAATATCGGGCAACTGGCCTGGCATGCCATCAAGGTCATCGTGTCCTTTGCCATGATGGAAAAGCGCCAGTTGCCGCGAGCCGACTTTCCCGCCTTCGTGCTCGCGCTGCCCTTCGCCGTCGACGTCAACGCCCGCTTTCTCAATCTCTCCGATGAGCGACTGGTCGCCGGCCTTGAACGCGAACTGCTGCTGGTCAACGCCCTCAGGCTCAGCGACGGGATGATCACCGCCGGCTGATCGCGCCGGGTCAGGCCGTCGGCTTGGTCGGCAGGTAACGCTGCACGAGGCGCACCCAGTAGCTGGCGCCCAACGTCAGCAGTTCGTCGTTGAAATCGTAGTGCGGGTTGTGCAGCGTGCAGCCGCCGGTGCCCGGGCCGTTGCCGAGCCAGACGTAGCAGCCGGGCTTTTCGTTGAGCATGTAGGCGAAATCCTCGGCGCCCATCGAAGGCAGGATGTCGGTCAGCACGCGCTCCGGCTTGAACACCTCGGCGGCGACTTCGCGGCAGAATTTTGCCTCGTTGACGCTGTTGACCGTAGGCGGGTAGCGGTGGTCGAACTGGACGCTGATCTGCGCCCCGTTGGCCGCCGCGATGCCGCTGCACAGCCGCTCGACGGCCCGTTCGATATTTTCCTGCACCTCCGGTTTGAAGCTGCGGATGGTGCCGCGCAACACCACTTCTTCGGGAATGATGTTCCATGCCTCGCCGGCGTGAAATTGGGTGACGCTAACGACGGCCGATTCGCACGGGTGCAGCGTGCGGCTGACCACGGTTTGCAGGGCCTGCACCAGTTGTGCCCCGGCGACGATGGAGTCGACGCCCTGATGCGGCATCGCGGCGTGGCAGCCGTGGCCGCGCACGAAAATCTCGAAGGCGCAGGTGCCGGCCATGACCGGCCCGGGCATGACGGCCATTTCGCCGACCGGAATGCCCGGCCAGTTGTGCAGGCCGAACACGGCCTCGACCGGGAAGCGCTCGAACAGGCCGTCCTCGATCATCACCGCGGCGCCGCCTTCCGATTCCTCGGCCGGCTGGAAGATGAACACGGCGATGCCGTCGAAATCGGGATGCTGGGCCAGATGGCGGGCGGCGCCGAGGAGCATGGCGGTGTGGCCGTCATGGCCGCAGGCGTGCATCTTCCCGGCGTGCTTCGAGTGATGCGGGAATTCGTTCATTTCGGCCAGCGGCAGCGCATCCATGTCGGCGCGAAGGCCGACCATCTTGGTCGACGTACCGGCCCGCAGGACGCCGACGATGCCGGTTTTGGCGATGCCGCGATGGACTTCGAGGCCGTAGCGCTCAAGTTCGCCGGCAACGATGTCGGCCGTCCGCTTCTCGTTGAAGGCAAGCTCGGGATGGGCGTGGATGTCGCGGCGCAGCGCGGTCAGCTCCGCAAGGAATGGAAGATCGAGCAAAGGAAGGGTTGGGGGCATGATCGTCTCCTGTTTTTCTGTTTGCCCGGCGAGCAGTTTCGTCCCTGCCGCAAAAGCGGGCGTGACGCTGGCAACGGACAGTCGGCTTTATATTATGCCGCGGGTTGATACGGGGCGCCGCCTTGATTATGCTCTGCTCCCATGAAACTCATTCTCATCAGCGGCCTCTCCGGCTCGGGCAAATCCGTTGCCTTGAACCTGCTCGAAGACGCCGGCTATTACTGCGTGGACAACCTGCCGGTGGTGATGCTGACCTTCCTGGCGCGCATGATGAAGGATGAAGGCGTGCGGAAAGTGGCGGTGGCCATCGATGCCCGCTCGGGGCATGGCATCGACCTCGTCCCGGAGAAGCTCGAAAGCCTCAAGGCCACGGGCATCGAGCCGGTTTTCCTGTTTCTTTTCTCGAACCAGGAAACGCTGCTCAAGCGCTATTCCGAATCCCGCCGTCGCCACCCGCTGGCCACGGCCGAGCAGACGCTGCTCGAAGCGATCCAGGCCGAGCGCCAGTTGCTCGCGCCGATTTCCGAACTCGGCCACCGCATCGACACGAGCGGCATGAAGGCCGCCGGCCTGCGCGAATGGGTGCGCCAGTTCATCGAGGCCGAGCCGGGCCAGGGCCTGACCCTGATGTTCGAGTCCTTCGGCTTCAAGCACGGCATCCCGCTCGACGCCGACCTCGTCTTCGACGTGCGCTGCCTGCCCAACCCGCACTACGACCCGGAGCTGCGCCCGCTGACCGGCAGGGACCAGCCGGTCATCGATTTCCTCGAAGCCGAGGACGAAGTCCGCCGCATGCGCGACGACATCAGTCGCTTCGTCGCCACCTGGCTGCCCAGTTACATCCGCGACAGCCGCAATTACCTGACGGTCGCCATCGGCTGCACGGGCGGCCAGCACCGCTCGGTTTACATGGCCGAATGGCTGGCCAACCAGTTCGCGACGAGCGCCCGGGTGCTTGTCCGCCACCGCACGCTGGCCGGTAGCTGAGTCCGGACGACGGCCGGCACCAATCCCACGGTCAACCGGAAAAAATGGCCAAAATTGAAATGTCCCCGTGCCGGCCATGTCCTGGCTGGCACTGATCCGCCCCGGCGACTGGCTGGTCATGCTGCTCAGCGCCGCTGTCGTCGGCGCCAGCATCCCGGTCTTCTGGGTCGGCGGACTGGCCGACCGCGCCATCATCCGCCAGGAAGGCAAGGTTTTCGCCGAGGTCGACCTCAAGGTGCGCAAGCAATTCGAGGTCGGCGGGCCGCTCGGCACCACGCTGATCGCCGTCGAACCCGGCCGCGCCCGCGTCGTCTCCGACCCCGGCCCGCGCCAGTATTGCGTCAAGCAGGGCTGGCTCATGCGCCCCGGCGAAATCGCCATCTGCGCGCCGAATCGCGTCAGCATCCAGATCGCCGGGCGGACCAAGGTCTATGACTCGATCAGTTATTGAGTTAACGGTCACCGCCGAGGACCGCCGCGTCGCCTGGCTGGCCACGGCGGCGGTCGGCCTGTCGCTGGTCGATGCCGCCATCCCGTCGCCGCTGCCCGGCGTCAAGCCGGGCCTGGCCAACATCGTCACCCTCGTCGTGCTGGCTCGTTACGGCTGGGGCACGGCAGTCTGGGTCAGCGCCTTGCGGGTTTTGGCCGGCAGCCTGCTGCTCGGCTACTTTCTCGCCCCCGGCTTCTTCCTGTCGCTGACCGGAACGACGCTCAGCCTGCTCACCCTCGGCCTCGCCCGCCATCTGCCGGCGCGCTGGTTCGGCCCGGTCAGCCTCTCCATCCTCGCCGCTTTCGCCCACATCGGCGGCCAGTTGCTGCTCGCCCGCGCCTGGCTCATCCCGCACGACGGCGTCTTTCTGCTCACCCCGGTGTTCGCCGCCGCGGCCCTGGTTTTCGGCACCATCAACGGCCTGATCGCGGCTAAACTGCTGGCTGAACCCGCCCCCACGGAAGCTGCCTGATGTCGAAAACCATCTGCCTCGCCCTGACCGGTGCCTCGGGCATGCCCTACGGCCTGCGCCTGCTCGAATCCCTGCTCGACGCCGGCTGCACCGTGCAATTGCTTTACTCGCAAGCCTCGCAAGTCGTCGCCAAGCAGGAACTCGACTTCGAACTGCCGTCGCGGCCGAGCGAGGCCAAGGCCGCCCTGCTCGCCCGCTTTCCTGCGGTCTACCCGGAAAAACTGGCCGTTTTCGGCCGCGAAGAATGGTTCGCCCCGGTCGCCTCCGGCTCCAACCCGCCCGACGCCATGGTCGTCTGCCCGTGCAGCATGGGCACCCTGGCCGCCATCGCCCAGGGCCTGGCCGACAATCTCATCGAGCGGGCCGCCGACGTCGTCCTGAAAGAAGGCCGCAAGCTCGTCCTCGTGCCGCGCGAAACGCCGTTCTCGGCCATCCACCTCGAAAACATGCTGCGCCTCTCCCGCGCCGGCGCCGTCATCCTGCCGCCCAGCCCCGGCTTCTACCATCACCCGCAAAGCGTCGAGGACATCGTCGATTTCGTCGTCGCCCGCATCATGGACCAGCTCGGCGTGCCGCACACGCTGATGCAGCGCTGGGGCGAGGAACGCTGAGATGGGCTGGTTCGACTTCGTCCGCTCGCCGACCGGCAATGCCGTCGAAACGCTGCGCGTCCCGCTCTTCCCGCTCAACACCGTGCTTTTCCCCGGCAGCCTCCTGCCGCTCAAGGTCTTCGAGCAACGCTACCTCGACATGGCCGCCGCCTGCATGAAAGACGGCTCGCCCTTCGGCGTCTGCCTCATCGAAAAAGGCAGCGAAGTCGGCGGCACGGCCGAACCGCACGCCGTCGGCACGCTGGCCACCATCGGCAACTGGGAGATGGAACAGCTCGGCATCCTGATGATCACCGCCCACGGCGGGCGACGCTTCCGCATCATCGAAACCACCATCGGCGCCAACAACCAGCTCGAAGCCAGCGTCGAACTGCTCGCCGAATCCGGCCCGACACCGCTACCACCCGAACGCCAGCGCCTCGTCCCGCTGCTCCGCCGCGTTGCCGCCGACCTCGGCAAAGAACGCCTGCCCGAACCCCACCGCTACGACGAAGCCGAATGGGTCGGCTTCCGCATCACCGAAGTCCTGCCCATCCAGAACCTCGCCAAGCAAAAACTGCTCGAACTCGACGACCCGCTCGCCCGCCTGGAAATCCTCGAAAAATACCTCGACCAGCGGAAACTGCTCGGCTGAAGACCGAATCCCACGGTCAACCGGAAAAAACAGCCAAAATGCAAAAAGCCAACCGCTCTCGGTTGGCTTTTTTTTGCAAATCAACGACCTACCTGAATTCGATGTGGAGCGGGCGATGGGAATCGAACACGTCACACTAAGGCCATCACGGACAAGAAAATGACTCGGCAGGCTGTCACGATTTGTTTATTATCAATGAGTTGCAAAGAATTATATTTGCACTTCCATACCGTAATAGCGGCCCTACATATGACCTTGTTCGACTAAGCTCGATTTCGCTGTAACCAGACAATTTCTCGTTTAGCAGGATGCCGCACTTTTCTTGAAGCTCTACTGACGCTGGATTTAGGGTGCGCTACTGCTCAAAGCCCGATCACCCTGTTCCAGTCTGCGACATACATGTATATCCGCTGAAACTCGCTCGGCAAAAGCATCCGGTTATGTGCGATGAAATTACGAGCTTTTTCCAGTTCATCCATTCGCTGTTTGAGCCAATGCTGAGATGGCATTAAAGCTTCGAAATGCTTCCAGTTTTCCAAAATGATAGAGGCCAGTTGGCCGAAATCAACAAACCCAAGGATGTCTGATTTTTCTCCTTCAAGCCAGGAGTCAGCAAACGCCGTCTTTTGTCGGGATTCGGCATGTTGCTTGACCTTTGCAGGAAGTTTGTTGGCCCACTCTGGGCCTTCTTTTTCTTCAAGCGTTTCGCGTATCAGGGAGCGGACCTCGTTTTCAAAGCAGTGTAGAACTGCATATAGACGAGCCATCTCAAGTGCGTTGTTTCGACGTGACACACCAAACGGAGTTAGCGCCTCAGACAGCAGGCGTTCTTCTGCTTGACTATGATCAGCGCCGACTTGGATACCCGCAGACTGAAATTGTCCGGCCTCAGACTCAAACATAAGGCCCCGGAACATGTAATCGCGCAAATCTTTCCTGGCATCAGTCAAGGAGATGCTCCTTCAACGACTTGAAGATCGCGTTGAATACCTCAATATCTTTCGTGGCGGGTAGATGTATTTGGATGTTGTAGTGTAGGGATGGGCGCCCATGCTTTGGCACGGTCTCTCCAACTTCTTTTGGCGGCAAGGGCTCTTGCGGTGCAACCTTAATCTCCGGTTGGACTGCCTGTTTCGCACTCAAGTCAGCCAGATCTAACAAGGCGAAGAATGTTGCTGCCATCAGCTTCGCCGTGTTTGGACTTGCGTTGTGCGAACTCTTGAACTTTCCTTCGATTAAATCCCGATCAGCGGTAGTTGGCTTCGCTTTAATTGTGAATAGGTCGCCGTATGCCTCTTTGATCGCTTCCGCCATGACCAGCTTTGGGTGAGCACCCCGATACTCGTGATAACGACTCGTCGGTGTGCCGTCTGCAGACAAAAAGCCCAGAGCCTTCAAAACCGGAATTACGGCGCGAAAATTAGACGATGTATAACCCCAATCTTTGAGATGCTGATTTGTAAATTTCTCTGGGGCAGCTGCCTCTGAGATGCGTTGAAATATCTCGGGCAACTGACCATAAACTTGCACATAAGCATTCGTGAGCGGCATCCAAACTTCCTCCCTGAGATGAAATGACCCACGATATTTGAATGAACAACGTTGGGCGCATGTCAGTTGATGTAGATAACATGGATTATGCACATGCGATTACCGCAACAGCAATCTTCCTTCCCGAAGTATTAACGCCTGAACCATTTGGGGATTCTGGATAACGCTACCGGCAACGATTATCGTTAGCCCGTACACTAAAGAGTCCTAAGTGTTCGTTACTGACAAACACAGCCACCCTGACCAGATATCGACCAGACAACAAAAAAGCCAACCGCACCCGGTTGGCTTTTTCTTTTGCAGATCAATAACCTGCCTGAATTCAATGTGGAGCGGGCGATGGGAATCGAACCCTTATATTGGGTTACTGCACGACAAACAGTGTGTATGAGTGGGCTGGATACCATTCAAATTGGCAAATCTAGCTCCCGGAAAAAATATGCATCTAGATGCGTATTACACCTATTGGTTCCACGTCCCGCATGCTACTTATACTCTACTGCTGATACATGGCTGACCTGGGACTGAAGCCGATAGTTTTACGGGCATAGCTCCTTTGTGACGGTGACTATACGGCGCTAGCTGTGTTGTCCCCAGCCAATGTTTCTGCTTTCTGCACGAGTTCGGATGCGGTCATTCCCATTGCGTCAGCTATAAGCCAAAGCGTATTGAGGCTCAGTGCAACCTCACTGCGTTCAATGCGACCTAATCCATTTCTGTGAAGTTTGGCGGATTCAGCCAACTTCTCTTGCGAAATGTTCAGACGCGTACGCGCTTCCCGTATAACAACTCCCAAAGCTTCAATTCGTGTCATGCCTGCTCACCGGTTTTCGGCCGAGTTTCAGGCGCTTTTCTGTTAGAATCTACACACCAAAGTGTTCCACCATAAAGTGGTCTAAATTAACGAGAATGCCTTTAAGTGGCAGAAGTTGGCTCGCCTGGAATCGTTGAGGAGGGAAATTTGGGACCCAAACCGTTCGGGCATCGCCCAAATCGCTTTCACAACCTCTTTTATGACGGGGATTGGCATACACAATTGGCTACTGCTCTTGTGCTGGCAAAAAAATCAACTGCCTCTCAAGAGTTGGTTGCTGCCATCGAAGGCCTTGAGCATCAGCTTGTGAAAAATGATGAGTGCTCTCATACAGTGACTGCCGTTCAAACGATACCGATTGGCATGGAGGCATCATTCTTGATGAACTGTATTGAGCAGTGCATTGATGTAGAACCAGCCAATCTTTGTCTAACTTCAACAGGACACATTGAGCTAACGATTACTGCGCGTGGGAACCTGAATAGTGCGCAAAATATGGCTGCTTCAATCCTTTCGTATGGGGTAGCTCAAGCGGAAGCAATCATCTCCGCAGCCAAATGGACATTTAGATGAGCTTGCCGCAACTCGGAAGGCGGATTCCGGGGTGTGGGGTATTTCGGTGGCAACAGTGGAGATTTCCATAGCAACCTACTGCTAGGTTGTTAGGTAAGTAGCAAACGCTATGCCTCTGTATCGGTCGGCAAAGCCGCAAACTCACAGGCAAATTCAATACTTATGTCCACCTTTCCTTGAGATTCATTTCCAGCATGGACCACGATTCCAATATCGCCCTGCCGCTTTTGAAATCGCAGGGTCTGTAGCCACTCTTTGTGGAGTACCAAATACCTAGCTGAGCTCATTGGCACGGTATAAACCTCCACGTCATTCACTGTGGAATACAGGCCACGCTTCGCGTTGGCAGGTGGGCGAATGACGAACCCCGTCGGCACCTCACCATCTTCGGGCAAACGATAGGGAGATAAATGTTCTGCTCGTTGTCCTGAGGCAACCAGAATGATGGGGGTTCCACCTTCGGCAGTTACAGAAGAAATCCTTGCATTAAGGTCTGCGTAAAAGGCTTCTAGGTTGTCGTCGCGGACCGGCTCGATACCGCGCTTTCGCTGCATCTTGACCAAGGCAACAGCAAACGCTCGGCGAGCTGTGTACTCACCGAACCAATGTATGAGCTGCTCATCTGGTGGTTCGAGCGGAAGATTTGTGAACGGCAACTTAGAAAGATTTGTGAAGCGTTGGCTCGCTGACTCGAGTACCTCGTCAGTCGCTTCGTAGTTCGTGGTCACCGCAATGGGGAACTCTGTCTGTTCTTCGTTGCTGAAGACATAGGAGTGGACTCGCTTCGCCAACTCCACCAATAGAGCTTGGTCGAGCAATGCATCATTGACGGTTGTCTCATGAGCCTTTGACGCTACCGTCGCAGCCTCCTCGCAGACAGCGGCAGCCCACGTTACGGCCTCCACAAATGGTTCAGTCCGCTCAAGGACATCACGCAGCTTCTCGATAGTAGTCGAATGCCTTTTGATGTCATCCTGGCCAAGCTTGGTCGCAAGTCCATTGAAGTGCCGCGAGATGCGGCTAAGTCGTCTGAGGTCTTCGTGCCATGTCTCGACGAGGGTTGAGAATGTACGAACGTCGTCACGGCGACCAACCGCCAAGGTCGTCAAGTACATGATTTGTCCAAGGACCAACGTATCGACATCGTCGGCCCCCGACAGTGAGTAAATGCGCCCTGATGTCATAGGCTCTCTAGTGTCCGAACGGAACCGCTCGACGATTTTATCCAGGCGTTGCGAGTAGGCAGGGTCAGCGAATTGCGCACGGGCGAGTCGAGCTACTGCCGTACCGGCGTTTTGATACCGCTCAACTTCGGCAGTGCCTCCTGCATCGTAGCCCCGCCCTCCTATCAGGGCACCCACGATTTCAATACACAACGAATCTTCTGCGCATTCGATACCAGCCGCGTGCTCAAGCAAAACGATGGCGCTCACCATGCAGATGTCTGTCCAGTACCTCTTCAGGACTACGGCAAGGAGTTGAGTGGCCGCTTCTTTTGCTTGAGCCCCTTCCGGAAGGTCAGGAATATGTATCCGAACCTCGTCCCAGCTCAGGTCAGCAACCGCCAGAGTCAGTAGGTTCCAACCGGCTTGTGGCGCACCGCGGTCCGCATCGAATTCAAATTGTCGCCCACCCCACCACTTGACTAGTGAGTCTTCCAAACGCCTTGCCGCCTCGGCATCACCTCGTGCTACAGCAGCAAGAAGGAGTCGAGCCGTTTCGTCGATGTGCGCCGCGTAGACTTTGACCCGTGTGACATGAGCTTGCCACAGTTTGGCATCGCGCCAGTTTGTATCCTCTTCGATAGTGATGTGGATGCTCTCCCAGGAGCCAACCCAGCCTTGGACCGCATCGCGATAGACGTTTCGTAGAGGAAGCGACAAGAGGTGCGGGCCATGTGCTGCGAGAGTCGGTTCTGACGCTACGCGACGACTCCACCAAAGACTCAGGTGATACATCAATAGGGTTGACGAAAGGAGCAAGGGCACCAGTATCTCCTGGGGCTGTTCTTCGACCTGGCGAGCTAGTCGCGCTGAAATCGCTGAGGCACGTAGAAAAAAACGGTCGTCGTTCTCCAGCCCCGCAACTGCAGCCTCTGCTATGGTGCGATACGGCTCCATCCATTCGTGGCACATGACCTGAGCCCCCCATCCATAGGGGTCTCGAAGCATACAAACACTGTCCAAGGAGTCGTCGTCCAAGCGAAATCGGGCTGCACGTAGCAACCCAGTGTGAACCTCCACCAAGTCATCGAGCGCTTGCCTGAACCCAGGTTCTCGACCGAGTTCGATTTGAGATGCTGCCTCTTGGCCGAGTTCTTCCATCACCTCCACGGAGGTGAATGGCATGGCTGACAATGTCGGACGCATGAACCGATACGCCCCCCGAATAGCAACCCGGGCAAACATGTCCGGTGAGTCGGCATCGCGTACCCGACACAGCACGTGTTTTTCAGCAGGATTGTCCGGAGTACAAGGGAACTCAAGAAGCGGGTGCCCGCCATGGAGGGAGCGTGGTGCATGCATCCATCTGCTGACGGCCCAGCCAAGCAGTTTAAAGTGAACATCGCCGAGCACTTTCGGCGCGGAGAAATGGCGATTTATCACTGGGCTCCCCTCTCCCATTGGGAACAAGAGAACTTTCGGATTGGCGCCCTCGTCCGATAGGTTTGTCTCTGGAACCCAACCTTGCTTCTGCGCGTTCTGCAGTGCTAAGCCCATGGCAAAGGTCCGAACTTCCCTTGGTAGCGTAATGCACTGAGTGAGCCACTGTAATGTCTGGACTCGCCGTTCGTCCTGCAGGTATTGGGCGGTGCGAGCGAGGAACCACCCAGTAAGGAATAGATTGATGGCCAGCCAAACGACATTGGCGACCATTGCTGCCTGCACTTGCTGTATCGACATCCAAGGCAGAGCTAGGTACTGGAGCGTCATCAATACTAGTAAGGCAAACGAACTGGTCCCCGATGGCTTAACACCTGTCTCGAGCAAAAAGGCCGTTAGCGCCACTTTCGCAGTCGCACGTCGCTGCAGCAGGAAGGCCACAAATGATATGACCAACGGATACACCAGAGCCACGACAGTCGCCTGGACCGACCAAGCAGTACCGAAGTAAGTTGGTAGGTCAGACTTAATCCAAAGCTCGAGAGATAGTGAGCAACGTTCGGCAAGGGTCAGCAGTGACGCTATGACACATACCCACAGAAAGGCGGCTACCAGCAAGAATCTCCAGGGGTGCGCAGCCGCACCAAGCAAAAGACGCTCAAACCAAGTGTTCTTTCGGAGGTCTGGGGCTGATTTTTGCCACTGGGATATGTATTGGCCCACGTGCCAGGAGAGCGAGCCCAATAGGCGTCGCGGGGTTACGGCGACTACAAATTGCAGTATGAGGCTGAATAGCCGTTCGACGGTATTTGTCATTCGCCCCCTCCCTTTGAGTGCAATAGATGTTTAGGCCTTAAGGTCCACAATCAAGAACACCACCGCGACCTCCCGGTGGTCGGCTCGATAGGTAGCGACATATCCGCTTGTCTCGTAATCGGGAGGCCCAAGATGCTCGGAGCCAAGGTATGTGTGACCGGAAGGAGCCTCATTTTCGAGCATGCTTCTAACATAGTCGAGAAGGGGTTTGAGCTTCTTCGCGTACGAGTAAGTGACGTGGAAATAGATATCACAGACGCCATATGACAACAGCTTGTCGAGATGCTTCTTGAGATTAGCTCGGTCAAGGCTGGAGCAGACGAGCGCCTCATAGATGGATATTTCCTGACCAGATACCCGAATAACGGCGTCCCGTTCTCCGGGATTCCCGTTTGAAGTTGCTCCACCGAGCGACTGGTCAGCCACATCCCACTTGACCACTGCGAGCGAAGCCCCCAGCACCTCTCGCACGGCTGTGTTGAGGTCGTCCTCGAGCCTTGCCTCGTCCTCTGGATTTTTCCGGTCACGCAACATCGCTGCCATGTGTTGAAGAGCGGCAACGGCACGTGAGACTTGCCGTATGAGATAGCCTCGAACTCCGCACCCGGGGGGGCCGAGTACGTTACCAACCTGAGAAGGCGGAAGCTCGGTCAACTGCTGCAAGGCGGCCTGGATGAGTGAAATCGTATCGACGGTAACTGTTGGCGATGTGACGCTGGACGTTGGAATGGCAGCTTCCAGGTCGTTCTTGAGGGCAATCAGTTGGTCGTCAGTACCGAACTCGGTTATTGCAGCATCCAATATCGCCATCGCCGCGTCCCGGCGCCCCATCTCTGATGTTGCAAGTACGACGATGTGCTCAAGGTCTGGGCTTCGCTTTTCCCGACGACGCGCAGCCACGCTCTCCAATGCATCCTCTGGCCTTCCCAAGGCAAGCAATAGCAGCGCACGGTTTGCAAGTAAGTTGCTGCTGGCTTGCCCCTCGTTCGTTGTGACCGCGGCATTGATTTCTGCAAGTAGGCCCTCGCCGGTCACTTTGTCCGCACCACTCAATGGATGAAGGGTTGTCCCCAGAATCTGTTGAATGGCAACCGCAAAGGCGTTCTCCTTGTATGCAGAGGCCGCACTGGGACGCGCTGCGAGGCCTTCCAGTACGTCCCTAGCTTCAGCCAGATTACCGTTCGGACGCAGCAGTTGGGAGGTCGCTTTATAGAAGTCCAGTTGCTCTTGCGCTTGTCGCGTTGTGAACTCATTCAGTGCGGACGGAACGAGCATGTCGTCAAGTGCAATCCAGTTCTTCTCCTTCAACAGTAGCCGAAGCCCTAGGCCAAAAAGACCAAGCTGGAACTCCTGGGGGGCACGGTCCAAGTGCTGTGCTGCTTCATCCAGATGCTCGCGGGCAAGCCCGTACTCACCAGCGACCAATAAGGACTCGATGCGGTGCTGTATCTCGGGCCAGGTCCAAAGCGTTGAAGCCTCTCCTGGTTTCAGCTGCCGCAACCTCGCTTGGATGCAGGGCTTAGCCGTCGCGGGTAGGTGCTGGATAAGCTCAGCAAGTAGCACCGGGTCGTCGGACTGAGCAAGCGCCTGCAGCATGGCTTCCTGATGACTGCCGTCTAGCCGACGCCATGCGGCGGCGAGGTCTTGTGCCGGCGAGCCGTCCTCGCGTGCAAGAAAGGGGAGTGGACTGTACCGGTCAGTGAGGGCTCCGATGCGTCCTTTCTCGGCATGCTCAATGGCACTGCGCGAAATGAGCACTTGAAATGCGTCGCAAAGCTCTGCCGGCACGTCTCCGACAGGCCAACCCGCTATGGCGCGAGCGAGCAACCGTACATGCCCTCTTAGGGTTCGAGCAATTGAAGAGTGCAAGGATGGCCTCTCATCTTCCGGCGTCTCTCGCAGCAGCTTTACGCTATCGAATGGGATTAACAGTGCTTCTCGGTCAGACGCGGTTTGTGTAAGTGCAGTGGCGACGAGTCGCGCGGCCAGTTCTGCGGACAAGCTGGGCGCGTCGGTCCAATCGAGGTTCATGTCGCGTGCAAATTTTGCATACAGTGCGACGATGGGGCGCGCGTCGACCACTGGCACGTTCGAAAGACAGTTCAGCCCGGTGAGCACTCCCGCAAAGCACGCACGGGGTACGTTATTTTCGTAGGCCATCTGGGATACGAGGTGGTGCAGCACCGCAGACTGAAGTTCTTCCGTTTCCCTTGCGGCCATCCCGAGAAGCTGCCGCCCGATGGGTCTCCTCGAATCTGCAACGGCCCTTTCTCTTCCATCGCTGCTGGCATAGCACCAAGTAATCAAAGATGCGTATTCCTCGAGGTCAAGCGTGCCCTGATGTAAGTGGTAAGCCAGGAGCGACAGCGTGTCCTGGACAGCAAACGCCTTGGTCTGGGCTTCACGGCTCACATTTCGGTCACTATCTCGCCCTAACTCGGAACGCCATTCAATGACCAATTTGGCAGCCAGACATGCAGCACGCTGGTGCATCAGCATGTCCACCAACAGCGCAGGTACGGCATCTACATGGAACAGGAGTTGCTGCAACGCCATCGGGTGTTCGGCTGCGAACGATAGAACCGTTGCCGCTGTGCCCGTGATGCTCTGCCCGATATCGCTCTTCTCTAGCTCGGAGGAAAGCAGCCCAAATGCAAAGCTGACCGTGCTTGCGCCGAGGCGCTCCATCATGAGATGTTCGACCTCGGGCCATTTTAGCCAGTCGCCCCGAGACACCAGTGTCCGCGGCGGTGCTACCCGCGGAGTTCTTGCATACCGCAGTTGGTCCTGCGGAATCGCAAATGCCTTTTCGAGCACGTCTGTATAGCGCGCAGCATCGTTGTCCCAAGTCCCCCAAAGGGTCTGCTGCTCCAAGGCTCGCTGAGCCGCCTCACGGCAATACCACATCTCAGTCGGGCCCCAGCCAATGTCCCATCTGCCTGTACCGCCGAGGACCTTGCACCACGCAGACCACTCCAAGAAGGCTCTGTCGATAGCCTCGGCATCAGCTTCTAGTAATTCCGACGAACCACTAACCTCGTTATCGACAACAATAGCTGCCTGCCTTGCATTGCCGCTTTCGTCCGCAGCAAGAGACTGTGGCTTCGGGCAGAGTCGCTCCCACAGCCGACCTGCAAGCCAGTCTGGGTCTTTAGTAGGAAGGCGCCGGTCGAGCCAATTCTCATCCAATATCCTGGCTGCAAGCGCTTTGGCGTGAGGAGGTGTCGTGTCAGTCTTGGCAACGAGCCGAACCTTGCTGAGTCCTGTCAAAAAGGCCTTCGTGCTCGGGCTCGGGTAGGTAATGTGCGAGAGTGTGCCTAGAGGTGTTCTCTGCACAATCCAGCGGCCGCCGTCGAAGAACACCCAACCCAAACAAGTGAGGTCGTCGAACGTCGGACCGCCTTCTGCAATGCGCTGCTCTGATTCGTCCCAGGCCTTAGCAACGTCCTCTGCTCCGCCCTGAAATTCCAATCGGTAGTGCTGGCAAAGGTCGAGAAGACCCAGTTCGTCGACTATCCCATCTTGTCCGAAGATAGGGCGCAAGTGACGCGACCGCGACAACCAACGCTCAAACATCTGTCTCAGCTCGATACGCACCTTCAGCGGTGCCCACATGCCGTCGAGCGGACGCACCTCTTCGAATCCGACCACGCATCCCCCTATCTACTCTCTCAGCCACGCATGTTACGTCACGAAGCCGCCGCATCTCGACAAATGGCTCAGTTCGCCGCAACCGTGCGGGTCAACAGTATTCAACCCCGCCTTCTCTGAACATCTCGAATGCATTGAGCGCGCCATGTTGCTGGATGACCTGACGGTCTTACGCGTAGCTACCTAAGTGATGAACATTAGCTCGTTCGAACAGACCTTGCCGAATTGCCGTGAGGGGACCTCGGTCGTGTACGTGCACCTGTGTCGGCTACCCAAGGACATGAAGCCCTTGGCTGCGTGCCGCTAGGCCGGAGCTGATATTGACCAGTCGCATTCAAACGATAGGTAATGAATCCTTACATATTTATGCAAACGCGTTGTCGCGCAAGGTGTGAAATCGTATAGCAAGTGTAGGAGGCGAGGTTTGGAATTTTGGTCTGAAACGGGACCTATTGGGGCAGGTTAGTTCAGGCTGGAAGCTGATACCATTGTTCTTTTTTTGGTCTGTTTAGGGCCGTACCCCAGCCTAGCCATGATTTCGACAAATCTGATGGAAAAGAACAACTCAGCAAGCAGACTTCTTCGCTTGTTCCAGGACAACCAAGGCAGACAACATAACACTCAGGTTCTAAGCGTCTGGGCTGAAGCCTTCGAGCTCCCCAGTAGTCTTCAGACGAATGACATTGTGGCAGAAGCAACCTCATTGCTTGCGGCCGCTGATGCTGAGCTGAATGCAATGAAGGCTACGCTGCTGAGTAAGGGGGTTCCCGAGGGGCTAGTCGTTCCCTACATTGAAAGGGCTCGAAACGCTGTGTCGCCGACACTGCTCAACAACACCTGGAATAACGTTGTGCAGCACTTCGCTCAAGATACCTTGCTGGCATTTCAGTGGTTCGCCTACGAACTCAATGAAGATGCGCACGTCGTCAATCAAGAGGATGTCACCAAGCTGCTGGCTGAGATGGCTGACCTTGAAGCTGAGCTGATGACCGCTGAACTGTCTGTGAGCTTACGACTATTCTTGCTGAGCCATCTCAAGCTCATGCGGACTGCTTTGCGGCAATCGCGCATTGCCGGCGCAAGACCGCTACAGAAAGCAGTTCGTACGACCCTGCAAGAATGCGAACTAGAGTCGGAACACCTCCAGGAGGAGGTTCTGGCATCCGCTGGCACCAGCACCGCAAAAAAGGTGATGGAAGGGTTCGTTAAGGTATGGAAGGGCGCGGTTGAGGCTTGTGGCGATGCCGAGAAACTTCAGAAGGGAGCAAAAGTGGTTGGCGGTGCCGTCACTGCACTTCTGGAGCACTTCTGGAGCACTTCGGGCAATAGGCAAAATCCCTACGCCAGCACTTTAAAGAGTGCATTCAGGGTAACTCCTATCGAGTGGCGGAAATCTTTCCAAAATCCGAATGGCTAATACCTGCGGAAAAGCGGCATCGGGCTGTTGTCGGCCACAACCGGCCATTCGCGGTTACTATGCAATCTGAGTTTTACATTATTCTGAAAGTTCCCAAACGGCACTTCCAACAACATATACCAAGGATTGCGAGCGCAGCTTGAGCAGGGACTTCAGATGACCAAAAACAACTCCAATATCCCAACCTACCGCGAATTCATGCGTGCACGGCGTCCGGAGCTGTATTCCGATACGCTGAACGTCGAAGACAGCGAGATGGACCGACGCCAATTTGAGTTCCATCTCCACAGCCTGACCAGCCGAAAGGAGGAGACGGCGTTTGAAAACTTCGCCCGTGCCCTGGCTGAGAAAGAGCTGTGCCCCAATCTCATTACCCAGACTGGGCCCACGGGTGGCGGAGACAGCAAGGTCGACACCGAGACTTACCCTGTCGCCGATTCAATCGCTACGCTCTGGTATGAAGGCGACCCCTCGAGGTCTGCCGCCGAGAGGTGGGCCTTTGCGGTGAGCGCCAAGGCGAAGTGGAAGCCCAAGATTGACTCCGACGTCGAGAAAATCGTTGCTACGGGCCGCCCATACTCGCTTGTCTATTTCATTTCCAACCAGGCAATCCGTGACAAGGACAGGGCTGCGACTGAGGACGCGCTAAGGGCGAAGTACGGGATTGCGGTCCGTATTATTGACCGCTCGTGGATTATCGAAAAGGTCAGCAGCAACAAGCGCTGGCAGCTTGTTGCCGACACGCTACAGTTCGAGCTGCAGCGCACTTTGAAGGCTGCACCCGGCCCCTTGGACGTTGGGCGACTGCGTGAATTGGATGCCCTAGATACAAAAATCGAAGACGCGGCAGGTGGCCGGGTCACCTTCGAACTGGTCGAGGAGAGTTTACAGTCCGCCCTCCTCGCCAGGAGCCTGGACAAGCCGCGGACAGAGGTCGACGGCCGATTTGAGCGCGCAGAGCGACTGGCTCGTGGCATTGCAAGCAGCAGGCAACAGCACCGAATCTGGTATCAGCGGGCATGGACAGCCATTTGGTGGTTCAATGACCCGGCTGAAGCCCTCCGGCTTTACGACCTTCTGGCGGCGGAGATTCTCCAGTCGGAATGGATTTGGGACCTGGAGGAGCTGCTCAATCTTTGGCTGGCCCTTCAAGCGGGTCAGCCACCGGAAGCGGAGCGCACAGCCGCGCTCCGCGTTGCCCTCCAGCAGCATGCGGACGACCGCACCAAGGAAACCAGCTCGCTTTGGGCACGCACGCAACTGCTCCTAATGGACTTGGTAACGGACTTGCGTGCTGGCCAATCCCTTGACCCGATTTTCAAGACCCTGCGGGAGGCCTTGGCTGATGTTCGCAAACAGATTGAGTTTCCGTTGGAACCATTGGTGCGCCTGGTGCGCGAGCTTGCTGACATCATCGGTGACTCCCCGGCGTACGACGAACTACTGGACAGTGTGATTGAGATTGAAACCGAGAGACACGGCGACCGTGTCGCAGGTGAAATGCGCCTAGAGCGCGGCTTCCAGAAGCTCTCTCGCAAGAAGCCGTACGATGCGATTGACGACTTGGCCAAGGCCCAGTTCCTACTGGCTCAAGAAGAGCGGCGAGGACAGTTCATTGCCGCTCTCGCGGGTACTGGCCTGGCCTACGAGTCGGCCGGACTTCTGTTTGCCGCCCGCGCCAATCTAGTCACGGCACTAGACCGGTGCCTCTACTCCTATTTTAAGGAAGGAGCTGTTGACGGCCGAGCGCTGCCACTTCTGAGGAAACTCGCTTGGCTTGAACTTCAGCTCGGTCGAGTCCCCTACGCCTTGGCATGGGTAAAGTTGATGCCGCCAATGCAGGTAGCCCTAAGCCTGAACGACGAGGAGGCCAACGAAATCGCGGAGGAGGTACAAGCCATCGACCGTGTGTTGGGCATCCTCATCTTGAAGACGTCACACGAACAGTGGCCCCAGTTAACTCGCCTGCCGGACCTGCTGCATTCCCTTGGGCTGGAAATGTCCCGTTCTGCCGCCTTATTCATGCTGGGTCATGAAGACACTGTCAGGAGCGACTACGGCACAGGGGACGATAGCCTCCAGAAGTTCTTCAGCGACTGGCTGTCAGTGCCTGCAGCTGAGGACCTTCCTGAACGACCTGCTTGGCACATTGGCACGACCACCATGACCACCGTTGTTCTGGGCTGTCGAATTGATGTCACCGCCCGGGCCAACGTCACCTCCGCGCTTCTTGGGGAAAGCATCATCGCGTTCCTGGAGGCCTTCTACTCCACGGCAGTGAAATCAAGAACGCTGCTTTCACCACGAGCAGAGCTCGTTATCGAGATAAGGCAGTCAGATGGAGCCAAAGGTCCCTTTTCGCTTCGGACCGTCGAGGACGACTGCGGTGAGACGAAGCTGGTTATAACCCATCCGATTGTGCCAGCGGCCGACCTGGTTGGCGGTGGCTTTGAAAAAGCAATTATGGAGCTATTCGCCCATGTCACAGCCGAACTGCAGCTCGGCTTCGACAAACAAGCTTTGGAGGACATGTTCGCCAAGCATCGGGCTCAGGACCGAGCCTTCCACGTAGCTCGTTCCATCATCGCAGTGACAAACATCATGGGCGACACGCCCCCCGGTCGCTCGGAAGACTGGGTGCAAGACCCTGCATTGCGAGAGTACGCGTTGTTGCGCGACATTGCTTGGCTGCCAACTTGTGCGGAAATGGTAGAGACCAAGACCGTATCTGATGAAAAGCTGACGTTTGTGGCGGGTGACCCGCCGGAGCACCTTTTTGGGGCTGATGCTGTTAAGCACCGAGATATCGAGGTCATGTCCCCCATCAACCTGCCTCTTTGGAACCGGGCTGCTTGGAAAGGCGTAGGCGTCGGAGGGAGACCAGGTGAGATTTCGCCGCCTCATATGGTCCTTGCGTTCGAGAACATAGACGCCGGGCGCAAGATTTTCCGTGGATGACGCAAGAAGATAGGACAGGTCGACCATGAGGGCTGGATTGGCGTTACCGTGATTACGGGCATCCATCGAGACCGTCCCCTGGACTATCGTGTCGCCATTGGCATTGGTGAGCAGTATGTGCGCGCCCACCGGTCCGGAAAAATGGGAATCATGACCATGGTGTCCAGGATGCACGATATGGAGCCAGCATCACGCCAGAACTTGGATTTGTTGCTTGACATGTACTCCAGAACCGGCCGAGTCATCCTTCAACCAGGCCAGTTTGACGCATCACAGCTAGGGATGCCGATGGACGAGGCGGACTTTAATCTGGGAATCGAACTGACGCATTTAACGGTAATTCCAGCTTGGAAGGTGGACGTCGGTTCACCGCTCATTGCTGTAATGCAGGGCATCGAAACCCCCGTCATCCCTGACGACGTCGCGGAGCCGCCATTTGCAAGTGTTCGACACGTATCAACGAAATGAGGCAACAGGACACACCTTAGTCCAGCCAAAGACCATCACACGCAAAATGAATAGAGCGACTCACAGTCAGGCGGCGTCGGGGTTGCCATCGTTCCGGATTCGGCCACTTTCGGAAACTGAAATCGAGAAGGTTGTCGTCAGAGCTGGAGGAAAACGCGCCCACCCTGATGCAGACAGGCGAAGCCTAAGGGGAGCCGATTTTGTCCTCGGCTCAAGCGTCATCGAGCTCAAGATTCTGGAAGACGAAGGCCTGCATAAGCCCGAGCGGCAAAAGAAACTCGCAAGTCTTTTTCGTGAGCGGCATCCCTCCCGCCCCACCATTGCACTTGACCGGGGCTTGCTCGACGCACAAGGCCAACGCGCCTACGACAGGATTGTCGAGGGGCCGGTGAAGACTGCTGTCAGTTCGGCGCGAAAGCAACTCCAACAGTCCAAGTCCGAGCACCACGCAACGAGCACTGTGCTTTGGGTCATCAATAATGGCTACTCGTCTTTGGACCACCGAGCGCTGATGGAGTTGGTGGCCAGGCGCGCAAGAAACGACTCCAGCGAGATTGACACCGTGGTTGTGTCCGGTGCCTATTTCTACAGCGACACGTTCGACAGCTTCTTCCTCTGGCCCATCGACCTTACCCCAATTAACCTAGATAGGCCCTTCGAGGATTTTGAAGCACTGAGAGGCGCTTGGAGCGAACTCGCCACGGAGCGCATGACCGCTCTATTGCGCGAGCCTGCGGCGGCTGATGACACCAAAGGACCGGTCGTCGACGTTTCGTTTCAACTGGACGGGGTAACTTACGTGATGCCCACCCCGCCGATGGGACGTAAATCCAGCTTTTTCGTCAATGGAAGGCCTCGCAGCAACTCCACAGGTATAACATCCTCGCCGCCCGTTGCGACTGTGTTCGCCAGCCTCAGCCGCAACGAGTGGACAGAGTTCAAGCGTCGTCACGCTCCAGCGGTCTCATCTGCCAACTACAACGAATGGACGAAGAGAGAGGCTCGGGCGAGGTCTGAATGCGACTTGAAGCCATTCATCACGATTCCTGTCACGCACGCAGGATGGAGTGAGTGGGCGCGACAACAGCTTACGGCGACGAGCGTTTCAGTACATCGCTATGCCTCCGACTTGTTCCAGACAAAAATTCTGGCCATCATCAATGCTGCACGAGAGCGGACTGAAAATTCTGTTCTTCCACGTCGGTACATGCTGCTTATCACGGAAGAAATTGGGCAAGACTTAGCTTTCGACGTCTCCCATCTCGCTGAGGTCTGCACGCTTCCCGACGGCAGTGACCTTGTCGAAGAAGTTTGGACCGATAAGTCCATGTTTTTCGAGCAGGCGCTCACCGTCGCTGCCGCTGAAGCAATTGCGCGGGGCGTGGAATGCGTCTTCTGGGAGAAAGACAAGACATACACCTGGGATTAAGACTACTGCCGAGCTCGGCACTTATGGTTCCTGAGTGCTCCATTCTGACCTGGACTGAAACATCTAACCGGTCTCTTTTGCGTGCATTTAATCAGCATTTGTGGGGCTGTTCTGAATGACCGGAAAGGAGAAACGCGACCGTCAGCAAAGGGGCGAAGGCGGCCCCTGGTCACAGAGGTAATTCCGCATTGCAAAGAGGGCTCAATTTTGCTAAAATTGAGTATCGAAAGAGGCTGGCACCTCCCTCGTTTAGTTGTTCCAGGATAGTTCGAGTTTCATCTGGATATCCTCCTAATGGGAGGATTTGATTGACAGAAGCGGAGCCCAAAGTTCTCAGGCAACAGGCGCCGCCCAGTCATCTCTGAGAAAGCCCCGTACGCGGGGTTTTTTTGTGCGTGCAGTTTCCCGTGGCGTTGGTGGTAACGCATCAACTTCTGCTTCCGGGCAACTGCCGTTCGACCTGCCGGCAGACTAAGGCACTCGAGCGCCGTGCCTGTCGAAAGCTTCCGGTTACTAAGTCGAGTGCGGCGCTGCTGCTCACAAATTGGATTAATACGCCGAGTTCATTCGAGGGCGAGACCCAATAGGTCATCAGCACCTTACGGTTTCGTGGAACGATTTCTGCGTCTCGTCGACGACCAGAATGCCTAACAAGCGCATTCCGCGGAACCTTCGCTGCATAACCCATCTGGGATTCTGCTCCCGACTTTGAGTCCTTCGCATATTGCTCCAAATAGATATGCACCGTGAAATTGGCTGCTATTTGCACCGTCTTGCATCGTGCTAGCTTCTTCGGTTGCCTAGATAAATGCCACCCCGTACCATGACAAGGAGCTAACCAATGAAGATGTGCTAACCGTGGCAAAAAAGAAGAACAACCCTCTCCTTATCGTCGCTGCTCTGGTCGTTCTTGCTTTCGTGTTCATTCCGAAAAAAGTGCTGTTTTTCCTCGGTGGCTTCATCCTAGTGGCGTACGTCTTCATCAAGATTCAACGACACAACAAGGTACAACCTGAACCAATCCCTGACCTCAAAAATGCACAGGTCCGGCCCGGAGTGAAAGCTTGGGCGGCAAACGCCACCAAAGTCGCGGTACCTCACAACGAAACGAGCGCCGACGGTGTAGAACTGGACCTCAGCGAAGCCAAGCCCAACATCGCTGATACGGTTATTGCCTCGGCACCAGCTCCGCAGGCGGCCAGCAGCACAACTGCGGAGCCAGCACCTATGAGCATACCCGCTGGCAAACAAGACACCCCGCGCATGGTTGCCGATGCGGATGGCTTGGTAGCTGTCCGCATCTCCAGTCACCATGATACGGACCGCCCAATTCCAGCAGCCCCTCCGGGGCTATCAAAAGGGGTTCGCTGGGTGCCGCCCGGTGAGTCAGTCGCCGTAGGCGGGCTTGAGATACCCGGCGGCATGCTGTATATCACGGGGCCGCAGAAAAGCCACCAAGAGCCAGACCCCTCGCTTATCAACCCCCGCCTTCCCGTGGCATCAGGTAGTCCCAACCTTACGTTGAAGCAGATGGGCTACTGGCCCAGCTACTCAAACATTTCCCCGGAAGCCCGGAAGGCATACCTATTGTGGCTAGCAGGCGGCCGCAAGTACCCCTCAGCTGATATCGGATACGTGTTTTTGTTCTTCTACGGGCTCGAGCGCCGCGTTCTGGAAGACATGACCAGCGAGAATAAAGGGAGTCCTGAGCTAGCCGCGATTGAGGCCGAAATACATCGGCTGCTAGCCGCGTACGGACACAATCGCTCCTTTAAGGGCTATGCCAGCCGCTTTTTGGAGTTCGCCTTCGCCCCCGCCGACCCCGAGACCCCCGGCGCCCCGCCCGCACTCCCGGAAGAGAAAGGGTTTGAGCTGCCCCTCAGCCTTCGAATCGGGTTGGGACTATTTGCTCGCGACCAAAAACCAGTCCCTGCTGAGTGGGCGCTGGCTTGGCTACGAGCCGACCCCAACACCTATCTCCGGACGCCAGCCCTTAGGTGCCACGAACAATTCGCGACGCTCTTCAAGCAGCAGTACACCGATGAGTTCCGGGGTGGCCTTCGCCTGAAGGTCAATCGGACGAAACTCAAAATCAGCTACCAGCCCGCCTCCTCTGGACTGCGCTATGCGGAGTATTCCCGCACGCTACCAGGATTGCCCGACGTATCGGCCGTGACAGCACCGGTCGCCGAGTTGCGCAAACTCGCAAACAAATGCAGCGATGCGCTGGACGCCTACAGTCGCTATCTTGGCCGTAATCCAGACAAGGCACAGGCCCTGGAAGCGCTACTACTACTTCCTATCGCTCTTTGGCCAACTGAGGTTCGTACTGAGTTGGAGTCGTTGAAGAATCGCGTTGGTGATGGAATGGTCTTGATGCCCTTTGGGGAGCTGGCCAGCCGGCTGAAGAGCTCCGGCCCCCTGTCTCGCGACAAGATGCTAGGCCTGGCACATGCCCTCGAGAGCCTTAATCTGGGAATCGAGCCAGATGTCATCGCTGGAACCAAGGCGCCAAAAGCCGAAGACAAAATCGTGCTGTTTCCGACGCTGCCCGAAGATGGGGCAGTGCGGCTCACACCAACCTACGTAGCGGCAACCGTTACGCTGGATTTAAGCTGCGCTGCCGCTCGTGCCGATGGGGAGGTGTCGCCACATGAAATGCTCCATTTAAGCAGGCAAGTCGACTCATGGGCACATCTTAGTGACGCCCACCGAAAACGGCTCAAGGCGCGTCTGCGCTTGGGGTTGGAGCAGCCCCCTACGCTGGCCTCGCTAAAGAAGAAAATGGAGCCCCTGGCGGGAGAGGCCAAGCGAGCTGTCGGCCAATTCCTCGCGCACCTCTGCCAAGCTGATGGCCTAGTCTCCCCGGAAGAGGTTAAGTTTCTTGAGCGTGTCTACAAGACCTTGGGCCTGGACGCACAGCTCGTGTATTCGGACCTTCACGTTGTACCAGGGTCACCCCTCAAGGGCGCGGCCGCCGAGTCCCCGTCGAGGACTGAGCAGAGAACAACCGGAGTACCTCAAAGCTTTACTCTCGACCATGTGCGCATCGCACAGTTGCACAAGGAAACGGAAGCTGTTTCCGCTTTGCTTGCAGGCATCTTCACCGATGACACACTTAACGAGGCTCCGGTACCCCAGGAGGAACTGCCAGCGGAAGAACCGGCCAAGGCTGAAAGCAGCATACTCGGCCTTAGCGACGACTATTCATCGTTTATTCGCCGCCTGGTGTCTCGCCCCCACTGGACCCGAGAGGACCTGGGTGATGTTGCCGCTGATATGGAGTTGATGCTGGACGGAGCACTCGAGCATATCAACGAGGCGATGCTAGACATGTTTGAAGTCCCCCTTACCGAGGGGGATGACCCCATCGAAATCAACCAAGAACTTCTGGAGCAGATACCCCTATGAGCACCATCCGACCCAAGGACCGCGACGCCCTGGTCCAATCTCTCCGCGCCGGTGTGGTCCCTCGTACCGGCCAGCACCTGGTTCAAGTTGGCCGCGTCAAAGAGCTAGAGGCGCTCATGCGCGATGTTGAACGCATTGCTGATAGCGGTTCAGGTTTCCGTGTCGTTATCGGCGAGTACGGCTCGGGTAAAACATTCTTCTTGAACCTAGTTCGCGCGATTGCCCTCGAGAAGAAGTTGGTCACGATGCATGCTGACCTGAACCCCGATAGGCGGTTGCATGCGAGCGGCGGCCAGGCCCGCTCCCTCTATGCCGAGCTGACGAAGAACATGGCCACCCGGACCAAGCCCGAGGGCGGCGCCCTAGCGGGCGTTGTCGAAAAATTCGTGGCGCAAGCAAAGGCCGATGCGAAAGCTGGAGGGACAACAACGGAGGACGTCATCCGCCAGCGCTTGGTGCTGCTCGCCGAGATGGTCAACGGCTACGATTTTGCGGAAGTCATCGCGGCGTATTGCCGTGGCTTCGAGGAAGGCAATGAGCAGCTCAAGACCGACGCCATCCGCTGGCTACGGGGCGAATTCTCGACCAAAACCGATGCGCGGGCGGCACTTGGGGTCCGCACCATCGTCGATGACGCCTCAGTCTATGACCAGTTGAAGCTGCTGGCTCGGTTCGTCCGCTTGGCCGGCTACAGTGGGCTCATGGTCTGCCTGGATGAACTCGTCAACCTGTACAAACTGGCGAATACCCAGGCCCGAAACTCGAACTACGAGCAGATTCTTCGCATACTGAACGATTCGCTGCAGGGCTCAGCCGAAGGGTTGGGCTTTGTTCTCGGGGGAACGCCGGAATTCCTGCTGGACACTCGGCGAGGCCTGTACAGCTACGCAGCGCTCCAGTCGCGGCTCGCCGAGAACAGCTTTGCCCGCGCCGGAATGGTTGACTACTCGGGGCCGGTGATGCGCCTGGCCAGCCTGACCCCGGAAGACTTCTATGTGCTGCTTCACAAGCTGCGGCATGTCTACGCCTCTGGGGATGCCGCACGCTACCTGATGCCGGATGAGGCTATTCCGGCCTTCATGGAGCACTGCGCGTCCCGCCTGGGTGAAGCGTATTTCAGGACCCCGCGCACGACGATTACGGCATTCATCAATCTCCTGGCGGTCCTCGAGCAGAACCCTGACGTCGAATGGCGAGAACTCATCGGTTCAACCGAAATAGCTAGTGACAACGGCGGCGCGGCCGACCATTCGCTTGAGGATGATGACGAGCTTGCAAGCTTCCAACTCTGAGGCATCGTCCGGGTTTGCTCGGCTCGATGAACGCATCCAGCGATGGATATGGACTGAAGGCTGGACCGCGCTACGAGACGCTCAAGAAAGGGCCATCCCGGCCCTTATCGGCGCGGACCGTGATGTCATTGTGGCCGCGGCCACGGCGGCCGGAAAGACTGAAGCCGCCTTCTTCCCCATTCTGACCCATCTGCTTCAGCAGCCATCCATCTCCGGCCTGGTCGTTTATATCAGCCCGCTCAAGGCGTTGATTAATGACCAGTGGGGACGGCTAACGGGGTTGTGCGAATCCCTGGACATCCCCGTTGTTGGTTGGCATGGGGACATCGCCGCCAGTAAAAAGCATCGCTTTCTGAAGTCGCCTCAAGGGGTCTTGTTGATTACCCCTGAGTCGCTGGAGGCCTTGTTCGTGACGCGCGGCACCTCGATGGCCGGCCTCATGGCGAACCTTCGCTATGTGGTCATCGATGAGCTCCATGCTTTCATCGGTTCCGAGCGGGGCAAGCAACTCCAGTCTTTACTTCACCGGCTGGAGCGGGTAGCTGGGCACCATGTACCGCGTGTCGGCTTGTCCGCCACGCTGGGGAATATGCGATTGGCTGCGCATTTTCTCCGTAGCACCGCCCCCGAAAAGGTTGAGCTCATTGAATCGAAAGGCAGTGGTCAGGAGCTTAAAGTCCTGTTGAAGGGCTATGGGGTCAAGCTCCCACGGATTGAACTTGAGCCGGACCTGGCGCATCCGGAGCCTGAAGACCTTGTCAGCGGGAGCTTTCTTGACGTGGCCGCCCATCTTTACAAGGTCTTGCGGGGCACCAACAATCTGGTGTTCCCGAATAGCCGGCAAAAGGTTGAGACCTTCACGGACCTACTTCGACGAAAGTGCGAGCGCGACTGTGTTCCAAACGAGTTCTGGGCCCACCACGGTAGCCTTTCAAAAGAATATCGAGAGGAAGCCGAGCAAGCGCTAAAGGAAGGAAGCCGACCGGCAACGGCGATTTGCACGACCACCCTTGAACTGGGCATCGATATTGGCTCGGTCAAGAGCATCTGCCAGGTTGGTGAGCCGCCCTCGGTTGCAAGTCTTCGTCAGCGTCTGGGTCGTTCAGGACGTCGCAAAGGCGAGTCTGCAATCCTCCGGGCCTACTGCATTGAGCCCCAACTGGAACAAAGCTCGTCCACATCGGATTGCCTGCGCGAAGCGCTCGTCCAGTCAATCGCGATGATTCGCCTGCTGATAGCGGGGTGGTTTGAGCCGCCGCGGGTAAGCGGGCTGCACGGCTCGACGCTGATTCAACAAATCTTGTCGATTATTGCCGAGCGAGGCGGAGCTACGGCAGCACAGCTATGGTCGGCCTTGGTCGCGGCCGATGGCCCCTTCGCGGGGGTATCGAAAGACGACTTTGTTGCCTTGTTGCGGCACTTGGGAACGTTACGCGTGCTCACCCAGGAAAGCTCGGGCCTGCTTCTCCACGGTGAGGTCGGGGAGCAACTCGTTAACCACTACACCTTCTACGCGGCCTTTGCCACGGAAGAGGAATTCCGCTTGGTATGTGATGGGAAAACGCTAGGCACGCTCCCGCTCAGCCGGCCGCTATTGCCTCAACAGGGTGTGATTTTCGCGGGGAGACGTTGGCGGGTGATTGATGTCGATACCGAGAAGAAGTTGATTGTTGTTTCTCCCGACAAAGGAGGGACTCCTCCAATGTTCGAGAGTGGCTACTCGATGGTTCACGACCGAATTCGCCAAGAGATGCGCAAGGTGCTTGCGGAGAACGATGCCGTTGCGTTTCTCGACCATGAGGCCCAGCAACTCCTTCAAGAGGGACGTGAGCACTACAGACGCGCTGGCCTAAAAACGACTCAGATTACTCAGCGGGGTGCCGAGGTCGAACTACTGACTTGGCGTGGAGACTGGGTGAACGATGCGTTGGCCCTTCTACTGACTCAACGAGGGTTAGCTTCTAACAATGACGGACTGGTAATCAGCGTTTCAGGGTGCTCAAAAGACAAAGTTATTGAAGCGCTTTGGGGTATCTCGCAACTTGAAGACCTCGACCCCGTCACGTTACTGGCGGAGGCAAAAAATACTCTTAGAGAGAAGTGGGATTGGGCCATGCCAGATGAAATGGCACGACGTTCATTTGCCTCGTTATGCCTCGACCTGGAGGGAGCAAGGGATACGGCCCGAGCGTTATACATGCAGGAGCGCTGAGTAGATGGGGGTTACAGTCAATCACCACTGACGAAAGTGGGGATTCGCCCCCAACGCAGGCAGACTGAATCGCACCGGATTTCATGGGAAGATGCCATAACCTTAGCCTCCACTCCTACGGCTGATGGCTCTGCCTTACTAAATCCTTGTTGTGCCGCTTGAGTAAGAACATATTCCCAATGGAATATTAGCCATTCACAATGAAATTACTCCACAATACCATTCCGGCAAACATGAACCCATTTTCCGCTCCAAGAAAGCTCTACAAGTATCTGTCGTCTGATGGCGCAACGAAGCTATTCGAAAAGCCTTCTATCTGGTTTCGTTTACCGAACAAGTTCAACGACGTTTTTGACATGCGCCCCGCTGGCTCACATCCGACGGATGAGTTTGGGGCCATTCCTGTCCTATGTCTTTGCGAGACTCCAACATCTACTCCTATGTGGGGCCATTACGGTGAGAAAGGTGAAGGCGTCGTACTGGAGTTCGATACCGATTCGGAGTTTTTCAAGCGTCACGAGCCTTACAAGGTCCGGTATCAGACGAAACGACCGACGGTTAAAAATCTACGCGATGCCCTCTTGGTAAAGAACAAGGAGTGGGCGTATGAGCGCGAGTGGCGTTGCTTCACCGAATTGCCGTGTCATCTATCCGCAAAAGAACGGTTCCTAGTTTCTGAGCAGGCCGTGGCCGTTCCATTCCCGTTTGACGCTCTGTCTGCCATCATCCACGGCCACGACGGACAAGCAGTGATGGAGGCCATCAAGTTCCTTGAGAATCCGCAGGCAAGCCACGTCCAACATCTGGTGTGCCAGATTGACCCTTGGAAGTTTGTTCTCAACCTCCGGACCTTGGAAGATTACTCGCACAACCACTCGGCCTCACTCCAACCAATCAGGGCGAACAAGTAACCGGCTGCTTGCAGAACGATAGCAAGCCAGTCGCGTATTTGGTATGCGGTATGATTACCAAGGGCGCGCGGAGGAGCACCCACTTGCCATGCGGAGACTTGATTGCGTACCAATATCGTTCTTGTCGATTTTGAAAATGTCCAACCGAAAGACTTTGGGCTGCTCAAGGATGGGCCATTCAAGGTCAAGTTGTTTCTCGGTCCAAATCAAACGAAGATTCCGGTCGCGCTTGCCGCGTCGCTTCAAACCCTTGGGAGCAGCGTCGAGTACGTGCTCCTAGAGAGCGCCGGAAGCAATGCGCTGGACTTCCACATTGCCTACTACGTTGGGTTGCTCTCAGCTGAAGACCCCTCAGTATTCTTCCATATCATTTCCAAGGACTCCGGTTTCGACCCCCTAATCAAGCATCTCAAGGGAAAGAAGATATTTGCCCAGCGTTCTGCCTGTATTGCGGAAATGCCTTACTTCAAGCCCTCCTTGCCGCCAGCCGCCGACGCTCAGATTGACATCATCGTTGCTGACCTTATTCGGCGTAAGGCCTCGAAGCCGCGTACGCAGAAGACACTGCTCAGCACCCTGCATGCGTTGTTCAAGAAGGAGCTTCCCGAGCATCACCTCACTCAACTATTCACGACTTTGTGCAACCTTGGCTATGTGAAGGTCGATGGCACAAAGGTGTCGTATGCGCTTCCGTTGGGAACACAAGCAGGCTGAAACCTCTTATGACAACATCGCCCCTCTCCAGAGCGAAATTTGCGCTGTTCGTAACTCCTCTAGCTTTTGCTGCCTGCACCGACCATGCCGCAAACAATCGTTCGCAACCAAATACGGCCGAGGCTTCCACGGAACGAATTGGTAGTTGTAAGCTTCCACCCTTGGCGGTCAATGTTGGAGCTCAATTGGACGGCGCGTGGGGTGTCAATGCTCCGGGAGCCTTTCCATTCACGAAAGGCGGGCCAGAGCCCGAGCCTGGCAACGTGGCGCTTACCTTAGAGTTGAATTTTAAGCTCTCTGGTGCCACGCCTACCCTTGTTTCCATCACCGGAGGCACTCCTGCTGGCGACAAGGTTTTCCTGCCGGCATTGGTCAATAAGCCAGTCGTCTACACGCCTCCTCCCGGCGGATATACCGATACGCCTACACAATATAGAGAGACGGGCTGTGACTCGGTCTGGAGCCCACAAGGCTCGACGGGGGCGCTGGCGACCCAGAACCCCGATGGTAGTTACAAAGCACAGTGCGCCACATTCGCAATGGATGTAATCCCCGTCGCCTTCACAATAGATGGTGACAGCTTTTCTGCTGACGTAGCCAATCCAGCCTTGTCGAGCTTCAGCGATGGCGGAAAAACAGGGTGGATAGACCCGAATACGGGGCAGATTATGGTGGATGGAAAGGCTTATAGCAGGGTAACCCGGGGCTGGGAGCTTGCTGCCCGGCTCCAGGACGCTGGAGTGGCAAAGCTTACTGCCGACCAGGTACCTTGGCAGGACAATCAGGTCGGCCACGTTACCGCTGAATTGGTCAAGTTGCAGCTAGCCAAGTTTGGGGGCACAGCAAGTAACTCTGGCAGCGACTACACTTACCGAACAGATGCATACAACCATGCCGGGAAATGGATGTTCTCCCATGGGTACTACTCGGTTGGTACGCCAAAATCTGGGCCGGGGAGATTAAGTGCGGGGGTGGCAATGTTCTCGATTGATGGCTTCGTCTCGCAAGACAAGAAGACTATCAATGTGAAGAGCTTTTCGTATTCAGGCCCGATGCTTGTCTGCCCTGCGAATGGCCATGAGTGCACAGCCAGCCCAGGGCGCAGCTTTACTGGACTCTCCTGTTCAGTGACGTTGTGATGGCAATCGAATTTGGATACTCAGGCCCAAGGGTACACAGTGCCAGCAGCTAATCGGTATGCTCTAAGCAAAGCGGTTTTCACAGGTTCTGTTCCCTCGAATACGCCAGTATCGCTCTTAGTGCAGGTACCTAAGAGTACGTGACCCAGCAGAAAACCCTCACGCGCTTCGCTTGTCGGCTGGCTAATAGTTGCAAGCAACTAAGCCAGCAGGTCTCATTGAAATCCAAGCACATAAATAGTTGCTGCCAAGAACCTTAACGGGGAGTGAGCCTTCCGCTCAATATCTCCATCTCGCGCTCTCCATAACTCGTTGCCTAAATACCAACCATGGAATTCGCCCGGGCCCAGTCGAGAAAGCCCCGTGCGACTTCTGGCTCTACGATGACGTTCTTGCGCTTCGAGGCTGCGAGGTCGATGATGCAGCCGCGGTCTGTGTCAATACTGACCAAGTCCTTGAAGTGTTCCAGTATCAACCACAAAGCTTTGCACGCAAGCGCCTTTTCGTTAAATAACCGTGGCAGTTCGTCTAAGCTATCTGGTTGCTGCGTAGGTAAGGACGGCAACATTGGTTGCTCATTCAGGCGCGCCTCGAGGTCCGCTATATAGGCGCGCAGGCGGTCGTTGTCGCGCTTTACGTTACCCAGCTCGAGTTCCACGGTATGAATGACCGCTTGGGCTGTAGGCTCGGACACTCGCACGGAGTCAGTCCCAGACCGCATTGCCATGAAATTCAGCAGTAAAGCCTTGTAGCGCTTGTTCCGAAGCAGCGTAGTGAAGCAACACGACTTTCCTTCGGCGAGTTCAACTTGTTCAGCGACGGCCTTTGCCAGGTCGGTGACGTATTCGAATTTAGCCCGAGTTTTCCGCAAGGACGCGAGATATCCAGCGATTATCTGTTCACGCTCCTGAACGACCTTGTCCTGATAGCCTTTGAAGGGGTTAGCTGGGCGCTTCTTTGCCTTCGTTATTGCAGTAGGCAACTTTGGCTTTGTCACGCCACCTCCCGCGGAAGTAATTTGAGCGGCCTACTGGGAAATGAGTCAAGGTCGGCATCCGATTCCAGCATACGCTTCAGGTCACACAGCGTGAGGTGGTGAGCTGCCACAATCGAACGCAGCATTCCGAGACATTCAGCGGCAGGATTGGCTGATGGCTCCAGCTTCAAAGCAGCTCGGATGTTACCCGTATTTGCGAGTAGCTGTCGGCGCAGCAAGTCAAACCGCGCCCTGATTTGCGGGCTTTCGAGCATCGGAAAAGCTTCACTCTCTGCAAGGCGTGCCAACACATACTCGGTCGTATCGGTGGGAAACAACGCTCGACTGAGGTGCTTTTCTATGATTTCCGGCTTCTGCACATGCCAGGATTTTGTGCTTACTCCTACTGCGATACGTTGACGCATCATCTCAAGCACCTCGGCAGCCATCTGCCACGCTGCTAGGTCTTCAGCAAGAACGTCGCGAGTCTGCTCGAGAGAATCCAACTCATCAGCGGTAAAGTCATTATTCAACTCCGCTGCCGCAATTCGCAGCTCAATTTCTGACAGACCTTCAAGCACCTGTCGTATCGTTGCAGTAATTGCCGGTAGATGGTCTATAGAACGAACAGCAAATGGACACGGTCCACATCGCTTCCACCCCTTGAGCTGGGCCACTACCTCACGAGGACACTGATTACCGTACGGGCAGATTTCGGTCTTGTTCTCAACTGCGCCAACTGCTCTGGTATCCCTAAGGACATCAAGACCTGTCTTGCTCTCCTCCCCGAAGGTCAGACTGATACATCCATAAGCGGAAATCGTCTCTTCGAAATTGGCCTTGAAGCTCTTTGAGAGATTTGAATTAACGTCGTCCGCCTTGATGTACGGCCCCCTTCGTCCTGGGCTGGCTCGCAGCATTGCCTCATAGCCCTGTTCATAGCCTTTGTCCCGTAGAGACAAATGCTGCCGCTGCTGCTCTGCATAGGTCTCATCCTCATCAGGAACGACATAATGATAGACAGTAGCCTCTGTTTGCCCAGTAAAGCACCGCCCTATGAGGTCTGCTGGGAGAACACAAATTGCATGCGAAACTAGGCTAACTCGAGCACTATGAGGAGTGCTGACTGACTTTATGCGGAGGTTGCAAACCCGGGTTTGGCTGCCCCCGTATTCACGTAGCTTTTCATCCATGTTCGGGTCATCGTATGCAACACCAGAGGGCAAGAAGCGAATCAATCGAATCCCATGTTCCCCGACGGTGCCTAGCAGGCTCTGAAGGCCACCTAGTAACCGTGCCCAACACGATGAGTAAAACTCATCGCTGTGCGGTCGCCCATCTGACGCATGCGCAAATAATGGGTAAAAGCATCCCCATTTGGTTTCGGGGTTATTGTTGTAAAAAACCTTCCTATTGAACTCTGGCTCATCAATAAGTTCACGCCACGCTCGCTGCCGCCTGAGAATCTCAATGACTTTAAAATTTACGAACGGCTTCCAGGGTTTCAACTTCCTTTTGTCTGTATTGACGTGAAGTTCTGCAAATTCCCGGCTACTATGCTCGTCGCCAACATACCGGTCAAAGGTCTCGCAATCGAGCCACTGAATGTGGTTATGGCGCAATCCAGTGTAGAGCGAAACAATAATCTGATGCAGCGCATGCGGATGCGGCACCTTGGCATCACCGCGGCCCTTTAGCTTCCTCTCCTCCACGTAGAAAACATTAGGAACTCGCCTCAATGGGTACGCTCTTCCTTTATGGAAGAGGACTGGTATGAATCCGATGGCGTTTTGGCGCTCGAAGCAATCGAGGGTCGTCCCGGTTGCGTGAAGGCCGACAAGTGCTTCATCCCCAATCTCACCCGATACCACCCGTTCTAGAATGACGGCCGAAAAAGTTGCCAATGTCTCTAAATAAGATAGAAGCAGCTTGAAGATACGCCGCGGAATCGGGCGCTTGTTTGTTCCGGACGATTTCGTGACTGCGGGGTAGTCAAATTTCTGTATTGGTTGGCGAAAGTCTCTAGACCCCGGCAGAGAATCGCATTGCCGCTCAATAAACTTGAACAATTGCTCGACCTGCTTCAGCAGGCCGTAATGGGTGGTGGGTTCCCACTTTCGGACTTGAGCGCTAATTTCAAGGAACTCTACTAATGCCAATGGGCGTAATTGACCTTCGAGTAGGCCCAGTTCGGAAACAAATACTGCCGACGTAAGCTTGGCTGGGGTCGAAGGAAACTCGAATTTAAAGCCGGGATTATCCGCATACCAATAAGGTAGGTAGCCGAAGAGGTAAATGTTTAGGTATCCCAGAGCGGTGACACGCTGCTTCTTGTTCTCCGACCGAACTTTGCGCAAGAACGTACGTTGAATACTAATCCAGGTTTCCGAATTCGCCTTAAAGTCGAACTCGAGCCCAGGAAGACATTCCACCTTTGCCAGTACATCGGGCGCCATGGACGCGGGAGTAAGCGCCGCAGTCTGCTCCAAAAGATTGACGTCGCCCTTACCGAGTATGCCTTCGATACGCCCAAGCATTCTCGTTGGTTTCGCGGTCACGAGCGCCGAGCGCCAGCCGGCAGCATTAACTGGAGAAGCATCACCGTACTTACGCTCGAGTAGGTCGGCAAGCATAAGCAGACCAAGGTCTTGGCCTCCGGAAAATCCAGTTTCGTCGTTTGCAGTTCTGAGCGACAGCATGTTTTCGTAGGTAACATCCTCAGGCTCCAGCCATCCACCTGCAACAATGAGCCGCTGACAGACCCAAACAAGACGCTCCCGCTGTTTTGAGGTGTATGCATTGAATACTTCTTCGGTCTGATGGACGCCCTCACGGTAGTTTACTGAGCGGATGAACCGCAACAACTCAGGCAACTGGTCAAGCGGGCACAGTTCACGCCTTCCACTGATGGAGCGATTACTGCGTGATTCGAGCGCCCAAGGCCATTGAAATGAAAATGGCAGGACTATCGCGCGGCGGACATGCAAGGCAATTAGGAAGGTCGAAAAGCCCCGGCGCAGCGGCGGAAGGTACGATTTGCGATACCCGCCTTGGCTACGCGTTACAGCCGCATATTGATTGGGTGGACAATGCCCTTCACGGACGTTAGTGAAGGCGAAGACATCCTTCACATACTGTTCGTCGAAGTACGCGTCACTATCTCGCAGGATGAATCGCTCAATATGAGCTGGCAGAGCGGCCTCGAGATAGGTCTTCGTCGTAACCGCGGACAGTTCGATGTCTTGAAGTCCATACGCCTGCAGCACCCAGTTACTGGCATCAAGGAGAGCCGCCAAAACACTTGCATGTAGTTCATCGCCGGTCTGGAGAAAAACAAGCTCACCCTTCGTCGTGTTAATCATCCGACTTATCTTTCATCTTCCGTCATCAGAGCTTCAACCTCTGCAAGTCGGGACAACAAGACCATACGCTTCAGTTCATTTACCGAACGAGCCTTGCCATTGCCGAAGAGCTCCATATTTGCGTATTTCAGTTCAGCTTCTAGCAGGTCTCTGTCGTAACGAGCGTACTTTGCCGTGTCCTTGACCTGACGATGCCCCAAGAGCGTCTGCACCAGCCCAATGGGAAGCCCAAACGTTCCATCAGGGCGGGGAAAATAGTTCAGGAGATAGGTGCCATACATGTGCCGCAATGAATGGGGCCCCTCTAGGTCCTGAACCCCTCCGAGTTTGATGGCCCTTTTAAGGACACCATTGCGTGAGGACGCTGTAGCCAAGTAATAGGGCGCACCTTGCTCCTCCATTCTGGTGTACTGAAAGATGAAGCTATGCCGTCCATGCGGGATATATTCATGGCGAAGGTATGAAGCCAACGCCTCGAAAAACATTGTTGCAAAGGGGTCAATAAGCAGGGTTACGGACGTTGCCCTTCCTTTCCAAACAAGACGGTCTCGCTCCTCCGAGGTTAGCGCAATGTAGGAGCGACAATTTGGCCGGCTCTTAGGGTCCACCAAGCGCACAGTCTGCGTTGCTGTGTCGACATCCTCCCAGAGCAGTTGCAACGCTTCGCTAATTCGGCAGCCGCTTGCGCCACAGAAGGCATATAACGCTTTGTCTCGGTACGTCGTAAGGTGGCCTAAAACCTCGACTAGCTTGTCAAACGGGAACGCTCGTTCATGCTCGTAGCTGAGGTCCGGAGCAGTAGTAGGCAAGATTCCTTCCTCAATCAGCTTCGGTCCACCAGAAATTACCCCCGCCAACATCGAGTTGGCGACTAGAGCACGACGTTGGAAATTGGGGAGCCCGTGTTTTTCTCCGATGCCACTAAGCAGCTTTTCCTCACCGATAGAGGTAGAGCTGACACCAAACTTAGTCAGTTCCAGCATCTGCAAACGGACTTGCTCAGACAGCTTTAAGAAGCGCCTGATAGCCGCATGCTTGGTTGAAGACGAGCTATTTGAATTCCGTGGCGACGGCAACGTCCCATCGACCCGACGCGCAATCTCTTTGCCGGCATCTGAGCCGAGCACCAAGTATTCGTCGTAAGCCTCAATTACCTCCAGCAGAGTATCGTGGCTCACATTGCCGTCCTGACCTACCGGCACCCATACGGAGGCTTCGAACAAGTAATCGAAAAATTCGGCAAGCCACCTGCAATAGTTGGCCCGGGTGTTTACCGAGCGGCGCTGAACGGTCTTGGCGAAAATATCGAAGGCGCAAATAGGGTGACCGTTGGGGTCGAGCAGCCGCCACGACTGTTTTCCGTTTAGCCTAGTTTTAACTAGGGAAACATTTTTCAGCACCAGCCGCCCTCACAAAAAATGCAACGGACTGGAGGCTAAATCACCCTAAAAATTTATGCAATTTAGTCGTAAATTGCGACAAAGTGAGGATAAATGCCCTCATTTATCAAAAAATTAGTCGCAACGAGCAACTAATTAATGAGAAATGGCTTAAGGCTCAAGTTAACAATGAACTTGCTCAGACAGCGCAATATGCAACTAACGATAGGCCAAACGTAGCCCACAAATGTGTCATTGAGTTTGATTTACCGCTCAATGCGGCAGAAGGCAAGAACAGAGAAGAAATGAGCGGGTGAAGGGAATCGAACCCTCGTATGCAGCTTGGGAAGCTACCGTTCTACCATTAAACTACACCCGCATTGCGACCTTCTTTGTGCCATCCAAATGTGCATCTGGATTAGCCTGTAATAAGAACCCACGGCTCTAGCTTGGGAAGCTAGGGTATTACCATTATACGACGCCCGCTCAGGACGGCAGGCCGCCATTCTATGCGCAGACGGCGGCCGGTTCAATGTTCCTGTGCGGGGTCGGTCCGGTTGCTTATGCGCTCACCGAGAGCAGCGTGGCGATCCCGCTGTTTTCCTGATCCTGGCCGGTACCGTAGGCGTGCATCAGTTGCATGATTTTCATCATCACCTCGGCATCGCTGTTGTTTGCCGTGGTCGTCGCGGTGGCTGTGCTGGTATCGGTGCCGGAAGTCGACTCGGATGCCTTGTCGTAGGCCATGGCTTCCTGGAAGCTGACCTTGCCGTCGCTGTCGGTGTCTGCCGCCTCGAAATTGTTGACGATCTTGCTCATCAGTTCGGTGCGCTGCGTATCGCTGCTGTCGGCCGATTGAAGCTGGCTGGTCAGTTCTTCCTTGGTGAAGCCGGCGTCGTCGGCTGGCGGCGGGGGAGGCATGCCACCGGCGCCGTGCATGCGGCCACCACCGAACTGACTGCTGACCGATTCCTGCAGCTTGGCGAGAACGCTGGCGAATTCGTCCTTGGTGACCTTGCCGTCGCTATTGCTGTCGAGCGCGGTGAAGACGTCTTCGGCGCTCGTGCGGCTGGTGCTTTGACCGGCGTTGCTGGTGATCTGGCTGAAGGCCGCGGCCAGATCGCTTTTTTCGAGATAGCCCTGGCTCTTGGTGTCCAGCTTCGAGAACAGCATGCTTGCCATTTGGGATGCCTGGTTGATTCCGCTCAACATGATTCGCTCCTTGGATGAAATTGACGAGGTGCCTGGCCTTTGACCAAGTAGCTTTCCTTGTGCAATTTATCGGCCTGAATCGGGGCTATTTGACGGTTCTTTCGGTTAATCCGGGTAAAAGAATGTTAAGAAATACCGATTCCGTGGAGTTTTATTGGGAAACAACCGGAAATAACCGCATTTTTTTGGGAATTTTCGGCAAAAACCTCCCGCCGGCAATATTTGCCGCCCCTTACCCGACTGGATCAATCGGGAATGAGGTAAATCTCTGTAAATGAAGCGCTCGCCGTCGCCGCCCTTGGCTATGATTGAACTGGATAAATTTGTGGGTGAAAAACCGATGGCGGCAGTTTTGCTGGTGGACGACGATGTTGAACTGGCCGAGATGCTGGGCGATTACCTGGCCCAGGACGGCTTTGTGGTGACCACGCTGCACGACGGCCTGAGCGGTGCCGAGGCGGCGCTTTCCGGGCAGTACGCGATTGCCGTGCTCGATGTGATGATGCCGGGTCTTTCCGGCGTCGAGGTCTTGCGGCGGATCCGGGCGGTGAGCGCGATGCCGGTGCTCATGTTGACGGCCAAGGGTGACGACATGGACCGCATCGTCGGCCTTGAACTGGGTGCCGACGACTACGTCGCCAAGCCCTGCCAGCCACGCGAACTGGCCGCCCGCCTGCGCGCCATCCTGCGTCGCTCTGCCCACTCGGCCGAGCCGGGCAGCGCCCCGCTGGTGGTTGGCGAGTTGTGCATCCGGCCGGAACAGCGGCTGGCCGAATGGGCAGACGTCGCTGTGGACCTGACCAGCACGGAATTCAATCTGCTCGAAGTGCTGGCCCGCAATGCCGGGCGGCCGGTAAGCAAGAGCGATCTGTCGGAACAGGCGCTGGGCCGGGCCTTGGTTCGTTTTGACCGGAGCATCGACGTCCATTTGTCGAGCATTCGCCACAAACTCGGCACGCTGGCCGATGGGCGTTCGTGCATCCAGACGGTTTATCGGCAGGGTTACCAGTTGATCCGGTCTTGAGATGGGACGCCTGTTCTGGAAGTTCTTTCTCTTCATCTGGCTCGGCCAGGTGGCGGCTATCGTCGGCACCGGCACTTTTTTCTGGCTGGAGCGCGAGCAGTCGTCGATGCGGGCTGAGCACCGGCCTCCCCCACCGCCTGATTTTGAGGTGCACCGGCCGCCGCCGATGGCGTTTGATCGAGGCGGAGCGCCCCACCGCCCGCCGTCACCCGGCAACAGACACCCGGGCGGCCCGCTGCCGAAATTTCCGTTGATCGCCGCCCTGATCGCCAGCCTGCTCTGCGCGGCCGGCGTCGCCTGGTACTTTGCCAAGCCGATTCGCCATCTGCGCCATGCCTTTGCCACGGCGGCCGAGGGCCATCTCGATACGCGGGTGGGCAGTGCCATGGGCGGACGGCGCGACGAATTGGCCGATCTGGGCCAGGATTTCGACCGCATGGCCGAGCATCTGCAGGCCTTGATGGCGGGTCAGAAACGCCTGCTGCACGATGTTTCGCACGAAATGCGCTCGCCGCTGGCCCGCCTGCAGGCGGCGATTGGCCTGGCTCGCCAGCAACCGGGGCGGCTTGCAGATTCGCTGGCGCGCATCGAGCACGAGGGCGAGCGTATGAACGGGCTGATCGGCGAACTGCTCACCCTGTCCCGGCTCGAAGCAGGCGTTTCAGGTCCGTTGGAAAGGGTGGATCTCGGCGAGCTGCTGGCCGGGATCGTCGAGGATGCACGCTTCGAGGGCGCGGCGCGGCGGGTCGGCGTCGACTTCGATGCGGAACCCGGGCTTTTCCTGCATGCCAATCCTGAGTTGCTGCAGCGGGCGATCGAGAACGTGGTGCGCAATGGGCTGCGCTTTTCGCCGGACGGTACGAACCTGCGGATCGGGGCGAAACGGGACGCTGACGGCGTGATCCGTCTGGACATCGCCGATCGGGGCGTCGGCGTGCCGGAAGCCGAACTGGAGGCGATTTTTACGCCCTTCCATCGCGGCCGGAATCTGGCGACGGGCGACGGCTATGGTTTGGGGCTGGCGATTGCCCGGCAGGTGATTGCTACGGTCAACGGGAAAATTGTGGCAAAAATGAAAGCCGACGGCAGCCCCGGCCTGCTCGTCGAGATCGTTCTGCCGGCGGCCGGCTGAAACTCAGGCGAGTTCGGACAATTCCCGGTAGCGACCGGCGTGGAACAACAGCGGCGCGAGGTCCGGCGTTTCGCTGAAGCGTTCGACGCTGCCGACGAAAATGGTGTGATCGCCAGCCGCGTGTTCGGTGACCTTGGCCACTTCGAAGCTCGCGCAGCAGCCCGGAAAGACCGGGGCGCCGCCGACGCCGGGGTGCCACGGCAGGCCGGCAAAGCGGTCGGCCGGCCAGGTGGCGAAGCGATTCGACAGATCCTGCTGATCGGCGGCCAGCACATTGATGGCGTGGTGGCTGGCCTGGCGGAAGGCGGCCAGGTTGTGCGACTTGTTGTCGAGGCACCAGAGGACGAGCGCCGGCTCGAGCGAGACGGCGGCGAAGGAATTGACGGTCAGGCCGATGGGGTGGCCGTCCGGGTCGATGGCCGTGACGATGGTGACGCCGGTGGCATAGCGGCCGAGGGCGTTGCGCAGGGCGCGGCTGTCGTTTTGCGGTTGGGTCATCGGGCTGGGCCGGTAGGCCGGAAGAAAAAGAGGCCGTATTATCCGTGCTCCCGCAGCCCGCGTCGAGGCAGAATTTGGCCGTCCAAAACCGTTTTACCGAAGACCTGATCGCCTGGCAAAAGACCGCCGGCCGCCACGACCTGCCCTGGCAGAAGACGCAAGACCCCTACCGCATCTGGCTGTCCGAGATCATGCTGCAGCAGACGCAGGTCAGCACGGTAATCCCCTATTACGCGCGCTTTCTCGCCAGTTTTCCCGATGTCCTGGCGCTTGCCGAAGCGCCGATCGAGGCCGTCATCGCGCACTGGGCCGGCCTCGGCTATTACGCCCGGGCGCGCAACCTGCATCGTTGCGCCCGGCAGATTGCTACGGTCTACGCCGGAAAATTCCCGAAAACCGAAGCGCAGCTGGAGGCATTGCCGGGCATCGGCCGGTCGACGGCGGCGGCCATTGCCGCCTTTGCCTTCGGGCGCCGGGCGGCAATTCTCGACGGCAACGTCAAGCGCGTCCTGTGCCGACAATTCGGCGTCGAGGGTTTCCCCGGCGCCAAGGCCGTGCATGACCGGCTTTGGCTGCTGGCTGAAAGCCTGTTGCCGGAAAACGGTATCGAGGTTTACACGCAGGGCTTGATGGATCTGGGTGCGACGCTGTGCACGCGCAGCCGGCCGCGCTGCGCCGATTGCCCGGTGGCGGCCGGCTGCGTCGCCAGGCGCGATGGCCGGCAGGGCGAGTTGCCGGAAGCCAAACCCCGCACCGCCGTGCCGGAACGCAGCTCGACTTTTGTCGTGCTCACCGACGGCCGGCGTCTGCTGCTCGAACGGCGCCCGCCTTCGGGTTTGTGGGGCGGCTTGCTGGTGCCGCCGGAGGGCGAGCCGGCCGACGTCGCGGCACGCTTCGGGCTGGCACTCGGCGAAACGACGCAGTTACCACCCTTCAAGCATGTCTTCACGCATTTCCGGCTGACGCTGAAGCCGGTGCTGTGCCGGATCGACGCCCGGTTTCAGGCGGCGGAACCGGGGCTGGAATGGGTGGATATCGAACGCGCCGCCGAGGCCGGCGTGCCGGCGCCGATCAAGAAACTGATCAGGGCTTTTTCGCAGTAACCGGCGGGACTGCGTCGCTTGCTGCGAACACGCCCTATGCCGGTTGCCAGCGCACCGGGCTGATGCCCCAGCGCTCGAAGGTTTCAGCCTGGACGATCTGGCCGTAATGGTTGCCGATCTTGCGTGACAGGTCGACGCTGGCCGGCGTCGCCACATATTGCTGCCGGCCGGTGTGGTAGATGACGCGCACAGTGGGCGTCAGCATGTTGTCGGGGTGCAGCGCCTCGACGACGGCGAGATGCCCGCTTTCAAGCAGAACGAGCGTGCCGACCGGGTAGATGCCGACGGTCTTGACGAAGGCGGCGACGAGCGCCGGATCGTATTGAAAGCCGGCCTCGTCGTAGAGCTGGCGCAGCGTGTGCGACGGCGACATGGCGGCGCGGTAGGGGCGATCCGAGGTCATCGCGTCGTAGGTGTCGACGATGGCCGCCATGCGCCCGGCCAGCGAAATTTCGTCGCCGGCCATGCGGTACGGATAGCCGCAGCCGTTGTAGCGCTCGTGGTGTTCGAGGACCACCGCCACCGAGGTTTCGGATAGCCGCGTGGTGGCGTCGAGGACGGCCAGGCCTTCTTCGACATGACTCTGGACGATCGCGTATTCGCTCTGGGAAAGCGTGCCCTGCTTGGCGGTCAGGCGGGCATCGAGCGAAGCGTGGCCGATGTCCTTGACCATGGTGCCGAGCGCCAGTTTTTCGATTTCCGGCTCGGGCAGGCCCTGATGCCGGCCGAAGGCAATGATCAGCGCCGCCGTCGCCACGGCGTGTTCGGTGGCGTAGCCGTCCATGCTCTTGAGGCGGGCCAGCGGGACGAGGGCGTCGGGGTTGCGGATGACCGAGGCGATCATCTTGCTGACGATCGGTTCGAGGTGGGCGGCATCGACATTGTTGCCGGCCCTGGCCGAGAGCATGAGGCCGCTCACCGTGTTGCTGGCTTCGTGCAGCAGGCGGCCGGCCCGCCGCCTTTCTTCGCCGAGCGAAACGGTGCGCGGCGTGGCGGCCTTGATTTCGGCCAGCGATTTGAGCTTCTGCTCGATCTGGTTGATGCGCGCCATCGGCGTCGGCGGCAGATCGATGCCGCGCGCCGTATCGATGCTGATCTCGCTGATGCCCTCTGCCTTGACCTTGGCCACATGCGCCTCGTCGCGCACCAGGAACTTCGACTGCCAGAGGGAATGGTCGAACCAGCGCTTGTGGAGGTCCACGACATACATGTCGGGCAGCAACTGGTCGATGGAAATCTTGCGGATCATGCCGGCGCTTGGGCTTATTTCGCCTCGACCGCCTGGGCGGCGCGCTGCTCGGCTTCGCGCTTCTTCCGGGCGACGCGAGCGCCGTGTTCGGCCTGCTTCTTGCGCAGGTTTTCGGCCTCGGCGGCTTTGCGTTTTTCCCCTTCGGCCGCCTTGACGGCCTTGGCGGCCAGCGTCGCCGCTACCCTCTCCTCCGTCGCCCGCCGGGCATTCATCGCTTCGGCCCGGCGCAATTCGAGCTCGGCGGCGCGCTTCGGCGCCTCTTCGGCGCTCAGCCGTTCGCGCTCAAGGGCCTGCTCCCGCTTGACTTCGCGCACCATGGCCCGGCCATCGATTTCCAGCCGGCGGGCCTGGCGCGTCGACTCGAGATGCTCACGGGAGGCGGCATTGCGGCAATCGTTGATGAAAAACGTGGTCGCGCATTCGGCATTTTTCCCGGCCAACACCTGGTCGGCGGCTTCCTGCTGCGCCCGGCCTTCGGCTTGCAGGGCCGACGCCTGGTCGAGGCGCACCTGCCAGGCGGCCTGCCGCTCGGTGTTCGCCGCGTCCTCGGCCGCCAGCGCGGCGAAGGGTACGGCGAGCAAGGCGATCAGGCCGGCAATCACAGGTAGGGATCGGTTTTCCATTGTCGTAACTCTCAAAGCTGGCGATGCGGTCCGCCGACGCCCGGGCGCTTGCTGGCGAGCCGGCCAAAATCGGGGCCATCGATGAACATCCCCGTCATGCGCCGGTCGGTGCGGATCTGCTTGATCATCCGCTGATTCTAGCAGGCCGCCGCGCATCCTAGCCAAACTGCCTGACAGGCGCAGCAAGCCTTTGTAATGCTTCGAATTTCGGGCTTTTTTTCCGGTTGACCGTGGAAGTCGGAAAATGCACCGGAAAATCGGCATCCCGACCCCGCCTCGCTATAATCGGCCCCCTCATGATCGCCCTCCGCCAAGTCACCTTCGCCCGCGCCGGCAAACCGCTCGTCATCGACGCCTCCGTCCAGCTCCACCCGGGCTGGAAAGTCGGCGTCGTCGGCGCCAACGGATGCGGCAAATCCAGCCTCTTCGCGCTGCTCGCCAACGAACTGCACGCCGAATCGGGCAACGTCGAAATCCCGGCCAGCTGGCACATCGCCCGCGTCGCCCAGGAAACCCCGGCCTTGCCCGATGCGGCCATCGATTTCGTCCTCGACGGCGACGTCGAACTGCGCCGCATCGAGCGCGAACTGGTCGACGCGGAAGCCAGCGGCGACGGCGTCGCCATCGGCCACCTGCACGCCCGTTATGCCGACATCGGCGGCTATTCGGCCAAGGCCCGCGTCGCCGAAGTGCTGCACGGCCTCGGCTTTACCGACGCCGACTTTCAGCGTTCGGTCGCCGAATTCTCCGGCGGCTGGCGGGTTCGTCTCAACCTCGCCCGCGCCCTGTCGTGCCGCGCCGACCTGCTGCTGCTCGACGAGCCGACCAACCACCTCGACCTCGACGCCGTCTTCTGGCTGGAGCAATGGCTGAAGAACACGCCGGCAACGCTGCTGCTCATCTCCCACGACCGCGACTTCCTCGACGCCGTGGTCGGCCAGATCATCGCCATCGACCTCCAACGCCTGACCCTGACCAGCGGCGGCTACAGCGACTACGAACGGGCCCGCGCCGCCCGCCTCGCTACGCAACAATCGGCCTTCGAAGCCCAGCAACGCGAAATCGCCCACCTGTCGAGCTTCATCGAACGCTTCAAGGCCAAGGCCACCAAGGCTAGGCAAGCGCAAAGCCGGATCAAGACGCTCGAACGCATGGAAATGGTCGCCGCCGCCCACGTCGACTCGCCCTTCCATTTCAGCTTCCGCGAGCCGACCGCCCTGCCCGACCCGCTGCTGACCATCGAAAAAGCCGCGGCCGGCTACGCCGATCACAAGATCATCGAAAACGCCACGCTGACCCTGCGCCCGGGCTGCCGCATCGGCCTGCTCGGCCGCAACGGCGCCGGCAAATCGACGCTGATCAAGCTGCTCGCCGGCGCCATCGCCCAGCAAGGCGGCGAGCGCAAGGAAGCCAAGGCCCTCAACATCGGCTATTTCGCCCAGCACCAGCTCGAACAGCTGCGCCCCGACGAATCGCCGCTGCAACACCTGGTGCGCCTCGACCCGAGCGCCACCGAACAGGAACTGCGCGACTACATCGGCGGCTTCGACTTCCGCGGCGACATGGCGACGCGCGCCATCGAACCCTTCTCCGGCGGCGAAAAATCACGCCTGGCGCTGGCTCTCATGATCCGCAACAAGCCCAACCTGCTGCTGCTCGACGAACCGACCAACCACCTCGACCTCGAAATGCGCGAGGCGCTGACCTTTGCCATGCAGGATTTCGAAGGCGGCGTCGTCTTCGTCTCGCACGACCGCCATCTGCTGCGCACCTGCGCCGACGAGCTGCTGCTGGTGGCCGACGGCAAGGTTGCTGAATTCGACGGCGACCTCGATGACTACGCCGCCTGGCTGGCCGCCCGGCGCAACGCCGAAAAGGCGCCGGAACCCGACGTCGCCGCCGAAAAAAGCGAGCGCCTGGCCCAGCGCGCCGATGCCAAGGCCAACCGCCAGGCCGTGCTCGCCCAGCGCCGGCCGCTGGTCAAGGAAATCGAGCAGCTCGAACGCAAACTGGCCAAGTGGAACGAGGAAAAGGCGGGTTTGGATGCCCAGTTCGCCGATCCGGCCTTCTATGCCACGGTCGACCGGCAAAAAAGCGAAGAAATGCACAAGCAGGCCGGCCTGCTCGGCGAGCAGATCGACGCCGCCGAAATGCGCTGGCTGGAAGTGCACGAGGCACTGGAAGCCCTGCCGGCCATCGACTGAGCGGCCGGCGGCAAACCAGCCGGGCTGTGTTATCTTTTCGCGCTGTGACGAGGCCCGGGAGCCTCTTTTTCATTCGAAGGAGCCTGATTTGAAGCGCAAACAACAGGGATTCATCAACTTTGGCACCATGACCCTGATCGTCGGCGGTCTGGCGCTCATCGGCCTGCTCTACTACAGCGCCCAGTCCGGGCACGAACTGCCGCTGTGGCCGGCTGTCGTCGTCATCCTGGTCAATATCGTCGCCGCCGGCAAGATCCTGCTCGACACCAAAAAAGCCAAAAGCCTGGGCGCCAAGCCGCCCGGGCAAACCACCAAGTGATGAAGCGACTAGCGGTCGGCGCCCTCGCCGGCCTGAGCCTGCTCGCCGGCTGCGACAAGGGCAAGAGCGGCCCCGACCCTTTCGCCCTGCTCGAAGGCGAGGGCATCTACAAGGCCGAATGCGCCAGCTGCCATGGCGCCGCGTTCGAAGGTCAGGCCGACTGGCGGACGCGCCGGGCGGACGGCAAATTGCCGGCGCCGCCCCATGACGCCAGCGGCCACACCTGGCATCACCCCATGGCGCAACTGTTCGCCATGGTCAAATTCGGCATGGTCCCGCCCAATGCGCCGGAAGGCTATGTCTCCGACATGCCGGCTTTTGGCGACAAGCTGACCGACAACCAGATCCGCAACGTGCTGGCCTACATCGAAAGCAAATGGTCGGCCGAGATTCACGCCCGCCGGGCCGAGCGTTTTCCGCCGCAGTAATCCCACACCCCGAGAGTGCTTCCTTCGGGGCGCGGTCAACCGTAAAAAAGCGCCAAAAAACAAAGCCTGCATCGGGTAAAATCGCGGTTTTTCCGAACTCGCCGCTGGAGCCCAACCGTGCAAATCGTCTGCCTAGACCTCGAAGGGGTCCTCGTCCCCGAAATCTGGATCGAATTCTCCAAGCGCACGGGCATTCCCGAGCTGATGCGCACGACGCGCGACGAGCCGGATTACGACAAGCTGATGACCTATCGCCTCAACATCCTGCGCCAGCACAAGCTCGGCCTGCCGGACATCCAGAAGGTGATCGGCGAAATGGGCCCGATGCCCGGCGCCCGCGCCTTCCTCGACAAGCTGCGCGAGGATTACCAGGTCGTCATCCTGTCCGACACCTTCTACGAATTCGCCCATCCGCTGATGCGCCAGCTCGGCTGGCCGACGCTGTTCTGCCATTCGCTGGAAGACGACGCCGAGGGCATGCTGGTCGCCTACCACCTGCGCATGCCGGACCAGAAGCGCGAGGCGGTCAAGCGCTTCAAGGAACTGAAGTTCACCATCGTCGCCGCCGGCGATTCCTACAACGACACAGCGATGCTCGGCGAAGCCCACGGCGGCATCCTGTTCCACCCGCCCGAGAACGTCATCCGCGAATTCCCGCAGTATCCGGTTGTCCTCAATTACGACGACCTGCGCAGCGAAATCGACAAGGCTTTCGCCAAGGCCGCCTGAGTCCAAACCCATGCATAGCGACCGTTTCTACACGCTCTCCGCCTCCTGCCCCGACCAGGTCGGGATCATCGCCAGGGTTTCCGGCTTCATCGCCGGCAACGGCGGCTGGATACTCGAATCGAGTTTCCATTCGGACGTGCTGACCAGTCGCTATTTCATGCGTATCGAGATCAAGGCCAACTCGCTGCCTTTCCTGCTCGCCGAATTCCGCGAACGCTTCCGCAGCGAAGTCGCCGAGCCGCTGTCGATGACCTGGCAGATCAACGACAGCGCAGTCAAGAAACGCGTCGTCGTCATGGTGTCCAAGCAGGAGCATTGCCTCTACGACCTGCTGGCGCGCTGGCAGGCCAAGGAACTCGACATCGAGATTCCCTGCGTCATTTCCAACCACGATACGTTCCGCGGTTTCGTTGAATGGCATGGCATCCCCTTCCATCATGTACCGGTGATGCCGGACAACAAGGCCGCCGCCTACGCCGAAATCCAGCGCATTTTCGAGGATGTGCGCGGCGATTCGATGGTCCTTGCCCGCTACATGCAGGTCTTGTCGCCCGACTTGTGCGACGCGCTGGCCGGCAAGATCATCAACATCCACCACAGCTTCCTGCCCAGCTTCGCTGGCGCCAAGCCCTACCATCAGGCCTACACGCGCGGCGTCAAGCTGATCGGCGCGACCTGCCACTACGTGACGAGCGAACTCGACGCCGGCCCGATCATCGAGCAGGACGTGATCCGCATCGACCACTCCGATTCGCCGGAAGACATGGTCCGCTACGGCAAGGACATCGAGAAGACCGTGCTCGCCCGCGGCCTGCGCTACCACCTCGAAGACCGGGTGCTGGTGCATGGCAACAAGACCGTCGTTTTTAGGTAAACCAATGCTGATCCGTCGCGCCGATTCGCTGCTGCTTGTGGTCGACATCCAGCAAAAGCTGGCGCCAGCCATTCACGATAGCGAACGGGTCACCGCCAATTCGGTTCGCCTGCTCGAAGGGGCGCGGCAACTCGGTGTGCCGGCCTTCGTTTCCGAGCAATACGTCAAGGGCCTCGGCCCCAGCCTCGACGCCATCCGCAGTGCTGCGGTCGACGCCCGGTTTTTCGAAAAAACGCATTTTTCCTGTGCCGCCGAACCCGGCGTCATCGATTTGCTACGCGCCGCCAAACGGCCGCAAGTCCTGCTGACCGGCACGGAAACCCACGTTTGCGTACTGCAAACCGCTTTCGGCCTGCTCGCCGCCGGTTTCGAGGTTTATCTCGTCGCCGATGCCGCCTCGTCGCGGACACCGGCCAACCACAACGCCGCCATCGAGCGCCTGCGGGCCGGCGGGGTGCACATCGTCACCAGCGAAATGGTCCTCTTCGAGTGGCTGCATCAGGCCGGCACCGCCGACTTCCGCCAGCTCCTGCCACTGATCAAGTAGGCAGCGACCGACCGTCGTTCCCACGGTCGACCCGAAAAAACCGCCAAAATCGAAATCCCTCCGGACAAAAAAAACGGGCACCCGAAGGTGCCCGAAGGAGAGAGACTACAGAGATAAATCTTAGTGGTGGTAAGCGCTTTCGCCGTGCGAGGTGAGGTCGAGACCTTCACGCTCTTCTTCTTCCGGCACACGCAGACCGATGACGATATCGACCAGCTTGTAAGCCACCACGGAAACCGCACCGGACCAGACGACAACGGTACCGACGCCCCACAGCTGGCTGATCACTTGCGTCGTCATGTCGAACGGGGCAACGGCGTTGGCCACGTAGTCATAGACGCCCGTGCCGCCGAGAGCCGGATCGACGAAGACACCGGTGAGGATGGCGCCGAGGATGCCGCCGATACCATGCACGCCGAAGACGTCGAGCGAGTCGTCGGCACCGAGGATCTTCTTCAGGCCATTGACGCCCCACAGGCAGACCACACCAGCCAGCAGGCCGATGATGATGCCACCCATGATGCCGACGAAGCCGGCCGCCGGGGTGATCGCCACCAGACCGGCAACCGCACCGGAAGCAGCACCCAGCATCGAGGGCTTGCCCTTGAGCAGCCATTCGGCAAACATCCAGGACAGTGCGGCACATGCCGTGGCAACCCAGGTATTGACCATGGCCAGGGCGGAACCGCCGGAGGCTTCGAGAGCGGAGCCGGCGTTGAAGCCGAACCAGCCGAACCACAGCAGGGAAGCACCGATCATCGTGAAGGTCAGGGAGTGCGGAGCCATCGAGACGTTGCCCAGACCGGTACGCTTGCCAACCATGTAGGCACCGACCAGACCGGCGACAGCAGCGTTGATATGCACGACGGTACCGCCGGCGAAGTCGAGCGCGCCCTTCTGGAACAGGAAGCCTGCGGTGGCGCCGGCAGCCTCGGCGGCAGCAGCGTCGATGTAGGCATCAGGACCGGCCCAGTACCAGACCATGTGCGCCATCGGGATGTAGGACAGCGTGAACCAAATGACCATGAAGACCAGCACGGCGGCGAACTTGGCACGTTCGGCGAAGGCACCGACGATGAGGCCGCAGGTGATGGCCGCAAAAGCGCCCTGGAAGATCACGAAGGTCAGCTCGGAGATGGCCACGCCCTTGGAGAAGGTCGCGCCCAGCGATTCCGGGGTGACGCCCTTGAGGAAGAGCTTGTCGAGCACGCCGAAGAACGCGTTGCCCTCGGTGAAGGCGGCCGAGTAGCCGTAGATCACCCAGAGAACCGAGATCAGCGAGAAGGTGACGAAGACCTGCATGAGCACCGACAGCATGTTCTTGGTGCGGACCAGGCCGCCGTAGAACAGGGCCAGGCCGGGGATGGACATGAGGATGACGAGCGCGGCACAGACCATGATCCAGGCGTTGTCGGCCTTGCTCAGGACCGGGGCCGGGGCAGCCTCGGCAACCGGGGCGGCGGCTTCGGCGACCGGGGCGGCGGCAGCGACAGCCGCCGGCTCGGCGACCGTGGCAGCTGCCGCAACCGGCTCGCCAGCCTTTTCTTCGGCCCAGGCCGGAGCGCCGAGCGTAACGGCGCCGACCAGAGCCAGCAATGCAAATAGACGTTTCATGATTTGTGGCTCCTTAGAGGGCATCGGTACCGGTTTCACCGGTCCGGATACGAATGACCTGCTCGACGTCGAAGACGAAGATCTTGCCGTCGCCGATCTTGCCGGTGCTGGCTGATTTTTCGATGGCTTCGATGACCTGGTCGAGCTGCTCGGACTTCACGGCAGCTTCGATCTTCACCTTGGGCAGGAAATCGACGACATATTCGGCGCCCCGATACAGCTCGGTATGCCCCTTTTGCCGGCCGAAGCCCTTCACTTCAGTGACCGTGATGCCTTGCACGCCGATGGCGGACAACGCTTCACGCACTTCGTCAAGCTTGAACGGCTTGATGATGGCGGTAACGAATTTCATGATGGCTGGTTCCCCATTTGGATTGAAATCTTTTCTCTCCCGTCGGCACCGGCCGGTGCACCGGCGGGAGAGGTTTAAATTTGCTTAGAAAGACTTGGTAAAGGTCAGAACACCGGTATCGCTGGCCACGTCCTTGCCGTTCCAGCAGTAGGCGTTGCTGGTGGTGCCGCAACCTTCGGCATCGGTGCCGGTGTAAGCCAGACCAACGACGCCAAAGCCGACATCCTTGGTTACGCCGAGCTTCCAGTCGGTATACGAAGCATTGGTGTTGTCCTTGATGTCCTGATGACCGACGTGCCCGTTGATACCCCAACCGTTACCCAGATCGTAGTTGGCCGACAGGTCGATGTAGCCGGAACCGCGGGTCTTTTCACCGGCGGAGCCGGTCCAGCCGAAGAGGTAGGAAGAAACGGCATAGCTGTACTTCAGGGTGATGAACTTCCAGCCGACGGCGGCGTAGACTTCGGTGGAGTCGGCAGTCGCGTTGCTGTTGCCGGAACCCGGGTAGTAGTACTTGATGGCGCCGACGTCATAGGTAAAGTCTTCGGCAAAGCCGCCGCGATAACCGGCATAGAAGTCCCACTCCATGCTGTTGTTGTCCTTGGCGGAATAGTCGCTGCGCGTTACCCAGCCGACGTTGGACGCCCAGGTACCGACATAGACACCGGAGGCATGGCTGTAATCGAACCCGCCCTGAATGGCCGGCTGGCTCTGCGACTGGCTGACGCCACGGAAAATGTAATCGCTGGCCAGAGTGACGTTGGCCGTAACGCTGTGCGGGCTGGCCGGCGCTTCTTCGGCAAACGCCGGGGCTGCAAAGGCGCCAACGATGGCCAGGGCGACGAGTGACTTCTTCATGTTTTCTCTCCTGCTGATTGATTAAAGTGAAAAACAAAATTTGTGCAGTTCACCAATAGCAGAAGCTGTGCCAGGTGATTTTTTTGATACTAATCAAAGGATTGCGGGAACACCACGAGGTCATGCACCAAGCTCTCGCACCAAAACCGTGCGGTCACAGATAGCCACGCACCAGTGGTGAGCAAGCCGCCAAAACCGTAAAAATACCGCTGTGTTAAACTCGAAACCCCACGGAGGACATCATGCTCGACCCCAAGACACTCGAAGAATTCGGCGCCAAGATCAGCGCCCTGCTGGCCAACTCGCCGGCCAAGGACATCGAAAAGAACGCCAAGATGGTGATGAGCGGCTTTTTCTCGAAGCTCGATCTGGTGACCCGCGAAGAATTCGACGTTCAGGCGCAAGTGCTGGCCCGCACCCGCCAAAAGCTCAAGGATCTCGAAGCCCGCGTCGACGCGCTAGAAAAAGCCCGCTCAGGCCAATAACCCGGCTTCCGACATGGCCCTGGCCATTGCTCACAGTCGCGGACTGGATGGCCTGAACGCGCCACCGGTCACGGTCGAGGCGCATCTGGCCAGCGGTTTGCCCAGCTTCACCCTGGTCGGCCTGCCGGACACCGAAGTCAAGGAAGCGCGCGATCGCGTGCGCGCCGCGATCATCAATTCCGGCTTTGAATTCCCGGCCAAGCGCATCACCGTCAACCTGGCGCCGGCCGACCTGCCCAAAGAATCAGGGCGTTTCGACCTGCCCATCGCGCTCGGCATCCTGGCCGCCAGCGACCAGATACCGGCCAAACACCTGGCCGATTACGAATTTGCCGGTGAGTTGTCGTTGTCCGGCGAGCTGCGCCCGATTCGTGGTGCGCTGGCCATGGCTTTGCAAACAGCCGGCCACGGCAAGCATTTCATCCTGCCCGAAGCGAGCGCCCGCGAAGCAGCGCTGATCGGCAGCAACGAAATCCTCGCCGCCCGTTCGCTGCTCGACGTCTGCGCCCACCTCGCCGAGCGCGAAACGCTGGCGCAGGCGATTGCTACGGTCGACCCGGAAAATCAGCCAATTTTCGCCGACCTTGCCGAGGTGCGCGGGCAGTCGCAGGCCAAGCGCGCGCTGGAAATCGCCGCTGCCGGCAACCATTCGTTATTAATGGTCGGCCCACCCGGCTCGGGCAAATCGATGCTCGCCGCCCGCCTGCCCGGCCTCATGCCGGCCTTGCAGGGCGAAGCGGCCAAGGCCTCGGCCGCCGTGCTGTCGCTGGTCGGCCAGTTCCGGCCCGAAGCCTTCGGCCTTCGCCCATACAGGCAACCGCACCACACCGCCTCGGCCGTGGCGCTGGTCGGCGGCGGCAATCCGCCACGACCCGGCGAAATCAGTCTGGCGCATCAGGGAATTTTGTTTTTGGATGAGCTGCCCGAATTTGACCGGAAAGTCCTCGAAACCCTGCGCGAACCGCTCGAATCCGGGCGCATCCACATTGCCCGCGCCGCGCGGCAGGCCGAGTTTCCAGCCGAGTTCCAGCTCATCGCGGCGATGAATCCGTGTCCGTGCGGCCATCACGGCTCGTCGAAAGGCAAATGTCGCTGCTCACCGGACCAGATCGCCCGCTATCGCGGCAAACTCTCCGGGCCTTTCCTCGACCGCATCGACCTGATCATCGAAGTCCCCGCCCTGCTCGCCGAAAGCCTGGCCGGCAAGCCCGACGGCGAATCGTCGGCGACCGTTCGCGCCCGCGTCGAAGAGGCGCAGAACCGCCAGCACGCCCGGCAACAGAAGCCGAACGCCCGGCTGAGCACCAAGGAAGTCGACGCCGCCTGCCAGCCCGACACCGCCGGCAACAAGCTGCTGCAACAGGCGACGACCCAGCTCGACCTGTCGGCCCGTGCCTGGCACCGCATTCTCAAAGTCGCGCGGACCATCGCCGACCTGGCCGCCAGCGACGACATCCGCGCCGCCCACGTCGCCGAGGCCATCCAGTATCGACGTTTCGCCCGTGGGTGAGCACCAGACCCGCCGCGAGACGCGCGGCATCGCCATTTTGCTGGCCTCGCTGGCGGCGCTCGGACCGTTTTCGATCGACGCCTACCTGCCGTCCTTCCCGGAAATCGCCGAAAAGCTCAACGCCACACAGTTGGAAGTTCAGCAGACGCTGTCCATTTACCTGCTCTCGTTCGCCGTCATGACCCTGTGGCATGGCGCCATTGCCGACCGTTTCGGCCGGCGCAAGGTGATTCTCGTCGCCGTTGGCCTGTTCGCCGTCGCCTCGGCCGGTTGCACGCTGGCCACGCGCATCGAGCATCTATGGTTCTGGCGGGCCATGCAGGGGATCACGGCCGGCGCCGGCATTGTCATCGGCCGCGCCATCGTCCGCGACCTCTACGACGGCGCCCCGGCCCAGCGCCTGATGTCGCAGATCACCATGATGTTTGCCCTGGCCCCGGCCATCGCCCCGGTGATCGGCGGCTGGCTGCAAAGCTGGTTCGGCTGGCGGTCGGTTTTTGCCTTTTTGGTCGTGTCGACCGCAGCATTGTGGCTGGCCTGCTGGAAACTGCTGCCCGAAACCCTGCCCCCGGAAAAACGCCAGTCCTTGCGCCCGGCCTACCTCGGCGCGACCTACCTGAAGGTCATGACCTCGCCGCCCTTCCTGTTCGCCTGCGCCGCCGTGTCGTTCAATTTCGGCGGCTTCTTCATCTACGTGCTGTCGGCGCCGGTCTTTCTGATGACCCATCTTGGCGTCCCGGAAACCGGTTTTCTCTGGCTGTTCGGCCCGGCCATGGGCGGCATGATCTGCGGCGCCGGGCTGTCGGGCCGGCTGGCCGGCCGGATTTCGCCGAGTCGCACCGTCCTGATCGGCTACCTCGTCATGGGCAGCGCCGCCGCTTTCAACCTGATCGTCAACCTGACGCTGCCACCGGGGCTGCCGTGGAGCGTCATGCCCATCTTCGTGTACACCACCGGCATGTCGCTGGCCATGCCCAGCCTGACCCTCTTCGCCCTCGACCCCTTTCCCGCCCAGCGCGGCCTCGCCGCCTCCTGCCAGACATTTTTCCAATCGGGTTTCAACAGTATTTCGGCGGCCCTCATCGTCCCCGCCCTGTGGGGGGCGACGCTGACCATGGCACTCGGCATGGCCGGGCTGCTTGCGCTTGGCGGGCTGGCCGCCCTGCTGCACCAGCGCTGGCACCGCAAACCGGCCTGAATGGCATAAACTGGATGGCCTGTTACAAGGAGTCCGCATGAAACTTCCCGCCTGGATCAGCGCCGCCGCGACGGCCGTCATTGCCGTCCTGCCCGGCTGCGACTACGTGAACCTGCAGGAACTGAAGCCGGGCATCACGACCCAGGCTGAAGTGCGCGCCCGCATGGGCGACCCCGGTTTTGTGCACTGGAACGACGACGGCACGGCAACCTGGGAATACGCCCGGCAACCGAACGGCACCAGCTGCTACATGATCAGCTTCGGCAGCAACCAGGTAATCAGCAAGATCGAGCAGGTGCTCAACGAGGCCAACTACGGCAAGGTGCGTGTCGGCATGAGCAAGGACGACATCCGCCGCCTGTTCGGCGCGCCGGCCAGAAAGCAGTTGTTCGACAATCTGGGCGAAGAAATCTGGGAATGGCGCATCGAGGGCGTGCCGCCCATGGAGGAAACTTACTTCATGGTGCATTTCGACACCGACAACGGCGGCGTCAAGAAGACCTCCAAGCGGGTCGAACCCAAGGCCTGAGGCCGGCGGTCAGGCTGGCTTGCCGGCCAGGTCGTCGAGCGTATTGAAATTGCGGAAAGCGTCCGGCTGATCGTCGAAATCAACTTCGACGCCGCCGGCCCCGGCGCACCATTCCATGACCCGACGACCGCCCTGGCGCAGGAAAATGTCCAGCTGCGGCGCCAGCGCCGTCCGGCACAGGCAGAACACCGGATGAACCCGCCCGGCCGCCCGGGCGATGGCCAGATCGGCCCCCTGGTCGAGCATGGCCGCATGCAGGCGGGCCACGAGATCGCGCGGCAGATAGGGCGAATCGCAAGGCACGGTGACCACGAGCGGCGTCGTCGCGGCAACCAGTGCGGCATGCAGGCCGGCCAGCGGGCCGGCAAAATCGGGAATCCGGTCGGCCAGCAAAGCGTAACCCAGCGCCCCGTACTCGGCATGGCTGCGGTTGGCGTTGATCAGCAAACCGCCGACCTGCGGCGCCAGACGTTCGATGACGTGGGCGACCAGCGGCCGCCCGGCGAGCACCTGCAAACCCTTGTCGACGCCGCCCATACGCCGGGCCAGGCCGCCAGCCAGGATGACGCCGGTGATCGCCGCCTTGTCCATCAGAAAACCAGCGTCCGCCACGCCGGGTCGAGCGTGCGCGCGACGAAGGCGGTGGCGCCGGCATGACCGGCTTGCGGCAGCAAGACTTCCTGCTCGCCGACCCAGGCCGCGCAGCCCATGCCGCAGGCCAGCAGGCGGACCTCGACGGCTAGCAGTTCACGCAGGAAATCGCCGACCGATTTTTCCTTGTCCGCTGTCGCAAAGGCGGCATCGGCGACACCATCGACCAGCCAGCGCACGGCTGGCCCGGCGAAATGGATTTCGACCTCGGCATCGAGCGCCCGCGCCGCCAGCGCGTGGATCAGCGGCGTGACGACGAGTTCGGGATGATCAGGCGTCGCCGCCCAGATCAGGAGCGCCAGTTTGTCAGCCAAAGCTCGCCTCCGGTTCGATCTTCAAAATGTGCTGGCGATAAGCATCGGCATCGACCAGCGTCGCCATCTCCTCGGCCCAGCGTGTCGGCCGCCCCCGAGCCATCCAGCCTGCAGCGTAGGGCACCTGGTTGACGAGGCCCGGACGATCCTCGGCCGCATCGTTGCCTTCGAGCAACACGAAGGACACCGGCGCATGCACGGCGAGCACGGTCTTGCGGCATTCCACCGTGCCCATCCCCCGCCCGATGTCGACCTCGGCGCCCTTCGGCTTGCTCGTGAAGGCGATGATCTCGCCGGCCAGAAAAATGCCGAAACTCGTCGCCCCGATGAGCACTTCGCCGTCGGCGACCTCCTGCACCCACATGTCGTAACGCGGGCAGTAGCGGCGGTCGTCGGGGATGGTGCCGGTGAAAGGGGTGTGGGCCATGGTTGGTTGCGGTAGGAATTCAGCGAGAAAGCGCCTTGTGCCGCAAAGACAAGCCGCAGCGCAACACCGTCATCGCACGGGGTAATTTTGGCGAATGTCCGTCCGTACCACGAAACCGAGCCGCAGACAGTGCTGTTGCACGGCAAGGCGAAGGTGACAAAGGTACGGGCGGGCAGGCGCCAAAATTTGGCGGAAGAGAGCAGGAGTCGAACCTACCCAAACCTGTTTGACAGGTCCTGCCGGTTTTGAAGACCGGCCGTCCCACCGGGGAACGATCTCTTCCGTTGTTCATGAGCCGAATTGCTCCGGGATGCCGCGCAGGATGTGCGTATCGCGCACGCGGCGAGTGTAGCCGATGCGGTCGAAGAATTCGAGGATGTGGATGGCCACCTTGCGGCCGCCGCCGATCTCGTCGCGCAGCGTGGCGGCACGGGCTAACCCGTCGCGGGCGTTGAGCGCAGCGACCGTGCGAGCCAGACCGGCGACGGCTTCGGCGGTGAAAAAATGGTCGTGGGCTACCGGCCAGGCATCGCCGTGGCGGGCGATGCGCTTGAACAGGGCGCGCACGGTGTCTTCGCCGATGCCGGTGGCCTTGGCCACGTCGCGTACACGGGGCGGGGCGCAGGGGTCGGCGGCGAGCAGCGGCTTGAGCGTTTGCCAGAGGTCGCGGTCGGCGGCGGCCAGTTGCACGCGATGCTCGGGCAGATGCAGCCAGGCGTTGGTCTGGGCGATGCGGCCGTCGGCCAGCGGTGCGGCGAGCAGCGCGTCGAAGGCCGGGCGGGAGAGCGTCGGCAGGGTCAGGCGGCGCAGGCGGTCACGCTCGACGCCGGTGAGGTCCGGGGCGCGCTCGTGTTCGGCGGCGATGGCGGCGAGCAGGCGGGCTTCGAGTTCCTGCCAGCGACTCGGCGCGAAGGCGGTTTGGCCGACGACCTTGAGCTGGCATTGCTGGCACAGCGCCGCCAGGCTGGCGGCATCGAGGTTGCGGTTCAGCGCATGGGGCGCCAGGTCGACACCGGCCGGCTGTTGCTCGGCGGCCAGGTGCAGCGCCGTGGCCGGGTTGGCGTCGGCCAGGGCGGCGAGCATGGCCAGGCGTTCCGGGCTGCTTTTCTTGCGGCTGGGCGGGAAGATGTCGAGCACCACGCCGCCGCCGATGGTGTGGCGGGCCGCGGCGTCGCGCAGGATGAAGCGGTCGCCGGCCAGGGCGCCGATCTCACGGTCAACGGCAATTTGCGCCCAATTTTCACATCCCGGCGCGATCTCGGCGGCGCCGAGCAGGCCGATGCGGGCCGGGACGTCTTCGGCGCCGAGGTGGAGGTGCACCTGCGTCCAGTGCTTGAGCGCCGGCTGGCCGGAAAGGACACGGATCTTTGCGTCGAAACGGCGGACCGGGGCGTGCAGACCGGGTGCGACGATCCACTGGCCGCGCTCGACCTCGGCCTTTTCGACGCCACTCAAGGCCAGCGCGATGCGCTGCCCGGCGTGGCCGGATTCGGCCGGGGCATCCTGGACGCGCAGGCTGCGCACGCGGACGGCTTTATTGGGCGGCGACAGCAGCAAGTGGTCGCCGACTTTCACCGAACCGGCGAAGGCCGTGCCGGTAACGACGGTGCCGGCGCCGGACAGGGTGAAGCAGCGGTCGATGGCGAGGCGGAAGCCGCCGGCGGCCTGGCTCTCGCCCGGCTCGGCCGCGGCGGCTTCGAGGTGGGCGCGCAATTCGGCGACGCCCTCGCCGCTGACGGCGGCAACCGGAAAGATAGGCGCATCGGCCAGCGCGGTGCCGGCGAGCAGTCGGGCAATTTCTGTTTTTGCCTCATTTTGCCGGTCGACCGCGCCCTGCAAGAAGTCCCCTTGGGGGATAGCAACGTCGATTTTGGTCAGCGCCACGGCCCCGCGCCGGATGCCGAGCAATTCGATGATTTCCAGATGCTCGCAGGTCTGCGGCATCGGGCCGTCGTCGGCGGCGATGACGAGCAGCGCGAAATCGATGCCGGTGGCGCCGGCCAGCATGTTGTGGATGAGCTTTTCGTGGCCGGGCACGTCGATGAAGCCGAGCTGGTCGGTGTAGGCATAACCAAGATCGACAGTGATGCCGCGCGCCTTCTCTTCCTTGAGGCGATCGCAGTCGACGCCGGTCAGGGCTTTGACCAGGGTGGTCTTGCCGTGGTCGATGTGGCCGGCGGTGCCGATGATCATGCGGCGGCCTCTCCGGAGTCGACCAGCGTCAGCGCGTCGCCGCAGGCCAGCAGGCCGGAGGTGAGCACATCGGCGCGCAGCCCGCCGCGACCGACCCAGTATTTGACGACCTCGGGCGGCGACAGGGCCTCGTTGGCCAGCCGCAGACCCAGCGTCCGGCACGGTTCGCAGGTTTCGACACCGACCAGCAGGCAGCTACCGAGGCGGAACTGCCGGCCGACCAGTTGGTTCAGCCGGATGCCGCGCGTCACGACATTGCGGCGGGTGATGGAAAGATCGTTGGCGCGTCCGCCATGGGCGCAGAAACGCTCGATTTCCTCGGCCTCGACCAGCGTCAACTGCTGGCCGGCCCAGTCGGCCCGGGCGAAATGGCGGTCACCAACCACGCCCTGCCCGGCCAGCAACTCAAGCTGCCGGCATTCCCGCTGCGCTGCGCCACGGGCGTCGCTGAGGAAAAGGCGTTCAACAACCATCTACACTGATTTGCCGGAAAAATAGCCGGCTGCCGCAGCCATTGCAGCGCCATCGGCGAGCACGGCATCCGGCGCCCCGCCCTTGCCCCACAGCGGCGCCTGCCAGCGCATGCCGAGAAATTCGGCGCTCAGGCGGTAGCTGTCGAGCATCGGCTGGGCCTTTTCGCGGTTGCCGCTGGTGGCGATGACCCACAGGCGCTTGCCGGCCATGCCTTCCTTGAACTCGAGGCCGGGAACACGCAACCAGGCACTCCAATGGTCGAGGTAGGTTTTCAGCGGCGACGGGATCGAGAACCAGTAGACCGGCGAAACGAAGACCAGATCGGTGGCGGCCAGCGTGGCGTCGAGCATCGATTTGGCGTCGGCCATCGGCATCGGATAGGTGCCGGCGGTGTGGCGCAGATCGACGAAGGGCGGCAACTCCAGATCGGCCAGCTTGCACCAGGTTTGCTCGGTGCCGGCCGGCAGGCCGGCCGCGGCGCGACGGGCGAGGGTTTCGCTGTTGCCGATATGGCCGGGTTCGCGGGTGCTGGCATTGAGGAAAAGGAAGTTGTGCATGGAAACCCCGGGTTTTGGCTAAAGTCGGGATTCTAGCCGGGCCAGTTGCGCCACGAAGCGGGTTTCGTCCCTGGCCTCCAGACAGCGCAAGTCGAGATGGAAGGCGTCGTCGCGGATGTAGCCGATGACGGGCGTCGGCAAGGCACGGAAGGCGGCTTCCACGGTCAACAGGAATTTTCCGGCTTTTTTGACATGGGGCCGGATGACCAGCGCCGCCGACGGCAGACGTTCGACCGGCAGCGCGCCGCTGCCGATCTGGCTGCTGCAGGCCTCGATGCTCACCGTCGCCGGCTCGCCGATGGCGGCTTGCACGGCGGGCAGCAGGCCCTCGGCCACGGCGACGATGTCGGCCAGCGGCCGGGTCAGCAGGCGCAAGGTCGGCAGGCGTTCGGCCAGACGGTCCGGGTCGCGATACAGGCGCAAGGTGGCTTCGAGTGCCGCCAGCGTCGTCTTGCCGACACGCAGGGCGCGTTTGAGCGGATTCTTCTTGATCTTGGCGATGAGATCCTTGCGGCCGACGATCAGCCCGGCCTGCGGGCCGCCGAGCAGCTTGTCGCCGGAAAAGGTGACGATGTCCGCCCCCGCCGCCAATGCCTGCTGCGGCGTCGGCTCGGCCGGCAGGCCGTGGGCGGCGAAATCGCAGAGCGTACCGCTGCCGAGGTCGATGACGAAGGGCAGATTCGCCGCATGAGCGATGTCGGCAATGACTTTCTCGTCGACCGCCGCCGTAAAGCCGGTGACGGCATAGTTGCTGGTGTGGATCTTCATGAGCAGCGCCGTTTTCGGATTGATCGCCTCCTGAAAATCCGTGGCATGGGTGCGGTTGGTCGTGCCGATTTCGTGCAGCTTGACCTGCGCCCGACGCATCACGTCGGGAATGCGGAAGGCGCCGCCGATCTCGACCAGCTCGCCGCGCGAGACGACGGCCTCCTTGCCCTGGGCCAGCGCGTTGAGGGTGAGCAGCACGGCGGCGGCGTTGTTGTTGACGATGGTCGCGGCGACATTCGGATCACCGCCGGCGATCAACTCGGCGAGCAGGCCGGAGACCAGATCGTCGCGGTCGCCACGGCCGCCGGAGGCGAGGTCGTATTCCAGCGCGCAGGGCGAGCGGGCAGCGTCGACCATGGCGGCGATGGCTTCCTCGGCCAGTTGGGCGCGACCGAGGTTGGTGTGCAAGACCGTGCCGGTCAGGTTGAAGACCGGCCGCAGATTGGCCCGGCCCGCCTCGTCGGCACGACGGCGGATGGCGGCCAGCAGGCTGGTTTCATCGGGCAGCGGCAGGCCATGCTTGAGGCCTTCGCGGGCGGCGGCCAGTTCGGCGCGGACACAGCCGGTGACCAACTGGCGACCGTGCACCTCGATGAGTTCGGGAGTTTGCCCTAAAACGCGGTCGACCGCAGGAAGATGTCTTTTTTCGTTCATGGCTTTCACCCGGACCGGGCAGAAAGGTTGATAAGGGATTTAGCCGTTGGCGCCGATCAGCAGCAGGTTGGGGCCGGAGCGTTCGTAGCCGGCCTCGTCGACGAGCATGTCGAGGGCCAGCGTGGCAAGGTCGTCGGCGACCGGATCGAGCAGCATGTCCTTTTCCTGATAGAAAATCTTCAGGTAGCTCTGGCAGCTGTCGCAGGTTTCGGTGCGCGCGGCGCCGTTGCTGCCTTCGATGTGGTGCTGGACGAGCTTTTCATCGTCGCCGCAGGCCGCGCAAGTGGCGCGCGCCAGGTTCCATTCGGTGTTGCACAGGGCGCAATGCAGGTAACGCAGGTTGCTGATGCCATCGGCCTGACGGACGACGCTGGCCACCGGCAGGCTGCCGCAACAGGGACAGACACCATGCACGTCGAGCGGCCGCAACTGGCTGACGTCGAGCTGGCTGGCCAGGGCGGTGAACACGACTTGCAGCGTCGCGGCGATAAAGGGCAGCAGCGCCGCCTGCTCGGCATCGGGTTCGCCATTGAGGAGAACCCTGGCCAACTCGTCGAGTTGGGCATCGGAGGCGGCGAGCAGCTTGTTCAGCGAAACCTGGCCGGCTTCCGGCGCCCGGCTGAGCAGATGCCCGGCCAGTTGGCGCAGGGCCGGTTGCCAGGCGGCGGGCAGCGGCAGCGAGGCGGCATTGAGCGGCGGCATGCCGTGCGTGCGCGCCTGTTCAAGAATGGCGGCAGCCGGCAAGGGCAGGACGGGCAAGCCCTCGAGCACCTCGTGCTGGGCCTGGCTCAACTGGCCGAGAAATTGCAGCCATTCGCCGAGGGTGTGACCGGCGGACAGTTCGGTAAAACGTTTGGCCCGCCCGGCAAAAATCGAAGCCGGTCGCGGCAACAGGTAGGGCGCGGCCTCTTCGGTCGGCGGATGAAAATCTATCGGCTGGGTCTGCATATTGGGTCGCTGGGGCTTAGTGGCGAGTCATTGGTATTACGGTCGACTCGGTATTTCGGAAAAAAAGGGGGATGCGGCTGCTTGACCGCAGAGCCCCCGAACGCAAGATAACGCTAAATGCCTTCCGACCGGATCATTTCCCGGTCATCTGGCGATACCAGCCACGATGATGCTGCTTGGCCCAGGCCCGGGTCACCGTGCCGTACCACATGGCGCGGATGGTGCCCTTGACCCAGATGGCGGCATAGACGTGCACGAAGATCAGGCCGATCATCACGGCGCCGGCCGCGGCATGCACCACGGCGCCGAGACGGACCAGGGTGATGTCGAAGCCGAACCAGGCGCGCCAGATGAGCAGGCCGGAAACAGCCATCAGCAGCATGCAGATGGCCATCGCCCAGAACATCACCTTCTGGCCGCCGTTGTACTTGCCCTGCTCCGGCATGTTGTGGTCGTCGCCGTTCACCATCTGCCCGACCTTGCCCAGCCACTCCTTGTCCACCGGCGTCATCTTGTTGAGATGGGCGAAGCGGAAGTAGAGGGCGAGGAAGGACAGCGCCATCAGCACCCCGAGGTAGGGGTGGATGATGCGCGCCCAGGTCGGCCCGCCGAACAACTGCGTCAGCGGGAAGAAGGCCGGATGGAAAAAGGCCAGACCGCTGAGGGCGAGCAGGATGAAGCTGATGCCCACCACCCAGTGATTGGCCCGTTCCTTGGGCTCGTAGCGCTTGAGGTCTTTCGGATCGCGGATCATTGTGCGTCCTCCTTTTCGATCTCGTCTTCGATCTCTTTCGAGACCTCGTTCGGACCCTTGGTCACGTAATGGAACAGGCTGCCGAGTGCCACGCCGGCCATGGCCAGGGTAGCGAGCGGCTTGGCGAAGCCCTTCCAGACGGAAACCAGGGCGCTGATCGTCGGCGACGCCGGCAAGCCGATCTGGGTCGGATCGTCGGCATCCTTCAGCACGTACATGACATGCGTGCCGCCAACGCCGGCCGGATCGTACAGACCGGCCTTGCCGTGACCGCGCCCCTTGAGTTCGCCGATGCGATGCTCGGCCTGCTCGGTCATCTGCTCCTTGCTGCCGAACATGATGGCGCCGGTCGGACAGGTCTTGACGCAGGCCGGCTCCATGCCGACGGCAACGCGATCGGAGCACAGGGTGCACTTGTACGCCTTGCTGTCCTTCTTGGAGATGCGCGGGACGTTGAACGGACAGCCGGTGATGCAGTAGCCGCAGCCGATGCAGTTTTCCTGGTGGAAATCGACGATGCCGTTGGCGTACTGCACGATGGCGCCGGGCGCCGGGCAGGCCTTGAGGCAGCCCGGATCGGCACAGTGCATGCAGCCATCCTTGCGGATCAGCCATTCGAGGTCGAACGGGGAACTGTTCTCCTTTTCGTAAAAACGCATGACGGTCCATGACGAAGAGGTCAGGTCGGTCGGGTTGTTGTAAGTCCCGTTGACCGAACCGATTTCGTCGCGGATGTCGTTCCATTCCATGCAGGCCACCTGGCAGGCCTTGCAGCCGATGCAGCGGGTGGTGTCGATGAGCTTGGCCACTTCCACCGTCTGCCGTTCGGACGGGGACGGTGTGGTGGTGGCGGAACGCTGCTTGATATCGAGGGATTGAAGTGCCATGGCGATCCTCCTCAGGCTTTCTCGATGTTGACGAGGAACGCCTTGAACTCCGGCGTTTGCACGTTGGCATCACCGACATACGGCGTCAGCTTGTTGGTCAGATAGCCCGGCTTGGCCACCCCGACGAAGCCCCAGTGCAGCGGGATGCCGATGGTGTGCACCTTCTTCCCGGCGACATCGAGGCCACGGATGCGCTTGGTGACGACGGCCACCGCCTTGATCTTGCCCCGGTTGGAACGCACCACCACCTTGTCGCCGGCGACGATGCCTTTCTCCTTGGCCAGCTCCTCGCCGATTTCGACGAACTGTTCCGGCTGAACGATGGCGTTGAGCGGCACGTTCTTGGTCCAGAAGTGGTAGTGCTCGGCCAGGCGGTAGGTCGTCGCCACGTAGGGGAAGTCCTTGGCCGTGCCGAACTGCTCCATGTCGCCCTTGAACACGCGGGCGGCCGGATTGGTCCGGGCCAGCGGATTCTTCGGGTGCATCGGATTGACATCGAGTGGCGACTCGAAGGGCTCGTAGTGCTCGGAGAACGGCCCTTCGGCCATGCGGCCCAGCGCGAACAGCCGCGCCACGCCTTCCGGGTTCATGATGAACGGACCCATGCCGTTTTCCGGCGGCTCGGTCGGCTTGAAGTCGGGCACGTCGTTGCCGCCCCACTTCTGGCCATCCCAGGCGATCACGGTACGGCTCTTGTCCCACGGTTTGCCGGCCAGGTCGGCCGAAGCGCGGTTGTACAGGATGCGCCGGTTGACCGGCCAGGCAAAGCCCCAGTTCATGGTCTGGCCGAGGCCCGACGGATCGGACGCATCGCGCCGCGCCATCATGTTGCCGGCCTGGGTCCACGAACCCGAGTACAGCCAGTTGCCGCAGGAGGTCGAACCGTCGTCGCGCAGGAAGGCGAAGCTCGGCACCTGGTCGCCGGCCTTGACCAGCACCTTGGTCGGATCCTTCGGATCGACCAGATCGACCAGCGCCTTGCCGTTGAACTCCTTGGCAACCTCTTCAGGCGACGGTTCGTCGGCGTGCTTGTAGCCCCAGCTCAGATTGAGAATCGGCTCCGGGAAAGCACCGCCGTCCTTGGCATACAGTTCGCGCAGCTTGACGTACAGGCTGGCCACGATGTCGCCGTCGGACTTCGACTCGCCGATGGGGTCGGCGCTCTTCCAGTGCCACTGCAGGACGCGCCCGGAGTTGGTGTAGGAACCCTCCTCCTCGGCGAAGCAGGCGGCCGGCAGGCGGAAGACGGTGGTCTGCACCTTGGCCGGGTCGACTTCATTGAACTCGCCAGCCGGACGCCAGAACTCCGAAGTGTCGGTGGCCAGGGGATCGATGACAACCAGGAACTTCAGCTTGGCCAGCGCATCGGCCACCTTCTTGGTGTTCGGCACCGCCGCCAGCGGGTTGAAGCCCTGGGCGATGAAGCCGTTCATCTGGCCGTTGTGCATGCGCTCGAACATGTGCAGCACGTCGTAGCCCTTGTCGAACTTGGGCAGCCAGTCGAAGCAGAAGTTGTTTTCCTTGGTCGCCGCCTTGCCGTACCAGGCCTTCATGAGACTGACGTGGAACTTGGGGTAGTTCTGCCAGTAGCTCATCTGGTTCGGGCGCAGCGGTTTCGGCGAGCGCTTCTCGAGATAGGTCGCGAAGTCCTGCTCCTTCTCGTTGGGCAGCGTCATGTAACCCGGCAGGTTGGTGGTCAGCAGGCACATGTCGGTGATGCCCTGGACGTTGGAGTGACCGCGCAGCGCATTGATGCCGCCGCCGGCCATGCCCATGTTGCCGAGCAGCAGCTGGATCATCGCCATCGTCCGGATGTTCTGGCTGCCCACCGAGTGCTGCGTCCAGCCCAGCGCGTAGAGGATGGTCATCGTCTTGTTGGCCGCCGCCGTCGCCGCGATCATTTCGCAGATGTGCAGGAAACGGTCTTTCGGCGTGCCGGTGATGTTGCTGACGACGTCCGGGGTATAGCGCGAATAGTGCTTCTTCATGAGCTGGAAGACGCAGTTCGGGCTTTCCATGCTCGGATCGGTCAGGACATAACCGTCGGCGCCCTTCTGGTAATTCCACGTCGACTTGTCGTAGCTGCGCTTCTCGGCGTTGTAGCCGGAGAAGATGCCGTCCTCGAAGCTGAAGCCTTCATGCACCAGGAAGCTCGAGTCGGTGTAGTTCCTGACGTAGTCGTGATGGATCTTGTCGTTGGTCAGCAGGTAATTGATGACGCCGCCGAGGAAGGCGATGTCGGTGCCGGAACGGATCGGCGCGTAATAGTCGGACACCGCCGCCGAGCGGTTGAAGCGGGGATCGACGACGACCAGCTTGGCGCCGCGCTTTTCCTTGGCTTCGACAACCCACTTGAAGCCGCAAACGTGCGCTTCAGCGGCATTGCCACCCATGATGATGACGAGATCGGCATTCTTGATGTCGACCCAGTGGTTGGTCATTGCACCACGCCCAAATGTCGGAGCCAGACTGGCCACCGTCGGGGAGTGTCAAATGCGCGCCTGGGTGTCGAGCGAGAGAATGCCGAGGTTGCGGAAAACCTTGTGCGTCAGGTAGCCGCCCTCGTTGTTGGTCGCGCTGGAAGCGAGCAGACCCATCGTCATCCAGCGGTTGACCGTGGCGCCATCGGCATTCTTGGCGATGAAGTTGGCGTCGCGATCTTCCTTCATCAACTTGGCGATGCGGGTCAGCGCGTCGTCCCACGACAGGCGCTTCCACTCGCTGCTGCCGGCTTCGCGGACTTCCGGATGCATCAGGCGTTTCGGGCTGTGCACCATGTCGAGCAGGCCGGCCCCCTTCGGGCACAGCGAGCCGCGATTGACCGGATTATCCGGGTCGCCTTCGATGTGAATGATCCGCGACTTGGCGTTCTTCGCCTTGTCGCCCATGCTGTAGAGAATGACCCCGCAGGCCACCGAGCAATACGGACAGGTATTGCGCGTTTCGGTTGCGCGGGCCAGCTTGAAGGTGCGTACTTCCGCCAGGGCTGCGGTCGGTGAGAATCCCATCAGCGCGATGGACGACCCTCCCAGCCCGGCGGAGCAGACCTTGAAGAACTGCCGCCTGTTCATGTTCATTGTGTTTTTCCTCCTCATGCGACCCCATGTCGCAAGGGAGATACAGCGCAACGAACATGCCACCATGCGTAAGTCGTTGAATGATGGCAAATGACGCTTCCGGCACCGGCCAAGAAGCGGGACATTTTGTCCAATCACGGCCTGATCGGGACAAAATGTCCCACCGCCGCCGGCCCGGCGAATCCTACGGTCAACCCGAAAAAAGGGCCAAAAATGAAACTCCGGCCCGACACCGATCAGAAGGTGACGACCTTGTCCGCCGCCAGCGTTGCCTCGGCCAGCTCGACCAGCGTGCCGATGGACACACCGGGGATCAGCGGCAATTCGGCAATCCCGCGCGCCATCGCGCAAGTCCGACAGGAGCGGATCTGCACACCATGATTGACCAGCGTCTCGACCATCCCCTGCAAACCGTTGGTCGCCCCATCCTGCTGGTTCGGCAGGCCGAGCACCGTGGCGTCGGACATCAGGAAAACCCTGACCTGCGGCTTGGCCTCGCTACCGGCCAGCGCCGTGGCCAGCCGCAGGCCGGACAGACAACGCTCGCTGCCATAGGGTGCGGCGTGGATGATGATCAGGATGTTTTGCATGAAAGCTCCTTACTGCAAGGCGTTGGCAATGAGACGGAAGCTGTTCAGCCCCGCCTCGAGGTTTTCGATGATTTCGCCGGCCAGTTCATCCGGCTCGGGCAGGTTGTCCAGATCGGACAGACTTTTATCCTTCAGCCAGAAAATATCCAGGCTGGTCTTGTCGCGGGCGACGATCTGCTCGTAGCTGAACTTGCGCCAGCGCCCTTCCGGATTTTCAATTTCGTGCCAAATTTCCTGTCGACCGTGGCGATTGTGCGGCTGGTAGCAGGCGACGAAATCGGCCAGATCCTCGTAGCGCAGCGGCTTCTTCTTCAGCGTGTGGTGAATGTTGGTGCGGTAGTCATAGACCCACACCTCACGCGTCCACGCTTCCTTGCGGGCCGGCTGGTTATCGAAGAACAACACATTCGCCTTGACACCGTTGGCGTAGAAAATCCCCGTCGGCAGACGCAGGATGGTGTGCAGATCGGTCGTTTCGAGCAGCTTCTTGCGCACCGTCTCGCCCGCGCCACCCTCGAACAGCACATTGTCGGGCACCACCACGGCGGCGCGGCCGGTGCTCTTCAACAGGCTCTTGATGTGCTGCACGAAATTGAGCTGCTTGTTCGAGGTCGTCGCCCAGAAATCCTGGCGGTTGTAGGTCAGCGCATCGGTTTCCTGCTCGCCCTCCTCGTTGGTGAAGCTCATGCTGCTCTTCTTGCCGAAGGGCGGATTGGCCAGCACGTAATCGAATGTCTCCTTCGGCGGCGCAATCAAGGCATCGTTCGGCGAAATCGGGCTGTCGCCGTCGATCTCGCCAATGTTGTGCAGGAACATGTTCATCAGCGCCAGCCGGCGCGTGCCGGCGACAATTTCGTTGCCGAAGAAAGTATCGTGCTTGAGGAAAGCCCGCTGCTCGCTATCCATATCCGGGTAACTCGCCACCAGAAAATCGTAAGCAGCGAGAAAGAAGCCGCCGGTGCCACAGGCCGGATCGGCAATCGTCTTGTTCGGCAACGGCCGCACGCATTCCACCATTACCCGAATCAAGTTACGCGGCGTGAAGTACTGCCCCGCCCCCGACTTCGTATCCTCAGCGTTGCGCTCCAGCAATCCTTCGTAAATCGCCCCTTTCACGTCGGCTTTTTCACGCACCCAATCGTTCTCGTCAATCAAGTCGATCAACCTTGAGAGCTTCGCCGGGTCCTGAATCTTGTTCTGCGCCTTGGTAAAAATCTGCCCGAGCAGCCCCGACCTGTTGCCCAGTTCGCGCAGCACCGTCACGTAATGCACCTCCAGCGCCGCCCCGCGCGCGCCCTTCAAGCTGGACCAGCCGAGGCCTTCGGGAATGCCGATCTTGCGGCTATACGGCGGCCGGCTGTACTCGTCGGCCATTTTCAGGAAAATCAGGTAAGTCAGCTGTTCCAGGTAGTCGCCATAGCTGACCCCGTCGTCGCGCAGGGTGGTACAGAAGCTCCAGACACGGGAGACGATGGATGCGGTTGCGTTCATTGGTATTTCTATATCCTTCTTGGCTGTAACCCACTTCCCTCGCGAGAAGTTAAGCGCGTAAATTTATGCGCCTCAGCGCAAAAGCAGCGTATAAATTTTCAACTTATTTAACTAACCAATTGTTTACTAAGTCATTATTCAAAGAAAAATAGAGTGGTTATTTATGCGCCAAAGGGCATAAATCCGTTCTCAGCTCTACCCCTCCCACCGAGACAGAGCGCTCCAAATCAAAGGTGGATCAAGAAATCCAGCGCATACCACGGATCGGCAACCTATTGATTTACTTGAATAATCGTTCACAACCCCCATTCAAAACCCAACCAGAATCAAAACACGATCAAGAAACTACGGCCAGCCCTGGCAACCTCAGCCGCGGGAGATGATGGACATGGTCGTTCATTCTTCGTTTTCTTCTTTCTCAATTCCCAACGCCAATTCCGCCTCGATTTCCTCAATGCTCGGCAGGCTGGTGTCGAGCGGCTCCGGCAGGGCTCGCACTAGTTCGTAGTTCGCCACACCAATGGGCCGCTCGATACCGGACAGCGCATATTCCGCCACCAGCCGATTCTTTTCCTTGCACAGCAGCAGACCGATAGTCGGCTTGTCGTCCGGTGCCTTGACCTGGGCATCGACCGCACTCAGGTAAAAATTAAGCTGGCCGGCATGTTCCGGTTTGAAGGCGCCGGCCTTCAACTCGACCACGACATAGCATTTGAGGCGGATGTGATAGAAAAGCAGGTCGATGAAAAACTCGTCGCCCGCCACTTCCAGACGATATTGCCGGCCGACGAAGGCAAAGCCGGCGCCCAGTTCCAGCAGAAAGCGCGTGATGTGACGCACCAGCGCCTCTTCAATATCCCGCTCATGGGCTTCCTCGCCCAGCCCGAGAAAATCGAACAGATAGGGGTCTTTCAAGGTTTCATGCGCCAGCGCGGATTGCGCCTCAGGCAAGCGGCCGGAAAAATTGGTCACGGCATTGGCCTGGCGCAAGTGGAGCCGGTTCTCAATCTGTCGGCTCAAGGTGGCACGCGACCAGCCCTGTTCGACGGTCTGACGGGCATACCACTCCCGCTGCGCCGGGTCGTCCAGCTTGGTAATCAACAGCACGATATGAAACCACGGCAATTGGGCAGCAGCTTGCTGCCCAATTTGGGCATCGGGGCAACGCTCAGCAAAGAAACGCATGTACTTCAGGTTACGCGCCGAAAAACCTTTGATCTCAGGGAATGCTGCCTGCAGGTCGTTCGCCAGCCGGTCGATGACCTTGGCACCCCAGGCTTGAGCATGCTGCCGTTCCAGAATTTCCCGGCCGATCTGCCAATACAGCCGAATCTGCTCCTGATTGACGGCAAGCACTGCTCGCTGCCGGGCGCTGGCGATGCGGTTTTTCAGATCGGCCAGCCACGGGGCGTAATCCTCAGGAAGAATCAACACAGTTTTGCTCATCATTCACCTTTTGCTGCAACGAAACGCCCCTGGCCGGAGGGAATCAAGCCCTTGCTGCGCATCCAGTTCAGCGCGGTGAAAAACTTGTCGCGTTCGATCTTCAGCTTCGATTCATGCCAGTTTTCCCGCGCCTCGGTAACAATTTCCTCATCGCTTGGCGCCTTGCCCAAAAGCAGCAGATTGTTCCAGGCCGCGTAGACCGTTGCCAGAATCTCCGCCTGGCGCATGGTCATCGGCAGCATCAATTCGAGCAGACGCTCGACTTCAGCCAGCCGCTGACCAAGCGCCTGACGGGTCTTGGTCAATAGACGATCGAAACCCGATTTGGGGTGAAAAACATAATTTCCGTTGTCCTGCCGCACAACAGCAAACCAGTTGGCCATCCGGGCACGATGCTCGACCTTCTTCAGATGCGGATGATCGTTCGGCCCAGCCGCATCCTTGAACGGTTGGCGCTCCAGATCCAGGCCCAGATACGCCTCGACCATGTGACTGATCTTCTCCGCCTTGACGTGACCGAAGTGTTGCAATCGCTCCGGATGCTGCTCGTGCAGGCGGTAGGCCATAGCCACAATGCCGGCATGCAAGTCCTTGGCGGCGATCCCCGGCAACGGAACCGGGAAAGGAATGACCCGACCGGGCGCCGGCTTCAACTCCAGTGATTCGGCCGGTTTTGGAAAATGCCGCCGAGCTTTGCCTCCGACTTGGCCTGCCTTCTCCGCGCGGATGCGTTCGAGCAGGGCGGTGGCGGGTTCGTCGTTTTTGTCCTGTTTTTCCAGTTGACCGTGGAAAGCCTTTTTCAGGATGGACTGGCGCAGCGCATCGGCCTGTTGCAGCGCGGTGGCGATGGTTTGGTCGAGTTGGTCGGCTTCGGAGAGTTTGGATTCGAGTTCAGCAATAACCTCTGCTTGTTCATTGCCAGAACAAAGCGGCACAAACAATCCTTCAACCTTCGAGATACTCAGCGTATGAAGGCCAGAAGTCGAACTCGCGGCCCTGACAATGAACTTGCGGCCAAGCTCGGACATGAGGAAATACAGCAGAAATTTTGAAGTGGCGAGTTTCAACGGTCGCGCTTTGATGATGTGGTTTTGATGCACGCAACCTGAAATTTGGCCAGACCAAAGCGCCACGCGGCCAATTTGGTCAATGCTCCCATTGCCTTCAACAATCAACAAATCGCCTTTTTCGAGCGCAACGCGCTCCAACTCGGACTCAGTCACGCCAATGCTATGAACCTCGTCGAGTTCGAGGCGATTCGCGTATACGTTGGCGACTCTTAGATAAGGGCGAGTTGCAGAAAGCTGCTCGCGTTTCTGATTTTTGGTCAGGCCACCAGAAACATCTGACACCCCTGCCAATTTGAACCACCCCCACCCCGCCGGCAGTTCCGGCAACTCGGCGAGTTCTTCGGCGGTGAGCGGTGGCAGGGGCTTGGGGAGTTTGGGTTTGGGGCCTGGTTGGCCGGCGGTTTGCCAGTCGGCGAGTTGTTGCTGGTAGCGGGCCTGGCGTTCGCGGGCGATGCGTTGTTGCAGGGTGGCGGCGGTTTCGAGCTGGTCGGCGTGGGCGGCGCGCCATGCTGCGGTCAACTTGCCTTCGAAGGCATTTTTGAGCAGCGACTGGCGATAGACCTTGATCTGTTCGCGGGCGGTTTTCAGGCTGGCCACCCCCTGATCTAGTTCGGAAAACAATTCCTCGATCTTGGCGACGATGCGGTGTTGTTCGGCGAGCGGAGGGAGATTTAACGGCCACTCCTTGATAATCCCTTGGGAAATATTCGGCTGCGCCCCACCTTTCCCAGCCTTGATGAGATTCCGTTTCTCAGAGGCCAAGAAATAGTACAAAAACTCGTTGTTCAACGCTTCGCCACAAACCCCCACAGCACACGCTTGGTTTGTTGACGCATCAATTCCCCAGATTGACAGCTTGCCTATCGTTGCGCCGTACATCGCAATACCAACAGCCCCCTTTGGGAAAACCTTGGCACTTGATTGAGCAATAGCGGTCTCTGAAACTCTCTCTTCGGCGCCCCGAATGTATTTGGCACCAAGCTCCCCGGATTTAATCCAAGGAATGTCTCCTCGGAAATACTCTGGCCGAGAGCGAGAAGGCGTTCCGCCTGATGACCAAGAAGCAACTTCACCAAGAGTTGTTGTAAGCCAACCCGCCTGCAATTCCCCAAGCCCCATCACGCCACCAACGCCTCATTCAACTCATCCAGCAACGGGTCCATGCGCTCACCGAACAACTGCCACATCTTCCCCAACCCGCCCTGGGCGTCGAAGGGGCTGTAGTCGAGGTCGCTGCGGTCGACGTGGCAGGAGTGGCAAATATGGTCGCGGAGCATGCGTAGCCAGTTCATTTGTTCTTCGTTGAATTTGTCGGTGCCGCCGGCGTGGTGCTGCATGATCCAGGTCTGGAAGTTCTTGCGCACGGTGTCGGCAAAGGGCGTGATTGTCGCATCCAGACCGCAGACGCGGCGGATCAATGCGACCAGCGCGGTGAGTTCCTGCTCCGGTGCACTGCCGTTGGCGCCGTCGAGCTGGCCGTAGGCTTGCCAGATGCGCAGCGGGGCGAGTTTAGGTTTGTCGGCCTTCAGCTTGTCGAGCACCTGCCGCACCAGCTTCAGCGTGACTTCGCGCCGCCGCCACGGTTGGGCGAAGAAGATGGTCAGCGCTTCGATTTCGTCCCGATTCGCGGCCAGCCAGTCGGCGAATTCGTGGGTCAGCGCTTCCGCATTGGCGGCGCTGTCCTTGTTCCAGCCGGCGTAGAGCACGCTGTCGAGGTTGTCGTGGTCGATGGTCTGTTCTTTTTCGCGCCGGATGGTGTCGATGAGTTCGATGAATTCGCCGTTCATAAGTGCCGCCGCCTCGCCGACCAGTTGTTGCTGGGCCTGGTCGCGCAGGGTGTCGCCGGGGTCGTTGCCGATGGGCAGGCCGGCCAGTTCGAGGGCGCGGGCTTCGATGAGGTCGCCGTCGATGGCGTTGAACAGTTTGCTGACGAGATGGCTGAGTTCGACGCCGCCGGCCGCTTCGCGTAGCCGCCGCTGGTCGTCGGCATCGAGTTGCTTGTTGAGGCGAGCGAGGCGGCCGGCCAGCGAGGAGATACTGTCGGTATCGGTGGCGCCCATCAGGATGCCCATGGCGAGGTCTTTGAGCGGCACGCCGGGCTTGGTGATCAGCGGCTGGCTGGCGGTCTTCAGCGATTTGGTGACGCCGATGGCGTCGACGATCACGTAGTGGGTCTTGGCGGTTTTGGCGCTGGGGGTGACTTTCTTCAGGTCATCCATGTCCAGCGTGCGGGTGCCGCGGCCTTTCATCTGCTCGAAGTAGTTGCGGCTTTTGACGTCGCGCATGAAGAGCAGGCATTCGAGCGGCTTGACGTCGGTGCCGGTGGCGATCATGTCGACGGTGACGGCGATGCGCGGGTGGTATTCGTTGCGGAACTGGGCGAGGATGGATTTGGGGTCTTCGCCCTGCTGCATGCTGCCGTCGGCCAGTTTTTTGTCCTGCCCGGCGCGGTAGGTGACTTTCTTGCAGAAGGCGTTGCCTTCGCCGAATTCCTCGCGCACGGTGTTGATGATGTCGTCGGCGTGGCTGTCGGTCTTGGCGAAGATCAGCGTCTTGGGCACTTCGGCGCGGCCGGGGAAGATGGCCGGCAGATTGTCGCGGAAGGCGCGGATGACGGTGCGGATCTGGTCCGGGTTGACGATGTCGCGGTCGAGCTGGGTGGCGGTGTAGGCGGCGTCTTCGTCCTGCTGTTCCCAACGCTTTTTGCGGGTCAGGCGTTCGCGCTTTTCGACCTGCTGTTCGGCGGCGATGACGGCGCCTTGCTGGGTGATGCGGGTGTCGATCAGGTAAATCTCGTTGCCGACATTGACGCCGTCGGCGACGGCTTTTTCATGGCTGTAGTCGCTGACGACGTTCTTCTTGAAGAAGCCGTAGGTGCGGTTGTCGGGCGTCGCGGTGAGGCCGATCAGGCTGGCGTCGAAGTAATCGAGCACCTGCTGCCAGAGGTTGTAGATGCTGCGGTGGCATTCGTCGATGAAGATGAAGTCGAAGAATTCAGGCGGGATCTTGGCGTTGTAGGCGACGGGGGCCGGGGCTTTGGGCTGGACCAGTTCGGCCGGGTTGATTTCTTCGGCGGCTTCGTCGAGTTCCTTGTTTTGCAGCAGCGAGTAGAGGCGCTGGATGGTCGAGACGCAGACGTCGGCACCCTTGTCGACGAAGCTGCTTTTCAAGCGCTGCACCGAGTACAGCTCGGTGAATTTGCGGTTATCGTCGATGGGCACGTAGGCCATCATTTCCTGCTCGGCCTGTTCGCCGAGGTTCTTGGTGTCGACGAGGAAGAGTACGCGTTTGGCGTCGGCGTGCTTCAACAACCGGTAGATGCTGGTGATGGCGGTGTAGGTCTTGCCGGCGCCGGTGGCCATTTGAATGAGGGCGCGCGGGCGGGCTTCGCGGAAGGATTGCTCCAGATTGGTGATCGCCGTTTCCTGGCAGTCGCGCAGGCGGAGTTCTTTCGCCGGCAGATGCGCGGGGTTGAGCGGCGGCAGGTCGGCGAGGCGGGCGCGCAGGCTGTCGCCTTCGTTAAGCCAGTCGCGCAGGGTTTCCGGGCGGTGGAAGCTGAAGATTTCACGCGAGCGCGGCTTGGGGTCGCGGGCGTCGGTAAAGCGGGTGACGATGCCGGTGGCTTCGTAGAGGAAGGGCAGCGGCTCCTTGTTGTTGACCCATTTGAGCTTGGCGGCGGCGTAGCCTTCGGTCTGCGTTTCGTGCACCGTCAGGTGCTGGCCCTCTTCCGGGCGCTTGGCTTCGATGACGCCGACGGCCTTGCGGTCGACGAACAGCACGTAGTCGGCCGGGCCAACGTCGGTGTGCCATTCGCGCACGGCCTGCCCTGCCCCGGCGCTGAAGTCGATCTTCTTCTGCACCGCCCAGCCGGCGGCGCG
>Ga0209211_10000465_pt1 | contig 81922 bp, 85 predicted proteins | sample RifGroA2_FD_183992 | JGI IMG/M metagenome (GOLD analysis project Ga0209211, IMG submission 183992) | Groundwater microbial communities from Rifle, Colorado, USA - Groundwater A2 (SPAdes) (version 2) | ecosystem: Environmental > Aquatic > Deep subsurface > Groundwater | place: Rifle, Colorado... | reverse complement strand
TCAGGCCAAGCCACGAAATCTGCTGATTCGCCTGTAGACGGTCTGCGCTTGGCCGACCGGTCGATGGTCGGCACCTGTAGACGGTCTGCGAGCCACACCAGTGGCTAATGTCCATTAAAGATTATCTCCCAGCGCTTGCTCTATCAACCGACAACGAGCCTTCTGCGAATGCTCGTCCAATATAACCCCGACAACATCCACTTGAAACTCCCGCTTGTCTTTCTTTGCCTGCATATAGAGCTCTGCAGTCCGTGCGACTTTCATTAGCTTCTCCCGCGTAGCCATTTCCTCCGGTCTATAGTCCATTTCACGTGAATCGTCTCCCAGATTTTCACGTGAAACTGCCTTAACCTCAAGAAACCTTACTATTCCAGCCCTTTCTGCAATTATATCGATCTCTCCCCATGGCTTCCGATAATTGCGCTCAAGTATCTTGAACCCTTTTCGTTCCAAGAATTGGCAAGCTATATCCTCTCCAATCTTTCCAACACGCTTTCGTACATTATCCTTATCATCAATAGACATAAAGGCAGTGGTTCACGTGAAATGATACACCATATAGGTCTTTATCCAAAACATAGTATTACAGGACAATTCTATTCTAGTATTTTGCAAAATACTAGAATAGAATCGACAGAAATCAGTCTCTCTACTAATCGGAGTATTCGATGCTATGGATGACAATATACGTTTCTTAGGAACTATTCGCCTTGCCTTTATTATAATGTATCCTAATCCAGATACGAGAAGAGAGCGCCATGTCTGTAATCCCCTAGGACATCTTTCACCCGAAACACACAGATATGGCTCGATATATGGGTTTGCCGCATTTTAGGGACATTGGACACTTCCTGTCGTTTGTCCCATATATCCACATATCCACAGAGTTATCCACAGATTATGTTTTCCAGGAAGCATCGGCCTTCATCATTGCGAGCGAGGCGAAGAACGGCTTCGGTAAACTAATCGATGCCGCGCAACGGCATCCTGTGGCTATCAACCGGCGTGGCCGCCGCGTAGCGTTCGTGATTTCTCCTGCCGATATGGAGGCAATGGAGGACCATTACTTGGGCATGCGAGCGATGGAGGCAATGAGAAATGGGAAGTTCCTCGGTGTAAAAAAATCAGAGGCATTTTTGAAGAGTCTGCTCCATGCTCGAGATTGATATCCTTGACAGTGCTCGAGAATTTCTTCTGAACATTGAGCGCAAGTTTGCGCGCCAAATTAGGACCAGGACCAATCGTCTTGCGAAGCAACCATACCCGCCACAATCAAAAATTTTAGAGGGTTATGCGCCTCTCCGTCGTTTGCGTTCCGGTGACTATCGCATCATCTACTTTGCAGAAGGTAACGTTCTGAAGATTCCACTTATCGACAAGCGCGGCGATGACAAGGTATATCGCCGCATTGAACAAAAATTCAAGAGTTGATGGGGCGTGCATACTGTGAGAGTATGTAATCGCATTGCGGGCATGGTTCAGTGGCAGAACGCGTCCTTGCCAAGGACGAGGCGGGATTTCGATTATCCCTGCCCGCACAAAAGGGTACAATAGTTTGATGGAGCCACTAGCGTCAAAAATCCGTCCAGAAACACTCGATGAATTCATCGGGCATGAGCATCTTGTCGGAAAAGGGAACACTTCGACACGGCAGAGTGCGGGACCCCTGCGCGTTGCCATTGAGAAAAAAGAATTGTTTCCGTTCATTCTGTGGGGACCGCCCGGATGCGGGAAGACGACGCTAGCGAGAATATATGCGAACGCGCTCGGTGCCGATTTCTACGAGCTCTCGGCTGTTGATTCTGGAAAGGACGATATAAAGCGCGTTCTGGGAACGAGTGGAACGGTGAACCGTTTGCAGTTTACTGAAAAACCTAGAATCTTGTTCGTTGACGAAATCCACCGCTTCAATAAAGCTCAGCAGGATTTTCTTTTGCCGTTCGTCGAGCGCGGAGACATCACCTTCATCGGGGCGACGACGGAGAACCCCAGTTTCGGGGTTATTTCTCCTCTGCTCTCCCGCTCTAGAATATTTGTGCTGAACGAATTGTCAGAACCCGAGATGGAAAAAGTTATCGCGCGCGCTGCTAAACAAATGTCCGCCGAAGGCGGATCCACCTCCGGCGGAAAAGTCCCTAAGCCCGCGCGCGACTGGCTTGTGCAAATGGCTGGGGGCGATGCGCGACAAGCTATCGGAGTTTTAGAAACTGCTTATAGGTTGTATAGCAAAATTTCGTTGGAAACTCTTAAAGCAGCGGTTCAATCAAAACACATTCGCTACGATAAAAAGGGAGAGGAGCATTACAACGTCATAAGCGCTTTTATAAAAAGTATGCGAGCTTCACAGCCGGATGCCGCGCTTTACTATCTCGCGCGCATGGTCGAGGCGGGCGAGGACCCGAAATTTATCGCGCGGCGCATGGTTATTTTCGCGAGTGAGGACATAGGATTGGCGCAGCCGACGGCGCTCGTAGTCGCTAACGCCGTTTTCCGCGCGGTTGAAACTATCGGTTACCCAGAGGCAACTATAAATCTTGCGCATGGAGCCGCGTATCTAGCCCAGTGCAAGAAAGACAGGCGAGCGTACGACGCGGTTTTCTCCGCGCTTGAAGACGTAAGAAAGTTCAGCGCGCTTTCCGTTCCTTTGAAGCTACGAAACGCGCCGACAAAGTTGATGAAAGATCTGAAATATGGGAAGGGCTACGAGAAATACGATACAGAAAGCTACTTGCCCGAAAAGCTGAGGAAGAGAAAGTACTTGAAATGAGACCCGATGATATTGGGCGGCACGATCCTTGATTGTAACTATTAATCTTGATATCATTTTGCATATGTATACGGCTGTCTACAAAAAGACAAGGTCCGGTTACGTGGCATGGATTGAGGAAATTCCCGGCGTAAATACGCAAGGCAAGACCAAAAAAGCCGCTACGGCAAATCTGCATGACGCACTGCGTGAGTTTGTAGCCGCGCGGCGCGCACTCGGCAAACGCGAGTATCCGAAAAAGTCTTTCACGCGAGAAACATTCTCCATGCGCGAGAGTGTCCGAGCATGAAGCGTCGCGATTTTGAACGGCATTTGCGCAAACAAGGCTGTATTGTGCTGCGCGAAGGCGCAAAGCACAGCGTTTGGCATAATGTTGGCAACGGATTATCTAGCACCGTTCCGCGCCACACTAACATCGACGATCCATCTCTCGTCCGCAAAATTTGCAGAGACCTTGGCATTTTGCCTCCTCGCGGCAAATAACTTTTGTTACGCTTATGAAAATCATTTCCTGGAACGTGAACGGCATACGGAGCGTCCACAACAAAGGGCTCTTCGTTCCATTCATTGAAAAAGAGAAACCGGACATCATCTGTCTGCAGGAAACGAAAGCGGAAGAACATCAATCCGCGATAGATTTTCCGGGCTATGAGGAATATTGGAACTCGGCGAAAAGAAAGGGGTACGCCGGCACCGCGATTTTCTGCAAAGAGAAGCCAATATCTGTCCGACTTGGATTTCCCGAAGAAATTTTACAAAAATACCAAACATCGGCTGATGAGTATGGCGACCCTGATGCGGAGGGCAGGGTAATGGCGGCGGAATTCAGTCCGCCATCCGCCAGTTGGCGGAGCGGATTCTTTGTCGTCAATGTATATACGCCCAACGCGAAGCCAGATTTGAGCCGTCTTCTACTGCGGCACAAACAATGGGATCCGGCATTTCTCGCATATTGCAAGCAACTTGAGAAAGAGAAGCCGGTAATCATCTGTGGGGACTTAAATGTCGCGCACACGGAGGACGACTTGGCGAACCCTAAACAGAACGAGGGCGAACACGGCTTTACGAAAGAGGAACGCGAGGGAATTGATAAAATAATCGCGAGCGGGTTCGTTGATTCGTTCCGGTATTTCACAAATGGCAAGGGCCATTACACATGGTGGAGCCATTTCGCGAACGCGAGGGAGAGAAACATCGGCTGGCGATTGGATTACATTTTCGTAAGCAATGCCATAAAAAAGAGCTTGAGAAGCGGCCGTATCTTGCCAGAAGTACAGGGTTCCGATCACTGTCCAATAGAATTACTTATTGAACTCTAGAAATTCTCCATTGGTTTTAGCGAGGAGATACCGTCCTTTTTGACGGTAAGAGTCATTCCTCCGTCAAAAAGGACGGTATCTACGAGCGCCCCGTTATCCACAGGGTGTCCTTTACAATGTCCAATAGACGTGTATCATGCCGCCTAGGGATCGCTGGATCCTTTATAGTTCTGATTCTTCAAGCACTCAATCTTCTATCGGCAGGGGTTTCACTCTTGCTTTCTAGCAAGAATTACAGTGTAGGGCATAGCCCTAGAGACCACGCGGGTACACTAAAACCATAAGAGGCGCAATGCGCCCAAAATTATTGGCCTAGTACCTTAAGCGTTTGGTCTCCACACAGAATCTGGAACAACCAGGCCGTCTTCCATGGCTGGGCACGCATCCTTAAAAAGAGTGATGTTTGCCCCTCATGGGGGCGGCCTTTTGGCTATGTGTACTGAAGTAAGCTCCAAGCTCCAAAACTCAAATCTCAAACAAACTTTATAATACTTAAACGTTAAAACAAATGCCCCTTTTTGGTTTAGAGGTTTAAATACTGGGGCTTGTTTGGATCTTGGAGCTTGAATGTTGGAGCTTAATTCACGTGGTGCTTTTTCCGTAATTCTTGCACCGCTTCTTCGTCTTCTTTTTCTCGCCGAACTTTCCCTTGCTCGCCTAGGGCTTGCAACTGCTCGTTTTCGAGTTTCATAAGCTCGCGCGCGCGGGTTTCGAGATATTCTTCAGTGTTCTTTTTCGGGTCGTCTAGAACTTCTTCCAAGAGCGCGTGCAAAATCCATCCGATGCGCGGGCTGGCCGGCTCGTCGAGTTTGATAATTTGCGAACCGTCAATCTTAAGCATCGCGACGGAAATCGGGTCGCGCATCGCCTCGTCTACCATAGACATATATTTGCGAAGACGGAACGGTTGTTCTTTGGGCCTGCCAGTCCCGATGCGGTCGCAGATGCGCAAATTAAGAAGTTCCTTGATGTGATCGGCGCCGACATTCGTGATGACGCGGCGTACTGCCGAGAGTGTAACTTCATCCGGGTCTGAGAAAAACATGTGCCAGCGGATGAGCGAGACAACAGTTAAGGAGAGTTCGGTCGGGAAACGCAAGTCTCTGAGAATCTTTTTCGCAATTCTTGCTCCTATGACTTCATGTCCGTGAAATGTCCAGTCTTTTTTCTCCTCTGACCAGCGGCGCGACGCGGGTTTTCCGATATCGTGCAGGAGGGCGGCGATACGAATTTCCAAAGACCAATTCTTGTCGGCCGCGTGCTGAAGACTTCGAAGAAGATGTTCGAATACGTCAAAAGAATGCGCTTGATTTTGGTCCACTCCAATCGCGTCTTCTAACTCCGGAATGACGTACCGCAAAATACCGAGCTTTTGAGCCACATATAGCGCCTGCATGGGACGCGGGCTCATTAGAATGCGAACGAGCTCGTCGCGCACGCGCTCACGCGATATTTTCTCAAGCTGTTTCGCGTTTTGAGCGATGCCCGCGGCAGTTCCCGCTTCAATTGCAAAATCGAGTTCGGCGGAAATTCGCACGGCACGAAGCATGCGTAAGGCGTCTTCGCTGAATCTTTCGTTGGCATTGCCCACTGTCGCGACAATCCGCCTCTTGATATCATCCGCGCCTCCGTGCTTGTCCACGAGCTCTCTGCTTTCCGGCTCATACGCGATGGCATTGATGGTAAAATCGCGGCGTTTCAAATCATCCTCCAATTTGTCGCTGAATTTTATTTCGTCCGGATGCCGAGCATTGGAATATTTTCCTTCAATGCGATACGGCGTTACTTCCACGACCTTGAGGCGCGGGTCTGCGGATTCGGTAACAACCCCGACTGTTCCGAAATCATTCTCGTAAAATGTTTCTTTGAACAGTGCTTGAATTTGTTCCGGCTTCGCGTTCGTAGTGATGTCCCAATCTTTCGGTTCGCGCCCGATGAGGAGGTCGCGCACGCATCCGCCTACAAGGTATGCCTCAAACTCAGCGTAGCGCAGTACTTTACAGAGCTCCCTCATCTCTTGCGGTACAGTAAGTTTGGTTGGCGCCATTCCTGCCATTGTATCTCGTGCGTTGTATTTGAGCGACTGCGCGTGTAGACCCCATGAGATAATCTGTGCATATAGCGCGATGCCGTGCTCGTGGTAGAGAGTAAGATGTTGAGCAATACGTTTTTGATATTCTTATCTCACGGGGTAGACTTGGCGCATCGCCCCCGTAGCTCAATTGGATAGAGCGTCTGACTTCGGATCAGAAGGTTCTGGGTTCGAATCCTGGCGGGGGCACCGAGCGAAGCGAGATGCTCCCGATGCACACCAGTCTGCACTGGTGTGCATAAGGATTCGAACGCCGGAACGATGTGCGACAAGCTTGTCGCACCGTGAGGCGGTACCCAGCCCGAGTCCTGCGACGGCAGGATGAGAGGCGAGGGAGAAATTCCTGGCGGGGGCACAGAATCATGGCTCTAAATCGTCCTATTATCGCTAAATTCTTGCGTAAAATGCCGTAATATGATACTATCGCACGATGTTGACGAAGCGAAAAAAAGAGAGTGAATCGGCCAAAACTCGCCTTCATGATACTGATGCTGGGTCTTCGCAGGTCCAAGTTGCCCTTTTAACCCGCAGAATCCAAGAGCTTTCCGTGCATTTAAATAAGAACCACAAAGACAAGCACTCGCGACGCGGTCTTTTGGGACTAGTCGCGGACAGGCGCAAGCATTTGAAATACCTTGAGTCTACGAACAGGCGCGCCTACGGCACCCTTGTCAAGAAACTTGGTTTGAAGCGATAATTTTGGTTATCACGCACACGACGCGTGGGCGGTTTTCCGCAAATCACCTCCTTTCTGGCTACTGGCTACGAGCAACCGGCTACAAGCTTGTTCGGTTATCCACTTGCCGAACGGAATGCAAGTGATACGCTTATTGCTAATCAGCTTAATGCATTAATTATTTATGGATACAGCAAAAGTGATTGTTTGGATTATTATTCTCGTGCTTTTAGGCGGGGCCAGTTATTTCGGTTATAAATATTACGTTGCAAAATCAGCTACTGATGCAACGTCAGTTGCGCAGACAGGTGCCTCAACGCCGCCTGACCAAGTTCAGGGACAGGACATTACAGTTGGAACAGGCGAAGAGGCAAAGCTGGGACTTGTTGTTACAGTGGAGTACGAGGGGAAACTCACAAATGGAACCGTTTTTGACAGTTCCGCGGCACAAAAGAAGCCTCTGGTTTTTACTCTGGGCTCGGAGGGAATAATCCCCGGTTTCCAAGTTGGTGTTAATGGCATGAAGGTTGGCGGGGAACGGCTTCTCGCGGTACCTCCATCCCTTGCTTATGGAGCTCAACAAATTGGCACGATTCCGCCAAATTCCACTCTAATCTTCAGCGTCAAGCTTCTGAAAGTTGAGGCGCCAGCGCCAGCCGCAACAACGACTCCTGCGCCAACAAAGAAATAGGTCCCTAGCCATTAGGGTATCGGGTTTAGAAAATTCGGTAGTTTATTTGTGTTTTGTAAGATATAATCTGTTTTAGCAGATATTGATTGATTTTTTAATATTATTTTCGGTTCACTAGTGGCTAAACGCTAGTGGTTAACCACTATCTTTATGTCCATCGTCAAACATCCAGAACAGCGAGTCGGCGTTTTTATCGACACGCAAAATTTGTATCACAGCGCCAAAAACATTTATCACGCGCGAGTGAATTTCGGCAACGTCCTCAAAGATTCGGTCGCGGGCCGGCATCTTATCCGCGCGCGAGCGTATGTGGTAACCACAGAATCGGGTGAGGAAAAGAGTTTTTTTGAGGCGCTTGAGAAAATCGGCATTGAAACGCGCACGAAAGACCTTCAGATATTTTTCGGAGGCGCGAAAAAGGCCGACTGGGACGTGGGACTCGCTGTTGACGCGATTACCGCCGCCCCAAGTTTGGACACGGTCATACTTTTTACCGGCGACGGTGACTTTATCCCTCTTGTTGAATACTTAAAGGTGCATGATGGCTGCCAGGTGGAAGTTGTTTCATTCGGGAAAAGCACCTCCGGCCGGCTCAAAGAATCCGCGGATCACTTTTTAGACCTCGACTCCGACCCGCGCCGCTATCTGCTGAATTATCGCCCCGCGAGCGGACGGCGAATCGGCCGCGACATCAACGTCTCCGCGGATGAAGATTCAATTGCCTAGCGCTCGGCGCGGTGTATATAAGCGAGGGCAGTTATCTGTCCAAGCACTAGAAAAGTAAGCGCCTCTAGCTCAAATCCTCCTAGAAACGAAAAGTTTTGGTTGATTTTCCAGCGCACATATGTCTGCGCGGCGATGAATCCGAAGAGCATAAGTGTCGAAATAATAAACGTGATTATTGAGAGCCAGTAAACTACATTTTGACGAGTCTCGTTTCTCATATAATCATGGTAACACGTTTTGTGTTTAGGGCTTCGACTGGGCTTGTTCACGCCTGGATGATATGTACGCAAAAACGATAAATATTAGCCCGATTAGACCGGTTATCGCTTCCGGTACGTGAATAAAAATACCTACAAGCATTGAAAGTGCTAGGCCGAAAATCGCATAGTGCGCTCCATGTTCAAGATATGGAAGATTGTCCAGTGTTTTCGCGCGCACGAGCGCTACAGTAAACGCCCTCACGAATATCGCGCCGATTCCGAGGCCCGCGATAATGACTGGCAAATTAGAAGTGATGGCGAATGCCCCGACCACGCCATCAAGAGAGAACGCGGAATCCAATATGTTCAAGTATACAAAAAGCGCTAATCCGGCGCCAACCACGCCTTCGGTTGTTTCCACCTGAAACGATTGCGCTATACCTTCAATGACGATGAACAAAACGGCGCCAATGAGCCCCGCGATAAGAATAGTCGCCGCCGCCTCCGGCAGTAGAAACGCGCTTAAGAGAAGTATCAAAAGCACTATCGCGATTTCAATTGCTTCTATTCCGCCCCAGCGCGACATGTGCTTTTCTATCATTTCAATCCAATGGACAGTTTTCCTATCGTTGAAAAAATATTTGAGGGAAACGAGCAGCAAGAACACGCTTCCGAACGACGCGATAGCGACATGCGCGTCCTCAAGATGCGCGCCGTACGAAACTGGGTCAAAAAATGCCAGAAGCGCCACGGCAATTGGTGAGAGACCGGCAGCGGCGGAGACAATAAGAATCGGAAGAACAAAACGCGTTCCGAAAACCGCGATAGGAATTCCCCATGTGAGAAATCGCCTCTGCCAGCGCTCGCTCATTCGCGCAAGCACCTTCGCGTTCACAACCGCATTGTCGAATGAGAGCGTCGTTTCAAGTATCGCAAGCAGGGCGACGAGAAAAAGCGCGCTTACGCCGCCCCATATAAACGCCGCGGCAAGTACGATTGCGGAAATAACCGCTGGAAATACTAATTCGCGCATCCCATTATCGTACCATACACGGGAGGTGGTTGACGATTCCGCCGCATCCGTTATAATTGCGTTCTAACAGCTAAATATATTCCTATGTCTCAAAAAGTAATCGTTATTGGAAACTCGCTCGCCGTCACCATTCCCAAAGAATCCGCGAGAGAGCTCCGCATCGGAGCTGGTGACCGCGTTGAAGTCCATGTTGATTCGGAGCGCAAGATTGTTTCGTTCAGAGCGACTGAGAAAATTTCTTCGGCCGAACAAAAAATCGCGAAAATGACCGCGAATTTCATGCGCCGATATGATAAGGACCTGCGAGAACTCGCGCGAAAGTAATGCGCTACCTCACAGCATCTCAAATACTCCTCATTCACTCCATGCTCATTGACGAGTATGGCGGGTCTCACGGGGTGCGCGAGAGAAACTTGCTCGCGAGTCTTGAGCAGTTGCCCGCACAGTATGCATTCGGGAAAGAATTGTATCCGACGATGTATCTGAAATCCGCTGTTTACGCGCGCAACATAATAACGAGCCATCCTTTTTTAGACGGTAACAAACGAACCGGAATAACATGCGCCGCAATCTTTTTGGAAAATAACGGCTATATTTTTGACGCAAAGGGAGGTGAGCTTGAACACTATGCTATTCTCATCGCCCGCGAGAAGCCCGCGCTTTCCGAAATCGCCGCGTGGCTCAAAAAGCATTCAAAAAAGATACCCAGGAATTCTAGGCTACGCGAGTAATTTTCCTTATATGCTTATTCGCGAGACATGGGATACCATATCGCGTTTTCGCTCGGACGAAATATCAGCAAGCTGCTATTTCGAATCCCGCGGCTTGCTACGAGGCGCTTTTTTTGTTAAGATTCAATAATTAGTAAATAGCCGTGGTGCTTAGACAAGCAGTACTGGCCCAGAAAGAAATTGGGCTTGCAACTGAAGTCTAGGCGTCACCAAAAGCAAATGCAGAAAAAGGTATATACCCTCGAAATCGGGGGCAAGACGTTATCAGCCGAATTTAATAACTGGGCAGACCAGGCAAACGGAAGCGTGCTTGTGCGACTAGGCAACAGCGCGGTTCTCGCGACCGCCGTCATGGGTTCTAAAGAATCCAATCTGGGTTATTTCCCCCTCTCCGTTGAGTACGAGGAAAAATTCTACGCCGTCGGCGCAATTTTGGGTTCACGATTTATGCGCCGAGAAGGCCGCCCCTCTGACGAAGCGATTCTTTCGGGCCGAATGGTAGACCGCACAATAAGACCGCTTTTTCCGAAGGGCTTGAAGCGCGACGTGCAAATCATTCTTACTGTCTTATCAATTGAGGATTACGACACCGATGTGCTCGCGATAAATGCGGCGTCCTTAGCGCTTGCAACCTCTAATATTCCCTGGAATGGTCCAGCTTCCGCGGTACGGCTTGAACTAGGGGGAGAGAATGGTTCTTACATCGTCAATCCGACATACAAAGAGCGCGAGGCGGAAGGAGTTCGCATGGACCTTTTGGCATGCGGGAAAGATGGATTGATAAGCATGATGGAAGTTGGCGCTTCTGAAGTGTCTGAAGACGTGCTCGAAAAAGCTCTTGCGCAAGCGAGCAAGGAAATTGAGAAAATTCAGGCGTGGCAGAAACAAATTGTTTCGGAAATAGGAAAGACGAAAAAGGAATTCGCAGCTCCCGCGACAACCCCGGAACTTGTTTCGGCATTTGCCGACATTGTCGAACCAAAACTTGCCACGCTCAAAGGTGAGTTATCAAAGGAAAGCATGGGCGAAATGAAAAGCGAATGGACAAAAACTGCGGGTGATATGCTTCCTGATATAACGCCGGGGAGAATTGATTCGTATTACGAAGAGCGTATTGACACTTACGCGCACGAACTCGCTTTGAAGCATGGAAAGCGTGTTGACGGACGAGCGTTTGATGAAATCCGCTCTCTTCACGCTCAAGCCGGCGGAATATCTCCTGTAATTCACGGAAGCGGGCTTTTCTACAGAGGAGAAACGCATGTGCTCGCGGCGCTCACTCTTGGAGGCCCTGGCGATGCGCAACTAATAGACACAATAGAATATCAGGATACGAAAAAGACCTTCATGCTCCACTATAATTTTCCGCCGTTTTCTGTTGGAGAGACTGGCCGAGTCGGCGGATTCAATCGAAGAATGACTGGACATGGAGCACTCGCGGAAAAAGCGCTCCGCGCGGTTCTGCCAACAAAAGAAAAGTTCCCTTACACTATTCGAATCGTTTCCGAATGCTTGGCATCTAACGGTTCAACATCAATGGCGACAGTTTGCGCAGGGACGCTTGCGCTAATGGATGCAGGAGTTCCTATCTCGCGCCCAGTCGCCGGAATTGCGATGGGACTAATGAGTGACGGAAAAAATTATAAAGTCCTAACTGACATTCAGGGACCGGAAGACCATCACGGAGACATGGATTTCAAAGTTGCTGGCACTTCGCAAGGTGTGACCGCGGTTCAAATGGATGTAAAAGTGGAAGGCGTACCGCTTAAAGTTCTAACCGAAGCATTCGCGCAGGCGAAGAAGGCGCGCTTGCAGATTCTTGAGGTCATCGCAAAAGAATTATCTGCGCCTCGCGCCGACATCAGCCCGAGAGCGCCGAAAATCCTCACAATCAAAGTTAAAGTTGACCAAATCGGACTCGTTATCGGCCCCGGAGGAAAAACCATCAACGGAATCCGCGAGAGAACTCTCTGCGACGACATCACTATAGAAGAAGATGGAACTGTTTTTGTAACCGGCAAGGAAGGAACCGCGGACGCGGCTATCAAAGAAATTTACGACCTAACACGCGAGTATGTGGCGGGCGAGAGATTGGAAGGTCCAGTCGTGCGCATGCTGGATTTCGGCGCGTTCGTGCAAATAGGTCCGAACACAGATGGGTTGGTTCATGTTTCCGAAGTCGCTCCGTTCCGCATTGATAAAATTTCCGACGCTGTGTCAATTGGGGAAGTAGTTCCCGTCATCATAAAAGAAATTGACGACAAAGGGCGGTATAATCTATCCATCAAGGCAGCCGACCCGGAGTTTGCTTCCCGCAAGGGACTGACTCCGTCCAAAGGCGGTCCCGATTATGGAAGAAACGAATCCGAAAGACACCACAGCAAACCCCGCCACAGGAACTAATACCGCGCCGGCCGCGTCTCAAGACGTGTCAGTTGATAATGCCGACGTCAACAAGGCGGCTAGTACTATAGAAGAGCACGTGGTGCTTTCTGCCTCGATAGTTCCTGTCCCGCCCGCCCGCAAAATCCAGCCTATTTCTGTTATTCATTCTGCTCAGACTCCCATTAAAATTCCTGATCCGCATCAACCAATACAATCGACCCCAGCGCCGATACCTGCGATACAAAACGTTCATGATGAAGCGAAGATAACGCCACCAGTTAGCGATACACCCGCTCCAACCGCAACAACACCGCCAGCGCCAAAAACTCTTCGAGCGGATATAGCGAATATCATCGGCAAGATAAAACTGCCAGAACGAATAACGGTCAAACTGAGTGCGGGGAAAGCAAAACCTCCGGCGCCGCCTTCGCCTCCACCAACAATTCCCCCTGTCCCAGAAAAAGAAATAAAGAATATTGGAACGGTGTCCGCGGGTGACGCGCCCGCGCAAGCGGCGCTCCAGAGTGAAAACGTAAAAAGGGAAGAAAAGGAGCCCGCGTCTTCCATCGTTTCAGTGCACACGCTAAAAGACGATCTGCAAACCGTCGTGCGCGATAAGAAAATGTCGATTGTGCGGGCTGTCGCGCTTGAAACAGAAAAAAAGAGGGGGCAGGAACACCTGGCAGATACTAATCCCGCGTCTGAGAGAGCGCGTTCTCGCAAAGCGATCGGAATCGCGTTTGTTGTTGTGATTCTGCTTACGCTCTCTACCATCGCATTTGTCGGAGTGAGGTTCGTCTTAGAACAAAGCGCCGGAAACGCAGTGCCTGCCGCCGCTCCCGCTCTCATCTTCTCCGAAAAAACGGTCGTATTACCGCGGGAAACAAAAACAGGGGCTGATTTAAAACAAACATTGCTTGCTGGAGAGCGCAACTTAGAAAACATACAGCTTGGAGCGATTATCCGCATAGTTCCCACGTTTTCGCAGACAGAACCGGATGGTACCGAGACTCAACGGGCCGATAGCATAGGAGATTTTCTTACTGCAATTGAGGCGCGGGCATCTGCGGAGTTGGCCCGTTCTTTCCGCGGCGATTTTTTCCTTGGACTTCATCAGACTGTTGATAAGCTTTCTCCGGTCATCATTATTCCAGTGACTTCTTACGAGCGCGCGTTTGCCGGCATGCTTGCATGGGAACCGACAATGAATAGCGACCTCTCTCCGATATTTACTCCCATCTCGCCTCAAATCGTGAACGAACAAGGGGTATTGGTTGAAAGACACTTCCAGGATTCACTCATAAACAACTATGACGTGCGCGTGCTGAAAGATGACGCGGGCGCCACGAAGCTTCTGTACTCGTTTCCTACTCGCGCGATACTAATCATTTCGGAAAGCCAATATTCTTTCACAGAGGCATTAAGCCGCCTGCGCGCGAGCCGGCAACTTTAGACGCTGAAATTGCCTAGCCACTTTCTGCCCTTTCATGTATTATTGCAAGCATGAAACACATAAAATCGGAGGAATTGGTTGAACTGCGCGCGCAATTGGATGCTGAATTAGATGCTCTTCAGGAGGAACTTGCTTCACACGGCAAAGCGGCTCCGGAAAGCGGAGACTGGCAGGGAACGACTGGCGGTCTTGTCGGCGAAGAAGCTGATCCAAACGACGCGGCAGACCAGATGGAAGAACTGGCCACGAATGTGCCTCTCGTTGAAGAACTCGAGAAAAGATACAAGGATGTCGCATCGGCGCTCCAAAATATGGAGAAGGGAACCTATGGAATTTGCGAGGACTGCGAGGATGCGATTCCAATGGACAGATTGCGGGCTAACCCTGCGGCGCGAACTTGCATAACGCATAGCAAATAATGCATAGTAAGTGGTGCGTAGTTAGTAGTCAGTAGTGGAGGAGTAGCATCCAAGCCTGTAATGGGTATTAAAGTAAGTCGGCTCAGAAGAAATCTTCTGAGCCGAAATACATTTAAAAATTAAATATTTCAATATCTAATTCTTAAATGTACTCAAGGAGCAATGCGAATCGCAAGATTCGCGTTAGGATAGCTCTCGCTATCCTTTCTTTTTTTCAGATCGAATTTCGATCTGCTGTATACATTATCCGACGATTCCTTGAAATTAGTCTGATATTATGTATTATTAGTATGACAAATCGAATAAATGGCTCTATACAGGGTTATTAAAGGATTAGATAATTGTCGGAAAATATGTACAAAAAGGAACTTATGGGCGCGGGGCTTACGCACAAGCAAGCGCAGGTGTATGTCGCTTGCTTGGAAGCTGGCCCATCCAAGATTCCGCAAATCGCCAGCTTGTCTCAAATAAAAAGAACTACGGTCTACGGGATAGTGGAAGAATTGGAGGCATTAGACCTCGTCAAAAGCAGTTACAATGGAAAACAGAAGCTCTATGAGGCGCAAGACCCGGCACTTATCCTCTCGATGCTGGAGGAGAGGAAGAGGCGAATGACTGAAATCCTGCCTGGGCTCACTAATTTGTTCATCACGCATCGCGTGCGCCCGAAAATCTCTTTTTTCGAAGGGCGGGAAGGAGTAAGAAAAATTTATGACGATGTTCTCGAATGTAAATCAAAAGAGGTCAAACAGGTCGTACGCGTACGGCAGCATAACGAGGCTGTGGGCGATGCATTTATTAAGGAGTTTATTAGAAAGAGAGTCGCGCGCGGTATTGTCACGCACAATCTTCATCCAAAGCATGGGGACCTTTATACAAATGAGCGGGGAATGGAGGACCTGAAGCGCAAGCGATTCGTGCGCTATCTTCCCCCGTCCGTTTTTTATGCGGCCATAATCATGATTTACGACCACAAAGTGGCAATGGTCTCGACTAAGGAAGAAAATTTCGGTTTCATAATTGAAAGCAAGGAATTCTCGAACACGATAAGCGCATACTTCGATTTCATGTGGGGACTTGGGTCAAAAGAACCGGACCTTTCGTGATTTTAATCCATAGTACAATATCTCCGTGGCAGAAAAACAGAAAATTGCTTCCGGTTTCGCACGACTTTTTGGGGCACAGCCCGCGCTTCCGCGCGCACATGTTGTTTCCGTTGAAACTGACATCACAAAAGGACTTCACGCGTTCACGATAGTCGGGCTTCCAGATAAATCAGTGGAGGAGGCGAAAGACAGAATCGCATCGGCGATAAAAAACAGCGGGTTTGAGTCGCCGAAGAGAAGCAACAAGAAAATCGTCATTTCGCTAGCCCCTGCCACTTTGAAAAAAGAGGGTGGGGCTTTTGATTTGCCAATGGCGCTCTCGTTTATGCTTGCATCGGAACAAGTGAAATTTAATCCCGCCGGCAAATTATTTGCCGGAGAACTGGCGCTAGACGGAGAAGTGCGCGGAATATTGGGCGCGCTTTCAATTGCAATATCTGTTCGCGATAAAGGTTTGAAAGAACTTTTCCTGCCAGAAGAAAATCTGGAGGAAGCATCTTTGGTTTCCGGCATAACACTCTTCGGCGTAAGCAGTCTCAAAGAGTTGATGGAGCATTTAAATGGCAAAAAGGCCATTGCGCCTTACATAAAAAAAGAGCGCTCTCGAGTAGGTGAACAAGAGATTGAAGGGCCGATATTTGACGACATACGAGAACAGAACAGTGCAAAACGAGGCTTGGAAATCGCGGTTGCTGGACGCCATAACATCGCGCTCTATGGCCCGCCGGGAACAGGCAAAACAATGCTCGCGCGAGCGGCAACCGCGCTTTTGCCGGAATTATCTTTGGAAGAAGTAATCGAGGTGACGATGATTCACTCACTCGCAGGAACATCGGAAGGCCGCGCGATTGTCCGCGCGCCGTTTCGAAGCCCTCACCACACTTCTTCGTATGCATCTTTAATCGGTGGCGGTTCATCAAGCCCTCGTCCCGGAGAAGTTACTCTCGCGCACAGGGGCGTATTGTTTTTGGACGAATTTCCTGAATTTCACCGCGATGTCGTGCAGGCATTGCGAGAACCACTGGAAGACAAGGTGGTTTCAATCTCGCGCGCAAAGGGCTCGGCGATATTTCCGGCGAACTTCATGCTGATTGCGGCGCTGAACCCTTGCCCCTGCGGATTTTGGGGGACCGCGCGATGCGAATGTATGCCTCACATCGTAGAAAAATATCGCCGTAAAATTTCCGGCCCCGTTGCCGACAGAATAGACATGTGGGTTTCTGTTGGGGATATCGCGCCCGAAGCTATGGCAATGCGCAAAAGAAAACCGACCGGCGAAACGGAGGCCGTGCGAGAAAGAATATTGAAAGCCCGCGCAAAACAAAATGAACGATTCGCAGATACGAAAGGCGTCTCTACAAATGCCGATATGAAAGCAAGACAACTAGATACGCTCGCAAAACTGACACAGAAAGCGGAAGAAACTTTAATCGGCGCGGCTCGCTCTCTAAAACTCTCGCCACGCGGATACCACCGCACCATCAAACTCGCCCGCACCGTCGCCGACCTCTCCGGAAGCGACACAATCGAACCAGCGCATATGTTGGAGGCCCTGCAGTACAGAGCGCGTGAATTATGATCAAACCAAGAAATAAAGTTAAGGACATTCTTAAACGCGTATGCACGGCGTGTGGCGTGAAAATGCAGATTTTGACTTTCGATAATCGCACCTATACAGGTGGTCACTTTTTCGGAAAAGTTCCGCTCTTCAGAAAAAAAGAGTGGGATAAATCGTTGAAAGCTGGAGTACGCAAACAACGCATGGGAAGTATACTGATTAATGTTTTGAAGAAAGACCCCAAGCCGTACAAGTTCGCAGAAAACTGGGAGTGTGAAAAATGCTATCAGCGCGGGTGGATAGTAGAGAAAAGGTACGCGAATCGTAGGACTTAAAGCATTTTCTCAAGTTATAAACCATTCTAGTATTTTGCAAAATACTAGAATGGTTTATAATCATCCTATGACAGATAATCCTAACCATATACATACGGGCAACTTCCGAAGACTTGAGCGCGTGGTGAAAGGTTTCGCAAATCATCGACGATTGGAAATACTCCACTTGTTACATAAGGAACCAGAACTTTCCGTTGAGGATATTTCAGAGCGGCTGAACATCGGGTATGAAAACGCATCCGATCATCTGCGAAAGATGGCAATCGCGGGCCTCATTCTGAAACGCAATGAGGGTAATAATGTGAGACACAAACTCACGCCTCGCGCGGAATCTATTCTAGTGTTTTGCAAAATACTAGAATAGATAGGACGGGAAATTGAATGGGGAGCGGAGCGAGGGGTGTAGAGATAATTATCGTTCTCGCGTTAGTCACCAAGCGTGAAAACAAAACCAGTTTCACCCCGCTAATTCCATCAAAAAGTCCCCGAGCACAAACCCCCGCCTTTCGGCGGGGTGATATTGTATATGTCATGAAACTTGTTTTGCCATCGGTGGAATATAAAGACTCATTCATCGAGGCAGTGAAAGAATTTCAAGAGGATACTGATTATTCGGACCGAAACAAGCGGTATCGCAGACTTTCGATTTCGGAACTCGAGGGAGATTTTGATTCATTCGTTCAGAAAGAACTGAGCCATGCGCGCGGTGAAAATATTCGGGAAAGACATGTTCCTTATACGACTTGTTGGCTTGTCGATAATGGTGAATTTGTCGGGCAGGCAAATATTCGTCATCGTCTTACCGATAGCCTGCGTCAAATTGGCGGACACATCGGCTATGACATCCGTCCGAGCAAGCGCGGACAAGGGTACGGCAATAAAATCCTCGAGCTCGCACTCCAGAAAGCGAAGGGGCTCGGGATAAAATGTGCATTGATTACATCCGACATAAGAAACGAGGCCTCTCGCAAGATTATTGAGAAGAACGGCGGCATTTTGGAAAATCAAATTCCAAATCCCGAAACGGGGTTCGACACTCTCCGCTATTGGATCGACCTCGAATAATCTTTTCCAACTCCAGCGAAAAGACCTGCTGTTTTTTAACGGTTTGAGTGATTCCTCCGTTAAAAAATAGCAGGTCTTGGAGCGTCCTCTATATCCTCTCCTTGCTCTCCGAAAAATAAACCCTGTTTTTTGAAATGCCGAGTGTTTTCAATCGCTTCACGACAAAATCATTCATCGCTTTTTCAGTTTTGAATTTCAGAACTTTGTTCTTGTCTATCACAGCCCACTGTTTGACGGCCCGCAGGACATCCACTTTGTTGAAGACGATGTGCGTGACGCCGTTCATTCGAATCGCGCGCTCGAGCGTCTGCATATTCATCCAGTTGCACTGACGGCGACGGCCTGTCGTTGAGCCGAATTCCTCGCCGATATCGCCGATTTTGTCGAAGACCTCTCCCTTGGGCTGGAATTTTTTGCTTCCAACATAGGTCTCATAGATTTTTGCAACACCCCAGACATCGCGGATTGCCGTCGCGGGCAGACCGTTGAGTAACGCCCCCGCCGTCGTGCAGTGAGAAGAAGTTACGAACGGGTAATCGCCCCAATCAATATCTAACCCGAATCCCTGCGCGCCCTCGGCGAGGATTTTTACATCTTTTTCCCTCGCACCCCTCGACCCTGCTCGGGGTAAATACCACTCTTTATATAAATCAACGAGATAGGGTTTTAGAGAGGACACCTTCTCCGCGCGCACGCCGGTGCGTCCGTACTTATCGCGATATGCCGGTCCGTTTCCGCGGCCGGTCGTGCCGATTTTACCTCCGCCTTTTTTATCTTCTGCTTTATGCGCGTTCGTAATCACATGCGCGTTCCGCGCGATGAATATTTTGCCCGCGGTTTTGACTCCGCCGTCTTCCAGCATTTTAATTTCGCGAAAAAATTGTGCCGGGTCTACCACGCAACCGGAGCCGATGACGCTCCGCACTCCGAAAAAAACTCCCGCCGGAATGTGGTGGGTGATAAATTTCTTTCCCTTATGAAAAATCGTGTGCCCCGCGTTGCACCCGCCGTTGTAGCGGAGCACATGAGTATATTTTTTATTCTTGCACAAAAAGTGGGCGACCTTGCCCTTCCCGCAATCCCCGTATTGGAGATCGACTATGACATCGGTTGTAACCACAGCTGACTCATAGTAACACTAATATAAATATTCTCAAAATAAGATGGAATTGGAAAGCCCTGTCCAGAAAGCCGCATAGGTGTTTGGCTCGGACAGGGCTTTTTCCCGCATCTTTGGCGGTGCCTCCTTTCAAAAAAGAATGAACTTGGCTGACTTGCTCGCGGCGCTATCCCTTGCCACCAGGACCGACTTTAAAGCCAGGCGTTCCTGCTTTTGCCCCGCGACCCATGTCGTTTGGGGACATGTGACCGACACGAACCTGGCCTGCAACATATCGCCCTTCCCTCAAGTCTTTTTGCACCAGGGAAAGGCCCGCAAAGCCCGTGCCGGTGTAACTTGAAGGCGGTGGCGATGCGATGTCTCGTTGTTGCCATTTGTTGCTCATGATGCCTCCACTCAGGTTGTCCCGCTCATGACGACTTAGTCACCAAAAAGGGCGGGCTGTCGCTAGACTAACCAAAAACTGTCCTTTTGTACAGCGATAAACCTTGGGACATGTAAATAATCGGCGTTAATCCGCGTGTTTTTCTATCTGCGTAAATCTGCGCTTGAATTAAAACGGATTCCGAATACCATTCCTAATCTCAAAATGCAAATGCGCCCCGGTTGCTTTGCCGGTCGCGCCGACATAGCCGATGACCTGTCCTCGCACTACGCGCTCGCCGGCATAAACGATGATATCGGAAGCGTGACTATAGAGAGTTTGCGAGCCGTTGTCGTGCTGGATGACCGTATAGTTTCCGTATCCGCCGTTCCATCCGCCCTCTCTTGCGACAATTACATCGCCGGTTGCCGAAGCGAGAATCGGGGTGCCCCTCGGCGCGGCGATGTCAACTCCATTGTAGCCGTGAATGCCCTGGCTCTTACGGCCGCCCAAAATAGGACGCAGGTAAAAGCCGTTCTGTTCCTCGGTTCCTCTCGGCCCGACATTGTATGCGGGCGCCGTCACGCCTGGCTTGCCGGAGCTCGAAGCGGCGGCCGCTATCTCCCCATCGGGGATTATGATTTCCGCCCCGACCGCAAGGGGTCCCTCGATGCCGTTGTAATTTGCGATTTCCTCCGCATTCCCTCCGTACTTCTTCGCGACGGAAGCAAGCGTGTCGCCTTTCTTAATCGTGTACTTGATTCCTGTCACTGGCAGAATCGTAAGAATCTGACCCACCTTAAGCGACGACGCCCGCGAAATGTCGTTCGCCCAAAGAATCGTGTTCGGAGAGACATCAAAAAGCTTGGCAATGCCACTTAAGGTATCACCATTGCGCACCACATAGACGCTTACCGTGCCATTTTTGGGCTTTTCGATGTCGGCAATGGTTCCCGATGGGCCTTCTTCAGGCATCAAAGCGGAGCCATCTACTATCGTGATATCGCCTCCGCCTCGCCCTGAAGCGGGGTCTATGTTCATCGCGGGCTTCAAAAGCGCCATATTCTGGACGTTCCCAGTTACTGGCGCTATCTCGTCTTTGGAAATCATTTTGCTAAATGAAGCAAAAAAATCGCTGAAAACGCCGGCCTTTGCGGTATTTGGGAGAAGAGTACCAACCATAAGAATTAGCGAAATCAAAGAAACTGCCGCGGGAACGGTCCGTGTCGTCCGGTATGTCCTCCTATGCGCGGACCGTCGTTCCGAGCCAGAGTCCTTTATTGGGGTTGTTATATGCGTTTTTGGCAGGCGGCACGAACAGGGGGTTCAGTCGAAATATGGCTTTATATCTTGCTTTTCTAGAAGATAGACCACAAAGGAAAAACGGTAATGCCACCGTGCCCCACAACTGTACCTGTATCCCCCTCGGAGTCAACAGTGTTTGTATTTGGCGAGGGGATAACGATTCTGTCAAATTTCAGAGTCGGGCGTGTTATAGTTCGTCGGTTATAGAAAATTTATATGACTTCTCCCGGCGCAAAATATCTTGAAGGCCTGAACGAAGTCCAAAAACAGGCTGTTTTGCACAAAGACGGGCCGCTTTTAATCGTCGCGGGGGCTGGCGCGGGAAAGACTAAAACCATAACTCACCGAATCGCACATCTCATAGAGAGCGGGGTGCCATCTAGGAGCATTCTTGCCGTCACATTCACCAACAAGGCGGCGGGGGAAATGCGCGAGAGGGTGAGCCGGCTTCTTCCTGGGGCGCGAGGCGGACTGCCGCTCATTGCGACATTCCATTCGCTCGGAGTCCGTCTCCTGCGGGAATTCCACAAAGAGGCGAAAATCCCCCGCGGGTTCTCGATTTGGGACCAAGACGATAGCTCACGAGCGGTCAAAGCCATTTTGAAACAACTCGGCACCGATGAATGGACGCCGAGGCAGATACTTTCGGCAATTTCGCGCGAAAAGGGAGCGGGGAAGGCGATGCGCGACTATCGCGAAAAAGCGGGAAACCGCCGTGAACAGATGGTGGCGCTCGTATGGGAGCGATACGAAAAAGTTCTGAACGAAGAAGGCGGACTCGACTTTGACGACCTTCTGTTTCGTACTCTCACACTTTTCCGCGACTCGCCAAAAACACTTTCGCTTCTGCAAAATCGCTGGCACTATCTAACGATTGATGAGTATCAGGACACAAGCGCTGTGCAATATGAAATGATGAAGCTTCTTTGCGGGGATCGGAGCAATATTTGCGTAGTGGGCGACTTGGACCAGTGTCTCGTTGCAGGAACACAGATAACCATGGCTGACGGTACGACAAAATCGATTGAGTCCGTACATGCTGGGGATTTCGTTCTGTCCAATCACGGAAGCGGACACCTAAAACCCACAAGAGTGACTCGTTCTCGCTCGCGCAAATTCACGGGCGACCTCGTTGAGCTCACATTCAAGTCGGGCAAAAAACTCGCGAGTACTCCGGAGCATATCCATTTCGCCGGATATAGATTGGGAATCGTTCCGCAATCATATTTCACATATCTTATGCATAAGCGAGGCATCGGGTGGCGTATCGGCGTTTCGCAAGTGTATACAAACGGGCAGCGGATGCCGATGATTGGATTTCGGCTTCGCTACAATCAAGAACATGCTGACAAGGTGTGGATTGTTGGCACGCACACGACACCAAATGAAGCCCGTGTTTTTGAGTACATCACTTCGCTCGAGTACAAAATACCAACCATTCCCTTCGTGGCCCGCAAAGGCCTAAGTCTAAAGGGTTATGTGCATGACCAACGGGCAATAGAAAGTGTGTTTGAACATTTTGATACCGACAGCGCGGCGCGCAAACTCCTGAAAGCGCGCGGACTAACTTATGAATATCCTCATCATCGCGCGCAGGCAACGACAGGCGAGCGGCGGAACATCGTCGTTACACTTTGCGGAAGCCAAAGAAAGATGACGCCGATGCATCGCATTGCTATTGCCGCAAGCGACCCAAAAGACAAGCGGGCACTCGAATCAATAGGCCTCTCGATACGACCGGCAAAAAAAGGTTCGGCCAATTGGCGATTCGAAAGCGCGTACAAAGATTATGGGGCTTTGTGTGAAATCGTGAAAAAAATACAGGCCGTATTGCCACACGCAGAAGTTGTCGAGATGGCGCGCCTCGGTGGCAACAAAAAGAAACCGAAAGACGGCAATTCTCTCCCATATCTACCGGCCAGCTCCGTTTTGCCTGGCATGGCAGTGTTCGACGGCAAAAATAACTACGATATTGTGGAGCGGGTTAAGCGTGTCCCCGCAAAACAATCTTTGGTTTACGACTTGGACATCGAAAATACCCATAACTTCATAGCAAATGGCATTGTGACCCACAATTGCATCTACACATGGAGACAGGCGGAGATTGAGAATTTGCTTTCGTTCGAGCGCATTTTTTCCAAAGCGAAAGTCGTTCGGCTCGAACAAAACTACCGCTCGACGCGGACAATTCTTGCCGCGGCAAATTCTGTGATTGAAAAAAATTCAAATCGCATTCCAAAAACGCTTTTCAGCGAAGGCGCGACAGGCGAGCCGATAACAACCTACGATGCGATGAATGAGCGGGACGAATCGTGGTTTGTCGTTGAGCAATCGGCGCTGTTGATGGATAAAAAAGTGCCCGCGAATGAAATCGCGGTTCTTTATCGGGAAAATTCACAGTCGCGAGTGCTGGAGGAAGCTTTTTTGCACGCGGGCTTGCCGTATCGCGTGCTCGGCACGCGATTTTTCGAGCGCAAGGAGGTGAAAGATGTGCTTTCATATCTGCGGGCTGGGCTGAATCCCAAAAGTAAAAGTGATGTGGTGCGAATAGTCGGAGTGCCTCCTCGTGGAATCGGGAAGGTAACGCTTGAGAAAATGTTTGCGGGCGAAGTATTGGGTGGAGCCGGGGCAAAGGTGACGGCGTTTCAAAGCACGCTCGCAAAAATCAGAGAGGCCATAAAAGTTTTACCCGCATCTGAAGCCGTTCGTTTCTGTATTGAAGCAAGCGGGATACAAAAGATGTTTGATGGAAAAACAGAAGAAGGCCGTGAACGGCTCGGCAACATCCGTGAGTTGGCAAACCTCGCGGCAAAATACGAGAACGAAGAACCGCCGTCGGGAATTGAGAAACTTCTGGAAGAAGCCGCTCTCCAGAGCGAGCAGGACCAGCTTGACGTGGACAAAGACAAGGGGGGCGTCACTCTTATGACGGTGCACGCTTCCAAAGGACTGGAGTTTGATGCGGTCTTTATAGTGGGAATGGAACAGGGGCTGTTTCCATCTATGAGGAACGATGCGGAGCGAGACCCGGAAGAAGAACGACGGCTGTTTTATGTTGCTCTCACGCGCGCACGAAAGCATTTGTTCCTTTCTTACGCGCACGAGCGCACAAAGTACGGTTCGCGGGAAGGAGCAGTGCCATCAGAATTTTTATCCGATATTGACTCCCGATTGATGAAACATGCGACGAATACTGAGGAAAAGGAGGATATTATTGATTGATATGAAGAAGGGCGCTCGGTTAGGACAGCATTTTTTGAAATCACCTTGGGCCGCGCGCGCTTTAGCGCGCGCGGCAAACATTACAAGCGAGGATACTGTCCTCGAAATCGGTCCGGGGAAAGGAGCTCTCACGCGCGAACTCCTCTCGGCGTCAAAAAAAGTAGTCGCGATTGAAAAAGACGAGGCACTGGTGGAAAAATTGCGCGAAAAATTCGCACGGGAAATCTTCACCGGCGCGCTTACAATCATTTCCGGCGACATACGAGACATAACTCCTGAAAAACTGGGGCTCGCTTCCGGAAAATACATAGTGGCCGCGAATATTCCGTATTACATCACAGGGGAAATCATCCGTCAGTTTTTGACGGCGGAGGAACAACCTCGCGCGATGGCGCTTCTTGTGCAGAAAGAGGTCGCGCAAAGAATCATCAGTAAGAAGGAGAGTTTGCTTTCGCTTTCGGTCAAAGTGTACGGGATTCCAAAGATCGTTGCAAAGGTCCCGCGAGGAAATTTCACCCCTGCGCCAAATGTTGACTCGGCGATTCTTCTCATCGGTAACATTTCTCGGCAATTTTTCGCAGACCCCGTTAGAAGCGATGCTTATAACGGGGCAGGTGTAAATGAAAACTTATTTTTTAAAGTTATTCGCGCAGGATTTAAATCTAAAAGAAAATATCTCCTTAACAATCTCGCCCACTTATTCGGGAAAGAATCTGCGACTCGCGCGTTTGCCAGTTGCGGAATCAATATGAAAGCGCGGGCAGAAGATGTTACGCTTGAGGCATGGAAATGTCTTGTTCTTAAATTAACTTAGAATTGTCCGCTGGTTCCACCGCCGCCACTAGTGCCACCACTGCCTACGAATGGGGGTGGCACATAAGCAGGGGCCGGAGCACCGCTCGACCCCATCATCTCAATTGCTACCCCGGGGATAACAACCGGGCCTATCGGCAATATGACACAGATATAGGGAATGCTCGTGAGACCTAGTAGCCACTTACCAGGAGCAGGAGGACCATTTGAATAGGTACGAGTGATTGGCGTCCATAGATAAATTCCTGGGTTTGGAGGACCAATCAGGGCAAGGATACTTCCGCTAAAAAAGCAAGGAAGAGCAATCTTTGTTTGGCCGCCGAAAGGATAAGCAAGCGCGACGTTGGGCGCGCTAAAAAGAAGCATCGCGCACAACATTAGAACCGATATGTGGCGTCGAAACATAAGTTATATTCTAACACTACTAGTGCGGGTATCTGGAATATCAACGATAATCAACGGCCGTATAGAATCGTTGATATGTTCACATGCAGTGAGGCGACGCCTCACTGCATGTGAGGAGTTTCGTGTGCTGTTGCTACTCAACGCTATACGCTATACGCTATACTCTATGAACTGGCTTCGCGCTCACAGATATACAGCCACGCTAATCGCGGCGGCCGTTTTCGTTGTCGTTGGCGGAATACTGGCAAAAAATAAAGAGGGAACAGTTGTACTAATAAGCGGAGATACGCGAAATGTTTCGGTGGGATATCCATATTACGCTCCGCCTGCTATATCTCCGGAGGTTAAACCTCCGGAGATTGCAGACAACGCGTCTCCGCGCGCGCTATTTTTTGGCCAAAAAGTAAAGTTGGAAGAAACTCCGGCCATATCTCCGGAGGTTAAACCTCCGGAGGTTCTGGCGGTAACTCGAAATAATTCTCTCGACAATCAATACGCACTTTTCTTTAAAGCACTTTCAAATATTCTCTCGCCCGTTGATAAACGTACTCCGGAGCAAAAGGTGCTTTTTGATTATGGAAATCAAGTTGGACTGGCAATACGAAATTTTGAAGATACGCACGGCAACGTTACTCAAGTATTAAGAGACTTCTTTGATAGCCGTACCGACTTCGCTAAAATAGCGAGCATCCCTGAAGCCGCGGATAAATACGCGCAACTAACCGCGTTGATTGGAGGCAAGAATCAATCAGTTTCCAAGGAATCCGCAATGGCAAATGTTCAAGGAGTCGTGAATGACTACGCGCAATTGAGTGTCGCGATACGGAACGTACCTAATGTTCCTCCGCAAGTAGAATCAGCGAATGCGAAACTCTCAAGGGGATACTCCGATGTAGCACAGGGTCTTTCTCTCCTTACAAAAACAGAAAACGAAGCCCAGTTGCTTGAAGCCATCAAAGCGTACAACGCTGATGCGGATGAATTTATAGAAAATTACGTGTATCTCATACAGCTTTTCTCCGCGTATGGAGTAAAATTCTCCGCAAACGACCCGGGCTCCGTTTTTTCTTTCAGTTTTGGGGGTCTCTAGAGACTCCACACGTCAAATCAAGGGGAGTCCTTGATTCGCTTCTCACGCCAAGTGTCAAACACCGAGTGTTTGACATTTCAGAGAAATACCCAGGGTCTCAAATACTCCAATTCTCGAGGAGACACCTTGCAAATGCCAAGAAGTCACCTCGAGATTCAAAATCCGCGAGGAGGGGCCTTTGGTGTTTCCACTATTTTCTCCGCTAGCTGGCGGGTGCCAGCTTCATGGGTGTTATAATTTCTATGTGGAAGACAAACGCGCCCCGTTAGAAGCGTGGAAGTTTTGAGTGTTATGGATATACAAAACCGCAATAAGAAATCACCTTGGCTTCTAACGGGGCAGGCGAACGATGCGGGGCGTTTTTTGCTGTGGCGGCCTACCATGGGAATAAAATTCTCTCCAATGGCGTTCGCCGCGGTATTCTCCGTCGTAATATTTCTAGCGGCACTCGGCTGGCGCGCGACTAGAACAATAGAAACCCTTAATCCAAACTCTTTCTCTGATACAAGCGGGATTAACGGGCTTAGAAACAACGATGGCCGTGTGATTACTGCTGGGGCTACTGTTGGCGCGCAAGCCAGGGCATACGCGACATCATCAGACCCGAACAACTTCTCGAATGTGCAATACGATGTGTTCGGACAGCTACTCGGCGCTTATGTGGAGCTTAAAAACTCCGGCACATACACAGAGGGAAAAGGGGTAGACCTCGCGAATCGTATTGCCGAGACGACTATGGCGCCTGTCGCGTATGCCGAAATCACGAGAGACAAAATAAAAACCGACGCGGATGTATCGCGCGAGCGAGTGATTGCTTACAGGAGCGATTTGCAAACAGCGCTCGCGCAGCTTCTCTTGAATACCGAGTCCGAATTGGGGATTTTCAACAGGTACGCGCAAACCCAAGACAAACATCATCTCGAAACCTTGAGGGAGGTCGCGGGAAGGTATCACAAAACTGTTTCTCTGCTCTCTGCGATGACTGTTCCGAAGGACGCGCTTGATTACCATCTCGGCATCACCAACTCCCTTTTGGAATTCGCGACAACACTCGACGCGATGATGAGAAACGCGGATGACCCGATGGCGACTTTGGCGCTTCTGCGCACATACAACATGGCTGAAGAGAATGTGTACGCATCTTTCAACTCTCTCGCCTCGTACGAAAAGCGGAAAATTCTATGAACACGAAAATTTCATTCATCCTTCTTATTTTTGCATTAGCTGTATTCGCTTTGCCCAGTGGTACCAACGCTCTAGATGTCACCGCCCCGGTAATTGATTGTCGGAATGCCCCGTCATCAAGCGTGGGGCGCACAGCGGCAATGGGAGGGTCATTCGTCCCAGTGAGCGATGCGGCTGTCACGCTAAATACCGGCATTTTGGTCTACAAAGAATGTGTTTTGAACGAGCTGATAAGCAAGCAGGTACAATTTCAGACTTCCAAGCTGCTAAAATCAACTCTTGAGGATTTCGTGGGAGGCAGAGAAGTGTGCAACTGGGTTGACGACCAGTACATTTGCGAAAATAGGTCGTACTACCCTACAAATCTTCCGAAAGAATTGGCGGAAGTTGCGCAAAACACAGTGACAGAGGGCTTGAATGGCGATCTGTACAATCAAATCCCTGATTCATATCAAGGCCTAGTTAAGCAGGCAGTTTATCGCACGAATGCCCAACAAACCAAAAATCCGGGCGCGTCGTTCGCATGTTCGTACGAGGGAACGCCAGCGGAGCTCATCGCTGTTCAGAACGGTTCATACAACGGACCGCGAGACCTTTTTGCTGTTGCTGATTCAAACTGCAATCCGCTTCTAAGTTACTACAATGTGAAAAGCGACATCATGGGCAGAGCGAGTGCGGCAACGCAAAACACGCTTACCGAGCTCTCCATGAATAACAACGTGTACAGCAAGACAGAGATAGATGAAAACGGCCTGCGGCGCGTTACCGTTCCCGGATTTATTTTGGCCAATAACTTGGGAGAGAAACTTGGTTCTGGTTTCCGCCAGCTTGAAAACCAGCGAGAGACTGGACAGCTTGTTGACAAATTTTTCTCAGGAATAGGAAATCAGCTCATCTCCGCGGGCATTGGCGGGCTCAAAGGCCTTCTCAGTTCGTCGCCCGGGCAACCATCATACATCGACCAAGTGGTCGCCAATACCAGCGCGGCGGCGCAAAACACGCAAACAGCCTTCACGACGGACGCCGTCTTGGTGGCACTCGGGAATGAACAGGAATTTCTGAGGGCAAAACAAGCAACGGCCGGCATCCTCAGGCAAAAAGATGCGCAGTTGCACGCGGCAGAAGATAGATGCTGGAGCGACTTTGTGCTCCCTACCGTAAACCAATTTGCCCAGACAGAAAATATTACGTTTACTCGCAAAGCAACATCAACGGAGCGTTTCGCGCAAACGGTCATAGACGCAAACATTATTCCTCTCTTGAGTTCAATCAATGCCGAGATTACCGTTTCCAGTACAACGCTTAACGCGGTAAATACCATAGCTATCGGGGTTGCCAACCGCACCGTAGACCAAGTTGATGCCTACAATCAGATAAACGCGCTCCGTACGAGCGGAGCGCTTCATACTTCCGACCAGAAATATGCCGCTGTCCAAGAAACAGAAAATGTACAGGCCGCGATAACAAGCGTCGTTACAGACATTATAAAGAAATGGGGCGATAGCATGAGCCTGCCTGAAGGATGGTGCAACACCCTCAACAATAAAGACGCTGTAACTCAATACTGGGTGAACAAGTGGAGATAAGGTATGAAAAAATATTTAGCAAATAATTTTTTCGTTGGAATAATTCCGGCGCTTCTGGCGTGTGTTCTTGCCGCCATCGTGGTTCTTTTCCCCGCCCGCATTCAATTGCAAAAAGATTTCGTGGCTGTAAATGTTGCTTATGGTCTTTTTGATCTTGATAGCGGCCTTTGCCGAAAAGGTTTTGATCTGCATGGATGCACCGAAGCTGACTTATCTATCGGGTGTACCATCAATAATCCGCAACTATGTAGTAATAATGACCATGTGGTTTTGAAGGCCATAAGTCTATGCAAAAATCGTGGCACAAACACAAACAGCGTGATTGGTGTTTTGTCTGTCATGTGGAATGGCGGGACACTTTATTGCTCCAAGACTGCAAAAGATCAAGCTGACAAGGCTGCTAAGACTCTCGCTTTGACTAACCCCTCGTGCGAGGGGCTCGAGAACTTTTGGGCGAAACCCGGTGTCTGTACCGCGCGCTTAGTGGCTGTCGGATTGGGTGGCCTTCTCATTTCCATAGGCGCGTGGCTGCTCGCGCTCGCGGACATGATATTCAACTGGACGGTAGATAATACGATTCTTTTATTTTCTACCGCACTGTTCAATAAGGTTTCGCCAGCAATAAATATCGGTTGGACGGCGATGCGCGATATCGCGAATATAGTGATAATAGGAATGTTTACGTTCATCGCGGTTTCAACAATTCTCGGAATAAAGGAGTACGGGGCGGAGAAGATGATTGCGCGGGTACTCGTGGTAGCAGTTCTTATAAATTTCAGCTTGCTTTTTACGAAAATAATTGTTGATGCTTCCAATTTTACCGCCGCGCAATTCTATGCTCCTCTTAATGGATACCCATCTTTAAGCGTCGCTCGCGCTGAAGCAGAAAGACTTTCTAAAGGGAGTCCTGGTAGGGCAGTCTTCTCTACCGCCGAAGATTCCCTCGAAGCTCTGAATCAGCTCCCGAGCAAAGGAATTGCCGGGCAATTCATCGGATTTTTGAAAGTTACCAGTATTAGCAGTACTTTCAAGTCATTAAATACCGTAGCCGAAAAGAATAGCGGCGGGGGATGGACGGTCCTTGGTCTAGGAATTCTGGGGTTCACGCTTCTCGGCGGAGTTGCAGTCGTACTGTTCTATGGAGCGTATCTTCTCATCAGCCGAGCGGTACTTTTCATATTTCTTATGGTAACGGCCGCGGGAGCATTCGCGACTCATCTGATACCAAAAATGAACGAAAGCAAATACGGTTGGAACGGCTGGTGGTCTTCGCTTCTGCACAATGCCGCCCTCGCGCCGCTCCTGATGTTTTTTCTCTGGATAACTCTTCAGGTTTCTCAGGCAATACAAGCAAACAGCGGTTCGCTCGGCGACCTGGTCTCTAAAGATGCCTCGAGCGCCGACATAAACATGCTATTTTCCTATTGTATTATTCTCGGCCTGCTCTGGGGCTCATTCGCTCTGGCTAAGGAATGGGCAGGCCAGGTCGGCGGGCTAGGATTCACCGGCTCTTGGCTGAGTATGGCTCTCGCGGCGCCTCTCGCCCTCGGTTCCAGATTCATTGCCGCGCCGATCGCACGCAAGGTTCTTGGCTCAGGGGCAGCTGCAAGATCAATGATGCTTGAAAGTGATCTAAAGAAGGAGGCTGGCAAGGCCTCTAGGATAAAAGATAAAACTGGCTCTGAGTACAAGGCGGCTCTGGATAAGGTTACTGGGCTGATGAAAGCAAAAGAAAGGGCCGACAAATTTGCCCACGGCTCATTTAATGCGGCGAATCTCGCGCCAGTGAAGGCGGGGATGGGGTATCTTGGCGTTCCTGGCTTCTTGACTGGAGCAGGAAAAACAGAAGGATTTGCTGATGCCGCCAAGGCGCGCGCCGACGCGGCAATAAAGGCGGCAGAAGGGCTGGTGATTAAGGCAACCGATATCGGCAGAGAAGAACTGGCTGCAATCCGCGGCAAGCTTGATAACGACCCCGGACGTCACGAGGATTTGAGACTTAAAAAACAATCGGCGAGAGATTTGAGGCGCCTCGCAGACAGCGCTCAAGCCACTCAAGAAATGCAGGTGCAGGACATGAATAATAGGCTAGACAAAGCGAGAGACGGTAAAGCACAGGGTGAGGGGACGCTTGCGTCGGTAAACCGGCAGAGAGAAGTTGAGGTGCCCGTGCTAGTCAAGTTCAGGACTGATCAAGCAAATGCTGAAGCCACCTTGCGACAGGAGACGGCGAATCAGACTGGAACTTACGCAGAACAAACAGCAAGAATCAAGGCTGCGCAAGAAAAAGCGACCATAGTAGGAAAAATGGTTGAGGCACAACAGTCGAAGGTTGAGGGGCTTAATCTACAGGCGCAAGAAGCATCAACCGCGGTAACTAACTCAACTCAAACAATCAGTGAAACAGCGGCCGCTATCGCGGGAATTAAGAGAGACGTTGCAGATAAAGTGGCGGCAGCCGAACAAGCGGAGAAAGGCGCGGTGACTGCACTGAACGAGGCGACGCAGGATGAGGTTCAGGAGATAATTGACAACAGTCTTTCTCTCGCAACGGATGCCGCTGTGAGTAAGGTCTACAACCGAATCACAAACTTAGCAGTAGATGACACGATGTCGAATATGACTAGAAAAATCGCGGGCAAGCATTTTGATAAACAGGGTTACAGAGTGAGGCAACGCATTAGAGAAGAGAAAGCGGCGTTGCAAGGTCTTGCGGATACGGTGGCAGCAAACACCGCCGCCCAACAACAGGGAGGAGCCACAAATACGGGAGGGAACGCATAGCTACTAATATATATGGAACCTGACAATGAAGAGAAGATACTAGATGAGAAAATACAGGAGCGCTTCAAAGCATTACCGAAGGCGCTCCAAAACGCCATCACATCGGCAGATGTTGAAAAAAAACTGCGCGACCTATCAGATGTTCATAAACTGCACCTCGACCAGTGGCAGAAACTTGAAAATGAAGTGATGCTCGCGCTCTTGGGTTTCCAGCCGGTGGAAAAGCTGGTAGCGAACATCAAAAACGAAGTCGGCCTTACCGATGAAATCGCGGAGGCGCTTGCGGGAGACATAGCGGATACAATCTTTCAGCCAATCCGCGCGGAGTTGGAACGCGAATTGGGAAAACCGGAAGATGAGCCAGTAGCCAGTAGCTTGCAGCCGGTAGCAGAAAAGCCCGTAGCTAGTAGCCAGCAGCCAGTAGCATCTACTCCGCCGCCCGCTCCGCCAATGGCAAAATCGGTGCGAGCGACTCTGTCGCCCGCGTATGCGTCGGATACGAAAAGCCATGAGCGCAAGACCGTTGACGACGACCCATATCGCGAAGCGATAGGGTAGTCGTCGCAAAGCTTCTAGCCAGAATGTCTTTGCGAGCGTAGCGAAGCAATCTAGTACATCGTCGCATAATGTCGCTTATGATTCCCTGCGTATACATTCTTGCGAGCAAGAGAAATGGCACATTGTATACAGGAGTAACGTCGCATCTGGAAAAACGGCTACAGGAACATCAATCGGGGACACTGGAGGGATTCACTAAGAAATACCACGTACACATGCTGGTATATTACGAAGTACACGAGACGATTGCTGATGCCATATCACGTGAGAAACAGATCAAAGGCGGTTCTCGAAAAAAGAAGTTAGCCCTCATTGAAAGCGTAAATCCAGCGTGGCGGGACTTGTCGGGGGAATTGTAAATACACTCTGGATTGCTTCCCGCCACGCTGCGCTCGCGGTCGCAAAGACAATGCGCTTACTGGATTGCTTCGCTATGCTCGCAATGACACAGTACACGTCATCCTGAAGAAACGAATTCGCTGCTGTCCGAAGTGAGCAGGATGTTGCGTGTTATGATAGAGAAACTAGAGGCAAGCAACTAGCCGTCATTTATGTTTTGCCTAGAAGCTAGTCCCTAGCAGCTAATTCATATGCAATTCCAAGTACCGCAATTCATAGAGGTTGAGGATAAAATCTTCGGACCGCTTACGTTCAAGCAGTTCGTATATGTTGCCGGCGGAGCGGGCACGTGCTATCTCTTCTGGAAAATCCTGCCCGTACTTGTCTCTGTGCCGCTTATCGCTGTTACCGCTGGGCTCGCCGCCGTTCTCGCATTTTTCCAATTCAACGGGAGGCCTTTCATCGCCGCGCTCGAGCATGGTTTTTATTTTCTTATCAGAAGCAAGCTCTACTTATGGAGAAACGAGAGCGGCAGAGAACATGCTACGACAAAAAAGCAGATGCTCGATAAGCACTCGCAGGAAACGACTCTCGTTCATGTCCCAATCCTTTCCAACAGCAAGCTACATGATCTCGCGTGGAGCTTGGACATAAAAGAGCGCATCACAGAGAGCGAGAATGAAGACGAGAGTAAACAGTTGACAGTTTACAGATAACAGCACAATGCAAAAATACAAACCCACAAACTTTCTGTCGACTGTAAACTGTAAACTGTAAACTATTCCTATGCCCCAAGCGCTCGCAAGCAAAAAATCAACACAGGATTTCGTACCGGTGCGCGAGGTGCGCGATGGAATTATTGTCCTAAAAGACGGCGGCCTGCGCGCGGTTCTCTTGGCGTCATCAATAAACTTCGCCTTGAAATCCGATGACGAGCAGACGGCTTTCATAACTCAATTTCAGAGCTTCCTGAACTCTCTGGATTTTTCCGTGCAAATATTCATAGAATCTCGCATGTTGGACATCCGGCCATATGTAGACACGCTAGAGGTCGCATACAAAGAACAACTAAACGACTTGATGCGCGTCCAGATACGCGAGTACATAGAGTTCATCAAAAGTTTCACCGAGACTGCCAGCATAATGACTAAAAATTTCTTCGTGGTGGTGCCGTACGCGTCTTCAGGATTGAGCACGGGTACTTCAGGCCCGTCTTCATTTCTCCCATGGAACAGAAAAAAGGTCTCCGCCGAGCAGGAAGATAAATCGTTCGGAGAAAAGGTGTCGCAGTTGGAACAGCGCATTGGAATCGTTCAGCAAGGGCTCGTGCGCACCGGCGTCCGAACAGTACAATTGGGAACCGAGGAGGCGATAGAACTTCTGTACAAATTATTCAACCCCGGCGAGGAAGGGAAGCCGATGACGCTTGAGCAGTAAACAGTTGACAGTTTACAGATAACAGCACAATGCAAAAATACAAACTCACAAACTTTCTGTCGACTGTAAACTGTAAACTGTAAACTATTCTTATGTCTCTCCTCGACCTATTCAGAAGTAAAAAATCGGAAGCGGAAACATCCGCTCTGCCGATACTCCCGCAGGATATATACTCGGCCGGCGTTCTTGATCTGCAGGACGTAATCGCCCCGCACGCGCTTCGGATAAGTTCGCGCGAGCTGGATTTAGGCGAGCGCATCGCGCGCACCTTTTTCGTAATCTCGTATCCGCGTTTTCTCACTACGGGATGGTTCGCGCCTATTATCAACATGGACAAAGTTCTGGACATTTCCATATTCATTCATCCGATGGACACGAGCGAGATGCTCAGGAAATTCCAAAAGAAAGTCGCCGAGGTTCAGAGCCAGATATCCACGCGCGAGCAAAAGGGAATGGTGCGCGACCCTATGCTCGACACGGCATATTCCGACCTTGAGGGACTGCGTGATTCTCTCCAACAGGCGCAGGAGCGAATTTTTGAGGTCGGCCTGTATCTCACAATTTACGGCAACACGCGGGACGCGATAGATAAGACAGAGTCCGAGATACGTTCCGTTTTGGAATCGCGCCTCGTATATATACGACCGGCGCTCTTTCAGCAAGAGCAGGGGTTCCGAAGCGTCCTTCCTCTCGGCAATGATGAACTTGATGTGCACACGAAACTCAATTCCGCCCCGCTCTCGTCAATATTCCCATTTATTTCGTTCGACCTCACTTCGAACCGAGGTATTTTGTACGGAATCAACAGGCATAATTCCTCGCTCATACTCTTTGACCGATTTTCTTTGGAAAACTACAACTCGGTCACTTTCGCAAAAAGCGGTTCTGGAAAGAGTTATTGCACAAAATTGGAAATCCTGCGCTCGCTCATGTTCGACACGGAGGTTATCGTCATAGACCCAGAACGAGAATATGAGTATCTGGCGTCTACTGTCGGAGGCCGTTACTTCAATATATCTCTCTCATCGGAACATCATATCAACCCATTCGACCTCGCCATTCCGCGCGAAGACGAGAATCCAGCGGACATTTTGCGCTCCAACATCATCACTCTTGTCGGACTTTTCCGCATCATGCTGGGCGGACTCTCTCCTGAAGAAGACGCGATTGTCGATAGAGCGATAACCGAAACGTACGCGCTGAAGGACATTACCCCGGAAGCAAATTTTGCGGCAATAGAGCCGCCGCTTCTCTCCGACTTCGAACTCGTTCTTTCTGGAATGGAGGGAAGCGAGTCGCTAGTTCAGCGACTTTCCAAATACACCAAGGGTACGTGGGCTGGTTTTATGAACAGGCCTACGAATGTCGACATGAACAAGAAACTTATCGTCTTTTCCGTACGCGACATGGAGGATGATTTGAAACCGATAGCGATGTACATTATTACGCACCACATTTGGAACGTGGTGCGCAAAGAACTTCGCAAACGATTACTCGTCATAGACGAAGCGTGGTGGATGATGCGCTCCGCGGACACGGCATCGTTCCTATTTTCCATCGCAAAGAGAGGAAGAAAATATTTCCTGGGCATTTCCACCATCACCCAGGATGTCTCGGACTTTCTCAACTCCCCATATGGAATGCCGATGATTACTAACTCGTCCATACAATTGCTCTTGCGGCAATCTCCGACTTCGGTGGACTTGGTACAGCAAACTTTCAAACTGTCAGATGAAGAAAAATATCTTCTGCTGGAATCGGATGTCGGCGAAGGGATATTTTTCGCCGGCCTCAAACATGTCGCGATTAAGATTATCGCGTCGTATACGGAAGATCAGATTATTACCTCTGACCCGTCGCAAATTCTCGCAATCCGCAAGGCAAAACAAGACCTCGCAGACACGAATAGCGCTAACGCAGGAGCAGCTATAGCGGGTATCACTCCGGCGCAAAGCACTGCTTCAAATCAGAGAAGCGCCGTCGGATGAACGCGGATGGGGGTGCGCGCGCGTTATCGTTGCCGCATGTGTGGTAACCCTACATTGCCGAGATATAATTAACGTATGTATTCAAGACGAAAAACTGTTTTCCTGCTCCTCTTCTTCTCGTCTTTGTTTTCTTTTCCCGTTGCTCCCGCTCACGCGCAGTTTGATTCTTCGAACGAAACTGACAGAGTTATAGTTTCAATGACACCGAGGAATCCGGCGCCTGGGGAATATGTCCTCCTTTCTGCCGCAAGTCCTTTCGTGGATCTTGAGCAGAGCGACATCACTTGGTACGCGAACCAAAAAGTAATCTCGGAAGGCAAAGGATTGTTGGAATCGAGTGTTATCGCCGGGCCCGCGGGGTCAGGGATTGATGTGGTTGTGATAGCGCGGTCCGGCAATACGAGCGCGACAGGAGAAGCGTTCATCCGTCCCACTGAGGTCGACCTTGTGTGGGAATCTGATTCTTACACGCCCCCATTCTATAAAGGGGGCGCCCTGCCATCCGCGGGAACAAAACTTAAAATGCATGCGCTGGCGCGACTTATTCTTCCGGATGGAAGCAGCGTGCCGGAAAACGAAATTAAATACACATGGAAGCGAAATGGGTTTGTCGTTCCAGCTGTATCGGGAATAGGACGTTCGTTCGCGGTATTTCCTTCTCCCACGCTTTTCTCCACGGATTCCGTAGAGGTGGAGGCCGTTACCGCGGACGGCCAGCTCGCGGGCGGCGCGAGAGTGAACATCTCATCAATCGAGCCACTGCTTAAGCTATATGAAAATCATCCTCTTTTTGGAATCCTGTACAATAAAGCTTTCGGCCAAACTACACCCGTGAAAGAGTCAGAAATGACATTCGCCGCTGTCCCATATTTCGCGCAAGCCGGCAGTCCGGATGACGCCGAGCTCGCGTACAAATGGCAGATAAACGGGAGGAATATTCCCGCGGATTACGCGCGGCCGAGCGAAGTTACCATAAATTCTAACAATTCGAGCGGTGAAGCGTTTATCTCGCTTTCTCTTACCCGCGCGCGCAGTTGGAGCATGAGGGCGAACGGGGCGTGGAGTATTTTGTTCCCATCCGGAAGAGCGGGCGCTTCCGGAGAGAACTCGCTCACCCCGGCTCAACAATAGTTTTTATATTTATTTATGACAACTCCAAAGACTTTTCTTAATTACGCCATAACAATCACCATACTCCTTCTCATTGGAGGCCTGGCTGGCTGGTATTACTTTCTTAATAAGCAGAAACAGGATATCGCGGAAAGGGATGCCGGGCGCGGATTGGGTTCGCCTCCGCCTTCCTTTGGCGGCGATGTGGGGAGTACATACAGCAATGTCTCTGGAGTTGAGGGCGGCGCGGCCGGCAAAGAGGGGAAAGCTCCGCCCCGTTTGTGGCATGTGACAAAAACCCCAGTCGCGGGAATGGGATTTGTGAATACGGAGAAAAAAACAGCCGGTTCTTCCGCCACGTTGTCTCCGCAACTGTATTTCGCCGAACGCGGAACTGGATATATCCTACGCGCCGATACCGCAACAAGCATTCTCACTCGGCTCACAAACAAACTCTTCCCTAAAACGTACGAAGCGCTGTTTGATTCTAATGGCTCCGTCATTCTTCGCTCCGTAGACGACGCGGGACGCATAACGAGCTTTGCCGGAGTTTCGGGACAAGGCGCGTCTTCAACACCAGCATCGGAAAAAAGAGCGTCTGATTCGGCCGAGGCGGCAAGTTCTCTCTTTGGAAAGTATCTGGACAGCGATATCCGCGCGGTCGCGGTTACGCCCGATACTCGCGAACTGCTTTTGCTCGCGCCGGATGGAAGCGGCGGTTCACACGTTGTCCTTTCATCGTGGGACGGGAAAAAGCAGAAAACTATTTTCACATCGCCGCTTTCCGGTTGGAAGCCCTTCGCTCTCTCGGATGGGAAAGTGTTTTTGTCTCTTTTGCCCTCGGATAATGCCGCCGGATATGCTTTTGAAGTGAAGAGCGGCGTACTCATTCCCCGCCTGCGAAATGTTTCTGGGCTAGGTTTCCTGCCTCGGTCGTCCGATGCCGTTCTTTTCAGCCAATCTAGCGGAGGAGATGTCTCTCTTTTCTCGAGCCCTAAAAAGGACAGCGCGCCGATACTGCTTCCGCTAAAAACCGTGGCCGACAAGTGTGTTTGGGCTCCGACCCCACTGGCAAAAGGGAAGAAGGTACCGGTTGGCGAGCAGGGTCCGCTTATCGCATATTGCGCCGTTCCGGATTATTTCGCCACCAAGACTTTTCTAACGGACTGGTATACCGGGGCTTTGCACGCGTCAGACACATGGTGGCGTATAGATACAATTTCGGGAGAGGTTTCCCCCCTGCTTGAATCTGGAGACTCAGACGAGAAATTTGACGTGGAAAATCCGATTATTGATGATGCGGGCGAACAAATAGCGTTTATGGATGCAAAAGATAAATCGCTTTGGCTTTTGCGGATACAAAAATAATATGAAAAGGAATCTGTCGTTCGCACTGTCATACATACTTCTTCCGGCCTTACTGCTCGCCTTTTTTGCCATACTTATCGCTCCGCATTTTGCGCGCGCCGATGATGCCGTTCCAGTTCCCGTTCCATGCGAAGCGTCTTTTTGCCCGCTAGCGGACTACAGCGAGTCCAAAAAATTAAAAGTCCTTTTTAATAATGATGCTGGTTTGGTCCAGTATCTAAATACCCTTTTCAAGATAGCTATCTCGGTCGGAGCCATTTCTGCGGTCTTGCGTCTCTTTTACGCCGGTTACGTCTACATGGCGAGCGATGTATGGACGAGCAAAGAAACCGCAAAGGCCATATTCCGCGAAGTTTTCCTCGGTCTTTTCCTTCTTCTCTCAATATTTATAATTCTCAATCAAATAAATCCAAACCTGCTCAACCTGAAACCGAAAATTGATCCTTACATGCCCTCGACTCCAACCACGCCAGGCGGCGTGCCTCCTACTGCCGGGGCCAGGTGCGCGGGCTGTGTAACGCTCAACAGTCTCGGAATACCACATAAACCCCCAGGGCCTGCTGGTGGAACCGGCGGCTGTCTCAACACTGTGCAGGAGTGTCAAGTTAACAGCGACATGGGTGCGAGACTTCAACAATTCAAGGGGGCGTTTGGCACAGGCGTTACATGGGTAGTGAGCGAGTCATGGCCCCCCACTAGAAATCACGCGGATCCATGTCACCAAGCTGGCACATGTGTTGATGTCAGCGTCCCCGGATATCAAGGAAATGTCACAGTCATAAATAAAGTCTATGATGCGGCAGGCGGCTCCGGAATCTCCGCTCAATATGAAGTCGCCACAGCAGAAAGAGCCGCGCAACTACGAAGTGCTGGCGCTAGATTGGTCGTATTAGTTGCTGGTATTACGGGTGAGCACTTTTCAATGTACAACAGGATGCGCTGAAATTATATTCAGATTCCTTACGCGGCGTATTTAATCACCACCCGTCGATTTCTTCCCTCTCCTGATGATTCTGTTTTTACGTTCGGCGAGCCGGCTAGCACAGTGTGTATGATAAGGCGTTCGTAGGCATTCATGGGCGTAAGCTCCACATCGTATTGAAATGAACGCGCGCGCTCGGCCATCATAAGCGCCTTGGTTTCCAGTTCCTTTATCTGCTTCGCGCGATAGTCGTTTACATCCACCAAGAATTGTAGATACTCGCCGGCTTCCGCGGCCGCGTCTGCATTGCGAGCGACTTCTCCCGCCGAATTGCGCTTCTCCGCGATTTTCTTCACTAGATGGTCAATGGCCTGCACCGTATCACCGTGAATTCCGATAAGTTGCCGCGCGTCTTGCATTTGGATGGCGAAAATCGTTTGTCCCGCAAGCTGTTGTTTAAGAATTCCCGAATGAGTTATGCCGACTGCGTCGAGTAATTCAGTGAGAATGTTTTCAATCATTTTTTCCATGAGGATACTATACCCCGTGAGATAATAAAATCAAAATTATGCACTAAAAGTCGGCCGCGGTATCGCACGGGGCGGGCGCGTGACACAGCTCTCGGCAAATCCTGTCCTTATGATCGAAGCGCTCGCGCTGCCTGTTCCTTATCCAATCCGGCCGGATTGGATAAGGAACAGGAGTATCTTGAATGACAAACAAAATTGTCAAACACTCGGTGTTTGACAAGCGGCGCGTTATTCGCGGAATCTCCGTCCCATCAACAATTCTTGCGCGATCATCGCGGTATTGCTCGTCACCCAGTAGAGCGCCGCGGCGGAAGGCACCACGTAGGCAAAACCGCCTACCATAATTGGTAATACATACCGCATCTGCAAGTCAAAACCTCGCGCCATGTCTCCCGAGAATGAGCTCGCCGGTTGTGGCGAGACCTGTAGACGGCCTGTCGCGGCGCTCTTCTTCCGTGGCCCCATGGAGAGGCGCGTGTAAATGATTTGCGTTACCCCGGCAAGAATGGCGAGGATAAAACTTTTGCCGGCCATATTTACAAGCCCGATGAATTCCATGTTGACTCCCTCCGGGTGCGGCACAAAAGCATAGAGACGGGCGAGGTTTATTTCCGGCAGTCCGCCCAGCGCGAAAATCCAATACAGCGCGAAAAGAATGGGCAGTTGGATAAGTATCAGCCCGAAACTCGCGAACGGATGTACATCGTTCTCCTTGTAGAGAGCGAACATTGCTTTTCCTTGCTGTTCGCGGTTATTTTTATATTTCTCTTTCAGTGCTTCCAGTTCCGGCGCGATTTTTTTCATTTTTTGCTGCGTAACAATCGCTCGCTTGGCGAGAGGGAACAGGACAATGCGCACGATTATCGTAAGAATGACGATGGCAATGCCCACGTCATGCGACGGAAGCACTCCAACTATAGAAACAAGCCCGTTGTAGAGCGGGTTGTAGACGGCTGCATTAAACATGGATGAAATCATTGCGATAGTATAGCGTACGAATTAAGAAGCACGAAGTTTCGCGCGCGAGAGGGAAACAAGCGCTGCGACATCCTTCTTTATGTCTTTGTACGACGCATTATTCGCAGGACGCATCGCGTAAAAAATCAGAGTAGCGGGGGCGGAAAGGAAAGGAAGGCATTCTCGCATCGCCTCGCGCCATCGCCGTTTTATCAAGTTTCTGTCAACAGCACGGGGCGCGGTTTTCTTGGAAACAACGCAAGAGGCCTTAATTCCCAGGGTTTTTTGGCCATATAGAATACCAAACGATAGTATGAAGTAAGAGCCGCGCTCGCGCCGGAATTTTGCCATATCAATGCGGACAAAGTCCGCATGTGACAAACTGTTTTTGCGTGGCATTTGGAGAAATCCTACACCGAAAGCTTCGCTCTGCCCTTTCTGCGCCGGCGCAACAAGACCGCTCGGCCGCTGGTCGTGGCGGATCGCTTGCGAAATCCGTGTGTTCTTGATCGCTTTCTCTTTTTCGGCTGATATGTGCGTTTCATATGCCCACACTGTACCTGCCGTAGGGAAAAAATCAACCGTGCTATACTTTTTTCTCAGTTTCATGGCTTCCGACGAGCCAGTAGCTGGTAGCCCGTAGCTTGCAACCACTCAAAAATTCTGAATTTCTTCTGGCTACTGGCTACGAGCTACAGGCCACGAACTATGCACACAATATCCACACCTTATAAACACTGGCGGGAAAAAGCGCGAGACTATACCTTCCGAACGGGGCGCGTATAATGATCGCTCTATGCAAGATAGAACAATCTCGAGAAATCTTGCGTGGACAATTAACTAAACAAGTCACCGGATATGCAAACTGCCCCAATTATGACCGCTCCCCCCATGATGAATCGGGAGCTTTGGCAAAACGCCCTTGTCCAAATAGAGCTTGGAACATCCGAGGCTAGTTTTCGCACATGGTTTAGGAATACTGACATCTCCAGCCGGGACGGAAGCACGGTACACGTATCTGTTCCTAGCAAAATTGTCAAAGAATGGCTGGTGGAGAAGCATCATAAGCTCATATTAAAAGCGCTACGCGCCCTGGACAGCACGATTCGAACGGTTGAGTACACAGTACACCGCTCCGCGACCCCAGTGGCCGCGGAAAGAAAGCTGGGGAAGACACCTTCGCCTGAAAACGCTTCTTTTGATTTGCAATCTCTTTACATAGACAAGCGCGATAATCTTAATCCGCGTTACACTTTCGAAACTTTTGTCGTAGGTCCCTTCAATCAGCTCGCGCACGCGGCCGCAAAAGCCATCCTCGAACGCCCCGGGCAAACATACAATCCGCTTTTTATCTACGGCTCTACCGGCCACGGTAAAACTCATCTAATACAAGCTGTCGGCAACTATTTCAAGAAGGCTCATGCCAATAAAAAGGTACTTTATGTTACGTCTGAACGCTTCGCTGTGGATTACATCAATGCGGTGCGCGCGGGGCGAGCAAACGGATTCAAAGACCAATACCGGCAGTACGATGTTTTAATAATGGACGATGTCCAGTTCATCGCAAACACAGAGAAAACGCAGGAGGAGCTGTTTCACTTGTTCAACGCGCTCCACGACAACAACAAGCAGATAGTTTTTTCTTCCGATAAGCATCCGAATTTTCTCCCAGGTTTCGAGGAAAGACTCCGGGGACGTTTTTCCGCTGGCATGATAGCCGAGATTCCGGAACCTGATATAGAGTCTAGAACGGCTATAATCAAGGCTAAAATCGAGCAACATGGTTTTAATATTCCTGACGACATCATCCAATACATAGCTGAGAGCGTGCGTGGAAACATTAGAGAACTTGAGGGGGTTCTTAACATGATCGTCTGCAAATCCCAATTAAAAGGCAAGGCGGTATCGCACGCGGATGTGAGGGCGCTGGTAAAACACAACATAAAACCAAATAAGGGGGTTTCGATTGAGGAAGTCGTGCGCAGAATATCAATGTATTACGAAATTCCAGAGAAAAGCATCTATGAAAAAACCCGCAAGAAAGAAGTGGTGAAGCCCAGGCAGATAATAATGTACATGTTGCGCGAGGAATTTAATGTATCGTACCCCTCAATAGGGGAAAAGCTTGGGGGGCGCGACCACACCACGGTAATTCATTCGTGCGAAAAAATAAAACACGAGATGAAGACTAATACCTCCCTCGAACAAGAGATTGAACACATAAGATCACTTATCCATTCATAACATGTTTATATTATGTTAATACATCCCGTACAACATCCGTATATCTTATACAAAATAAATTAAAATCAAAATTAAATCTAATAACATAAAATTTGTCAACAAATATTCCCCAGCAACAAATCTTAAATTCCCCGCACTATTCCTTATAAAAATATCTTATACACACAATACACATCTATAATAGTAATAGTATTTAATATATATAAATAGTTTTATGAATCTAACAACAACTAAAGAAAAAATTCTTTCGGCATCTGTTATAGCGGAACGAGTGGTTGGAAAAAAAGAATCACTACCAATACTTTCCTGTGTTCTTTTGGATGCAGGAAGTACTTTGTACGTCCGTTCAACAAATTTAGAATCAGCGATTGATATTAGCGTAGTATCTGAAATTAAAGAGAAAGGAACAATAGCGGTTCCTGCCACTATATTTTCACAAACAATAAAGTCTATAAATAGTGACAAAATTTCTCTTAAATCAGAATCTGGAAACCTACTGGTTGAATCTCGCGGCGCGCGAACTCTTATCAAATCCATTCCTAACGAGGAATTTCCTATACTATCGCGCGGTGATGATAGCAAGAAAAGTAGTTCGATATTAAGACTAACCCTATTAAAGGGGATTCAATCGGTCTTATATTCGGCATCCCGCTCGATGATAAGGCCGGAACTTGGAAGTATTTATATATCAATAAAAAAAGAACAAGTTATCTTTGCGGCCACGGACTCATTTCGATTAGCGGAAAGAATTGTGACGGGAAAAAATTCCTCCGGAGAGGAGGGGGAATTTTTAGTCCCGCTAAAACACGCGGCGGAGCTTGTGTATTTATTAGACCGCAGCCTTGGCGAGAGTGTGAAAATACATTCATCAGACTCGCAATTTATCGTTGAAGCGGATAGCGCCAGATTCGCCGCGCGTGTTGTCGAGGGCGTCTTCCCAAACTACTCCGAAATCGTCCCAAAACAATTCACAACCGAAGCGACTGTCCTAAAAAATGATTTCGCGGAGATGTTGCGCAAGGCGCGCGTGTTTTCCGGAAACGACCAGCATGTTGGACTGCATGTGTATCCAAAAAAGAAGATTTTCTCCGCTACCGCGCAGAGCCCAGATGTGGGAGAGACGTCTGACTCGATTGACGCGGCTGTTTCGGGCGAAGATATCGATATAAAATTCCACATCGGCTATATCTCAGACTGTATGCCCGTTATAGATTCCGACAGCATTACGCTTGGGTTTTCGGGACCCAACAGACCGCTCGTAATCCGCGGAGTATCAGACGCCGATTTTATGTATCTGGTGATGCCGCTTAACCGCTAGCCGGTAGCAAACTCAAAAAACTCTCTGCATTCGGATTTCTCTGGCTGCTGGCTACAAGCTACGGGCTACCAGCTTATTACTGAATTGTGAACGAAATAGTTTGCTCCCGGTTTCCAAGAGAGCTTTCTGCCACGGCGCGCAATGAGGCGGGGCCATGCGACTGCGGCATCACAGCAATGGCGTACGGAGTGTCAATTGAACTTCCGACAAATTGTCCGTTCAGGTAATACGCCACGCGCGTTACGGTCTCCGGACGCGAATGAGAAGCCGAAACATACAAAGGAGCAAATCCGGGAACATGCGAGCCCTTCTTTGGGGATGTGATGGAAAACTGCAATAGCGCGGACGCGGGTAGCGCCGGTTTTACAGTTGTGAGCTTTTGCGGATTGGCCGTTGCCCACATTTGAACCGGATATTCCCAGTGAGGGAATTGCGGGTCGCCCGAGGGGTTTGCCGGAGGACCGGAGCGCGGGTTGTCTTTATCCACCCAATACAAGATATCGTGCAGTCCTTTCGAGGGATCCGTATTCCAATTTCCGCGCAGTACCTGCGGAAGAGAATCGAGTTCCGATTCTGGCGCGGGGGGTACGAATGGCGCGGACTGATACTTAGTAAGAGCATAAGCAAGAACCTCGTGCCACATTGGCGCTACGATGAAAGCCGCGATCTTTTTCTCCATCGGACTATTGTCGTTATTCCCCGCCCACGCCCCCATCGCGATCCCTGGCGTGTAGCCGATTATCCATGCGTCGTGAAAATCATTCGTGGTGCCTGTTTTATCAGCGACTTGAAACCCAGAGAAATTCAGAGGAGAGTCCGCGCCGAACTCAGGCGTTCGAGCGGTATTATCGGACAAAACATCATTCATTAGTCGAGCGATTTGGCTGTCGATAACGCGCCCGCCCTTCTCAACAAAGCTCTCGAGTATGTTTCCCGCGCTATCCTCCACCTTAATTATCGGAGTCGGCGGGTTGCGGACCCCATCGTTCGCAAAAACTCCGTACGCCCCGGTCATTTCAAGCAGATTCACCTCGCCGCCCCCCAGCACTAATGTGAGTCCGTACTGATTTTTGTCCCCTAGGGTGGTAATGCCCATATCGCTCGCGGTTTTCAATGAATCTGTGATGCCGGCAAGATAAAGAGTCTTTACCGAAGGCACGTTCACTGACTGTGCGAGTGCCTCGCGCAAGGTCATGGGACCGCGAAATTTTTCGTCGTAATTACCCGGGGAATAGCATGGCGGCGTGCTACTCGCGGTGTCTGATGGCTCGCAGAATGTGGAAAATTGAGTCTGCAAATCAAACACGACAGTGTCCGGGATGTACCCCTTTTCGAACGCGGTCGCGTATACGAATGGCTTGAAAGAGGAGCCCGGCTGGCGGTTCGCGAGAGTAACATTCACCATACCGTCAATCTCTTTGTCAAAATATCCGCGCGAGCCGACCATCGCGAGGATTTGGCCGGACTTTGGCTCTATCGCGACCAATCCCGCGTTTGAGGCGTTGAAATTTTTTTCATTTAGAGGCGCGGCTGTCCTGATAACATCCTCCGCCTTTTTCTGAAGGTCGTAATCCAGAGTAGTAATCACACGCAGGCCGTCGTTTGCAACCGCGTCGGCGCCATATTTCTCTTCCAAATATTCACGCACATAAAATACGAAGTGCGGGGCTTTTATTCCAGCATCTTTCTCATCCTTGAACTCTATCTTTTCATTTTTTGCCGTTTGGTATTCGGCATCGCTGATAAAGCCGTTTTCTTTCATCTTTAGAAGCACTAGATTTTTACGAGCCTCCAACTCATCGCGGTGACTGCCATATGGGGAGTAGCGAGTAGGCGCCTGCGGAAGCGCCGCTAGATATGCCGCTTGCGCGAGCGTAACATCCTTCGCGTCAATGCCGTAAAAATATTGGCTCGCCTCCTCAACCCCGTAGATTGTTCCGCCGTAGGATGTTTCATTCAGATAGGTCGCGAGTATCTGGTCCTTCGAATAAATGCGTTCGAGTTTGATAGCAAGGATTATCTCTTTGAGCTTGCGGATAATGGTTTTGTCACGCGTAAGAATCGTATTTTTGACTACTTGTTGCGTGATTGTAGAACCGCCCTGCACGAATCTTCCCGAGAAAATATTCACAAGCATGGCGCGCCCAAACGAAAGCGGGCGAAAGCCGAGGTGCTGGTAAAACTCCGTATCCTCAATCGCGACTGTCGCGTTCCTGATATTAATAGATATGGAGTCGAACGGTACCGTGGTGCGGCGCATGGTTCCGTGAACGTCGTAAAGGAGCACGTTTCCGGTGCGGTCGAAGATTTTTGTGGACTCGGCGACCATTCGATTTTGGAAATTATCAAGCGAGGGAATTGAGATTACCGCTCCCCATGCGACAATTACTCCGGCGGAGAGCATGCCGAGAAAGAAAATCGCCAGTGCCACGGCCTTTATTACTCGGAACATATGAACGCGCGCGGCCGCTTTCCTGGGCCATCTGCTATAAGGAGAGTGTCTCGGAGGCATGTGAACTGAATTGTACAATGAACATTGCGTTGCAAACAGCGGCAATTTGTGGCATCTTCAGGTATTCAATCCTCTCTCTTCATGAAAACAAAACTCAAATACGGAGAGAATCCACACCAAAAAGCCGCCGCGACACGGAGAGCGACAACGGACGCTCTCGCTGTCGCGAAATTCAGGCGGGAAGATGGGAGTCCGTTTGTATACGAGAACACAAGCTGGATTTCAATAACTGACCTCGGACGGCTAATTCAGGTTGTTGAAAGATTCGCGGCGGCGTACCGGAGAAATGTTAGCGCGGCCATTCCTCATTTTGCGGCAATAGTTAAACACGGCAGCCCATGTGGCGCCGCGTTTGGAGAAAATCCGGAGCAGGTCGTGCGCGAAACATGGGCAGGCGACTCGCAGGCGGCATTCGGAGGATTCCTCGTTGTCACGTTTCCATTTACCGGAAAAATTGTAGTGGCGCTTACAGAAGCAAACGGAGGAAAGATGCCGTTTTTGAGCGGAGTCGCGGCACCTTCGTTTGAGGAAGGGGTAACGGAAAAAATTGGCGCGAAGAGCAAAGGAACGCATTTCATTTCAAACAAAGCGCTTGCAAAGATTCCGGCGAAAATTTTCTCGTTGCCGGAAATTAAATCCGTGCGGGATTTTATTCTCGAGCAAACATCTATGCAATTTATCCCGGAGTTTGTGAATATGGAGTATCACGGACCAGCGTTTTCGGAAAAAGAGAAAAAACAAATCTTTGCCGACCTCTCGCTTGCGTACGCAGTGTGTTCCTCGAGCACCAGCAATACGATTTCTCTGGCGAAAGACGGAATCTTGATAGGAAATGCGGTAGGACAGCAAAAACGAGTTGGAGGCGCGAAGCTTGCGCTCCGACTTGCGAGCGAAAGCAATCATGATGCAAGGGGAGCCGTGGCAGTTTCGGATAGTTACTTCCCATTCCCAGACGGGGTTGAAGCATTAGCCGAAGGAGGAGTTCGAGTGATTTTTGCGACTTCCGGTTCCGTTCGCGACAATGTGGTTTTTGCTCGGGCGACGGAATTAAAAGTAGGAATATTTACAGTCCCAGATAAGATTGGGCGAATGTTCGCGGGGCATTAAAATTTCTTCGGACACGGAAACACTTTTGCACCTCCGCTGGCTAGCAGATGTTTGAACGCGTTTGATAGAAGCGGACGACAATTCCGGAGCCTTATAATTTATGAATCGTCACAATCGGGGCCTTAATGACCATGTTGAACCACTCCTTGCTCGCACCATAATCGACCCTATAACCATTCCCCTGTAGTTCTTGCAGAAATTGTTCAAGCTTCTTCGCTCCCTCGACTCTCTTTTCAGCCCGAAACGTGTCTTCCGTTCTCGTCCTGCGAGGCAGTCGTTTTAGATCCGTTGCCGAACTATCTGGAGTTGCAATAGTTCCTAATATTTTCCCTCCCTTTTTTAACACACGAAGAGCTTCGCCTATTGCCTGCCGCATTTCCTTTTCTTCGCTTTCAACTAACATTGTAAAATATTGTCTTGCAGTAACGATATCAAAAGTCTCATTCCCGAACGGGAGATGGAGGCCATTTCCCACCACAATTCCTTCTTGACATGGACGGACTATTCCTATCCTGTTTTCAACACCGTATGCCCGTGTGTTCTTTAGAACTTTCCTCAAGTATCCAATAAAAGATCCATCGCCAGCCCCAATGTCCAGCAACGGTTTTTGCACGTCATCATTTGTCAAAGAAAAGTGCTTCGTATATGTACGAAAAGCGCTCTCAAGTGCTCTGCGGTTTTGCACGTTTTCCTGAGCAGGTTTCCCCGCGTTATTTTGCGATATGTGGCGCAGCCTTTCAAGGAATTTCATACAAATAGTCTATCATGCAGAATAAATTGCCATTTGACTCGCTGGACACTAACCATGCACAAGAATTTGTAAAAACAAAGATCAATTTGCAAAGAAATCCCAAATCGCAATAATCAAACAATTGATTTTGGAAATTCGCATTGGAATTTAATTTGCAAATTGCAAATTGGAGTTTGCAAATTAGTGCCGGTGTCTCGCCCAGTGCGTCACTCCCACGGCTATCGCGTCGTACTCATCATCATATTTTATTTCTTTTTCGATTTTCACGAGAGCGTGAAGCATCTTTGCGATTTGCTGTTTGTCTGCTCGGCCGGAGCCGCCCGCCGCGCTCTTGATTTCGCCGGGAGTGTATTCAAAAACCGGAATACCGAGGCTTGTTGCGAGTTGGATAAGAGCTCCGCGCACTTCGGCGACGCGCATGACGGTTTTCTGGTTCGTACTGAAGTAAAGCTTTTCCATCGCGAGCGCATCCGGCTTGTATTTTTTTGCGAGTCGCGTGCATTCGTCTGCGACAATTCCAAGCCGAGCGGTAAACTCGGTATCTTTAGACGTTTGTATGCAAGCGGAATAGAGTAGGGTTTCTTTTTTCCCGTTTTCGCGTTCTAGTACGGCGACTCCGCATCTGCCGTAGCCGGGGTCGATAGCCAAGACGCGCATAGTTTACAGTTTACAGTCTACAGTTTACAGAACCAGAGGTGAGTTCGCATTTGCTGTCAACTGTTTACTCTGCATTTGTATACACATCCTCCACGTCGTCGTGCGAGTCAATCTCGTCCAGGATTTTGTGGAGCTTCTCGCTGTCAGATTCGGAAAGTTTCACCGCGGTCTTGGGGGCGTAGTCCGTGCCTGTTTTTTCAAACGCCCACATCGCGCTTCCGGGAGAGGCGAGCGCCAAGCCATTCTCCGACAGAAGATGTTTTATTTCTTGCGAGGTTCGATTGTGGCTGTCGGTGAGCGCGACAATCAGAATCGCGACGCCTCCCGGGCCGTAAGTTTCATAAACAACAGTTTCAAGTGAGCCGGAGTCAGTGGATATTCCTTTCGCGACTGCGCGGTCAATGTTTTCTTTTGGCATATTCGCTTCACGCGCTTTTTCAATGACGGCGCGAAGGTGGGCCGCATTGACGTCCCCATTCGCCTTTTTGGATTCAACAGAAATTCGCTTAGAGAGTTTGCCCCACACATCTGCTTTCACGGCATCCGCCGCGCCCTTGCGGTGTTTGATTTGCGACCATTTGTTGTGTCCGGACATGGTGAACAGGGTATAGGTACTAGGTTATAGGGAATAGTGAGAAATGCAAAGAGGGGCGCAATCATTTCCCATCCTCCCACACCACTTTCTTTCCTCGACTTATTCTTTGCAATTGCGATTGCTTGCGTTCATATTGCCCAATGGCTCGTATATGTTTCCTAGAGGCTATCTTGAATGTCTCCCAGTCATTCTTTATTTGTGTAGCAAGCTCGCTTCTATAAGTATCAGTGCCCTCGCTCTCTTCTTGCAGTCTTTTTAATTCTTCCTCGTTCACTACAATTTTCCTCCGCAGTTCAACAAGCGCTAGTCTCATAGCTTCAATTTTATCCCCCAATGCCCCAAGCGTGACATGTATTTTTTCACTCGGCTTTTGTTTACTCGGATTGTCTAATCTGAATCTGGACATACGAATAGGGTATAGGGAATAATGGAAAATGCAAAAGAACTTATAATTTCTGTTACTTTATTCTGGCGGGTGGTTAAAAAACGGACCTCAATTTACGCAATTGATGGTTAAGTTCTAAGATTTCATCTGCCAATTTCAATACCCCGTATCTTTTTCTGGCAATGTCAGGGTTTTGAAATGTCGGCTCGAGCATATCATCAAGTTCAAATATTCTTTTGTTGGTATTGTCGCCTGACGCGTTTACGCTGCCCTTATCAGTTTTATGCATAACCTCCAATCTTTTTAACTCTTTACGCACGTTTTTTAACTGCGCCATAGCGAGCGTAATCTTTTGCAGGAGCATGTTTTCCGATTCTTTAAATGAGCGAGGATCGTTTCTTTGTGCCGGTACATTTTTAAGTTTTTCGACCATATATCAACCAATATACACTCCAACGGCGTTAAACGCACAGGTTACGAGCATATGCAAGACTCCATCGGGGGTTATTCACACCTCTATCCACAGGGTATCCACGATTTCGGGCTTTTTGTATCAGTTTGATGCTGAAAAACATTCTTTATAATCTTCTTATCGATGTGCTTAACCGTGCGTCGGTCGTTGCCAAGGGGATGTGCAGTAATGCAAATCAGTCCGGGCAACTGCTCCTTGAATCTATTCCTGGCGCAAGTCAGGAGAAGCTACGGGAGTCGTCGGACAGAGTAGTGGGGTGAAGTGTGAAGCGCGGGGAGATCGTATCAAGACGCGCGGAACATCTCATCGATTTCCAATGGCCGAAAAACAAACAATCTCCCGCAAGGGAGATTGTTTGTTACCGTGCGTACTAGCGGGTTCAGTGTACAGGTACAATTCAGAAATTTTTATCTTATCCACAAGACGCATACATGTAGTGACATTGTATTGACAGATTGTTCAAAGTCGCTAGAATTGTTGCATGACCACCATACAAGTGCGCGTTGATGAGAAGACAAAAACAAGGGCGAAGAAAGTTTTTCACAAGATGGGGCTTGATATCTCAAGTGGCATTAAATTATATCTTGCGCGCGTCGTGCAGGATGAAACTGTTCCTTTTACTATTCGCACCGAGAATGGATATACACCGGAGCAGGAACGGCAAATGATACGCGAGACGGAATATGCGGAAAAGCACGGCAAGCGATATACATCCGTGAAAAAATTGATGAGAGATGTTCTAAAATAAAGTCACGAAAGAATCGAATATTCATTTTTTGATTTTTGCAGTTTGCGTAAGCGAGCTTTGCTTAATTTCATCCACCGGACCAACTGCCCAGTATATGGGAAACATGATGACGCCATACATCTCGCGCTCCGCGTAGCTCTCATATGATTTGTAGATGTCTTCAAACAAAACAACATAAAACGAAGAATCTTCACCCGTTCCTCTCTCAAAGCAGATAATTCTTCCAAGTTCGTCAACACCAGTCAAGAAAGAGTGCCATATCATTTCCGCACTGCCCTTTATTTGTGCCAACCCCATTTTCTTTCCCACAGCATCCCTTATATACGAGGTGGTTTCATCCAGCGACTGGAAGGTCTTAAAGCGTTCATTGGGGAATCGAAAAAGATTGCGTGCCGAATCGCCCATACCAATTGCACGCAAGGCCGTTTGGTGACAGTCGATTTCATTGTGAAAAGCCCTGGACTTGTAGTTCAAGGGATTGCCCATTCTGCGTTCAATCCGTAAATCCAGTCTAATTTGCCGTGCCATATCTTCCGGCAATTCTGCTCCCTCGGATTGAGCGTCAGGCCGCATGAACCACCTTCCATCTTTTCTTTTGTATACGCCGTTTATCGGCGGGAATTGTTCTAATTTGCCCTGTTTATCCAACTTCATAGGCGCATATTATCAGATTCGAAAACGAGGGAAAGATCATGCGAATAAGTCAGGGGCCCGCCACGCATGGCAGGCCCCTTTGTTCAGCTGTTCTGTAACTCCGCGATCGCCACGACGACGGCGCCGGAAACCACTCCGACCGTCGCGACAACTTGCCAAGTCGGCACCCTATGACACACGCCGAACAGGCTTGTGCCACAGAATGCCCATGCGGCTGCGGCCGCGAGAATGCCAAACAATAAGAACAAAAACACGTACACCGGCCACATGTTTCGCATGCTTCCCTCCTTAGTGGTGTGGTGACTATCCGTTTTCAAAAGACCGTGCGACCAATCTTTTGAGGACGGTCCATACAGCAAAACCAATTTTCATTGTAACTTAACAATGAACCGGTGTCAAATAATAAGCGGAGGTTGAACTTTTCTAGGCGCGTCTATCCCGATATGCTCATATCCTTTTGGCGTTACGGTTCTGCCCCTTGGGGTTCTGTCCAAAAGGCCGAGTTGCATCAAGTACGGCTCGTGGACTTCTTCAATCGTGTCTTCTTCTTCGGAAAGGGAAGCGGAAATTGTTTTTAATCCGACTGGACCGCCTCCGAATTTCTCCACAATGATTGTAAGAATGTCGCGGTCTGTCTGATTAAGCCCTCCCTCGTCAATTTCAAGAAGCGCGAGAGCTTTTTTAACAGTTTTTAAATTCAACGGCTCCTCATTCACTTCCGCGAAGTCTCGGCATCTTTTCAATAGATAATTCGCTGTGCGCGGAGTTGCGCGGCTACGGCTGGAAACTTCTTTTATGGAATCGCTGTCGGTTTTGATGTTAAGAATTTTCGCGGAGCGTTTGAGAATTTCCGCAATCTCGCCGTCGCTGTAGTACTGAAGACGGAATGTTCCTCCGGAAAAGCGGGAGCGCAGAGGCGCGGAGAGCATGGAGATGCGCGTGGTCGCCGCAATCAAAGTGAAAGGCGGAAGGTCGAGTTGCACTGTGCGCGCCGAAGGACCCTTTCCTATCACTATATCCAAAACCCCAGATTCCATCGCTGGATAGAGAACTTCTTCAATAGTCCGATTGAGCCGGTGGATTTCGTCTATAAAGAGAACATCACCGGGCGAGAGATTTGTGAGGATGGAAGCTAGGTCGCCCACGCGCTCGATTGCCGGGCCAGAAGTGGCGCGTAGAGACGCCCCAATCTCTTTCGTCATTAGGTGTGCGAGGGTGGTTTTGCCGAGCCCCGGCGGGCCGTAGAGGAGCACATGCTCGGGCTGATGATTTCTGCCCTTGGCGGCTGTGAGGAGAATCCGCAGGTTCTCTTTGATTGTCGGCTGTCCCACATATTCCTCCCAACTCAAAGGGCGCAACGCCAAGTCGAGGGAGCGCGGACTTTTCTCAATTGTATTTTTGTCTTTGTCTGTCATACGATGAGGCTCTTTGGCTCTCTATAAGAGAGGCGAAGGGACTCTGTAATGTCGTCTCTATACAATATCACCATGCGCCTGTATCGCAATGGTCTTTTGCATTTTTGCATTTACTCATACTTATAATGCCCGGTCGGGCATTATAAGTATGAGAGGAAACACCATATAACATTACCCTTCTATCTCCGGGTTCAAATCCACCACTCGCCCTAATTCCTCAAGAGATGTAACGCCCTGCAAAACTTTTACGATTCCATCTTGCCCCATTCTGCGAATGTTTTGATGTTTGGCCGCTTTCCATATTTCGCGTTCGCTTAGAGTCGTGCGAACGGCCTCTTCTATTATGTGGTCCATGAGTATCACTTCAACGACGGCTATGCGCCCTTTGTATCCGAGCTCACGGCACTTATCGCACCCCTTTGGTATCCACGATGTGTCGCGATTCGCAGGTAGCTCATCCGCGTGCGGGATGTCCTTTAGGTATCTCGCGACAATCTCCGCGTCTTTTCCTGTGAGCGGTTTTGGTTCGCGGCATATTGGGCAGAGTCGGCGCACGAGGCGCTGTGCCATTGCTACTGTGAGAGACGCTCCCAAGATGTCGGCGCTCACTCCCATGTCTATGAGGCGGGGGAATGTGCCGGCGGCATCGTTGGTGTGCAGAGTCGCAAACACGAGGTGGCCGGTCAAAGCCGCGTGTACGGCGGTTGAAGCCACTTCGGTGTCGCGGATTTCCCCCACCATTATTATGTCGGGGTCTTGGCGCAGGGTGGAGCGGAGGCCGAGCGCGAACGTGTAATCTTTTGAAACTTGAGTCTGGACGATGCCGGGCAGGTGATACTCTATCGGGTCTTCGATTGTGACAATTTTAACTTCCGGGCGGTCTACCTGGCGCAAGAACGCGTAAAGAGTCGTCGTTTTTCCAGAGCCAGTTGGGCCTGTGTTCAGTATCATTCCGTTGGGTTTCGCGATTTCATGATTGAAAATTTCCATCAGATATTTATCAAAGCCAAGCTGTTCCATTGAAAGCGCGATTGTTGTTGGGTCAAGAACGCGCATGACAATCGTCTCCGCGTATGCGCCCGGCAATATCGAGGTGCGTATCTCTATTTCCTTCTCATTAATCGCGATAGAAAAACGGCCATCCTGCGCGGCATTTTTTATGTTCAATTTTAATCCCGAAAGAAGCTTGATGCGCGAAGAAACGAGAGCGTAAGTTGCCGCGTCGAAGGTCAGCACTTCTATTAAAACCCCGTCCAAACGAAATCGCATATGGACTTCATTTTCCTCGGGTTCCATATGGATATCGGAAATGCCGAGTGAAAGCGCGCCTGCCATGATAATTTCCAAAATGCGGGAAACCCTGTGCGGATCTTTGCTTTTCATGTTGGTTTCCACGTGCTGTTGCAGGTCGGCTAGAGTTTTCAGCTCGGCGAGCATCTGCGTAATAGTTTCGTTGGATAGAGTCAAAATACCAGCCTCCGTTTCGGTCGCATACGAGAGATCGTGGAAGCGGTCCCACGCGTGTTCGAGCGACGCGCGCGTCGCGATGTATCTTTGCGGCCGATACCCAAGCCGCTCCAGATTTTGGATTATGGCAAGAGAGTCCGCGCGTTCGGGAGAGCGCATCGCGACAAATACGTTCTTGTTTACCTTGTGAAATGCGGCGACTTCTCCAGCGCGCGAATCCGCTTCCGGTATCAATCGCAGAGCATCCGTATCAATCGCGCGCGTTGTGAGGTCTATGTACTCCACGCCGTATTTTTTAGCGAGCATTTCCGAGAGCTGTTCTTCCTCGCGCGCGCGGAGGTCGTGCAAGCGCTCCTGCTGTTTCTTTTCGTCAAATTGGGTCATGTGAGTACATTGTAACGCACAGTGGCGCAACACTAGCAACACTAAACGAGAAACCCTATTTCCTGCGATGGCTTTTTTGCAAACCTTGTTGCTCAAGGTCTCTTCTTGAAAAAATCAGGCACATGGTACACGCGCGAAGTTCTGGCATAACCATCGATTGCGTCTAGAAGGTCTTTTTGCGCGAGAGATGTCTTTATGTTTTTCGTACGTTCATAAACGCGCACAATTGCCTGTTCGCAAATATCTTTTATGTCCGCACCGCTATACACTTCGGTCTTTTGCGCAAGCGCCTTAACATCGATATCTTTGCTAAGCGTTGCGCGTTGCAAATACAGAGAAAAAAGTTTCTCTCGTTCCGTCGCTTCCGGCAAAGGTATTTCAATCTGGGTTGAAAGCCGTCCTCCGCGCAAAAGCGCCGGGTCAACCGCATCAGGAGCGTTTGTGGCGCCGACGACAAATACATAGTTAGAATCTCGAATACCATCTATTTCTTGAAGCACTTGGTTTGCTATTTTGTCTGCGTAAGCGCCCGTTGTTGCATTGCCGCGCCGCGCCATGAGGGAATCAATCTCATCGATAAAAACGATTGCCGGCTTATGTTTGCGCGCTTCCTGAAAGAGCCCGTGAACCCTCTGTTCGCTTTCGCCCATCCACATACTGTAAATCTCAGCTAGAGATATTGAGAAAAATGCCGCATGCGCTTCGTTTGCGAGTACTTTGGCGATAGTTGTTTTACCCGTTCCTGGCGGACCGTAGAGTAGGATGCCTTTTGGCGGGTCAATGCCGAGCTTTAGAGTTATGTCGGGATTTTCAATAAGCCCCACGACGCGTTTAAGTTCAGCGAGCGTCGTTTCTCCCACAATTAGATCGGACCACCCCATAATTTTTATATCCCCTTTACCCATTTGTGTAAATTTATATTTGTTTTCTTCGTCAGTCTTGGGGCCTTGCGCGTAAGACAGGCGAGTCGAGACCCATGCTGTGACTGTGCCTATAGCTCCGATAAACAGCCATATCGCCGAGGTAGCGTCATAACCTTCCCCATAGCGGTACAGATATAGTGCAAACATAAGTTCGAGAACTATTGCAACTCCAAATGTCCAATCCAGAAGCTGTTTCATCGGTAGGTGTAGCTTGGCGCTTTGCAAGAAACGCGGCAGCACAACCAATGCCGCCAGCAACAAGCCCAAAAACATAAGCTTGTATGGGCTGTGCGTCACACTATTAAAATCTGTGGAAATTGACCTTGTTGTACCCAACTGCTCTTTTGTTAACGGATCAAACCCATCTGGGATGTCAGTTGCGCGCGCGCGGAAATACTGGATTATTGCCGGGTCCGTAACTACATTGCCGTAGTATGGGTCGACAATTGCGCGCCGTCCCCAATAGAATTTCTTCGCAAATGAATCATAACGAACGAAGTCTATAACCCAGTAGTATTTAGTATCTCCCTCGAGAAGACCGCTCTTATAAACACTGTAGTCTGGCGTAAGGAAAAGAGCCTCGCTCGCAATCCCTCGGGCGTCGTCTTCGGTATAAGCGTAGCCGATTTCGCCTGTGGCCTGGTCTGCGATTTGGCTGATACCAACAAGCTTATTCAAGTCATCTGTTACGTATGCGTATTTTCCCTCGTCCGACGTGTTTGTAATTACTGTGCCAGTCTCAGGATTGACAATTACACGTCCAAAGTAATACATCTTCTTTCCTGGTCCGTTGAAATTGTAGAAGTCGACGATGTACCAAGATTTCCCTTTTGAGTCATTTGCGACAAAGGGTACGGACGTCACATTTTGCGCAGGATGAAAGGCTTCTGATGCTACCGTTATCGCGGTCGTGGTGCCCACGTCAATTTCAGCGGCCGACGCAGTATGAGCGCTGAATAGCAAAGCAATAATCAACAACAGGAAGACGATGCGACTAGAGAAACAGAAACGAAGTCCAAACATCAAGCCAGTATACCCTTGTAAGGCATAGCAATTTTCCATTGTCCACATACGGAGGTTTCTCAATAAGTATTCAAGTTACTGCGCAGGCATAGCCGAAAGAATACTACCGAGTACACTGTGATAATGAGAAAGCAATCTTTAACTTTGGAAACGTTAGCTAAATTAGCTGTGGAATTTGCGGGACATCTCTCGCCTAAAAAAGACCGCGCTACCGTGGTGGCGCTTTTTGGAGACCTCGGTGCAGGAAAAACGGCTTTTGCGAAGGCGCTCGCGCGCGCATATGGCATTGAAGATGATGTAACAAGCCCCACATTCGTAATTGAAAAAATTTATACTCCCGCCAAGGGTCCATTTTCGCGCCTAATTCACATAGATGCGTATCGTTTAAATAGCGCACACGACCTTGAAGTACTCGGTTGGGATGAGTTGCTCCAAGCCCCCAGCAACCTTATTCTTGTTGAGTGGCCGGAAAATGTTGAGAGAGCGATACCTTCCGATGCCTATCGAATCTCTCTTGAATATGTAGACGAGCACACCCGTTCAATTACACATGACCTCAAATAAAAAAACAAAACGGTTCGTGCTTTTGGACGCTCACGCGATTATTCATCGTGCGTATCATGCGCTCCCCGATTTTTCTTCCACGAAGGGCGAGCCGACAGGCGCGCTCTACGGGTTAATAACGATGCTTCTGAAAATTGTTGAGGACCTGAAACCCGATTATATTTCTGCGTGTTTCGACTTGCCGGGGCCCACGCATCGCCACATTGCTTATGAAGGTTACAAAGCGACCCGAGCAAAAACGGAAGACGCGCTTGTTGCCCAACTAATTCGCTCGCGCGCAGTATTTGAAGCATTTGGAATTCCGACATACGAGGCGAAGGGATATGAAGCCGATGACATCTTGGGAACAATTGCAAAGGGCCTAAAAAAACGCTCCGATATTGAAATCGTGATAGCTTCAGGCGACCACGACACACTCCAGCTTGTAGAAGGTTCTCGCGTAAAAGTGTACACGCTCCGCAAGGGTTTGAATGACACGGTTATCTATGACGAGAAGGGGGTAAAGGAGCGGTACGGTTTTGGTCCTGTGAACATTACCGACTACAAAGGATTGAGCGGGGACTCGTCGGACAACATAAAAGGCATTGCTGGCATCGGAGAGAAAACTGCCACTAATTTGATAACTCAATTTGGCTCGGTTGAGGAGATTTATAAGACACTCAAGAAGAGTCCTGAGGAATTCACGAAACGGGGAATTACTGCGCGGATGGTTCAGAAGCTGAGCGAAGGAGAAAAAGACGCGCTATTTTCCAAAATGCTCGCGACAATAAGCACAGACGCGCCCATTCTCTTCGAAGTGCCGGAAAAAACTTGGAAGTTGGAGGACTACGCGCAGGACATTCTTTCTCTCTGCGATGAGTTAGAATTTTACTCGCTGAAGAAACGGCTTGGCGCAAAATCAAAAGCAGAAAGTCCGGAGGATAACCCGAAGGAAGAAGAGAAAATTGATAAAACCACGCTCGCGGAGACATCAATCGCTCTCTGGCTTCTCCATTCAGACAGGTCTAATCCGCAGAGGGACGACATTTTGCAATACGCAAAAACGGAAGACTTTGAGTCGGCGCATAAGGTAATTTTTGAAGAACTCGCAAAAATCGAACGATTGCAGGAAGTGTATGACCGCATTGAGAAACCGCTTATTCCTGTTGTCGAGCAGATGAACAAAGATGGCGTATATCTCGATGTTCAGTATCTGGAAAAATTAAAGGTGGAGTATCAATCAGAACTCGGCAAAATCGAAGCGAGAATATTCAAATCCGCCGGACATGAGTTCAATGTAAGTTCGCCGAAACAGCTGGCGGTTGTTTTGTTTGACGAATTAAAAATCACGCCTGCAAAGCAGAAAAAAACGCCCGGAGGGGCAAGGACCACGCGCGAAGACGAGCTGGAGAAAATGGCGGAGCTTCACCCCGTGATAGCCGATGTGCTCGCGTATCGTGAACTTTCTAAATTACTCTCCACTTATATTGAGAAAATGCCAAGTATGGTCGCAAGCGACGGGCGCCTCCACGCGGAATTTCTACAGGCGGGGACTACGACTGGACGGATTGCATCTCAAAATCCGAATTTACAGAACATTCCGATTAAAAGCGATTACGGACGGCGTGTACGCTCGGCGTTTAGGTCGGAAACAGGGCATTTACTTGTCGCTCTGGATTACTCGCAGATAGAACTTCGAATCGCGGCTGGGCTTTCCGGAGATAAGAAATTGCTCAAAGTGTTTCAAGACAAAGGCGATGTGCATACCGCGGTTGCTAGCCAGGTCTTCGGCGTTCCTGCTGAAAGAGTAGATTACGAGATGCGACGGCGGGCGAAGGTCATTAATTTTGGGATTCTCTACGGAATGGGTGTTAACGCCCTTAAATCGAACTTGGGCGCGAACATCTCGCGCGAGGAATCTGCCAAATTTCTTTCTGAATACTTCAGAAACTTTTCGGGTCTTGCGATATGGATTGAGAAAACGAAATTGGAAACGGCACGCAAGGGCTTTACGGAAACTCTTTTCGGGCGACGCCGATATTTCTCCGGTTTTAATTCACCCATCCAAGGGCTTCGCGCGCAGGCGGAGCGCATGGCGGTAAATGCTCCGTTGCAGGGCACACAATCCGACATCATCAAGCTCGCAATGGTGAAAGCAGACAAATTGATAGAAGAAAGGGGGTGGCGCGCTAAAACAAAACTAGTTCTGCAAATTCATGACGAACTTGTCTATGAGGTGGCAGAATCGGAAGCTGAAAATATCTCTCGCGAGTTGCGCGAAATAATGGAATCAATCGTTCCGAAAGGGAAACTCTCAGGCGTTCCGATTGTGGTGGAAACCGCCATCGGTAAGGATTGGGGGAAGATGAAGCGCGTATAGCGTATGGAGCAAGGCCTCTCCTCGGGAATTCTGCATTTTGAGGTGAGGCCTTGAGTATTCTCTCCATACGCTATACTTCATACCGTATGTTGCATTTCTATTCTGGGACTGATACAAAAAAAGCGAGGGAGGAAATGAATAAGGCCATTGAGCTGGTCCGCAAAGATGGTGCGCGGATTGTACGCATTAACGACACGAATTCTACCGACGACTTGTACGCATCGCTTCAGGGCGGAGGACTTTTCGGAGAAAAACATGTTTTCGTTATAGATGGCGTATCAGAAAACGAAGCAATGCTTCCCGTTCTCTTGCAGATGCTAGAGGCGATGAACAAATCGGAGGAACCCTTTTTTGTGTACGAGGCGAGCCCGGACGCGAACACTCGTCGAACCATAGAAAAATACGCCGAAACTACGAAAAAATTTGACGCGCCCAAAAAGGAAAAAGATGGCAGTGTGTTCGCGCTTGCCAATGCCATGCGGCGAGCCGACAAAAAAGCTCTGTGGACGGGCTACCAGCGGGAACTCGTAAAGGGAAAAGAGCCGGAAGCCATTCACGGAGTGCTTTTTTGGGGAGCGAAAGACATGCTACTGAAATCGCGAGAAGGAACTCCCGAAAACAAAAGAGCGAAAAAGCTTGTCGCGGAACTCGCGGAACTCCCGCACGAATCAAGGCGCAATAATTTTCCGCTTGAATACGCGCTTGAGCGCTTTGTGCTTTCCGTGGCGTAAGTACAGAGAGGTCAAATCTCGGGATTAATGTTAGATAATAACGTTCATGGAAAAGAACTTCGATGGATGGAACATCGTGAAGAAGCAAACAAATTCGGGACTCCAGCGTCTATATACTGTTCGCGAAATATGGTGGTGCCGAATCGGTGTGAATATCGGTACGGAGCAAGATGGCAAAGGAGGGCTTTTTCTTCGCCCCGCAATCATACTGCACGGGTTCGGTTCGGACGCGTGCCTTGTTGTCCCACTGACGACTTCCGCTCGCGAGCACCCGCTCCGTGTGCCAGTCGGCATTGTCGATGAGTATCCGGCGCGAGCCAATATATCCCAAATGCGAGTTATTGATACGCGCAGATTAGTTGAAAAGGTCGGCTTCCTCGAGAAAGAGTTGTTTGTGAAATTAAGAAAAGCCGTCAAAGGATTGCTTTGACGGCTTTCCACATTCTCCCCCTTGCGGGGGTGAGGCCGAAGCCAACTATACGACCATGGTACGGGGCAAGCATAAAAAGTCAAGTGAAATTATAAGCCGCGGGGGAAAACTTTTGGCCGAAGTTGGCTGTGGGGTGATATTATTGGGTGCAAGATGGTATAAATATGTACTCTGAATTTCTAACTAAAAAAGCAAGTTGGATTCTGTCTCTCTTAATTCTCGTGAGTTTTTTTGGATTATTTCTTCCGCCATTTGTCGCGCATGCGAATACGGGTTTTTGCGGGAGCGACAGTTCACCTACTTATACTCCGTGTCCATCACCGGGAGTTCCCGCTACCGCGCCTGGTGCCCCTGTATTAAAAAATTATGTCAGCCCGGGGCAAACTATCCTGGGGGCCCAGAATTATCGAGAGCAACAGGAAACCATAATTATGGGTTTGCTAGCCGGTAGGAATGCACCAGGAATGTCTGTGGCAAATAAAGTAGTTCTGGAGAAAGACTGTGTAGGGAAAGGAGAGCTCTGCTCGACCACATCATTTTTTGGCATGTTTAGAGTAGAAGGAATTTGTATAGCTCCACAGACGTGTGAGGCAAAAGGCGTCACCCCTCTTGCTGGTATCGGCCTTGCCGTCGGCAGCGCCATTGTATTGCAGACCGTCAACAAGCTTTTGAATCCTCCTCCTTCCCAACCAACCGCACCTCCCGGTTTCCCATATAACAATCCATATGGAACGCCGGTATGCACCGGGGCGAGATATATATCTACTATTCCAAATGACCCCAATCCATGCGGCGTATATATACCGATTACAAATCCTGGCGGAACAACGGCTACCCTTGACGTTACGCCCGATTCCGGGCCCGCGCCGCTCACAGTAACTTTCACTATCACCGACACATCCACCGCATGCCCTCATTCGGCCATAATGATTTCCGCGGGCGACGGAACTCCCCCTGCCACCGCGATTCCTGCGAATAGTCCTTGCGCCGGCCGTACGCCGCAAGTATTCACATATACATATTGGCTTGCGGGGACATATCCAGTGACTCTTACCAACGCAACCACGGAAGAGGTTCTCCAGACGGTGACGGTGACTGTGAGCGCGGGGTACTCGAATGCCACAACGACCGCCATTCTTGACGTTGCGCCCCCTGCCGGAATCGCGCCGCTTTTGGTGACATTTACCGCCACCGACACATCGCCGGCGTGCCCGCATCCGCCAATAATGATTTCCGCGGGCGATGGTACTGCCTCTGCCGTTGCCATTCCCGTGAACACTTCTACTTCTTGCGACATCTCGCCGCAAGAGCTTACCTACAAATATAAAACCGCGGGAACGTATCAAGCCACTCTTACCAACGCGGCTACGGAAGAGGTTCTCCAGACTGTGACTGTTACCGTGGCCCCGGACACGGCAAACGCTCGGCTTGACGCGGTCCCGTCCTCCGGCCCCGCGCCTCTCACTGTGAAATTTACCGTTACCGACACATCGGCGAGCTGTCCGCGCGCGGCCATATCGCTTATGGTTGGCGACAGGTCGCTTCCGGTTACTGCTCTCTCCGCGGCTTCTGTCTGCACCGGCATCAATCCAGTTAGCTTCAACTACGTATATAGAATCCCAGGAACGTATAGAGCGGAAATAGCGAATATGGACACAAAAAAAGTTCTACAGGCGGTAAACATTGCCGTGACTCCAGAAGCGCCTTATACGCCCGCTTCTGTCGGCGTTACGACCGTATCATACGGAGCTAGCGCCGTGAATGTCAGCCCCTCGCTTCTTAATCTTTCAGGAGTACCCGCGAACACTCCAGCAAATACTGCCGTTGCTCGTCCCGCGACCATTCAGGCCAGCACATTTGGAGATATTTTGGTAAGCGCCGCCGGAGTGACTATTATAGGAGGCGGGCACGATACAGACGGGCGGACAGGAGTCTCGGGATTTTTCGGATATGACCCAGCCCTGGGCGTTGACCCGCAGACTCGCGCGCGCCAGCTTTGCAACGCGCGCCCGTGGGGAAGCTCTTCCGCGACGTCTATTATTCCCCCGTCCTTCTTTGACAGCATTTGCAACGCGCGCGGATACAAGGCCAGCGCCGTATCAAATCCGCCAGCGGCATCCCAGAACGCGCAAACGCCGGCAAAAACTGCAACGACCACAAGCGCGGGGCCGACAGTGCCACCGGAGGTGTATATCAAAGCAGTACCCGCTATCGTGAAAATAGGGTCGCGGACTTCAATATTCTGGAACGCCGTGGGCGTTAAGTCGTGCCTTCTCACGAGTCCGGATGGAAGCTTCTCCGGCAATACTCTGAAGGGCGCCGCTTCCACCGTTCCAATTACAGCCGATACAGTCTTTTCCATAGCGTGCATCAAACCCGACAATTCGCAGATTTCGAATTCTGTGAAAGTGAAGATTGAGATTTAGGGTTATAATTCGGGAATGAAAAGTTTTGGAGCAAGGTGGAATAACGCGCTTGCGGTTGCTGTTCTAACTTGCGTCCTTTCTGTTTCTTTTGCCCCTGCGGTGTTGCGTGCCGTTCAACTAGCCCCGTCTGACATTGATCCAAATGCCTTTCCCATCGGCAATAGTAGCGAGGCCATTATGACAGGAATTGGACCTCAAGTTACCGATGCTGCCGTCTCAGCCGCTGCTAAGTCAGCTATGGGTACAGCTATGTGTGCCGGCTGGACACCTATTCAAGGTCCTAGATTTTGCTGGGATATCACTTTCGGTTTGCCCACGCCGGGGACGTGCATAGCGCCGTCGCTGTGCCTCGGCCTTGGAAGCATCGGCATAGTTGCCGCTGTGACGCAAACTGCCAAAAGCATTTTTGGGGTAAAGCCCGACGCTCCTACTCCCGGAGCATTCCCTTACAACGGGACACTTCCAGGCGGTTCTTTAGCGGGCTGTACGGGTACCCCATTTATTTCTACAACTCCATCAGCGAATCCCTGCGCTGTTTATATTCCGGTTGCATCGGCCGGGAATACAAACCCCGCATCAAGCGTAAGCAACGCGCTTCTGAATTCCGGCACAAGCGGCGCGGGTACGGTATCCGCAAACTCGGTTAGCTCCGCGCTTTTAGTAAATTCTTCCGCTGGAACAGGATTGCCTCCTTCGCCCGGTATAACCTCCAGCAATGTTAATAACCCTTCATCGCCTAGCGTAAGTTCATTGTTGCTAAATAGTTATGTATCTAACGCGGGGAAAGCTGCCACTGCGATAGCAAATGTGAATATCGGCACTGCTTCCCCTTCGGGAGTGCAATTTGGCACATGGGGCGATATTGAAGCGAACGCGTATGGCGTGACCATTATAGTTGGCGGGCACGGGGTAGATGGACGCACGGGAGTCGGCGGATTTTACGGGTATGACACGGTTCTTGGCGTCCAGCCGCAGGCGCTGGCGCGGCAGATGTGCAGAAACAGGCCATGGAAAGACCTGGCGATTACTTTTATCATCCAGCCTTCTTATTTTGACGGTCTTTGCACTGCTCGCGGGTACAACGCCACAACGACTGCCGCCACATTAAGTCTAGTTTCCGCGACTGGAACCGTAAATAGTAATTTCAAATTAGTCGCGGCATCCGGAACTCCGGCAACGAGCGTCGTCGCGACAAGCACGATTAATCCCGCGTCGGGATTCGTTCGCGTGTTTCAAGCACCGCGTGTTGATATCTACGCAATACCAACTCGAGTTCGTATCAGCGCCCGCTCCACTATATATTGGAGCGCGCAAGGCGTAACGTCCTGCGCGGTATCAACCCCCGACGGAAGTTTTAACGAGAATAGTTTAAGAGGCGCCGCCTCGACAGTCGCGCTTTATACAAACACTATTTTTACGATTGCGTGTAATGCCGAAGATGGGTCAATTGTGACCAAGTCAGTAACGGTGCAAACCTCGAACTAGTTCTTGTCCCCCACGGGTCCTCGGAAACCCTCGGTTTTCCGACATTCCGCACGATAAGCGCGGGACTGCCTTCCTCCACGGGAAACTCCAGTCTTCTTACAGAAGCAGTACACCTTGCGGACTTTTTCTTCGCAAGCTCGAAAAAATCTCGCAAGGTCTTGCGCTACTCCTTAAACCGCGACTCACCCGACTCCTTCCCATTCCCGGGGGTACGCACCTCGTGAGTCCCCCCGGGAAGAATCGGACTTCCGTCAACTGCTTAAAAGGCAGCTGCTCTACCATTGAGCTACGAGGGGTAACGTCAAGCAATATAACACCAGTTGTCGAGGCTCTAAAGCGGGAGGTCAAAAGCGAATGGGCCGGCGCCCGTGAGAATAAGAGAAACGCAAAGGACGAGAGAAAGAAGGGTCGCGATAAAAGAGATGGGACGAATTTCAGAACGAGCAAGCCACGCGATCACAATTAGCGCGCTCACAGAAGATCCCACTTGCGTAAGCGCTCCCGCTCCAATTGAAATTGCTGCCACGAGTTCAATCACCCCAAATATCTTGAATTTCGTCTCGGCGCGAAGCCAGTGTTTATTTACCGCATATAAGAGGACAAGCGCGAGAGCAACGCGGATGAGGAATGCGGAAAATGGAGCGAGGAATAAAAGACTTGGGAAAACGGAAAGCATGCGTGAATAGTACTTAGGGAATAAGCATTAGGCAACAGGCACTAGATGAACACCTAACAATTTTAAATATCCCCATCTTTACGCTATAGCGTAAAGATGGGGATATAGCTTAAAGGCAGATATTGTTTCCAGTTCTACGCGCCAGTAATTCGCACAGAGACTTATTAATGATAGGGTTTCTGAATGAGTCAGCGAATTGCGGTACTTTTGCATAACATGCGCAGTACGCACAACGTGGGTTCTATTTTCCGCACATCGGATGCCGCGGGCGTTCTAAAGATATATCTTTCCGGGTATACCCCCACGCCCACTGATAGATTTGGGAGGACGCGGAAAGACATCGGCAAAACTGCTCTCGGAGCGGAAAATATGATTCAGTGGGAGAAGATTACTTCGCCAATAAAAATAATCAAGAAACTGAAGAATGCAGGCTGGGTTATAGTCGGTGTTGAACAAGATAAGCGCGCGATCGATTACAGAAAGCTAAGGATTGCAAAACCGATACTTTTTATCTTCGGCAACGAGGTAAAAGGAATTTCAAAATCAATTCGCGACGCGTGCGATACTCTGATAGAAATACCCATGCAAGGAAAGAAGGAGTCGCTCAATGTTTCGGTTGCTGCCGGAATAATTTTGTTTAGTCAGTAGTCTGTAGTAAGTAGTCAGTAGTGAAAATGCGAATTCTTTTTCTACTAACTACTAACTACTTACTAGTAAGTGACAACATCCACGGTTCGCCCCGAGTCGTCCAAGAGGCGGATAATGTCGTGCGTGTTGCGCCACAATTCTACATTAGCTCCGAGATACAAACGCCAAGAGTTGCTGTTGAACGTGGGGCGGAAGCGATTGTTCGCTACGCATCCATTGTAAGAAAAGACGTTTGCCGCGAATGCGCGGCAGTTTGGATTTACGCTGGCAGGTACGTTTCGAAGTGGCGCCGTGCATGTCGGGATTGTCTGTAAGAAATCGAAGCAAGTCTCCCCGTAAACCTTTAGATTTTCTGGCGTAAAAGCCAATGCGTCGTACGCTGACGGGCAAGAATTGGAAAGCGGTGGATAATAATTCTGAAACTGGCCGAGATAGCCCGAGCACATGTTTTCGCGGAAAGAAGTGCCGACGGGTGATCCGCCAGAGTTCACTATCGCGGAGGCCCCAGGATACAAAAGAACATTTTCCTGGTCGTTGAGAATTCCCATTGTAAATGATGACGCGGAAAGCGGAATGTGAGCGCGCATTCCGGTGTACGCGCTTTGCAGAGACCAACCCTTAAGCTCAACCGGAGCCGTGTTATACGTATTCGCGGTAAGAACCACATATTCTTTTGCTGGGCTGTTTTCTGATACTCCGTATGCTTCCGTAATGCGCACTTGGCCTTTCATGGGCGAAGGATCACCAAACACTTTGGCTCTATTCGTCTCTCTGTTCAGTTGTTCGTATTGGCCCTCAAGCTCCGTGTATTGCTTCTGAGCAGTTGAATTTTCCGGATTACCCTGTAAATATGCTGCGGGAAACGTTTCGACTGACGATTGCCATGGAAGACGGGGATAATCATTTGCCGACGCATTTATCGACGCACCTCTTTCAGGCGTCGCGCTGAACGGATACTTGATTAAGTGGAACGAATCTGAAACCCTGCCGATTCCGCCGGACCACACCCAATAAACGAGGAACGAGAGTATAAAAAGCGCGAGAAGCCAATAAAAGACGGTTTTTATCATAATGATGATATGCCACTGGTCTCAATATTATAATTATACATGTTTAGAAACGAGCAGAGTTTCGAGTTCCTCTCGTGCAACGCCCGCGTCGCTCCACGGGATTTTCTCCTCATTTGCGGCGCAGATGCAAGGGTCGGTTCCTTTGCCGGTAATCAGAACTGCGTTGCCCTCGCGCGCGCGCGCTAAGGCGTTTCGTATCGCTTCGCGCCTGTCTATTATTATCTCCGGTTTTCGATTCATACCGCTAGCAACCGCATCCACGATAACGCGGGGATTTTCGTCATAAGGGTCCTCGTTTGTGAGTATTACATCTTCGCAATACTTATCGGCAAGCGAGCCCATGACTTTGCGTTTCCATGTGTCGCGTCCGCCGCCGGTCGCGCCCAAAACGCAGATTAGTCTGCGTTTTGCCCCGAGCGAAGTCGAGGGGCAGTACGTATTGTAGAGAGCCTCCAGAGAATCTGGCGTGTGCGCATAATCAACAATTACGGTGAAATTTTGTCCCGCCTCAATCTTTTCGGCTCGCCCGGGGATTGCCCGGATTTTTCCAAGCGCTTTCGCGATTATTTGAGAACCTACGCCGAATGCCTGCGCCGCTGTCGCCGCAGAGAGAGCATTTCTCAGAGAGAATTCGCCGGGCAGATTAACGGAAATATCCAATCCGTCAAAATTAAAATGCCCTCCGCTCTCGCTTGCCGACCACGGCGCACACGCGGAAAGAGTAAAAGACAGCGCATTTTCAACGGGAAGAATGAGGTAGCGCGGACTTTCGTTATCGTCGGCGTTCGCAACCATGACGCGGGGGCGCTTCTTGGAGCGAACGAGTTCCAGGCCGATTTGGAATTTGGCATCCGCGTATGCCTGATAGGAACCGTGGGATTCTATGTGTTCCGGCGCGAGGTTGGTGAAGATAAGGGCATCAAAGTCAATAAATCGGTGGCGGTGCTGAACAGAGCCCTGAGAAGTCATTTCCAGAATTGCGACGGCGCACCCCGCGCGCACGGCATCGAAAAGAAATTTCTGTATGAAGAACCTGCCGGGCATTGTCATTCGCATGAGATTCGGCTCCGATTTGCTGGAGATTTTTATCCTTATCGAATTAAGGACGGCGGTCTTGCGCCCGTCAGTTTCGAATATCGCGTTTAGCATCTCCGTCGTGCTTGATTTGCCTTTTGTGCCGGTTACGCCGATGACGAGAAGTTTGTGCGCGGGATGCCGATAAAATACCGCCCCCATGTACGCGAGCGATAAGTGGTAAAACGACAGCAGGCGCTCCAAGAGCGGTTCCGGAATTATTTTTGCCAGCATTTCTTTGAGTTTCCGCATTTTGTATTTTGCATTTCTTAAGGTGAGACCTTAAAGAGCGACTCCCAAGGTCTCACCTTGAGGACTACTTCTTTCCAGTAATTTTCAGCGCCTCGCGCAGGCGGTCATTACTATTTACGATTGTGTGAGGAACTTTGCGCAGAGCTTCGCGCGCCTCGTTCTGCGAGTAGCCCAAGCTTCTCATCGCTTCCTGCGCTTCCTGGTCGCCTTTGAGCGCGTGTTTTGATTCAGCGGAGCTCGCGCCGATTTTGTCTTTCAATTCAAGAACGATTTTTTCCGCTGTCTTTTTTCCGATGCCGGAAACTTCCGTAAGGTAGCTTGCGTTCGCCTGTGATATTGCCGAGCGAAGGGTTTCGACAGATGCGACATCAAGAACCGCCATCGCCGATTTCGGTCCGATGCCGGAAACAGTGAGCAGAAGCTCGAAAATCCGCAATTCCTCCTCGTTTCTGAATCCGTAGAGGTCGAGGGCGTCTTCGCGGACTGCCAAATGCGTCCAGAGCGACACTTTTTTTTCCGGTCGAAGTTCTGCCAGAGCTTCTTTTGTGAAAGCGACTTTGTATCCGATGCCCCCTGTGTTGATAATTGCGAATGTTCCGCGCACAGCAAGAACCTCTCCTTCAATATGGCCAATCATCAAGATAGTATATGATATTCAGTATTTAGTATCTAGTATGCGCAAATTCCCAAGGTCTCTCCTCGGGAATTTTGCGTTTGAGGTTCCCGAGGTGACTCCTTCGCTTTCGGAAGGTGTCTCCTCTGGAACAGATGTTGTTTGCAGGGAGTACAGTTCTGATGTAGTATCTGGCGACTATGGCAATAACAAGTTCGGCAAAGAAGGCGATCGGTGTCGCGAAGCGGCGCGCGGTTTTCAACGCACGCCGGAAAAAGGAATTGAACAGCGCTATTAAGGATGTGGCCAAACTTATTGAATCTGGAAACAAGAAAGAAGCGGAAGCATTATTGCCTCGCGTTTACAGGGCGATAGACAAGGCCGCAAAGCGCGGAGTCTTAAAAGCAAACACCGCATCCCGCACCAAGTCCCGAATTACGAAAAGGATTGGCGGGTTGGGGAAAGTTAAGGGCGCGTAAGAGGCAATCTCCACGCTAGTCAAATCGAGCAACTCATCCTGGACTAAGTGCATGACCTCGTTCTCCTTCCGGAACGAGGTCATTTTTGGCGTACCTTTCCATACGGTATCGCCCGTTTTGCAGGTGACTTTCTTTTCAGAAGCCACCCACTTGGAACGAACTTTTCTGGAGGCGGCACATAACATAGTGTGCCTTGTGCCACCTTCCTCTGACCACATATCATGGCCAGACGAGTCTTTCCGTAAACGGTTTTCATCGTAGTCCTTTCAATGTGATAGAGAGTGGACCTTATGAAAGGATATCACAAAAACGCGAAGCGTCATTAGTTCGCTTTTAGCCCTCAATCTGGTCCTCCCGCCAAGAATCGAACTTGGATCAGCAACTCCGCAAGCTGCCATTCTATCCATTAAACTACGGGAGGTTGCGGGAAATGTAGCACATTTTCGCCTCGCTCGTTAGATTCCGAAGAATTCCAGAATTTTGTGCGAGGCGGGTTCTTTCATCGGCCGCTCCTCGACTCTCTCTCGGAGAAATTCGCGCACCTCCGCCGGGTTTATTTCTTCAATCGGAATAATAAGATTTGGCGACATGAATTTTGTCGTATCAACCAAAAGAAGTGGAGGAACGTGCTCGTGTTCATCCTCAACCCAAAATGCAATAATGTGGTCGTATCGGTGCAACTGACCGCCCACGCGGATTCCGCGATCTGAAAGTTCAAATTCCATGAGCCGCGGAGGAGTATGGGCCACGAGCCCGATGGCAACTGCCGCCGCAAGAAGCACGATGGCGAACAAAACATTGCTAAAAAGTATGCTTGTAAGCGCCGCGCAGACAGCAAGGATTCCGAGCGCCCAAAACCAATCGCTCCCGCGCTCGATATGCTCGTGTTCGTACGCGCTCCAACGAAGAGGAATCCCTTGTGGCATGTCGCAATAATATCACTTTTTACTTGCCACGCGGGTGCAATTTTGCATTTCGCGTGGTACAACGGTCGAGGTGGGTTGCGCCGAATGGTAAGGCACCAGTCTTGAAAACTGGGGCCCCGCAAGGGGCTTGCAGGTTCGAGTCCTGCACCCACCGCCAGTCAAGGAAGAAACATCTCTGCTATCATGCGCATATGAAGCAGGAAACGGCTCTAAAGATTTTGCAAACCGGCGCGAATGTATTTTTGACAGGCGAGCCGGGAAGCGGAAAAACGCATACAGTCAATCAGTATGTAGGATGGCTTCGTTCTCGCGGAATCGAGCCCGCGATTACCGCCTCGACGGGAATTGCCTCCACGCATATACACGGAATGACTGTTCACTCTTGGAGCGGTATTGGAATTCGGCGCGATTTAAGCCCATACGACCTCGACAAAATTACGCAGAACAAGAGGGTGGTTGGACGAGTCTGTGATACGAGCATTTTAATTATTGATGAAGTCTCGATGTTGTCGGCAGGGACGCTCGCGATGGTCGATGTTGTCTGTCGAGAAATTCGACGGAAGGACAAACCGTTCGGCGGTTTGCAGGTTGTTCTCGTCGGAGATTTTTTTCAATTGCCCCCAGTCATGCGCAAGGAAGACGATGGCCAAGTGTCTTTTGATACAGGGGAAATTGAGAAAACATCGAATTTTGCATTCTCCGCGCGCGTGTGGGAAGCGCTGAATCCTATCGTTTGCTATTTGTCGGAACAGCATCGTCAAGAAGACAAAGATTTTTTAGATTTGCTCTCGGGAATTCGTCGGGGCTCTTTTACATCCGCTCACCACGCGCTTTTGCAGAAGCGCCGCAACGTTTCCGGGCGAGGGGGACTTACGCAACTCTACTCGCACAACGCCGATGTTGACCGCATCAATGATGTCGAGCTCGGAAATATTGTTGGGCGTGCGTCTGAATTCGCGATGACTTGCCAAGGCAAGGACACGCTTGTAGCAACACTAAAGCGAGGATGTCTTTCGCCGGAAACTCTGTCTCTCAAAGTCGGCGCGCGCGTTATGTTCACCAAAAATGATGTTGAGAGGAAATTTGTGAACGGCACTTTGGGAGTTATCGCAGGATTCTCAAAAGAAAGTGGATATCCAATCGTAAAAACGAATTCCGGGCGCACATTTGCGGTGGAGCCGCTGGAGTGGCATATCGAAGACGGCGGGCGAGTGCTCGCACGAATCGCGCAAATTCCGCTTCGTCTTGCGTGGGCGATAACAGTGCACAAAAGCCAGGGAATGTCTTTGGACGGGGCGCATATGGACCTCTCGCAGGCGTTTGAATATGGGCAAGGGTATGTAGCGCTCTCGCGCGTTCGCACGCTCGCCGGGCTCACGCTATCGGGTCTAAACGAACGCGCGCTTCAGATTCATCCGGAAGTGGCCAAACGGGACAGGGATTTTAAGCTGCGCTCGGCTTCGGCGCGAAAGCATTTTGAAGAAATGCCGAAAGCAGAACACGACGCGCTCGCGCGCAATTTTGTGGTCGCGTGCGGAGGCCTGCCTGCGCCACCCCCTTCGCACAATGCTACGGAAGGTCAAAGAAGGATTCGGCAGGCAGGGCGAAAGCCGACAGTTTCTGAGGGTGTGTCAGAAAAATATTCGCTGGTGGACATTCGCGCGAAGCACAGAAACGCGTATCGCCCGTGGAGCGAGGAAGATGACACGGAATTAAGGCGCCGTTATCTCGCCGGTGAAAATGTGAAAACCCTCGCCGAATCTCTTGGCAGGCAAGCGGGCTCTATCCTCTCGCGCCTCGTAAAGTTCGGTCTTGTGAATTAGGATGTTGTTGACACACGTCTAAACATTGTTTATACTTTCCGCATGAAATCATCAACACGAGATACCCGCAGAAATATCGCGGTTCGTAAGTGGGGGAACGGCTATGGCGTCCTTTTGCCAAAACTGTATGTGGATGCCCTCGGCCTCAAGGGGGCAGACGTGCAGGCCAAAATCAAAGGTACTTCTATCATTGTGACCAAAGCGCGTATGTTACCAAAGCAAGGCCTAACGCTTCAGACAATGGTTCGTGGCATGAACAAGAAAAGCCGACATGAATTAGTGGATTTTGGAACGCCTATGGGGAAGGAAGTATGGTAAGGAGGTATGTTCCAGAAGCTGGAGATGTTATCTGGGTAGATTTCTCGCCCACGCACGGCCACGAACAAGACGGAAAACGGCCTGCCGTGGCTGTATCTGCGCGAGCATATGCAGTCGTGAGCGGGTTATGCACTGTGTGTCCAATAACTTCGCAGAGCAAAGGATATACAAACGAAGTGCCAGTTTCAGCAAAAGATATTATTGGTGTCGTCCTCGTTGACCAGCACAAAACAATTGACGTATACGCGCGTACTCTAAAAAAAGTTGCAAAAGTTGATATCGCCACGTTAAAAGATGTTCGCACGCGAATAGGGCTCATTTTGGGAATCGCGGGATAACTCTCGCGACATGCCGTTTGCTAATCTCTTATGCATTCATACACAGGAACAGTTATCAAAGGGCAGGGACGTGCGACGACCCTCGGATTTCCTACGGCGAATATTGCACTTCCCGACGATTCGGTATCGGGGATTTACGCGGCGATGGTGAAAGTTGCAGGCGCGGAATACATGGCGGCTGTGTTTGCGGATAGTAAGCGCAAACTGCTTGAGGCGCACTTGTTAGATTATTCCGGCGAGTTAAATGGAAAAGAGATAATGATAGAGCTGTGCGAAAAAATCAGAGAACACGGGGATTTTTCAAATGACGACGATTTGCATGTAGCGATTACAAAAGATGTTGCAGATGTGCGCGAGTATTTTAAACACTCCGCGACCCGCGTAATGGTTTTTGGCACGTTTGACATGATTCACGGCGGGCACGCGGATTTGTTTAGGCAGGCGCGGACGCTTGCCACGGATTCGTACTTGATTGTTTCTGTTGCGCGCGATGAAGTAGTGACTAGAATCAAAGGAACGAAACCGAGAAATTCAGAGGGCGCGCGGTTAGCCACTGTGAAAAAGAATGAGCTCGTAGATGAAGCTGTACTCGGAGATGCGTCGGGATATATAGGACATATTCTCACGAATATGCCGGACATAATTGCTCTTGGGTATGACCAGGATGGAGAGTTTGTGGAAAACCTGGAAAAAGATTTACAGATTGTTGGATTGAAAACTCGAATTGTGAGGCTCGTTGCCCACAAACCCGAGTTATACAAGACATCCAAGCTGTCTCGGTCTTGACCCTCCATACTCCATACTCCATACTCCATACCCCATACACGATACGCTATACTCTTGTGATGAAGTATCTTGGCATTGACTATGGGACAAAGCGGATCGGAATCGCGGTATCCAACGACGATGGCACCATCGCGTTTCCGCGCGAAACAGTGGAGAACAACACAAAGTTGTTTGCAAAACTTGCGCAAATTATCGCGGACGAAAAGATACAAGCAATCATTGTCGGCGACACCCGTTCTTACTCCAATTTGGCAAATCCTGTGACAAAAGATGCCGAGGTCTTTGCTGAGCGTTTAAAAAAGGAGATAAATCTTCCCGTAAATCTCGCGTGGGAGGCGGGGAGCTCAATAGAGGCATCGCGCTACGCGCCAGAAAACGATGGGCACAGCGACGGAGCAGCCGCGGCGATAATTCTCCAGCGATACATAGATATGCGGATGAAGAAATAAATATGAAATTAATAATCTTTAACGGCGCTAGTTGTTCTGGAAAAAGTACCATTATAAAAAATATTCTGAAGCAGAAGGAACATTATTTTCACTTGTCATATGACTCGCTCAAGTGGCAATTTTCTCAATACGCATCTGGCAAGTACTATGAAGATATTCATAAAGTTAGGATTTCCATTCTCCGCGCTGTTTGTGAGTTGAAATACGATGTCATCACAGAGGCAGTACATAAAATATCCAGACAAAAGCATATTGATATAGCCACTGAATACGGGTATGAAATACTAGAAATTAATCTAGAGGCAGATTATGAAATATTATCGAAAAGGTTTGATGAAAGGGTGGCAAGCGCATCGGCAAATCCTAAAAGCAGGATGGCAAATTTTTCAAAGGAAAAATTTCAACAAACTTTTGAGACATTTCAAAGAGAAAAGAACCCTTTAGCAATTACATTTAGAACTGATACGCAAAGCATAGAAGATATCACAGCAGATGTGATAAAACTTTTGAAATAACCACGCAGATTTAATTGTTGATATGCCAGAAGATAAACCGAATATTTCATACGAAGATTTCGCGAAACTAGACATTCGCATTGGCACCGTTGTGTCTGCGGAATTAGTGCCGGATACCGATAAGTTAATAAAATGCGCCGTGAATTTTGGCCTAAAACCATCCGCGCAAAACGCGGATGGTTCGGCCGACCATTCGCCCAAGGCGAATGGTTTAGGCGAATATGATATACACGTAATAGTTTCTGGAATTGCGCAGTGGAAGTCGCCTTCGGATTTAGTCGGAAAGCAATTTCCTTATGTAGTGAATCTTCCGCCAAGAGTTCTTCGAGGAATTGAAAGCCAGGGAATGATTCTTGCTGTCGAAACGGAAGACGGGATCGCACTTTTGAATCCAGACAAAGATGTTACGCCAGGTTCTCGTATACGCTAACAAATTTCGTTCGCGACACCTCATAACACGTCACGCGGAAACGGAAGCATGCATTTCACGGACGTTCGCTTAATTGCGGTAGATTGGTTTGTCCCACAATACACCGAACAATGTTCCGTGCGTCGGGTATAATTGAAGGATGTGGGCTGCTGAAAACCTCTCTATTTCGTCAAAGCCGAAATTTTCTATCGGGCAGGCATTCGCGCGCTGGTTTCCGACGCCCCAACTTCTGGCGCCTCGTTCAGCGGGAATAGATATTTCGGACTCATCAATCAAATGGATAGTCATTGTTCCGCACAAGGACAGCAGAAGAGTTCTTGCGTGGGGTTCGAGGCCGCTTCCTCCGGGGATAGTTGTTGAAGGAGCCATACAAGATGAGGCCGCGCTTTCTGAAGCATTGTCGCAAGTTAAATCAGAACTCGGGTCAGTCTCTCACGCGCATGTCGCGCTTCCGGAAGAAATGGCGTTTATCTTCAGCATGCATGTTCCCGGAAAATCAGAACGGGAACAGGTGTTGCGAATGATAGAGTTTGAACTTCAAGGAAGGGTCCCCATATCTCCCGCGGAGGCTGTGTATGATTTTAACATTATTGAGGAAGACTCTGAGTCCGGGATGGAAATAGGCGTCATGGTATTTCCACGTGATCTTGCGGAAAGTTACGCGAGAGTTTTTAACAACGTAGGAATAGAAGTTTTATCGCTTGAAGTAGAGGTATGTTCTATCGCGCGGGCAATCTCGAGCGATGGAGCGGATGAACCAATAACTCTTTCTGTTGATTTTGGATTAGGGCGAACAGGGTTTGCGATTTTGAAGCGAGGCATACCTATATTTACGTCCACGGTTCCAATCGGCGGCAGCTCCATATCGAAGCCGCTTATGGAAAAGCTTTCCATATCAGAGGAGAGGTCCGAGGTATTAAACAATGAAGAAGGCCTATTACCCAAAGACGGGAAGAAATCGGAAATAACTGAAATTATCACAAAAGCCGTGTCAACGCTCGCAGGCGAAGTTGTTAAGCACTATCACTATTGGGATACGCGGCGTAACGAAAGAGGGGATCGCGTGACACCGGTCGGACGCGTGCTTCTTGTCGGCGGTAGCGCGAACGTTAAGGGTCTTGACGACTACATCTCTGAGCGCGTGCAGGCTCCCACGTCGAGGCCAAACGTGTGGCAGAACGTGTTTTCGTTTGAAGAATATATTCCTCCGATTGAACGTAAAACATCCCTACAGTTTGTAACCGCCATAGGGCTCGCTCTTCGAGGCATGTAGAAAATATATGAAGCCCCAATATGCGAATGATACGAATACTACGAATGGCTACGAATATACAGCATCGTTCATTTGTAGCTATTTGTAGATTGGAATAAATTCGTAGATTAGAACATCCACTAATATGTCGAACCTACTTCCGAGGGAAAAATCTGAAATGGAATGGAACAGATTTCAGTATCGAGCTTTGTTAATTTTGGCTCTGGTTCTATTGGGTAGCGCGACCTTTTCATTTTTCACGCTTCTTCCCGCGCACATTGCTATGCAAGTTGAAAGAAGTGCCGCAGAACGGCCAGACACGGACCAGACAAAAGTGCTTTCTCCGGCGGAAAATCAGGTTCGTATTGAGCGTCAAGAAGTCATTCGCAGTCGGACACTACTGAATACAATAACCCCTATAATTTCCTCCACAAGCTCTCCAACAGAATCTATCAACACCGCGCTCTCACTTCGAACTAATGGCATCCGCGTTGACCGCATTGCATTCGTAGCTGGCGTAGATGGAGGAATAACACTTAGCGGGCTTTCTCTCGGGCGCGAGAACATAAATCAATACAAAGACGCACTTATCAAGAGCGCGCGTTTTAAGGGCGTGTCTGTTCCGGTCGGCGCCCTGGTTGGATCAGAGGATGGAAGATTTACCATCACGTTAACGGGCGCATAAAAGAACTATGAAAACGCAAAACATAGCAATTTACGCATGGGTGGCAATTACAGTTGCTATCGCGGCATGGGTTGGGGTTTTCATATATGCGGGGTGGATTTCTCGGCAGTTGGATACTCATCAGTCTCAGGCGACAGACATGCAAAGCATCTCCGAACGCGAAATGGAAGCTATTAGGTTGCATGCTTTGGTGCGCGACACGAAGAATCTTCGCGCGCAGTTGGACGGTCTAACTCGTACCGATGTCATCGGTGTTGCCAACATTATTGAAAGTATTGGGAAGATAGTTGGAGCCAAAGTTAAGATCGGCGCAGCAACTCCCGAAGCTATTGAACAAAAAGGAAGTTCAAATAATACATCCGGTCTCCGCGCGGTAAGTTTTGTGGTGGAATCTGAAGGGACTTTTGCATCGCTAATGAATACCGCTGCCTTGCTTGAGACGCTTCCTATGATTTCATCTATTCAAGGTATGGAAATTGAACGAGCTCCATTATCCTCCGGCCCTAATTCTACCAAGCAAGTAATGTGGCGTTTGGTCGCGCATATACGCGTACTGACGTCCGCCGATATTTCATCATGAAACAAAGCACGGACATCAATATACGAAACGCGTACATGTACAGGCACAGGCCTGAATGCGTGCGCGTGCTGGCAGATTTCTATTGGCGTATCCTTCTGTCATTAGCTCTCGTCATCGCTCTGCTTTCGCTTGTGTACGGAATTCATATCCTATCTGGCGTGAACGAAAGCGGCCTCTCTCAGCTTACCAGCATCATTCTGCCAGTTCCGAAATTCAACAAAACACAGTTGCAAAATACTCTGACCACATTCAAGGACAGAGAATCGAAATTCAATTATCTAAAGACTGCTCCTCAAAAAATTCCCGACCCGTCGCGCTAGGGTATTTCGTTGTTGCCAGAAAAACATATACAGAATTCGAATTCTGGGGTAAAACTACTGGCAAGCCCCCGTAGTTCAATGGATAGAACTGCGGACTTCTAAGCCGTCAATGTTGGTTCGATTCCAACCGGGGGCACAAAAAATAAGTGGGCGGTACAGGACTCGAACCTGTGACCTTTCGCGTGTAAAGCGATTGCTCTACCAACTGAGCTAACCGCCCATTTCGCAAGTATAGTTACAAGGAGCGATTGCGCCAGTCTTTTTCGCGTGTTAAAGTGCCTCACTCGTACCTGCCCCGTTAGAAGTCCAGTTTTGATGATTTCAAATGAGGAGTGGTGACGAAAGCTGTTAAATCTAGTAACAAAACGAAAAAAATATGAAAACTTCTAATGGGGTGGCAGTAGCAAACGCAGTTAAAACATCGCCGGTGGATATGGATGAACGAAAAAACCTCGATATCAGGCCGGGGGACACCGTGCGCGTGTGGCAAAAAATTGAAGAAAAAGGGAAGGTCCGTCTTCAGGCTTTTGAGGGATTGATTCTCGCGCGCAAGCACGGAAGCGAGGCGGGCGGGACATTCACCGTTCGACGAGTTGCAAGCGGGGTCGGAGTTGAAAAAGTATATCCGCTTTATTCGCCGATGATTGACCGAGTTGAAATAGTAAAACGCTCGCGCGTGCGCCGAGCCAAACTCTATTTCATCCGCGACAAAGCCACCCGCGAATCGCGCCGACAGCTTCGCCGTTCAAAAATGATGGACACGCGCGTGACGACAGATGTGGTAAACAAAGAAAAAGCCGCCGCTTTAGAGAAGGCGGCGAAAGAAGTAAAAGAGGTGGTCGAGGCGTAAATTGAAGTTAGCCCAAAAAGCGGGTAGTATACGGCTGTTGCCCGGGTGTTGAAATTGGTAGACATTTATCCTTGAGGTGGATAAGCCCGAAAGGGCGTGCAGGTTCGAGTCCTGTCCCGGGCACCAGAAAGGAAATAGCAAGTCAGAGCTCGCCGCCTCGCAGAGCGAGGCGGCTCGCGCGTACTGCATTTTGGGGCTGAATTCAAATTGGCGATTTCGCATTCGGGAAAAATAATTTTTGGCCATTCCTTTACTAGTTCTAATTACTAAAAATATGAAGTACATCATATACACTCGAAAATCCACAGAAGAAGATGACCGCCAAGTATTGAGCATTGAAGCGCAACTCGCAGAGTTGCAAGAGTATTCCGCCAAAGAAAAATTTGATATTGTCGCCTCGTTCTGCGAGGCGAAAACCGCCAAGGAGCCCGGGCGAATGAAATTCGCAGAAATGCTGTCATTTATCGAATCTGGGAAAGCAGACGGGATTATCTCGTGGCACCCTGACCGCCTCGCGCGAAATTCTGTTGACGGCGGTCGAATAATCCACATGGTAGATCGCGGCTTGATTCGTTCCCTCAAATTTCCGACATTCTGGTTTGAACCGACACCGCAGGGCCTGTTCATGCTGAACATTGCCTTTGGTCAATCAAAATATTTCTCCGACAATTTGCGAGAGAATGTGAAGCGCGGACTGCGACAGAAAATAAGAAACGGAGTATGGCCCGGCTGGGCTCCGGTGGGGTACTTGAACAACGTCCACACACGTGGGATTGACGTGGACGCCGAGAAATCACCGAAAGTGAGAAAACTGTTCGAGATGTATTCCACCGGAGCGCACACGCTGTATTCTCTCGCAAATTGGTGCAAGGAACACAACCTACGCGGACATCGAGGCAAAACAATCGTGGTGGGCAATGTTCAGAAATTACTCCAAAACCCTTTCTACATCGGCCTCATGCGATTCAAGTCGGAGATTTTTGAGGGAACTCACGAGCCGATTCTGACAAAGAAACTTTTTGACAAATGCCAAGAAGTTTTAGCCAAACGCGGCAAAGTGCAGGAAGTGAGAAAGCACAACTTCGCGTTTCTCGGCTTGATGAAGTGCGCCTCGTGCCAAGCAAGTATCACCGCGCAATACGCCAAAGGAAACGGCGGTATCTACACCTACTATCGCTGTACCAAGAAACGAGGCGCATGTGCCGAGAAACACTACATCCGCGAAGATGAGCTTGAAAGGCAAATAAAATCGTTTCTACAAAAAGTTTCTTTGACGAGCCAAGACACGCAGAAGGTTTTGGCGGCGTTGAAACAGGACGAAGCACAGGCAAAAGATGAAGCACGCGAGGAAGTCCAGCAACTGAAAAATCAAATCACGGACATAGACACGAAGCTTGAAAAGTTGTTGGACGCATATCTTAACGACATGTTATCCACAGCGGAGTACGCCGCCAAGAAAGAGAAACTCATCCTCCAAAAAGCAACATTGAACGAAAAAACTATCAATATCGAACAGAGAGGCGTGTCTTGGCTCGAACCGGCTCGTGAA
>Ga0209211_10000462_pt1 | contig 82449 bp, 71 predicted proteins | sample RifGroA2_FD_183992 | JGI IMG/M metagenome (GOLD analysis project Ga0209211, IMG submission 183992) | Groundwater microbial communities from Rifle, Colorado, USA - Groundwater A2 (SPAdes) (version 2) | ecosystem: Environmental > Aquatic > Deep subsurface > Groundwater | place: Rifle, Colorado... | reverse complement strand
TCCGATCAACGGCCTCAAGCACATCGACATCATGCGCGCCTTCAACGACGATCCGGACACCGATGCGGTGATCATGATCGGCGAAATCGGCGGCCCGGATGAAGCCGAAGCGGCCGTGTGGTGCAAAGCCAACATGAAGAAACCCATCGTCGGCTTCATCGCCGGCGTCACGGCGCCTTCGGGCAAGCGCATGGGTCATGCCGGCGCGCTGATCTCCGGCGGCGCCGATACGGCGGACGCCAAGCTGGCCATCATGGAAGAGTGCGGTTTCACGGTGACGCGCAATCCGTCGGAAATGGGCAAGTTGCTTAAAGGCCTGCTGAAGTAGCAAGAGTCGGCGCTGGTGACACGGCGCCAACGTCGCAAAAATGCCGCTCCGGGAAACCGGGACGGCATTTTTTTCTGGGCAGGCCGGCATGGTAGTCACGATGAATATTCGCGATGTATTTGTCGTTGACTCTTTCATCGCTCAGGCATACAGTGCCTGCGATCTTTCCCGCAAAAACAATGGCAAACGGGAAAGCCACCGGGGGAGGAAGTCGGTAAAGCCGACTTGACATGAGCACAGCCAGCGACAATTCTTTGCCGAGCCGAGCCGAGCCGAGCCGAGCCGAGCCGAGCCGAGCCGAGCCGAGCCGAGCCGAGCCGAGCCGACTAGCTCGCGCGTTGTCGCGGGCGGTACTGGGCCGCGATTAGGCGCGTTCGGGAGGGTTGGTCTTCCCTCTGGCGCTGATTATGGGGCGGCGGCGGTATGAGCCGTTTCTCGGTATCGCGATTGTTGCGGAATGTACGGGATGCCGTGGTGGTGGTGGCGACTGCGACTGCCTTTTTCATTGGCGGCTCGTCGCCAGATCAAGCGGCGAAGCAGGTTTCGTCGGATACCGTCACTACCTGTTGCCCGACTACTCCGGTTCGTTGCGAAACGGCGTCAGCCGGCGCCTCCAAGCCCAAGCTACCCGCCCAATCTACGAAAGCTTCGTTAGCCGGCAAAGTCGAATCGACCGGCGCCGCAAGGCCCAATGCCGCGCAACAATGCGCGACCACACCATGCAATCAAAGCGCAAGCCAAGTCCTGGCAGTGTGCAGTGAAGCAAAAAGCACGGAACCGTCGCTGCTGGATCGCGTGAAGGCTGTGGTGCAGGAGATAGTCGGCTTGACCACGGCCGACCATTCTGGCCTCGGCGATCTGCTAAAGGCAATACAGCAGTTTCTTGACATCGGGGAACATCTTCTCAAGCTCTATGCCGAACTTGGGGTGCTTTCAAGTTTGGCAATTGTGCTGCTGGCAGCCTACATTACCCGGCGCTCATGGGGGCGACTGCTATTCCTTGCCTGGCTGTATCGCCCGGAGCGCAAACCTGTCGGCGACAAGCTATTTCTTCTCGATGGACAGAAAAATGCCATCGACACAATCAAGGGAATGGTGAGCAAGCTTAACGAGAGGTGCCCCGGAGTGCTGCTCGGACTGAAAGGCCAGTGGGGCGATGGCAAGTCCTATGTCCTCTTTGCCGCCAAGGAAACGCTGGAAGATGGCTCCAAAGACGTTGCCGTCGTTTCCCTCAACATATGGGAACACCAGCGGGAACTCGATCTGCATTTTGCCTTGGTGAAGGCAGTATTGAGCCACCCAAGGGTACTGGCCCGCTGCGTCGATGCTTACCCCGTGCAGTTGCTATTCGTTCCGCTGCTGATGGCGCTGATAAGGATGCTGCCCAAGGGCTGGTCATTCAATTTCGAGGTCTCGCGCCTCGCGCTCAAGGCAAGTGTTCCGGTCTCCATTCCCTTGCCGTGGCAGGGCGGTTTCCGGCGGGTGGTAGACGAGGCGGCCAGCCAAGGCTTGAAACTGGTGGTGATTCTTGACGAGATTGATCGGGCAGAGCCTGAAGTGGCACAGGCGGCGATGACCATGACTCGCCGCGCACTGGATTTGCCGGGCGTGATGACCATCCTGCCCTACGTCGAAGCGCAGATTCGCTACAAGGTTTTCAATCCGCTTACGGCCGTGAGCCCGGACCTGCGGGCCACTATGTTCGCTGTGATCGAGGAAATGTATCCGGGCCGAAACGGGTTGAGTATCGAGCCGAAAGACAGTCAAACGCAGATAGAGAACAAGTATCGCAATGCACTGCTGGGCTTGTGGTTGAAACCGCACGGTGCCGAAGATTTTGACGGCGTCGAGGCGGCGCGCTATCGCCTCTTCAGGAATTTTTCGGAGAAATACCTGAATAACAAGATTGTGCTGCACCGGCTGACGCCGACCGACCTGGAACCCTTGGCGTCCCATTCGGCAGTCACTTCAAATATCTGGGACAAGGCGCGGGACGGTGTTTCGACTGACGCGCTGCGCGACGCCGCGTCGGCATCGATCAGAGGAAACAAACACCTGGCGCGGGTTGGGGCTCCGTCCATTCGCGCCTTCGAAGGCGAAATGCTGCGGTTATTGTCGGAATTCAATAGCCGGCCCGATTCCGTACCACCGAACAGCAACGCGAAAGATCCTGCCGTGGCAGCGCAGTTGCTGGCCCTGATCGGCGTGGCGTATCTGCTTGCCGGTTCACGGCAATCGTCGACTCGGTAAGGAGAATGCGATGACTCCGCCCGACCACCCAGTAAATGACAACGATACGATGCTCCCCACCAAGACGACGATGGACCTCGGCGTTTTTCCAAGCGACGTGAGGGTTGAATTGAAGGCGAAACCGAGCGCCTTTGAAATATCGGATGACCGCGTGAAAAGCAAGGAGGAGACGCGGGCGTCAATCGCGAAAGCCGATCCGATCGAGCTTTGGAAGCAAATTGTCCACGACATCTGGAAAAGTGCTGTCGATGCGCTCGCAGAAGGGAACCCCGGAGCGAGACAGTTTCTGGACGACGAGTCTGGCAGGGCATTCGAGGAGTGGCTGGCAGCGCAAGTCGACCCACGCGAGGCCTTGTTGCTCAGTGCATCCACTGAGCCCGGTCGGCCCGTGGAGGCTACCGAGGCACTTGAGGGCAGTCCCGAGACGCTCCTGCTACAAGTGCGAGTCAATGCCGAACGCTTTCAGGGAAACCCTGCGGGCTTGGAGAGTTTCTACCGAGGCACGGTGGTCGCCACGGTGCGTCGGCTTGAAAAGGAAAACGCGACAACTCGCGAGATGCTGACAGACCTGGTTATTCAACCCCTGCTTCGCCTTTCCTCGCGTGGGACTGATCTTTTCCTTGGCGATGCGCTCTGCCGGTTCGCATCAGGCGCCTGGGCCTATCTGGATGAGCAGACAGAAGGTCGCGGTGAGGGATTTTTTTCAACCCTGTTCAATCTGGCTCAGTGGACTAGTCAGAAGGGAGGCAAGGAGGGGCGGCAACTGGTGCGGTATTACTACGATCGCCTGTTGCGGGAAGGGCCACAGCTAACAGGCTCCGAGGTGACCAAGGTGGCCGCCAACAATCTGGCGGGCCATATTGCCAACGAGATGCAGCGGCATCCAGAGACATATCGTGGGGACGCGAGGTCAACAGCGGCGCACATACTCAATCAGATGCACCTTTTGGCGACGGTCGCCAAACTGACCGAAGTCGATGTGCGCGAGGCTGTTGCGACTCAGCAGGCACTCGATTTTTGGCGATCCGTCGGCTGGCTTCGCCGCGATGGCAATAGCGACGGGGATGGTGCGCAGGCACTTCGGTCTGCACACGCGCTCATCGGCATGGCCAATGTTGCTTCCGCCTGGGACGAGGTCGATTGGGCCTTCGTCCTGCCTTCGACGGAGTCAGGCGCGCAATGGAGAAGTTTTGGCGAAGACTGGCAGGCAGTCATGAGTGCGCATGCCGCTTTGGCGCGCATGGTATTCAACGAAAAGGACGACTACGACGACATTGGCAGCGCTTTCTTCAATGTCGGCGCCGCGCTCGGCCGAATTTCCGGCCGAAAAGTGGAAACGGCCTTGCTCCGTGTCGCCGTCAACGCCCTTGGCCTGCGCTGGGCGCTGGAGCGAGCAAATGGCATGGATCAGGCGATGGAGGACTATCACGGTCTGGATTGTGCGGTGAATTTCCTCGGTGCTTTGACGGATGTCAGTGATGTGGAGACGGCACCCGTCGAAGCTTTGGCGGCGGAGCTGTTCGCCTGGCGCGTGCAAGGCAACGCCACCGACGCGCTGGTGAAGTACCACCGGATGGAGAACTCGTTGAGAGAATTGAACATCGACTCGGGCAGCCTCCCCACAGTCGAACCGTCTCTCCCAGCCGCGCGGGAAGCCCTTATGAACCTGCTTGAGGCTCGTTTCCCGTCCTTGGCTGGCCCGAACCTGATGAAGCCGGGCGATCCGCAAACGCTTGGGCCTCTGGCACAGGAGCTTTGGCGGCTGTTTGGCGATACCCTGGGCGATGACGAATTCAAGAAGCAAGCGGCTGATCTCTATACCCTGCTGGACGCCTTGGCAGACAAGGCCACAGACCTTCCGGCGGCGTGGCAAACCTTATACGGCGATTGGGTCGGCGAAGGCAGTCCTATCGTCGATGCCGGCCTCATGGATCAGAACGCATGGCGTGGGCTTGAGGCCCGCGCCGTGCACCCGATCAACTCGCTGGCCGACTGGCTGCGGGAAAACCTGCGCGACATAGCCGTGGGATGACGATCAACAGCCTCGACTCAAACAGTAGTCACTGTCGCCGTCTCGCCAGCACCGACTTTCGAAACGTATTCAAATTAACCCCAAAAGGAGTAACGCCATGCAACCAAAACTCATCGCCGTATCCGTTGCCGTCGCGCTGGCGGGTATATCCGCACCGCTTTTCGCGGGCCCGCTCGACAGGAACGAGGTCGCGGCGATGGCCTATGTCAGTCTTCCTTTCGGAGGCGTCAGCCGCAGTCAGGAGGCGCCGATTCTCGGTTTTGCGGTCAATCACACGCGGCGCGAGCAAGGTGATGGGTTCAGCTATCACCCCTCGTTGTTTCAGCAGCGGCCGGTCAGCGCCGTGCGTTCGCTGATGGATGTGCGCTTCAACACGCAGAAGCAGAACTGGGACCGTTTCCGCGTCGGCGGCGTGGATGCGCTGACCTATAAGACGCGCTTGAATGCCGATGGCACGGTGGCAGCCGAGGCCGCCGGCATTTCAACTGCGGCGATTGTGGCCGGCGTGGTGATTGGCGTGGTGGTGGTCAATGAGGCAACGAAGAAGGATGATCCGCCACAAACAAACGACGGCAATGGGGGGTGCGGAGGGGGCAACTGCGGTTGAGCATCCCGCAAATTTTGTTCAAGGCGATCTTGTTGCCGGTATTTTTCATTCCCTCTCTGCGCTCATGACACTTCCTGGGAAGTTGTCGAAGCGTGGAACGAATGGCAAGAGGGGGGCTATTCGAACGCGGCTGGGGGCTGGCGATCCCGATGAACGGTAGAGCCGTGGACGGGAAATCTCTCGATGGATACTTGAACGTTGAGATCAATCGGACTTCCCTTGCAGCCTTGCCAAGTGTGCTGCAATACTTGGCAGATTTCGAGGCGCCGATTTTGCTCTTGGCAGACAAGGGCGATTTGTGCTTTGAAGAGCTACAGCCGCTTGTCGAGGTTCTGGATTACCTGGCATCAAAGAACAAAACGTTCTTGTTGGCGGGATTGCCGCACTGCGTTCTACAGCATGTTTTCGGAGGCAAGACGTTCAACAAATACCGCGCCAGCATGCTATGTCACCTTGTCGGCGTTCCGTCATTGGATTCCTGGGTAACCAACGGTAGCGTAATTTTTCCTTCCTGCCGAAATTGCATCGCATCCAGAGATTGCATTGGCTTGGGACCGCTGGAGGCGAACTGGAGTGGGTGGGGATTCCGCCTGAATTCAAGCGCTCGCGTCGCGCTTATGCAAGACCCTGGGTTCGAAAACGCAGTCATCCGATTCCACTACGAAAAGTTCTTGGCGCACATTTCCACATGTTCTCAGTACTACGTTGATCGAACTCTTCGATATGCATCCGTGTTCCCGGTTTCAGGCATGCCGTCGTATAGGGAACGATTCACATACTTTTGCCGATATCTGGTGCCAGAAGAAGTGGGCAACGAGTTGGCCTTTGTAACCCAAGTGGCCCGGACGTCGTCTCAGGGACTTTTCCAGCTTAAGCGGCTATTGTCAGGTAACAGAATTACCGGTTATGCCTATAGCTACGCACGCTCGGAAGACGCAGAAAGAGAGTCCTACTATTTCTACTTTCTGTCCGAACGGGAAGCGGAAACTTTCGCGAGTGAACTTGGTGTCTCACCTCCTGATCTGCCGCATGACCTCGTTCTAAGCTATGTGGGGATGGACTGCGGTGGCGATCAGGACGGGGAGTCAAAGTTCTATTATTCAACAAATGACGATGCCGCCTTTATCGAGCGGCTGGTCACGAACTTCGGACTGTCGGAGTGGGAGTCGATAGAGCAGGACACATATTTGTATTTCCATGCAATTCGATACTCGCCTCAGTGCACGGTGATGTCGGAGAAAATAGAGTTTTGTGTGGATCCTCGCTATTTCGATGGCATCGTTGATTTTGTTTTCGCAAGAACTGGCCTACGCATCGAAAGCGACGCTGTGATGGATCCGGAAATTGTAGCCCTGGATTTCAGGGACAAAACGATACACAAGGCCACCGTGTATTACTCAGCGCCAGTTCCGGAGATGATGCCCGGTAACAAGCGGATTGCCGAAATCGAGTTGGGTGAAAAACCAAACGAGAGATCAGCACTTGGCGGGAGCTGATGCGCCGTGCTTCCTCGCATGAACAAGCCACATCCAAGGATTTGACTGCTGCCTGATCCAGTCCGGCTCTTGGGGAAAGTAATCGGCCCACGGCAAAACATGCTTGGCTATCTCGGTCACCGAGAATCCATGGCTTTCGAGGCGTTCGGATAATTCCTCCCTGACCCAGAACTTTTGCAAGAGCTTCGGCTTGACCTGTACATAGCCGAACATGTTGTTCATGGTCTCGGCGTGTCTCTTGGTGAGGAAGCGATAGGCGTCCGGCTCGGATTCCCCAAGGCTTTCGATACGCCATGCCAGATGCAGATTGGTGTAATACAGCATCGCTTCGAAGGACATCGCCATGATTACCAAGGAGCCTCTGGCGGCGAGATTCCGATGGATGCCGGCGAGCAACTTCGAATAGTCGGAAAGCGACGTCGGCCAAAGAGCGTTTAACGCGACTATCAGGTCGACGGGGGCCGGAAGCTCCAACTCCCGAATGTCGACGCAGACAAACTCAACATTGGGCTGGCTGTTCGCCGCTCGTGCCTGAGCCAGCATGTTCTCCGACTTATCCACCGCGTAGACCTTCTTCGCCGCTTTCAGGTAGGGCAGCAGATTGCCGGTGCCGGTGCCGAGGTCGGCGACCACGGTTTCCGGGCCGATGTGGCGGGTGATGGCTTCCACCAGCGGTCGCGCCGCCTCGGCATCCTTGAAGATGCTGATGATTTCCTCGTCGTAGTTGCCGAGGCTGTTCCAGAAGTGTTCGTCGTGGGGCGTGGCCATGGAAAAAGTTCGCGGTTCGAGTGTGCGTTCCGGATGGGCGCTACAGGTAGTCGGTACTACTCCTGCCAATCCTCGACGACGAGACCGTCAATTCGTCGAAATTCATCGGTGTTGTGCGTTACCACGGTCAGCTTGTGCGCGAGTGCCGTGGCCGCAATCATCAGGTCTCTTGCGCCGATGATGTTACCGGCACGGCGCAGACGCGCATGCCATTCGGCGTGAATGTCGGCGACCTGGGCGTCGAACGGCAGACAGGGGAACAAGGCACAGAACGCCTCGGCGATCTGCCGATTCTCGTCAGGCTTTGCGGACAGCAGCGCACTCGTCAGAAGCTCGGAGCGGACAACGGCGGAAAGAGCGATGTCGGCGCGGGGTTGGCCGGCGTACATGGCAAGCAGCGCGGCATTCCTGCCGCGCAGAATTTCGATGCAGGTATTGGTGTCGAGCAGGAGCCGCACAGCGAATTACCAGCGAGCGGGCTCTTGCTCGGGTTGGTCTGCGATGCGGTCGGGGAAGTCCGGCGCCGCCCCGAAATAACGCAGCATCTCGGCGTCGGCGCCGCTGACGTGGCCGGCGTGGGCGGCTTTCATGCGCAGGAAAAGCAGGAAATCCAGCGCTTCCCGCTGCATCGCTTCGGGCAGGGCATCGACTTGAGCGCGAATGAGGTCGGCGACAGTCATGGTGTATTCCTTGTTTCGGGTGTATTTGCTTGCGAAGATCATATAGCAAAACGCCCTCGCGGATAGCTTCAGGGAAGCGTTGTCAGCAAAGTCGGCGCTGGTGGAACGGCGATTGCCGCCGTTCGGCACCGTGGCCGTGACCACCGCGCAAATCCGCAGAACTGGAGGGGAAAAGGGGGCAGGCTCGCAGCTACTGACAATGCCTGACACCCGCATGGCCGGTGTTTTCATGGTGGAAGATTTCGATGGCGAACTGTGTGTCGGGCATCACCATCGCCTGCCGCAGCATCAGGAGGAGCCGCAGATCGCTGCGATAGCCGGGTGCGAACCCGTCAGGCGATCAAAGCGCCGTCAGCTTCAACTTTATCCGTTTCGCGTTTTTCGCCAGCCCGTCGTCCAGCGTCGCCATGCTCTTGACCTTGGCATCCAGCGCGACCGCAAGGTGCAGCGCATCGCCGGCCCGCAGACCCGTGGCGGCATCCAGAGCCAGAACGGCGGCACGATGAAAGCTTGCGGGTTCCACCGGCAGCAGTCGCAGATCGTTGGCACAGAGTCGCTCGAACTGGCGCCATGCCGTTTGCGCCTCGGCCTCGTCGATCTGGCCGGTGCGCTGCTTGATGCCCAAAGCGCTGGCGAACTCCGAGACGCACCACGCGGCGGACACCAGGTCATCGGCACAAGCGGCGTACCAGCGTGAAACATCGGCGCTTTTCGCTTCCCGCGTACAAAGCGCCACCAGCACGCTGGTATCGACATAAACCATCAGTAGCGCGCCCCGCGCCGCAGTTCGTCCATCACCGAAATCCCCATCGGCATGGCGGCGCGCGCCTCAGCCAGTTCCCGCGCAAAGATTTTCCTATTCCACCGGGCCGGGCGGATGGTCAGCCCGCCGTCCGCCGTCAGGCTGGCCTCCACGCTGTCGCCTTCCTTGATGCCAATGCCGCGCACCACCTCGGCGGGAATGCGCAGGGCCAAGCTGTTGCCCCATCGGGCGATATGCAGGTTCATGGCGCCACCTCTCTTGATCTACGTTAATGTAGATACATTGTAGCCGCTATCTGCCGAGCAAATCCACCAAGTTATTGGCGCTGACGATGCGTGTTCCCTCATGCCGTTCGAGGGCCAGCAGATGGCTTTTGTCGCCGGTGACCAGATAGTTGGCGTCGGCCACCTGGCACAGCGCCAGTAAGTAGTCGTCATTCGGATCGGGCGAACGGCTGACGACGGGCAGCGTGTTGCCCATCACGGCGAGGCGGCGGATGTCGTTGATCATGCGGCCGACTTCGCTGGCCTTGAGTCGTGCCACGAAAAAAGGGCGGCGCGCCACTTGCCTCAATTCGTCGATTTGCCTTTCGGTCGAGGCGAGCTGGAAGCGCCCATGGCGCCATTCCTCATACAGCCTGTCGGGCGGCGTGCCTCGCACCATCAAGGCGGACAGCAGGATGTTGGTGTCGAGGACGACGCGCATGGCCCGTCAGCGCGCCGCGTCTTGCGCTGCGGCGCGAACCTCGCGGACGGCCTCGTCGATCATCGCCTCCAGCATCTCGGCAGGAATGTCCTGATTGCGGTCCTTGACGATTTGCACGGTGCGGTCGAGCATGCGCCAGCGCACGGCGTCCTCGACGAACTTCGACAGATCGCCTTTCTTCATGCCCTGCGCGCCGAGAAATCCGCGCAGGGAAAGGTCGGTTTCCGGGGAAACCTTGATGGTCCAGCGGACGGCTTCGGTCATGGTTTGTCCTCATAGGCGTCTATGTGTATAGCCAAATCCTAGCACCGGGTGAGGACGGATTCAACGCTGGACGGCCACATCGGCTGCTTGGTTCGGCGGCATCAGAAGTGCGACACGATTGCCACCGGCATCGCCGCCGCCGTCTGGGAAGCCTGCGAGGCCGATCTTGACCTCGCGATCTGCATCACCGAAGGCATCCCGGTGCGCGACATGCTGGTGGTGCGCAATTCGGGTCTTTTGGCAATCACGCGACGGTGGCGCCGTGACAAATTTGCCAAGAATGGAGCTCCCGGCGCTCTTTCGGGGTCCGCGCGGTGATCGGGCTTCTGTGCCGGATGGCGGCAATTTATCCCGGCCCTGCGGGTTGAGGCCGGACACGGCGTCTGCGGCGTTGTCGGCCTTGGCAAGGGATTACCCTTGCCGGCGCCCTCCGCCTTGCATCCATCCGCGTCGGGCCTCAACGCCATCCGCCGGATGATTGCCAAAAGACCCTGATGAAGGCCAGAGAAGCCGCCGGCGGCAAGCAGACCCTGCTGCTCGGCCCCAACTGCCCCGGCCTGATCACGCCGGACGAAATCAAGATCGGCATCATGCCCGGCCACATTCACCGCAAGGGCCGCATCGGCGTCGTTTCGCGCTCCGGCACGCTGACCTACGAGGCGGTGGCGCAGGTCACCGAAATCGGCATGGGCCAATCTTCCGCCGTCGGCATCGGCGGCGATCCGATCAACGGCCTCAAGCACATCGACATCATGCGCGCCTTCAACGACGATCCGGACACCGATGCGGTGATCATGATCGGCGAAATCGGCGGCCCGGACGAAGCCGAGGCGGCGGTGTGGTGCAAAGCCAACATGAAAAAGCCCATCGTCGGCTTCATCGCCGGCGTCACCGCGCCTTCGGGCAAGCGCATGGGCCATGCCGGTGCGCTGATTTCCGGCGGCGCCGACACGGCGGACGCCAAGCTGGCCATCATGGAAGAGTGCGGCTTCACCGTGACACGCAACCCGTCGGAAATGGGCAAGCTGCTCAAAGGCCTGCTGAAGTAGTAGAAGAGTCGGCGCCGGCGACACGGCGCCGAAGGCTCGTAAAAGCCGTCCCGACGCAAGCCGGGGCGGCTTTTTTGCGCTTACAATCCGGGCACGGCGTTGCGAACCAGGGGCAAATGTCATGAAATCGATTGACGGAGTTGATGCGGGACTGTAAGAATTACACTTATTGTCCTGTTTTAATGAGAGCTCTCACACAGGGTGGCGACTGATGAAGAAGACGGACGTCTGGAAAAGCGACTGGTTTTTCGGTGTCGTGGTCAGTGTAGTGGTACTGATTCTGGGTAATGGCGAGCTGCTTCAGGGGCTGGAGCGCAAGGCCTATGACATGGGTGTGGCGGCGACATCGCGCACGCCCTCGGACAAGATCGCGGTGATCGCTATCGACAAACCCAGTCTGGATAATATCGGTCGCTGGCCATGGTCGCGCGAGATCATGGCCGACATGGTGGACAAACTGGCCGGCGCCAAGGCCAAGGTGATCGCCACCACGGTGTTCTACTCCGAACCGCAACGCGATCAAGGCTTGGCCTACATCAACAAGCTCATCGAAACCTGCGGCGTGACTCTGCCTTCCGTGGCGGCCGTTGCCGCAATTCCCGCGGCGCCTGGCGCCGGCGAGGCCGTTGCCGCGCCAGCGCCCGCACCGGTCGCCGCTCCATCTTCCTGTCCGCAGATCGAATCGCTGCTGGTCGAGGCTGACCAGAAGCTGAATACCGACCGCCGCCTGGCGGATGCGTTCGCCAAGGCGGGCAATGTGGCGCTGCCGATGCTGTTCGTGCTGGGCGAGCCGCGCGGTCGGCCGGACAAGGATTTGCCCGAGTATGTGAAAAAGAATGCGGTGAAGCTGGCCGGCGCCGCGGACGCGCCGCCCTGGCCGACGCTCGGCGTCGATGCCGGCGTGATCGAGCCGCTGGGCAAGGTGGCCACCGCCATCGGTCATCTCAACGTGATTCCGGACGTGGATGGCGCGATCCGCACCGAGCCGTTGGTGCTGTCCCACTTCGATCAAGCCTATCCTTCATTGTCCCTGCTGGTGGCGGCGAAGAGCCACAACCTGACAGCGGCGGACGTACAAGTCACTGCCGGCGACTCGGTCAAACTGGGCAAGCTCAAGATTGGCACCGACATCGATACGCGGATGCTGACCTTCTACTACAAGGATCGTGACGGCGCTCCGGCCTTTCAGGTGGATTCGTTTTTCGATGTGAAGAGCGGCAAGATTCCCTACGAGAAGTATCGCGACAAGATCGTCCTGATCGGCCCGACGTCATCTTCGGTGGGCAGCGTCTTCGTCACGCCGATAGCCCCGGCCATGCCTGCCGTGCTGATGCAGGCGCATGCGGTATCCAGTCTGCTTTCCGAGCATTTCTTCGTCGCGCCGACCTGGGGCATCTGGGTCGAAAGGCTGGTGTTCCTGCTGATCGCGGCGTATCTCATCGGCCTCTTGCCGAGGATCAAGGCCGGCATGGCGGCGGGGATCACCGCGGGCCTGCTGGTGGTTTTGATCGTCGTCCATTTTGCGCTGATGACGACGCAATTGATGTGGTTGCAGTTGATGGTTCCGGCTGCTCTGCTGCTGATCGGCCATGCCCTGCTGACCACCAAGCGTTTTCTGGTGTCCGAGCGCGGCAAGGAAAAGTCGGATGCCGATTCGGCGGAATCGAACCGCATGCTGGGTCTGGCCTTTCAGGGCCAGGGCCAGCTCGACATGGCCTTCGACAAGTTCCGCAAGTGCCCGATGGACGGGCCGTTGATGGAAAACATGTACAACCTGGCGCTGGATTTCGAGCGCAAGCGGCAGTTCAACAAGGCCGAGGCGGCGTTCCGTTACATATTCGATTTCGACCCGAAGTTCCGCGATATCGAATCCCGCGTGAACCGCGCCAAGCAGCTTTCGGAAACCGTGATTCTCGGTGGCGGCGGAGGCGGGCGCAGCAATGCCAGCCTGATCGATACCGCCGGCAATGTCGAGAAGCCGATGCTGGGCCGCTACGAGATCGAAAAGGAACTCGGCAAGGGGGCGATGGGCGTGGTCTATCTGGGCCGCGATCCGAAAATCAATCGGGTGGTGGCGATCAAGACCATGGCGCTGTCGCAGGAGTTCGAGGCCGACGAACTGGTCGAGGTCAAGGAGCGTTTTTTCCGCGAGGCGGAAACTGCGGGACGGCTCAACCACGCCAACATCGTCACCATGTTCGATGCCGGCGAGGAGCACGACCTGGCCTACATCGCGATGGAGTTTCTCAAGGGCAAGGATCTGGTGGCTTATTCCAAGCCGGGCAATCTGCTGCCGCTGCCGCGCGTCATGAGCATCGTCGCGCGGGTTGCGGATGCGCTGTCCTACGCACACGAATTCAATGTCGTGCATCGCGACATCAAGCCGGCGAACATCATGTACGAGCCGGAGTCCGACCAGGTCAAGGTGACCGACTTCGGCATCGCGCGTATTACCGATTCGTCGAAGACCAAGACCGGCATGGTGCTCGGCACGCCGAGCTTCATGTCGCCCGAGCAACTGGCCGGCAAGAAGATCGACGGCAGGTCCGACCTCTTCTCGCTGGGCGTGATGCTGTATCAGATGTCTTGCGGCAAGCTGCCCTTCGAGGGCGATTCGATGGCGCAACTGATGTTCCGCATCGCCAATGAGCCGCAGCCGGACATTCGCGGCATCAACCCCGATTTGCCGGACTGTCTGGTGGCGATCATCGACCGGGCGATGACCAAGGATCCGGACGCGCGCTACCAGACCGGCGCGGAATTCGCGAAGGACATTCGTACCTGCATGACGATGACCGGCGGCAGCGCCGCCGCCAGCGATTCCGGCGTTGATATCAGTTTCTGAGGGCAGACCCATGGACATGAATGCTGTTCTCGAAATTGTCACCCGCAGCGAGCCGGGGATGGTGCGCACCAATAACGAAGATGCCGTGATGGCCAATCCGCTGCGCGGGTTCGTCGTGCTGGCCGATGGCATGGGCGGCTACAACGCCGGCGAGGTGGCGAGCGGCATGGCAACTGCCTTGCTCGGTACCGAACTCGAGAAGGCATTTATCCAGCGCGAGCCGAGTACCAAGGACGCTTCCGGCAAGTCCTGGGCGCAAGTCACGCTCGAAGCCGAGATGGCGCGCGTCAATGGCGCCATCTATCAGGCGGCGCAGAGCCAGCCTCAGTATGCCGGGATGGGCACGACGCTGGTGGTCGCCGTGTTCCACGACAACAGGGTGACCGTCGGCCACATTGGCGACTCCCGGTTGTATCGTTTGCGCGGCGAGGATTTTCAGCAGATCACGCGCGATCATTCGCTCTTGCAGGAGCAGATCGACAGCGGCATTATCACTCCCGAGCAGGCGCGCCATTCGCAGAACAAGAATCTGGTGACGCGCGCCGTCGGCATCGATCCTGAAGTACCGGCCGAGATACATGACCACGCGGTATTGCCGGGCGATGTTTACCTGTTGTGTTCCGACGGCCTCAACGACATGGTCGAGGACGAGGAAATAGCCATGACTCTCGGCGCCCTGTCGGCCAATCTGGAGTTGTGTGCGATGCAGTTGATTCAGATGGCCTGCGACAACGGTGGCCGCGATAATGTTTCGGTAATCCTGGTCAAGGTGAAGGGCGAATATCCGGTCGCGCGCGGCTGGTGGGCTCGTCTCCTGGCTTGGTTCAAGTAACGCAGCGATCAGCGACCTCGAAGGACGAAAGCAATGGCTAAGCTCATACTCAGCATGGAAACCACAATGCTCAAGGAAGTTCCCTTGACCAAGGAGCGCACCACGATCGGTCGAAAACCGCACAACGACATCCAGATCGACAATCTGGCGATTTCCGGCGAGCACGCGGTGGTGATCACCATCCTCAACGATTCTTTTCTGGAAGATATGGGCAGCACCAACGGCACCTTCGTCAATGGCCAGTCGGTGAAGAAGCACTTCTTGCAGAACGGCGACACCATCGAACTGGGCAAGTACCGCCTCAAGTATGTCAGCGAGGTACCGCAGCAGACATCGAGCGCCGACTTTGAAAAGACCATGATTCTCCGTCCCGGTGCTGCGCAAAAGCCGGCCAGTGCGCCGTCTGGCGGGGCGACTCCGACCGTTTCGGCTCCGCCGTCCCCGGCGACCGCCGTTCCGAGCCATACATCAACCTCTCCGGGCATGGCTCCGCACCCACCTTCAGCTTCGCCGACCGCAGCTCCCGCGCTGCCGTTGGGGGCGATCCAGATACTTTCCGGCGGCAATGCCGGCAAGGAAATGGAGTTAACCAAGACACTTACCACCTTGGGCAAGCCCGGCGTTCAGGTGGCGGTCATCGCTCGCCGCCCGCACGGCTACTTCATTACCCATGTCGAGGGCGCGAGCTTCCCCGTTGTCAATGGCAATGCGCTCGACGCCCAGGCTCATCAACTCGCCGACCACGATGTGATCGAACTGGCCGGAGTCAAGATGGAGTTTTTCCTGAAGAGCTGATGCCGAAGATGATGCAATTCCCGGAGATATCTTGAAACAGTTTCTGCCCCGTTACGCACTTGGATTCCTGATTCTTCTGGTTCTGCTCGGCCATTCGGCCCACATTTACCAGATCCCTCTCGTCAATCGTCTGGACGCGATCATCTATGACGCGAAAATACGTTTGAGCATGCCGCAGGGTATCGATCAACGCGTGGTGATTCTCGATATCGACGAAAAGTCGCTCGCCGAACAGGGGCGCTGGCCATGGGGTCGCGACAAACTGGCAACCCTGATGGACAAGCTGTTCGATCAGTACGGCGTCCGGCTCGTCGGGTTCGATGTGGTCTTTGCCGAACCGGACGAGAGTTCCGGTCTCAAGTCGCTCGAATCGATGGCGAAGACGGAGCTCAAGGATGTCGCGGGATTCCACTCGGCGTTGCGCGAATTGCGTCCACAGCTTGACCATGATGCGCGATTCGCCGCGGCGTTGAAGAACCGGGCCGTCATTCTCGGTTACTACTTTTCCAACGCGGAAGGCGGCGTCAGTTCCGGCGCTGCCGCGGAACCGGTGTTCGCCGCCGGCACTTTCGCTGGCCGCAATATTGCCTTCACGCAGTGGGGCAGCTATGGTGGCAATCTACCCGAATTCCAGAAGGCGGCGGCGGGTGCGGGGCATTTCAATCCGCTGGTGGATATCGATGGTACGTCGCGGCGCGTGCCCTTGCTGGTCGAATGCAAAGGGCAGTACTACGAATCCCTCTCCCTGGCGATGGTGCGCAATCTGCTCGGCAACCCGTCCATTTCCCCCGGCTATCCGGAAAGTTCTTCCGGGTCTTACAAGGCCATGGAGTGGCTGGATCTGAAAGCGGCCGACGGCGGCGTGATCGGCAATATTCCGGTGGACGAAAACGTGGCGGCACTGATCCCCTATCGCGGCTATCAGAGAAGCTTTCCCTATATATCGATCACGGACGTACTCAACGATCGGGTACCCAGGGAACAACTGGCCAGGAAGGTGATGCTGGTTGGAACCACCGCGCCGGGACTCATGGATTTGCGGGCAACGCCAGTGGGAGCGGCTTATCCCGGGGTCGAGATACACGCCAACCTGATTGCCGGCATGCTGGACAGGGCGGTCAAATACAAACCGGTCTACATTCAGGGCGCCGATGTACTGTTGGTGCTGATCGCCGGCGCGGTAATGGTGTTCCTGCTGCCGATGCTTTCACCGCTGCGAGCAACTCTGGTCGGCGTTACCGTGCTGCTGGCGCTGCTCGCCGTGAATTTCGGTTTCTGGCATGTCTCCAACATAGTCCTGCCGCTGGCCAACGGCATGACCGCCATCATCCTGCTCTATGCGATGAACATGTCATGGGGCTATTTTGTCGAATCGCGGACCAAGCGCCAGTTGACCGGGCTGTTCGGTCAGTACGTGCCGCCGGAACTGGTCGAGGAGATGAGCCGCGACCCCGAGCACTACAGCATGGCCGGGCGCAAGGCCGAGCTGACCGTGCTGTTTTCCGATATCCGTGGATTCACCACCATTTCTGAAGGTCTGGAACCGGATCAACTGGCGACCCTGATGAATCAGTATCTCGGCGCCATGACACTGGTGGTGCGCAAGCATCGCGGTACGCTCGACAAATACATCGGCGACGCCATCATGGCCTTCTGGGGTGCGCCGGTCGATGATCTGGAACATGCGAAGAATGCCGTCCTTACCGGACTGGAAATGCATGTTGCGCTGCATGAACTGAACAAGGATCTGGTGGCGCGCGGCTGGCCTGAACTCAAGATCGGTGTCGGCGTGAATACCGGCCCGATGACCGTCGGCGACATGGGATCTTCGGTGCGCCAGTCCTACACGGTGATGGGTGACGCGGTCAATCTTGGTTCGCGCCTGGAGGGCATCACCAAGCAGTATGGAGTTGGTTTCATTGCCGGCGAGAGCACGCGCGAATTGCTGAAAAAGACTTTTGTCTTCCGCGAACTCGATCGGGTACGGGTCAAGGGCAAGGAAGATCCGGTGGCCATTTACGAACCGGTCGGCGAAGAAGGCAAGGTTTCGAGCGATGAAATGGAGGAGATCAAGCTGTGGAATCAGGCCTTGCGCGCCTACCGCGCGCAGGACTGGGACAAGGCGGAAGTGACGCTGATGAATCTCCAGCGCATCAAGCCGCGCTATCTCTACGACCTGTATGTCAAACGCGTTGAACACCTGCGCAAGGAGCCGCCCGGAGAAAACTGGGATGGCGTCACTATTTTTGAGACGAAGTAGGAATAATGAAAGTACGCATCCTCGGTTGCAGCGGCGGGATCGGTGGGCGACATTTGCGCACCACGTCGCTTTTGGTCGACAACGACATATTGATCGACGCCGGAACCGGAGTCGGCGATCTGGCTATCGCGGAACTGGCCCAGATCGATCACGTTTTTATTACCCACTCGCATCTGGACCATCTGGCCTGCCTCCCGTTCATGGTCGATACGGTGGGGGATATGCGCAATCGACCGCTGATAGTCCATGCGACTGAGGCGACACTCGAAATCATCCGCACGCACATCTTCAACTGGGCCATCTGGCCTGACTTCAGCGAGATACCGACGGCGGAGAAGCCATTTCTCCGTTTTTCGACCATACGCGTAGGCGAGGCGGTGGACCTTGACGGCCGCAAAGTGATTCCGCTGCCGGCGAATCACACCGTGCCCGCGGTTGGTTATCGGCTCGATTCGGGGCATGCCAGCCTGGTATTTACCGGTGACACCGGGCCCTGTCCCGATTTGTGGAAGGCCGTCAATGCCATTCGCAATCTGCGCTACCTGATTATCGAGTGCGCATTCTCCGACCGGGAGAAGAATCTGGCCCTGGCGTCCCTGCATTTGTGCCCGAGTATGCTGCTGGAAGAACTGACAAATTTGCAGCGCGATGCCGATGTCTTTATCACCCATCTGAAGCCGGGACAAATCGAATTGACCATGCAGGAGATCGAGGACTGCATTGGCGAATTCCGCCCCGGAATGTTGCAGAACAACCAGTTGTTCGAAATCTGATCATGCCGGATACCGTGGGCGTCGACCTGCTGGCTCGTCTGCAACCTCTCATGTGGTTGGGGAGCGAGGGCTTGCGAGAGTTGCTGCCGCTCTGCCGCATGCATGCCTTTACCCGCGGCGCCGATCCTTTCCGCGCCGCTGACTGGCCTGGTCAGGTGGTTTATCTGGTGCGCGGGCAGCTTTGGGTGAAGCAGCCGGAAGGCGCGGCGCGCGTGCTGGTCGGCGGTCATGATCTTGGCATTAACCCGGTGGCGCGCGGGGGCATGGTTCCGCTGGCGAGCAAGGCGATCACGGATGTCGGACTGCTCAGCCTGAAGGAAGACACTCTGGATATCATGGTGACGTGGAACCAGTTGGCCACCCCCGCCGATAGTGCACAGGACAGCCCCGACCAAACCGACTGGCGCATGATGTCCGGCATGTTCGCGGTGGACAATCTCACGGTCGGCGCGTTTTCCAGCATGCCTCCGGCCAATATTCAGGCGTTGCTGGCCAGGTTCAACCGCGTTCCCGTGAAGCGTGGTCAGACCATCATCAAGCAGGGCGACCCCGGTGATTACTACTACCTGATCGAAAGCGGGCGCTGCAAGGTATCCCGGCTCGTGGCCGGGTCGCCAGTGCAATTGGCGGAGCTCAAGGAAGGCGATGCGTTCGGCGAAGAGGCCTTGGTGGCCGACACGGTACGCAACGCGACGGTGACGATGAGTACCGACGGCATGCTGCTGGGCTTGTCGAAGGAGGATTTCAATCAGTTGTTGCGCGCGCCCATGCTGCATAAGGTGACCGGCGACGAGGCGGAGTGTCGGATTGCCGCCGGCGCGATATGGATTGACGTGCGCTTCCCCGCCGAGTATCAGAGCGACGGCTATCCTGGCGCCATCAATATTCCGCTCAACGACATTCGCCAGGCGTCGGCGGCGCTTGATTCGGCGAGGGAATACATTGTCTATTGCCAGACGGGACGGCGCAGTTCCGCTGCCGCATTTTTGCTTTCCCAGCGCGGATTTCATGCGGCCCTGCTTGATGGCGGCATGAGGGCGTGTCCTGGCGTCATGGAGTCAGTCAAATGAGTGCCGTACCAGCCGCACCTGTCGAGGCAGGGGGGGGCGATGTGGATGCACGCCTGGCCTTCTTCAAGAACCTGCAAGTTGTTACCAACAAGGTTCATGCCACATCCAACATCGACGAAATCATGTTGGAGCTGTCCAGCGAGATATGCAGTTTATTCAATGCCGACAGGTTGACTATCTATTCAGTTGGCGAGGACAAGGCGTCCATCGTTTCCAAGGTCAAGACGGGTCTTACTTCCTTCAAGGATCTGCGCCTGCCGATCGCCGACCAGAGTATCGCCGGACATGTCGCGCTGGCCAAGAAGACCGTGAATATCCGCGACGTCTACGACGACGCGGAACTCAAGGCAATCAATTCTTCGTTGCGATTCCTGCAGGAAGTCGATAAGCGGACCGGTTATCGCACCAAGCAGATGCTGGTGGCGCCGATTGTGGATGCACAGAACGGCGAGTTGCTCGGTGTCGTCCAGCTCATCAACAACAAGGCGGGTACTCCTTTTGCCGCGGTCGCCGAGGAAGGCGTCAGGGGTTTGTGCGAGACCCTGGCAATCGCCTTCACCCAGCGCAGCAAGCCGGCGCCGGTGGTCAAGACCAAGTACGATTTCCTCGTGTCTGACGCGGTGATTTCGGGGCAGGAACTGGAACTGGCGCAGCGTACCGCGCGGCGGAAGAATATGGAGATCGAGGAAGTTCTGGTCAACGAGTTTCAGGTCAAGCATCAGGCGGTGGGCACCGCATTGGGAAAGTTCTTCAACGTGCCTTACGAGCCTTTCAGGTCCGACCGCATCAAACCCGTCGATCTGCTCAAAAATCTCAAGCGGGATTTTCTGGAGCAGGGCAAATGGGCTCCCGTGGAAGAGGGACCGGAAGGTGTCATGGTGGTTTGCGTGGACCCCGAGCAAGTCAAGGGGTCGCGTATCGTCAACAACGTATTTCCGCGAGCCAAGGTTGCCTATCGGGTCACCACCAACCACGAGTTCGGGCAGACACTCGATCAGTTGTTCGGCGCGACAGGTGTTCCCGGCTACACCGATGACAGTTCGGTCGGTGATCTGTTGTCGACCCTCGATGAGGGCGACATGGAGGGCGAAGGCAGCGGTGGCGACGATATTTCCGCGGCCGCCGACAACGAACTGGTCAAGCTGGTCAACAAGATCATTGTCGATGCCTACCAGCAGGGCGTTTCGGACATCCACATCGAGCCGGGCCTGGGCAAGGACAAGGTGCTGATCCGCTTCCGCCGCGACGGTTCATTGCAGAAGTACATCGAAGTGCCGGCCAGTTATCGCAACGCCATGGTGGCGCGGCTCAAGATCATGTGCGACCTGGACATTGCCGAGCGTCGCAAGCCGCAGGACGGCAAGATCAAGTTCAAGAAGTATGGCCCGCTGGACATCGAACTGCGGGTGGCGACGATTCCCACCTCTGGCGGCGTCGAAGATGTCGTCATGCGTATCCTTGCTGGCGGCGAACCGATCCCGCTGGACAAGCTGGGCGTGCTGCCGACCAATCTGGTCAAGCTCAAGGCGACCATCTCCAAGCCTTACGGACTGTTCTTTGTTTGCGGCCCGACCGGTTCCGGCAAGACCACCACGCTGCACTCGGTGCTGGGCTACCTCAACACCGTGGATACCAAGATATGGACCGCCGAAGACCCGGTGGAAATCACCCAGAAGGGTTTGCGCCAGGTTCAGGTCAACAAGAAGGTGATGGACTTTCCGATGGTGATGAAGGCCTTCCTGCGCGCCGACCCGGACATCATCATGGTCGGCGAAATGCGCGACGCCGAAACCACCGGCATCGGCATCGAGGCGTCGCTTACCGGCCACCTGGTGTTTGCCACGCTGCACACCAACAGCGCACCGGAATCGATCATTCGCCTGCTCGACATGGGCATGGACCCCTTCAACTTTTCCGACGCCCTGCTGGGAATTCTTGCCCAGCGCCTGGCCAAGCGGCTGTGCAAATGCAAGGAGGCCTATACGCCCGACGCCGATGAAGTCAGGCTGTTCATGAAGGAATATTGCAGCGAACTGGACAATACGGCGCCGTTCCTCAAGGACAAGGACGCCGCCTATGCGGCGACGCTGGAGCGTTTGATCAAGGATTACGGCAAGGACGGTCATCTGGTGTTTACCCGGGCCAAGGGTTGCGACACCTGCGGCGGCAGCGGTTACAAGGGGCGTGTCGGCCTGCATGAGCTGATGATCGGCACCGAGCCGCTGAAAAAGCTGATCCAGGAACACGCCCGCGTGGTGCAGTTGTTTGCCCAGGCGCTGGAGGATGGCATGCTGACCCTGAAGATGGATGGCCTCGAAAAAGCCCTGCAAGGCGTAACCGATCTCAAGCAGGTGCGGGCCGTTTGCATCAAGTAAGGACCGGGGCCGGGCATGGATAACGCCAGCGATCTGTTTCGCCGTCTTGAACAACTCAATGCCATCGGCGCCGCGCTCTCCAAGGAGCGCGACATCAACCGGCTGCTTGAATCGATCCTGATCGCGGCCAAGACCATCACCCATGCCGATGGCGGCACCCTGTATCGCATGACGGAGGACGGCAAGGCCTTGCGTTTCGAGATTTTGCGCACCGATTCGCTCAACATCGCGATGGGAGGAACCACCGGCAACGCCATCAACTTCCCGAATTTGCCGCTGAGCAACGACAAGGGCGAAGCCAACGACTCGATGGTCGCCGCCTACGCCGCAATTCATGACAGGACGGTGAATATCGCCGATGCCTATACTGCGGCGGGCTTCGACTTTTCCGGCACCCGCAGTTTCGACGGACGTACCGGTTATCGCTCGCAGTCCTTCCTCACGGTGCCGATGAAGAACCACGAGGGCGAGATCATTGGCGTCCTGCAACTCATCAATGCCCAGGACCCGCAGACGCATCGCGTCGGCCCGTTCTCGTCGGCCGACCAGAGTCTGGCTGAATCATTGGCCTCGCAGGCCGCCATCGCCCTCACCAACCGCTTGCTGATCACCCAGCTCGAAGAACTTTTCGAGGCCTTCATCAATCTGATCAACCTGGCCATCGACGAGAAGTCGCCCTATACCGGCGGCCATTGCCAGCGCGTGCCGGTCTTGACCATGATGTTGGCCGAAGGCGCCGATGCGACGCAGGAAGGGCCGCTGGCATCGTTCAGGATGGACGAGCGCGATCGCTACGAACTCAAGATCGCCGGCCTCCTGCACGATTGCGGCAAGGTCACCACGCCGGTCCATGTGGTGGACAAGGCCACCAAGCTGCACACGCTCTTTGATCGCATCCACCTGATCGACACGCGTTTTGAGGTGCTCAAGCGCGATGCCGAGATCAGCGCCTTGCGCCAGCAGCTCGCCCTGCGGGGAACCGCGGACGCCGGCGCGGAAGACCCGATCTGGCGGAACTACCTCGACCAGGTCCGTGTGCTGGACGAGGAACGCGAGTTCCTGCGCAAGGCCAACGTGGGTGGCGAAGCCATGAAAGAGGCCGACCAGCAGCGCGTGCGTGACATCGGCAGTCGCCACACGTGGCACGATGTCAATGCCGTCGAAACGGAGTTTCTCACCGCCGACGAGATCGACAACCTGGCCATCCGCGCCGGTACGCTGACGCAGAAAGAACGCGAGATCATCAATTACCACATCGTCGCCACCATCAAGATGCTGGAACACCTGCCGTGGCCCAAGCATCTGACCAAGGTGCCCGAATACGCCGGCGGCCATCACGAGCGCATGGACGGCAAGGGCTACCCCAAGGGCCTGACCCGCGAGCAGATGTCGGTACAGGCAAGGATGATGGGCATCGCCGACATCTTCGAGGCGCTCACCGCCCGCGACCGTCCCTACAAGCAGGGCATGAAACTGTCGCAGGCCATGGGCATCATGGCCAAATTCAAGCAGGGCGGCCATATCGACCCCGACCTGTTCGATGTTTTCGTCAAACAGGGCGTCTATCGGCGTTACGCCGAGCAGTTTCTCGATCCGGCGCAGATTGACGCGGTGGATGAGGCGGCGCTGACGGGCTAATTGTTTGTTGGAATATTCCTTGAAAACTCGGTATGCTGTGAAGAGTTTTCAAGGAGTGTCGACATGGATCGCGCCAACTGGATCACAAGAATTGCCGACCGGTTTGCCGTGCAGCCTGTTGTTGGCTTGCTTGGTCCGCGCCAATGCGGGAAAACCACTCTCGCCCGTGTCTACGCCGAATGCGACCCAGAGTCATCCGTTACCCGCTTCGATCTGGAGGACCCGCTCGATCTTGCCGCCCTGAAAAGCTAGCTCGATCCAGTCCGACGCCGTTTCCCCTCGCCGAAACCGGCGCCGAAGCGAACGATAGGCTCTGGTGGCGCGGCGGGTTCCCGCCCGCGTTCCTTGCCTCCAGCCGTCGATGGCTCAAGTCAACGAGCGAATGCCACGCTTGGCCTTGAGTTTGAGCTTTCTGGCGGCAAAAATCAGGCCGTCATCAAGCGTCAAGGTTTCCTCTATACCATTGTTGCTGGCAATCGCAAGGTGAAGGGCATCGGGGCCACGTAATTGCGTGACAAACTCACCGACGAAACGGCGGGCCAAGTCAAAATCTGTGGTGGTCGGGATCAACACATGCAGCGACTCGTCGACCAGGGCGTCAAAACCCTCAATGAGTTTCCGTGCCGTTTCCACGTTGAGCGTTTTCATGCGAACCTCGCGGGCCATGACGCTGGCGAATTCAACGCGGGTCCACTGGCTTATGGCGAGTGTGCCGGGCAGCTGAGCAGCCAGAAAGCTCTCGACCTGCTGCGAAACAGGCTCCGCACGGAACAGCGGCGTCAGGAAACTGGTGTCGAGATAGATCATTCGGCATCCCGCAGTTGACTTACCCTATGTGCGCTCGGCTCCGTCCAGGGGGGCACCGTCTCGCGCAACGCGGCCAAGCGCTCGAGGGGGATCGAAAGCTTCTGCTTTTCCATGGACGAAACCCGGGCCACCGCCCGACCGTGCCGGGTGATGACGATTTCCTCTCCCGCTTCGACGCTGTTGATCAATTCGCTGAGATGTGTTTTTGCTTCGGCCAGACTTACGGTGCGCACGATGCACTCCAATATATGACTACTAATGTGGTCATACTACGCCCATCTTGACGGACGCGCAACCGCCGCCGGTGGCCACCGGTACCCTGACGTTGACGGAGCGCGAGATCATCAATCACCGCATCGTCGCCACCATCAGGATGCTGGAACACTGGCCGTGGCCGAGGCATCTGGCCAAGGTACCCGAATACGCCGACGGCCACCATGAGCGCATGGACGGCAAGGGCTACCCGAAGGGCCTGACGCGCGAACAAATGTCAGTGTAGGCACGGATGATGGGCATCGCCGATATCTTCGAAGCACTGACCGCCCGCGACCGCCCCTACAAGCAGGGCATGAAGCTGTCGCAGGCGATGGGCATCATGGCCAATTTCAGGAAAGGCGGCCATATCGATCCCGACCTGTTCGACGTCTTCGTCAAGCAGGGCGTTTATCGCCGGTATGCCGAACAGTTCCTCGATCCGACGCAGATCGATGCGGTCGATGAGGAGGCGTTGACGGCGCAGTTCTTGGCGCGGGGACCAGCGTAGCAGTGCAACTCCCTCGTATGACAGCACGGAAAGTCCTGAACGTCGGTGGCAACTCACGCGAGATTCCCTTGCCGCCGCAATACGATGGATGGCAACTCGTCATGCTGGATATCGACGCGGAATGCGAGATTGTGCGAACAATAGACGGAATCGAAATACGCCGGGCGGCAGATGCATCAGGTCTCTGGCATCGCAAAGAATATCGGGATTGGGCGACGAGCGTTCCGCCGGACTGCGGGCCATGCCGGCCCAGCCCTATGCCCGCGCCTTCGAGCTTTTGATCGAGGACGTCGCGAGCTGCCCATTTGGCGAGGCGCTGGTGGCGTACGCAACCTACAGGTACGGGGCGCTGTCTGGCGCGCGTCGCGCTGGATCTCGGCTACCGTGGCATCGCCGTCGAGACGCTCATGAAACTGATCACGATCAGCGGGGTCGAGATCGACCAGCCGTTCTTTCCACCCTGCCAACGCTACGAGGGCATGTCGCCCGAGGGGTGCGAGTCCGAGTGGTTCGCCGCCGCGTCGAATGAACAGTTTGAACTGTGCAGACGTTATTCATCCTGGTTCCTTGACAATCAGCTGCTGCGGCTGAGATGGCTATGCCAGAGCGGGTTTCCATCGCCGGAAATCAGCCGTCGCCTGATCCTGGCGGCGGCGAGGTGGGGCAGCGGTGCGCCCGATCTCGAGACCCATCTCGATCCGGAGTATCGGCATCACAATCCGGCATACTGGACGAAGGCCGGTCTGCCGGATCTTGTTGGACTGGTCTGAGTTTGCGTTCGATTGACGAGAATGGTCACAGGATTGACAATTTTCGTCAGTAGCGAACAATTTTTTATTGATCGGCGAATGCCCCGGCTACCGTCCAAGCCTAGCTTCATCGTGGCGTGAATATTGCTTTTGCTGTGCGGGGGCGTGGGTATCTTGCCTCGCACAGGATGAACCGTAGTGTGATGTTGAAGACTAGCGGCTGGTTCCATGCAACAAGCATCTCGGCGTCATGGCGGTTCAAGTTTGTTTTTTTTGCGGGGCAACTCGCGCTTTTCCGGGAGCATCCAACTATGAAACAAGTGCAAAAGGGATTTACCCTGATCGAACTGATGATCGTCGTCGCGATCATCGGCATCCTCGCAGCGATTGCGATTCCGCAGTTCAGCGAGTACACCAAAAAGGGTGAGGACAAGGCTGCCCAATCCGATGCCAAGAATCTGTTGACCGCCGCGACGGCCAACTCGGTTCAGTAACTTTACCAAGCGAAAGGATTACCATGAAAAAAATCATTTTGACCTCGGTGGCTGCAGTTGCGGCTGCAACGTCGCTTGGTGTAAATGCGGCAGCCAACTCAACGGCGATTTGCACCGCTCCGACAGCGGCAGAAAATTTCAGTGGGACGATCGCGATAACCGGTTTTATCAAAACCGTTTTCACGCCAAAGTGTTCGGCCAATGTATTCATGACTGGCGATGACCAGACGACCTATTACGGCGCTGGCGCCGCCTCGAAAAAGGGCAAGAACGTATTCCAGGGTTCGACGGCCGGCGGTGGCGTCAAGGCATCGGCTACTTGCTCGTCCGCAACCGGCTGTTCGGCGACCGAAGCCACTACCGCCGCGACGACCGCGCCGGCCAGCTGATTCTTCGTCGTCTTTTGGCATATGAAGGCACGCCGAAAGGCGTGTCTTTTTTTGGGGCGACTGAATTGTTGCAGTTCTGGATTTCGGGTTTGCGCGCGGGCATACGCGGGAGAAGTTTCCTGACCGTATTCGTTCTGGGTATATTCCTTATCTTCGTGGCCTATCTGTCGGGCAGTTTCTCGCCCCGGCAACCGCGCACGGTGGCGCTCGATATCGGTCTTTCCGGTGTGCGGGTCACCTTGGTCTTGCTGAACATCTTCTGGATACAGGAATTGCTGGCCAACGAAATAGCGCGCAAGAGCGTGCTATTTTCGCTCACCTACCCGGTGTCGCGCACGGCTTACTTTCTTGGCCGGTATCTGTCCGTGTTGGCCATGTCGGCGTTGGCTACTCTGACGTTTGGCCTGGCCTTGCTTATTGCCGTCAATCTTTCGGGTGGATATTACCAGCAGGATTTTCCTGTTCAACTGGGGTTGCCGCTATGGCTTGCATTAGCAGGGCAGTTTGTTGATGTTGCTGTGGTTGCAGCCTTTGCTATGTTTATTTCCAGTATTTCGTCCTCGCCCATGATGTCGATAGCCGCCGGATTTGCCTTCGCGATTGGCGGCAAAGCGCTGGGGGCGACGCTGGACTACTTGGCGGCGGGCGCTGATGGCGATCAAAAGCTTGTAGGTACCTTCGGCCCCTTGTTGGAGGCAATTCGGTGGGTTCTTCCCGATCTGTCACGCCTTGATTGGCGCGATTGGCCAATGTACGGAGTGCAGCCAGATACCAAGGCCATGGTGGCCGCGCTGTTCATGGCGCTGGCCTATGTCACCATCATTTTAGGCATGACGGCCCGAACCGTCGCCAAGCGGGAGTTTTCTTGACGTGTTTTCGCTCTCCTACCTTCGTCTGGCATTGTTTTGCGTGGCGTTGGCAGGCTATGGTTGGTCGGCATCCTATCTAAGTACGCACCGAAGTGCGACGCCAGCGCCCGAACTGCTTGTGACGATGCCGCGGGTGGCGCAAATACTCTTTTCAGCCGGCGATCGCCATCTGGCAGCCAACTTGTCCGGGTTTAGAGTTCTCGTCGCCGAGACCGCAAAGATGAACGCCGACGATTATGCTGTACAAGCGAGATTGCAGCGTGATATCGCCTGGCTGAATCCGGCTCACGAAGACAACTACTATATTGCCGCAAACATTCTGCCGTGGGGCGATCAAGTCGATGCCGCCGAGGATGTTTTGCGAAAATCCGTTGCGGCGCGTCCTTTTGATTTCCTACCGGCATTCCATGTCGGATTTATCCATTACCATTTTCGCCGCGACCCGGCAGAGGGCGCCCGATGGCTGCTGATGGCAGCGCCACGCGCGGTTGACCAGGGCGATGTATGGAGCCTGCAAGTGGTAGCTGCAAAGTGGATGGAACGGGGCTACGATACGGTTACGGCGGCTAATATCGTTGGCGCAATGGCGGCCAACGCGCCGCCAGGAGGTTTCCGCAGTTATTTGAAACTGCGGGCTCAGCGTTTGAACTCCCTGGCCCAGTTGCAGGACGCTGCTCGAGCCTACCGGCTCAGGAAGGGGCAATCTCCCGTTGAATTGAAGGATTTGGTAACGGAAGGATTGCTCAGGGAGATTCCGCAGGATCCGCTGGGATTCGGCTTTGTGATACTGCCAAGTGGCGAACCGGGATTTTCGCCAAAGTGAGGATGCATGCAATCGGCAATTCGTATTGATGGCTTATCAAAGATGTATCGAAAAGGATGGCATCGGAACCCGGTTGAGGCGGTCAATAATGTTTCCCTCGATGTCAGCAAAGGCGAGGCCTTTGGCTTCATTGGGCCGAACGGTGCTGGCAAGAGCAGTACGATCCGTATCCTGATGGGGTTATCGACCCCTAGTGCGGGACTCGCCGAAATTTTTGGCGTCAGCGTTTCCCGGCCGGAGGCTCGATACGGTTTGGGTTATGTGCCGGAAAGTCCGTATCTGTACGACTATCTGACACCTACTGAAATTCTTGAAATGAGCATCCGGCTGCATCGGGTCAGGGTGCCGGATCTGCCAGTTCATGTCGGCAATTGGTTGGAACGGCTAGGCCTGGCGGCAGTTGCAAACGCGCCTATCCGTTCGTTTTCCAAAGGAATGACGCAGCGGGTGGCGATCGCCCAGGCATTGGCGATTCAGCCGAAACTGTTGGTGCTGGACGAACCGTTGTCGGGACTCGATCCTATTGGGCGCAATGAAGTCGTCGACCTGCTTGGCGAATACAAGCGTCAGGGCGGAACCCTGTTTTTTACTTCACATGTTCTGCATGACGTCGAGCGTCTCGCTGATCGCTTCGGGTTGATCCATCGCGGACAGCTTCGCTCGGTACAATCGCCGTCGGAATTAGTGGGTGACGAGGACGTGGTTTTGCTCCGGTCTTCGGGAGTCAGCGCGGTACCGGGAATGGTCGCCGATGGCAATCAAAGATGGTTCGGCGAGTTCCCCCGGGCACGCCTGTGGGGGCAGATCGATATGCTGCGAGAGAGCGGGCACCAGATACTCGAGATCAAGCCGACACTTTCATTGGAGGCGGCGTTCCTGAAGATCGTCGACAAAGGTGAATGATGACGGTTGACCAAAGGAATGGCGACGAATTGTTATTGGAAGGCGACCGTCTGCGCGATTCAGGAGATCTGAACGATGCCTTGGCAATCTACGAACACGTTTCTCAAATGGAGGCCCACTCAGCCGTAGGTTTTTTCAAGCTTGGTACGACGTATTCGCGGATGAACCGGGACGACGATGCGGTTGCCGCCTACCAGCAGGCGATTTTGCTTCGGCAGGATTATCCTGAGCCGATCAATAATCTGGCCCTCATCCATACTGCGCGTGGCGAATTCGAACAAGCAGAACTGCTCTATCGGGGCCTGTTGGCTGACTGGCCGGATAACTATGAGGCGCATATCAACATCGGCAATTTGCTGATGGACACAGGACGTGCCGGTGAAGCGCAATATTATTTCCGCCGGGCAGTTTCGATGCGCCCCGATGTCGCCCTGCCACATGGCCGGCTGGGATCGGCCTTAAGCAGTCGAGGGCGAATTCGCGACGCCGTCGCTGAATTCAAGAAGGCGATCGAACTCGATGCCGCATGTTATCCAGCATGGAACGGGCTCGGTGCATGTTATTTCGATGAAGGTGCCCATGCAACTGCGGACCGGGCGTTCGAAACGTCTTTGCGTTTGAATTCCTATGCTACCGCTTGGCACAATTGGCTATTCTTGGCCAATTTCATGAGCCTTCCCAGAGAGCAGGTATTTCAACGCCACAAACAGTATGGGGAGCATGTCCGGGCGCTTTGCGGTCCTGTCCGCAGATTTGAAAATTTGTCATTTTCTCCGGTTCGGCGCTTGCGTGTCGGTATCGTTTCGGGAGATTTCCGCCGGCATTCGGTTGCTTACTTCCTGCAAAGCGCCATATCGACGCTGGATCGAGGCGGATTCGAGTTGTGGGCCTATTCGACCTATCGGGCAGATGATGAGATGACGGAGCGATTGCGTCCGAATTTCGTGCAATGGCGTGATCTTGTCGGACTGGCGGATAAGGCTGCTGCGGAGTTGATCAGAGAAGATCAAGTTGATGTGCTGATTGATCTGGCCGGGCATACCAATCGTAATCGACTTATGATTTTTGGCTACAAGCCGGCTCCGATTCAGGTCTCTTGGCTAGGATATCCGAACACGACCGGTTTGGATTGCATGGATTATCGAATTACCGACAGTCTGGTCGATCCAGACTCGGAAGACGCTCATTACTACACCGAGAAACTTGTGCGCTTGCCGGGGCCGTTTCTTTGTTATACCCCTCCGACAACAGCCCCAGCGATTGTGGATTCCCCTTGTTCAAGGAACGGACACATCACATTCGGCTCGTTCAATGCTCGCGTAAAGCTCGGCGCGGAGTGTATAGCTCTCTGGAGTGGGGTGCTCAAGGCTGTACCCGACTCGCGCCTGGTTATAAAGTCATATAGCGGTATCGAAGGCGACGCCGGCGACGATTTGATGCGGCTGTTCGAAGCCGAAGGTATCGAAGCGGAACGGGTAACGCTGCTCAGCGCCAAGGACTCAACGGAAGATCACTTGGCGACGTATGGCGAAGTCGACATAGCACTTGATGCATTCCCTTACAACGGTACAACGACTAGCTGTGAAGCGCTCTGGATGGGTGTTCCCGTGCTTTCGCTGGCCGGAAACCGCCACGCCAGCCGCGTCGGCCTGGATATATTGAGCCGGGTGGGGCTCGCTGACTTGGTCGCCCATGGAACTGACGAGTTTATTCGGCTGGCGATCGAGTTGTCATTGAACCATGCGCGGCTAAGGCAACTTCGTTCAGGCATGCGGCAGCGGATGCGGGATAGCACGCTGATGGATGCAGCGGCCATGGGCCGTCATCTTGGCAGCGCGATCCGGGAAATGTGGCTGGCATTCTGTGCGACCGCTGAAGGGCAAAGCGATATGGCGGCCGGACAGGCTTGCCCGGAGGCTTTGCTGCCTGCATCGACGCGGCTGAATGTGGGCGGGTGGCAAACCAAGTCTGGATGGAAACTTCTCAACGCCCAGGATGGGCCCGGAGTGGATTTCGTTGCGGATATCCGTCATCTCGACCGTTTTCCCGACGGATGCTGCCTTGAAATCTATGCATCGCATGTGCTCGAGCATGTGGGACAACGCGAAATCATTCCAACACTGCAGGGATTTCATCGCCTTCTGATTCCGGGAGGGAAGTTGTATCTGTCGGTGCCTGATCTTCAAACTCTGTCTTGGCTGCTTAATAGACCGCACATTGAGCCGGGGGCGAGTTTTCGTATTATGCGGATGATGTTCGGGGCACAGGCAGACGATGCGGATTTCCATTTCATCGGTCTGACATTCGAACTGATGATGGGTTATCTGCAATCGGCAGGATTCGCCAGCGTCGAGCAGGTCCGTTCTTTCGGCTTGTTCGATGATACGAGCGGGCTGCTGTTTGAGTCCGTGCCCATCTCACTCAACCTGCTAGTCGAAAAATGAATTGGGTTGACAGTTGAGTAAGCGAGGCATAGCTGCAAGGAGAGCCGGGGCACATTCTGGGTCGGCGAAAGGTCCGGAACTCGTTTCGCTTATGGCTCTGGTTAATGAGCAAAAATTTCCAGAGGGCGAGCGATTGGCGCGCAACATGCTCGCGCGGCGTACGATCCCAGCGGCCTTGAAGGCGTTGTCGGTCTGTTTGATTGGGCAAGCGAGATTTGCCGATGCAGTTCCCATTCTTGTAGATGCCGCACGGCTGTTCCCGGCAGACGCCGAAATTCATAACAATCTGGGCATCGTCCTGGCCGGGTTGGATGACTTGGCCAGTTCGATATCAAGTTTTGAGCGGGCTTATCAGCTCAATCCAAAAGACGCGGATATCACGAAGAATCTGGCATTCGCGTATTCACGCGCCCTGCAATGGGATCTCGCGTTGCCCCTGCTGATGGAAGCAATTGAACGATGTCCGGACCAGGACGGGGAAGAGGTTCGACAATTGGCCAACTGCCTTCTGGGTGCCGGTCGCAATCTGGCCGGTCGTCAGCAATCGAATGAGGCGGTTGTTCCCTTGCTCAAGGCAATAGAGCATTATCCCGGCGACTTCATCGACGCCATCGGTGAACTGGCCGCCTGCCTGCTGAATGCTGGTCGCCTGGATGAGGCATGGGCATGCTATCGAGAGCTATACCAAAGCGACACATCCAATATGGATGCTCTCTATCAGTTGATTTGGGTGAAACTCAGGCGGTGCGATTGGTCTGATTTCGAAGGGCTGCTTGGCCGCCTCAAGGAAGGCGTCACTAATTTGTCCAGGCCCATTGGTTCGCCTTTCCTAGCCTTGGCATTCCCCGGATTTTCCAGCTGCGACCACCTGAAACTGGCCGAAGCATACGCAGCGGATAAGCTTAGGATCGAGTCGCCTGCATCGCTGGGTTCACTATCGCTTTCCCGGCGCGTTGGCGAGGCGGATCGCAAACTGAAGGTCGGCTATGTTTCGGCCGATTTTCGCGTTCACCCCGTCGGTTTTGCCATACCAGAGATCATTGAACGTCATGATCGCAATCGCGTTGAAGTGTTCGGATACTCGACGGGGCTTGATGACGGATCGGCCATTCGTCGTCGGTTGATGTCCGGGTTCGATCATTTCACCGATATCGCGAAGCTCTCCGTTGGCGAAATGGTTGCTCGCATTCGACATGATGATATCGATGTCCTGATCGATCTGCAGGGATGGACGGCGGGTGCCCGCCCTGCGTTGTTGGCGCAACGCTGTGCGCAGGTCCAGGCATGCTGGCTCGGCTATGCCGGCACACTGGGCGACCCTCGGTTGGTGGATTATCTGATTGGGGATCCGGTTGTTACGCCGCAGAGTCATGCTGCGCATTACGTCGAATCGATCGCCCAACTTCCTGGTTGCTTTCTGCCGTCCGATACGACCCGACAGGCCGCGCCTGCGCCCGCCCGCTCAGCCGTCGGTTTGCCTGACGAAGGCTTTGTCTATTGCTCGCATAACAACCCGTCCAAGATCAATCCGGGCGTCTTTGATATTTGGTGCCGGCTTCTGGGCCAGGTTTCCGGAAGTGTCCTTTGGCTGACCGAACCGGGTGAAAGTGCCCGCGATAATCTGCAACTGCAAGCTGCGGCCCGTGGCATCGATCCCGGTCGGCTAGTGTTCGCGCCACGGTTTCCAGACTATTCCGATCATTTGGCGCGCCTGTCCGTCGCCGATCTCGCTTTGGATACGATGCCATACAATTCGCACTCCAGCGGGATTGATGTCCTGTGGGCGGGCGTACCCATGGTGACATGCCTTGGCGACACATTTGCCAATCGCGTCGGCGCCAGCATGCTGCACGCAACGGGATTGGACGAGCTTATTGCGGAGTCGAGCGAGGCCTATTTCGGCCTCGCGCTTGAGCTGGCACGTAATCCAGTGCAGTTGTTGCAGTTTAGACGGCGCCTTCATTCGTCACGCTCTACGTCGCCGCTGTTCGATATGAGCCGGTTTGCCGGTGCGCTGGAAGACCTCTATGCCCAAATGTGGCAGGACATGCGGGCTGGTAACCGAAAGCCTATCCTGGCTCCTTAGAATGCATGGCCGAACGTGCGGTTGGTCACGCGGAGCACAGTTGGTGTCAGAAACCTCCACGCGCGACGTTTCTTGGAATCGGTTGTCGATCAGGGGAAAGAAATGCATGTATGGGACGTATTGACGCATCCCGAAGAGAGTCCGCCCTATGGGGACGTGCCAGTGACGGAAATTGTCGATTCTGTTACGGGGGAGCCGACGATCGGCCTTGAGATCGGATGCAATTGCGGTGCGACAGGACGTGAGCTAAAGCGTCGGTTTCCAAGTCTTTTCTATGTTGGCGTCGAAACCTGTCCCGTGGCCGCTACCAAAGCGGCGGAACGCCTCGACCACGTGATAGCTGAAGATTTTCTGGCTTGGAAAGGACGACTCGACATTCCTGGTGGCAGGCCGGTCGATCTTGTCGTGGCCTCCGATGTCCTTGAACATCTTTATAATCCATGGGCAACCTTGGAAAAAATCAGGGGCCTGCTGGCGCCGGGCGCGAAGCTGTATGCGACCATCCCCAATATACGAAATCTTTGGTTGCTTGGCGAACTCGCTGCAGGCAGGTGGAACTACGAAAGAGTCGGTCTGCTCGACATTACCCATATCCGTTTCTTCACGCTGGCCACCGCGATGGAGATGTTTCAATCCACTGGTTATGAGATATTGTCCGTAACGGCATTGAAGGACGGAAGACTGCCGGACCTGATGCCCACTACTGACCAGCTCGTCAACATTGAGACCGAACAAATGACCTTGCACAAGCTTGATCACGACGACGTGCTGGAACTTACCGCGCTCAAGTTTCTGATCGTTGCTTCACCAACGGTCGTGGTTCGTTGAATGAGTAACGCGGATCTTCTTGATGACATTGCTGCCGCTGATCAGTTGCGTGATAGAGGCGAGCTGCAAGAGGCATTGTCGATATACCGGAAGGTAATCTCTAAGGCGCCGGATATGGCGTTGGGGTACTTCAAACTTGGAACGGGCTTGGCGCGTCTGCATGCTTTGCGCGATGCGGAGGCGGCGTACCGGGAGGCGATTGCCCTGCGCGAAGACTATTCGGAGGCCTACAATAATCTTGGGATACTTCTCTTTGATCGAAGAGCGATTGAAGATGCCGAGCATCAGTATCGAAGGGCTCTGGCATATAAGGCAGATTACCTCGAAGCAACGATCAATCTCGGCACTCTGCTGTTCGACTCGTCGCGGTCCACCGAAGCTGTTTCACTGCTGGAGGCATGTTCAGCAAATCCCGCACGTACCTTTGCCGAGCAGTTGAGGCTTGCCGGAATCCTGTTTCACCGGCACCACGAATTTGACGGTGCCAAACTCCTGGCCTTGGCATTGGAACGCCCAGTTAAGGCGCGTGCGCTGTTACCGGATGAGCGGGCACGGGCGGCACGGCTGTTTGCTGAAACTGGTTGCTTCGACGGCATGAGAGTATTGGGGGACATCTTTGAGTGTGTCGAGCCATTGCCAGATATTGAGTTGAAGGGCTATCTGCTCAGGCTCCTCACCTATACATGGACGCCGACAGAGAATACTCGTTTGCGAACCCTATACAAGCGCCACAACGATGCTTTGGAGAGAATGGTCCTTGAATCGGGAGGCCCTTTCGATTCCTTGGACAGACTTTCCTCCCCGGAAGTTATTGTCGGCTTCCTTGGTTCCCTCTTCGAATCAAACAGCACCGCAAAGTTTTTCCTTCCGGTTCTACCTCATCTCAGAGATCGCGGATTTCGTTTGATCTACTATTCGTCCATTGAATACTATCCTGACGATAGGGTTCAGCAGCGCGCACTCGCCTTGGTAGATGACGTACGGTGGGTGCATGAGCTGACGCCGGGCGAAGTTGCGCGACAAGTCTATGATGACAAATGCACTATTCTGATTGATCTGGACGGTTTTTCCCGTTGGTCGAAGACTGAGGCTTTCGTCTTTCGTCCCGCGCCCATTCAGATCAGTTGGATCAATTGGCCAAGCACATTGGGGCTTGACTCGGCCGATTATTTCCTGGGCAGTGAGGCGATGATTCCACTGGATCCCAATCTGATGGCTGAAGTGCCGATTTCGATGTGCACGCCCTATGGAAGCTTTACGCCACTATTTTTGGCCGATATCGAACCGGATCCTCCGTGTATCACCAGCGGTCGTATTTCATTCGGAAATACAAGCCATCCCTACAAACTCTCCTCCCGGCTCATCCACCTTTGGTCCAAAGTCCTGGAGCGTGTGCCGGGGTCGATGTTTCGCCTGCTTCGTCACGAATGTGCGCATGACACTTTTTGTGAGATGGTTGCCCGGGAGTTTCTGCGATGGGGCATCACACCAAATCGCCTTGAGTTTGTAGCGCTTACGCCTGGTTCCAATCATCTGGAAGCCTACAGTTCGCTCGACATCGCCCTGGACAGTGCGCCCTATAGCGGCGCTACCACGGCCGCCGATTGCCTGTGGATGGGTGTGCCCTTGATCACATTGATTGGTCCTGGGCTGCACCAACGATTGTCCTACAGTGTTCTTGTGGCGGTGGGCGTAGACGAGTTGGCGTGCGACAGCGAATCGCAGTACGTCGATTGCGCGGTTCGTCTTGCAGCGGACACTGAACGAATTGCTGAATATAGGACCACCCTGCGAACGCGATTCAGGGCGTCGCCGCTTTGCGACCCGAAGCCAGTTGCCGACGAAGTGGTCCGGGCTTTGCACTTCGCGCTTGATGACATGCGACACCGCGTAGGTGCAACCCAAGACAATGTGGTTGGCGATGTCCAGGCAGCCGACGATGCAATCTGACGCTGAAAGGCAATCTTCATCCGGGATTCAGGGTAAGGACCTAGTGGAGCGCTTGATAGATCAAGACAGATTTCCCGAGGCTCGCATTTATGCGAACGAACTATTGGCGAGTTCTGCCGCAGATCCGGATATCTACGCATTGCTCGCCTATATCGAAGTCAACTCCGGCCACTTTTCCGTTGCGCGCCGTTACATGCTAGAGGCGCTGCGGTTGGCTCCAGAATCGGAAACGGCGAAAGAAAATCTTGCCTATCTCGATAGCCTGGAAATACAGACCACGGACCATGATTACATGCAACGCTGGTTTGTTTCGCGTTTCCGACACATGGACTATCCACGGGTTATTCATCTGGAAACGGTTGGCCGCTGCAACGCAAAGTGCAGTTTCTGCCCGCATTCACGGCTGGCACGGAAATTCGATGCAATGAGTGACGGATTGTTTCAAAAAATCGTTCGGGAAGTCAGTCACTTCCCGGCTGATCGTTTCGTTGGCTTTTATATGCATGCTGTTAACGAGCCATTCATGGATCGAAAAATCTTCGAGAGGATGTCACTGATCAACGAGGCTGTTCCGCTGGCGCAGATCGCCATCACGACAAATATGAACGTCATGCCTCCGCGATTTTTCGACCGAATCAGGGAAATCAAGCAACTGTCCTCGTGGAATGTCTCATTCAACGCGGCAAACCGGCTCGAGTATGAAAGTTCCATGGGAATCGATTTTGCCCGGACGGTGGCGAACATCGGACTTCTTCTCGAGGAGAATCGAAGATCGCGTTTCGTCACTGGGCCGATCACGCTTTCGCGCGTTGGGATGGACGTGGAAAGCAACCAACGATTTGTGGCCGAGTGCCAGGCACTTTTTCCTGATTTCCATTGCGGCAAGGATTTCGAACCGTCATTCCTTGGAAAAGCCAATTGGCTCGGTGATATCGAGGATGCCTCGCCGAGTTTTTACCATTCCTGGCCTTGTCAGCAGTGGACAAATCTAACCATACACTGCAACGGCATCGTTCCCCACTGCTGCGTGGATGCCAAAGCCCGGTTTCCATTCGGTGATGTAACCGAGCGCTCCATTCTTGAAATATACAACAGCCCCCATTGGCGGAATCTGCGACTGAATGTTTCGGGCCGGGAGGCCGTTTACCCCTGCAATACATGCAATTTGCGCTAGATCAGGCGTTGTCCGTAATGTCCTGATGGTTGGAGCAGATTTGGATGATTGCTTCCTCAAATTGCCGTGTAAATAGCTCAGCATTGAACAACGGGAAGGTTGAGCGATTTCTGTCCAGGCGCAACTTCAGTTCGGAGAGACGCGTCGGATTGCAGGCCAGCTCGATGGCAATTGATGCGTATTCCTCGGGGGATCTTGCGATCAAGTCCGGAAGCCCGATCGCGTTGAGCAGGCTCGCCGCGATTCTTCCCGTGTAGGTATCGCCGAGATGCGTTACGATTGGCAACCCTGCCCAAAGTGCGTCGCTTCCTGTGGTTCCCGCACCGTAATATAGCGTGTCCAAGAATAGGTCAGCGAGTTTGTAGCACGCGAGATAGGTTGGCAAGTCCATCCGGTTGGCAAAAATAATCCGGTGTGGGTCGATCCCGCGCTCCATTGCTTCTTGCCGCAGCCTCTGCGTTGCCCCTTTGTCACTCTCCACCAACCACAGTGTCGTTTGATCGGTTTTCCGAAGAATTTCCATCCAGATGGCAAAGACCTGCGGCGTGATCTTGTAACTCGCGTTGAAGCAACAAAAAACGAATCCGTCTTCCGGCAAGCCCACGTCGCAACGTGCAACCCGGCGCTCCGCGATATGGCGGTGGGCGCCATTCACCATAAAGCAGTTGGGAAGGTAAACAACTTCTTCCGAGTAGTAGGACTGATCTTCCAGTGGAATGACAACGGTATCGGCTATCAGATAGTCGATATAGGACGCACCCATGGTACCCAGATAGCCGAGATAGCTCACTTGAGCCGGGGCCGCGCGCAGTGCGAAGATTCTGCTTCGCATCTCCCCGGTGAAGCCGGTAAGATCGACCGCGACGTCGATTTCCATCTCCCTTGCCAATGCGGCTATTTCCTCGTCGCTGCTTTCTCGAACGTCAAGGAACGTGTCGAAGGCTGCGACAAGCCTGCGCCGCATGACATCGAGCGGAGGTGAACCGTAGGAAAATGCGATTATCTCGAATCTTGACCTGTCATGTTGCTCGAAAAGCTCAGCGGTCAGTCGGGACACCGGGTGGTCGTAGAAGTCCGCTGAAAAATAACCGATACGGATGCGTTTGTCAGCTGTCGGACGGTGAGGCAACGCGGACAGAGTCGAAGTCGCCAAGTATTTCTCGCGTGTATAGATCTCGGCACAGAGTTTCTGTTGGGCCTGTGAGGAAGGCATGGAGAACAGGATGAAAGGAGACGACACCGGCTTTGCTGCTTCAACACCGCGCAGCAACTCTCGAGCACGCTCGTCGATTCCTTCCCAGTCGTGCATCAGCATTTTGCAGTGAAATATCATTCCCGGAGCAAAAGGGAATTCTGGCTCCAGACCGACAGCCGTCTCGTAGGCAGCGATCGCTTCGGGATAGCGCTTCAGTCGAAACAGGACATCACCCAGTTTCCCGAAGGCTTCCGGATAATCGGGATTCAATGCTATGGACATCTCGTAAGCCTGGATGGCTTCGTCGTGTCGCTTGCGGGCGGCCAGCGCGTTTGCCAAATGAAAATACGGCTCGGCATAGTTTGGCCGGTGGGTCAGCGCAATGGCTTTCTGGCATGCAGCAAGCGCTTCGTCGTGCTTCTTCAGACCGCCAAGAACCCCCCCCAGCGCGCAATAGGCATCCGCGAAGTCGGGTCTTACGGCTATAGCCTTTTCCAGGTAGCGTAAAGCCTCGGATTGACGTCCAAGTGAAATCAATGCCCGCGCAAAATTGAAGTTGGAGTCTGCGCAATCGGGGTCGCCTTCAATCACCTTGCGATAGCACTCGATGGCTTCAGCTGGCCGCTTCAATACCATCAACGTTGCCGCAAGATTGTTGTTGGCTGTCGCGAAGTTGCTTCCACCCAGCCTTAGGCTTTGTTCATAGGCAGCAACAGCATCGATGTGGCATGTCGTCAAGGACAGGGTATCGGCAAGGCCGAGATAGGCGTCAGAGAATTCTGGCGCGAGGTCTATGGCACGGCGATAGGCGGACACCGCATCTTCAAGGTGCCCCAATTCCTTCAATGACGATGCAAGGGCGCAGTAGGCCTCTGCTCGGTTTGGTTCCAAATCGAGAGCAGTCCTATAAAGCTTGGACGCCTCGAGATGGCGCCCAAGAATCTGGAAGGTCACCGCAAGGTTGAAGCGTGGTTCCGCGTAGTTTGATTTCCGCGCGATCGCTTCCTGAAACGCCAAGATCGCCGCAGCGTATTGTCCTTGTTGATTAAGTGCACTGCCGAGATTGTTGTAAACGACCGCGTCGTTCATCCCTAGGTTGATAGTGCGGTGGTACGCTTCGACGGCGCCTGCGCTGTCGCCCTGGCCATAGAGTGCGACGCCAAGAAGAAGTTGGGCCATCGCATTGGCCGGGTCGGCCGCAACGAGTTGCTCCAGAAAAAGTCTTGCCTCGTCAGTACGATCGGTTTGCAACAATTGCTGCGCACGACCGATCTCGGGATCTATCATGTTGTCGCTCAACGCAGAGTACGTTTATCGTGGCAGATCGTGAAGCTTATCAGCGTGGATGCCCATTATCGAGACAGTGTCGCTGCCACATGGATCTAAATAATGCTTCAAGCGCGACGGCGAATTCCTTCGTATCAAACAGGCTAGATGAGATTCGCTTCAGTTCGAGCCTTTCCCGAATGGAGCTGAGCAATGTTGAATTATTGGCCAATTCCAGTGCGCGCGCACGGTAGGCATCAATTGAATGGGTAACCAGTTCATTCAGGCCAATGGCATTCAACATACTTGCAGTAACACGGCTCGCAAGTGTATCGCCCATAAGCGTGATGACGGGCAGACCTGCCCACAATGCGTCACTCGCCGTCGTATGTGCCCCAAAGGGGAATGTATCCAGCGCCAGATCCGCCAGCGACAGCCGCGCCAAGTGTTCGTGGGGTGGTATGGGGGATGAGAATACAAGCCGAGAGGCGTCTATGCCGCGATGCCCCGCCTCATTTACCAGATTGGTCTTAGCGACGTCATTTGCCGCGAGCAGCCAGAGCACACTGGCCGGCAGTGCGAGTAGCAGATCACACCAGCATTGGAATAGCTGCGGCGTAATCTTCAACGGTCGACTGAAACAGCAAAACACGAAGCCGCTTTCCGGCAATCCCTCCGCTACCCGGGTTCGGGCTTTTCCGATTCGGCGACTGGCATCATTGGGCTGACAGCAAACGGGCATCAGCACGAGTTCTTCCGCGAAGTTGCTTTGATCTGAAAGGGGCGTTGCTAAAGGATCGCCAATAAGATAGTCGGCAAGGAGTCTGCTGCCAAAGGTGCCTGAGTAACCAAGCCAGTTGACTTGAATCGGTGCCGGGCGATATCCCAATGCCACCGATCTTGTGTTTCCGGTCCAGCCGGTTAGATCTACAAGAATGTCGATGGACATGGAACTGATTCGCTGTGCCAGCAATTCCGGCGAAAATTGGGAAACGTCATGGAAATGATCACAGGCCGCGACGATCCGCCGGCGCATCTCGCTTTCATCAGGCCCGCCGTAAGAAAACGCGTGAATCTCGAACTTATGGTGATTGTGATGCTCGAGGACTCCGACAAGCAAGCGCATTACGGCGTGATCATGAAAGTCCGCCGAGAGGTAACCGACACGTATGCAGCGTCCGCTGCCAATATCCTGCGCGACGGTGTTTACCACCGGGCGCCCGGTGGTGACAAGGCTTTGCACAAAATTGGAAGTGAGAGCTAGCTGCTCCCGACTGGAAATCCCTGGAAGCAGCAAAAAGGTGAATGGCTCCAGCGGTGCTCTGCCCTCTGCCATGAACTGCCTGCAACGTTCGATTATTTCCGGCATTTGCCGCCAATCACACAGTTCCAGGCGACAATAAAGTAATTGGGACAACAGATGGAAGTCGTCTGTTTCTTGTGGTCCCTCGGGACACAAACTGGCGAGCAAGCCTTCGGCCTTATCGGGACGTCCGCCGTCCGCCAGAGTGAAACCGGCCAGCCGAATTGCCAGCGCTCGCTCGTCGCCGTCCAATCTGCTGGCCTCCAAGAAAGCCGAAGCAGCGTTCAAATGGTCGGATCTGGCATAGCGAAGAAGACCGAGTTGAATCCAGGACGCTTGATCGCTGGGATCCAGTTCGCTTGCATGCAGGAACTCAGTCTCGGCCTCTTGCGGTCGGTTGACGCTCTTTAACAAGACCCCGAGGTTGAAATGGAGACTCTGGTTGCCCGGATTATGCACCAGGCCCAGGCGCAAGGTGGCTTCCGCCTCCGCAACCTTGTTGGCCAGGCGTTGAGCATTGCCCAAATTGGATAAGGCCTCGTCATTAACCGGTTCGGTGGTGCAAACGAATTGCAGCTGTTTGATGGCTTCATCATAATCACCCATCTCGGTCTTGATGATCCCATAGAGATGGTGAGCGCGATTATCGTTTGGGCACTTTGTCAGCAGGTTTTCGAGTATGCGCACCGCCTCATCGTAATGTCCTTTCCGCCATGAGGCCAAAGCCGTCATCCACAATTCCGTATGCATCGTAATCCTGTAGCAAAGACCGACCAGGCACTGCGGCGACTGGTATCGGTTGCTGAGATTATAGGGCGGTTAGTCCTTCGGCACTTTCGTCGGCGATCAAGTTGCGCACAAGTCTTGGAAAGAGCGAATCCCGGGGGATTTGTCAAACGGCAATCGAGACTTGCGGCTTGAATCCTTGGCGGCCAGCGGATAGCGCAGTCTGGCGTCTGCCTATATTCCGGCGCCAGTCTCTATTTGGGCCTGTCAGACTTCAGTAGGGGTATCAAGAAAGACCCATGCAGCCGCCCGACATAGTGTGATGCCGGTTGCCCCCGCTCTCTTTCCGCCAACGTCGTCCGATAATCCGCTTTCCATCGATGAAATGTCGCTGACCGCCAAAGCTCGTTGAACGCGGTGTGTGCGCCGATGGCAAGAAACAGCCAGGCCATCCACAGGGTCGGGCTGCGAGTCCGTCGATCATGCACTAGCAAAGTTTGCAGGCAGACCGCCAGAAGAACAATCAGCGGCGGCGTACTCAAGCGCAAGAGCAGATCATTGGATGGGCCAAAGTGGAGCAGCGGCAGTGCGAGCAGGATCAGCACTGCCAATAGAAAGAAGGCGCGCGCCTGGCGGACGTGAGTTGCCAAAGCCAAAGCGAGTAACAGAAATTCGCAACAGACGAAGATGGCGTATGACTGAAACGATACTGCCTGGGCCGCCTGACTTGCTCCGCTCGTGGCCAGATCCCGGGATACGGGTGCAGACGCCATGCCACCTATGTCGATCAGCAGAAACAGGCCGACAGGCAGCGAAAAGATGACGCACGCGACGATTGATTTCCAGGGAAGTACTTTCCACCCGAGGCGATTAAAGGATCTCCATGCACCGAGGAGAATGAATGGAAGGAGTCCGATGGCTGCGAAAGGCGTCCAAATCAGCGTGAGAGGCAGCAACACGCAGGCAATGCGCAGCAGGTCATCTCCGTCTCTGTGCCGGAACACCAGCAGAGTGCCAATCCAGAGTGGCAGGCAATGATTGGGTGCCCACAGCAGTTGACCCGTCAACGAGGGATAGCTCAACGGTACCCACCACTCGAGTCGGAGCGGGAAAATCGGCAAGGACTGAGTCGCGATGATCAGTCCGAGAAAATCCATGCCACTAAAGAAAACAGTAATCGCGAGGCCCAGTGCGAGTCTCCACCCGATGCGTCGCGGCAGGGGCAGCAAGGCCAGAAAGAGAAAGAGGCCGGTGACGGTCCACAGATAGATCGCGACATCAATGTGCGCGGTGCCAAACAGCTTGCCGAACAGCGCGGGCGGCAGAAAATAGCCTATTGCCGAGCGCAGTACCAGCGCCGTGCCATCGAGCGACTTGTAGATAACCGGCCATTCCGAGTGCACCAGGTCGCCAAGAACGGCATCGCGTATCACCCAATCGTGATTGGCGTACATAAAGTGGCTGCCACCGCCAAAAGCAGACCACGCCAAGCTTGTCGCGCCGAGTAGAATCAGGGCTGCGCGTGAATATCCCGCATTCCAGGCAGTAAGCCGCGCGATGCGTACCTGGGACAAGAGAAGCAGCATGGCGGCCAATAGAGCAAACGCAACGGGTACGCGAAACCATCCGAAAAGGAAGATCAGATTGGGTATCGCTAAATACGCCAAAGCAACAACTGTCAATGCATCGACTTCTTGAGGGGTCTTCAAGAATTCCTCGGTGGACTTCATGCCTCGTCCATCATGGTGCAGATATCAAGCAGCGCGCTGGCGATGCCCAGAGCCAGTCTTCCGCACCCAGTTTGGCGCCAGGCCAAAGAAGCGCAAGCGCAGAACGACACCCAGGGAGCCATGTACGACCGCTGCAGCATTGAGATCCCTTGGCTGTGTCTGGCCGGCGAGCGGTCAACTCAATTGTTTTTTGGATTGGCGCTGTTGCTGAATGGCGCCAGTGGAATGAGCGGTCCCCTCTGCCGTCCCGGTGCGAAAGGTTTTCGTGCCAGGATCGCTGGGTGCCGGGGTTTGCAGAGAAGAAAGTAATCGAGAGAGTTTGGAATGACCGTGGCATCACGCAGCAAGGGGCTCAGAAAATTGGCGCTGCTCTTGATCATGTAGTGCGGTTCCGGGCTTCCATGCAGGACGTCGGCCAGATTCTGGTCTTCGTAGATTCTCCACTGCGACCGGGTGGTAGCGCGATAAAGCTCGAAATACGAAGTGACCGCGCTGAAAGCGAGTACCAGGTACAAGCCCCACAGCCGGGTACTGGTGCCGGGCACAGCCGGGGATAGAACCAACCGGATGGCAGCGATGCACAGTATCGTCAATGATGGAATCGATGCGCGCATCGCGAGGTCGTTGTATGGGCCGATCGAAATGAACGGAAGCGCGAAAAGCAAACCGATACTCGTGTAGAAAAGCGGCCCGGGAACGGTTCCGCGGACCAGAAAGGCGAGTACTGCGAACTCGATGATGACAAAGAACAGGTAGCTGACCACATACCAAAGGATCTTTCCTTCGGTTGTGAGGGCAGCAAACTGGAGATTGTTTGTCGCATCGATGTACGTCGGGCCAAATTCGACGTTGCCGGCGCTCAGTGTCAGATAGAGGATGATGACCACAAATCCGGGAATTATGGTCAGAACTCCGATCCGCTCCTGTCGCGAGAACATCCGGTTTGCCCTGCGTAGAAATGGGAGCGCCAGCAGCGGAATGGCACCCAGCCAGGTCAGCGGAGACCACAGCGGCAGCGCGACAAAACAGATAATGGCGATTCGTGTCAGGCTAGGGGACCCGAAATGCCGGTAGATGAGGGCCGCGGCAAGCCAGCCGGGAATGACGTGATGTGGTGACCAGAAGAGCTGTGTCGTATGGGCGAAATAGGCGACCCGGGGCGGGGCGAGTAACCACCAGTCAAGCTTTGCATGAAAAAATGGGAAGGCTCCCCAGTGGAAATCCGGAAACATGAAGCCGACAATGTCCATGCCGCCGAAAATCACCGGGATGATCATCGCCACCAGAAGCCGTATCGACCACTTTCCATGGAACGGGAGCAGCGCCAGAAATAGAAAGGTGCCGAGGGCGGTCCAGGCCCAGAGAACCTTGTCGGCCAGGAAAAGCCCGACGAGCTTGCCGACGATTGCGGCCGGCAGGTCATACGCGAGAGGCGCCCGCAAGACGTATTTCTCCTCACCTCCAAAGTCGTAAGCCGGGAGACCGCTGGCCATGATCAGGTCGCGCAGAAGAGCGTCCCGGACCATCCAGTCGATTGAATTCGCGTAGAAGAAGTGCCCGGCGCCGCCAAAGGATGCCCAAACGACAGCCACGACGCCAAGAAAAAGCACTATCGGACGTGAACCTCCACCCCATCGCGGCGACGGTGGGCCAATCAGGTACCAGCATCCGATCAGCGTTGCAATTGCGAGCAGAAGGCCGACGGCAGGGTGAAAGAACCAGAGAAAAAACAGCAGGCTCGGAACAACCAGATATAGGATTGCGCAATAGGAAATTTTGTCGAGAGGAAAGCCGCCCGGATGGCTGAACATGTTTTGGCGGTGAGCGCTATTTGATATCATGCAGACAAGGCCTTCGGAGATCAATAAGTCAGGGGGCGTGCGAAGTTTTCGACGTGGGCGCCTCTTGCCAAATCAAACTCGGCTTCACTGTCTAGGCGTTCTCGCAGGTCTTCCCGGGCGCGACCGTTGGGTGTCAATTTTTCGAGGTTTCTCAATACTGCACTGCGCCCCCGTTATCTTGTAGCATCATACTCAAACGCGGCGTTCGTTGACTGAACAGCATTCTCACATGCGGTGCGCCATTTTGCTTGAACAACGCAGACATCCATGGCCCGCAATGTGTAGTCAGTTCTTTCAAGCCATATGAGTCGTGGTCTGCTGCCTGCGACCCAACCGAGGGATATATGAGAAAGTATGCCGTATTCATTCTAGACGTGGATGGCGTCATGACTACCGGCCAGTTTTTATACTCTGCTGAAGGAAAAGTAATGAAAAGTTTCGGCCCCGACGACAATGACGGTCTTTCGTTGCTGAAACAATATCTCTCTATCAGGTTTGTCACCGGCGACAAGAAAGGCTTCCCGATCTCAAAGAGAAGGATCGTCGATGACATGGATTTTCCCCTCGATATCGTCAGCACGGTTCGACGAATGGACTGGATTCGGGAGCGCTATTCGCCAGACGAAGTGATTTACATGGGAGATGGAATTTTCGACCATTACGTCATGCGGGAGGTCGGCTATTCGATTGCTCCCGCCAATGCAGATAGATTGGCCAAGCGGCACGCGCGATATGTTACCGAAAGGTCGGGAGGCGACCGTGCGGTCGCCGAGGCCTGTTTGCATATTATGGAGAACTTCTTCACACCTTACGATCCCGCGCAATTGCCCGGAACCCAAGTCAAGTTGTCGGGAGAATGGTCAGTATGATTCGGGAAAGACTGGAATCATTCGTTCGTGAACGTCGTTGTACGCTGCTAGGTGTGGGTCCCGTGAGTATGAATTGTGTTGACGCGGCCATCGAGGTCGCTAACCAGCACGATGTTCCGATTATCCTGATTGCAAGCCGCCGGCAGATCGACTCGGAGGATTTTGGAGGCGGCTACGTCAACAATTGGAATACCGGGCAATTTGCCAGGTACGTAAGTGACCGCGATCGACGCGGAAGAGTTGTTCTTGCGCGTGACCATGGCGGTCCCTGGCAGAACAGTCGCGAAATTGAATTGGGATTGAACTTGCGCCAGGCAATGGATTCGGCCAAGCGGTCATATCTTTCCGACCTGAACGCCGGTTTCCAGATACTGCATATCGATCCGAGTATCGACATGCATGACGTGCCCGATATCGATGAGACCCTAGAGCGAATATTTGAATTGTACGAGTACTGCTGGGCGCAGGCAGTGCGGCTCGACAAGGACGTAATTTTTGAGATTGGCACGGAAGAGCAGACCGGTACCACCAATACGCAAGAAGAGCTTGAATACACCCTGCACGCGACTCAACAATTCTGTATCAAGAACAATCTGCCGTTGCCCTCCTTCGTGGTGGTCCAGACCGGGACACGCGTGATGGAAATGCGCAATGTGGGATCGTTCGACAGTCCGATAAGGATTGTCGATGAATTGCCGGCAGAGATTCAATTGCCGAAAGTGATTGAGATTTGTGATCGGTACGGAATCCTGATGAAGGAGCACAACGCGGACTACTTGTCCGATGAGACCCTGCAGTGGCATCCCAGACTCGGTATTCATTCTGCAAATGTGGCACCAGAGTTCGGCGTAACTGAAACGCGAGCGCTGTTGTCGGTGCTTGAGCACAATGACATGACTGATCTGGCCGATTGCTTCCTTCAATTGGCTCTGGACTCAGGGAAGTGGGGAAAATGGATGCTGGCTGAGTCAGAAGCAACGGACCGCGACCGGGCAATCATCGCAGGACATTACGTCTTCTCCAGCCCGGAATGCATAAGACTGAAGGAGATGGCCGGAAGATTGTTGATGGGAAAAGGGATTGAGCTCGAACGGCTCCTGAAGGCAACGGTCAAGCAAAGCATCCTGCGCTATCTCTGCAATTTCCGTTCGGTCCGCGCGGCATGAACCGAGTCGCCACCATTGTTCTCAATCGCAACCTGCCGGACGTTACGGATCGCCTTTGCGAGCATTTGTGCAGATATGACGGCGACGCCAATGACATATTCGTGGTAGAGGCCGGATCCGACCACGGGCGCTTGTCCCGACATGCAACTTGGCATGCCGATTGGCCGGAGGCCGTTGCACATGGCCTGCGCTATTCGCGCGGGATGAACTTCGGGCTTAGTCAGTTATGGAAGCACGGGAAATTCGATAAATACGAGGCGTTCTTTCTATTGACCAACGATACGGAATTGCAGGACCGGCCGACCCTTGATCCGCTCATCGCCATTCTGGACAAGCACGCCCGCGTCGGCATTCTGTCGCCATGCTCGACCCGGTGGGGGGAGCGTTTCTTGCTCAAGGACCGGTCAACGAAATATTTCTGGTTCATCCACAATAACGCTTATCTGCTAAGGCGAGCATTCATTGCCGATATCGTCAATGCCGATCAGCCTGACTTCATGGGCTTCCTATTCGACGGTTCGAACTTTCGTGGCTATGGCTCCGAGAGCGAGTTGATCGCCAAGGGCTACGCAAACGACTGGGCGGCGGCCATCACTACAGAAGTCTGGGCCAGCGAGAATGAATCTTACCTGCTCAACCAGGCAGACTTGATCAAGACGGAGCAGTACGCGGAAAATCTTGCGCTGTATGTGGAGGAAGGGAGACGCTGGATGCGGACCAAATACGGTTTCAACAGCCGTTGGTCGATGCAGCAGTATGTCAAATGCTTTTATGACCGTTTTTTCTATCTTCACCCGGAGCTTGCGCAATTTCAAATCTAAGGGCGACCGCTTTGTATTGTCGCGGCTGCGTGTGATCGACTCTTGTTGGACGGATGACGTTGAAGACTTTTGATTTCGGTGGAAACATCGTGAAGCGATGCGCTGCACGCAGGCAGGGGAAAGAGGTGTTCTGCGTCGGCCCCTACGAGTACTTCATCTATTCCACGGCGGAGAACGAGGAAGTCCGATTTGGCGAGCTGAGATCCTTTACGGTGTACGTTCTTCAGGCATCGGACCATTCAGTGGTGACTGCCGCCGGTCTGGATGGTCCGCTCAAGCAAGGAGACCGGATTCAGGCCGAAGATCGGATCGTGGAGCTTGCGATCCATGGCGGCAGTGTGCAACTGCTGGTCGCGGGAACGCATCGACCGCACCCCGACCTAAAAGGGCTCACGCTCGCACGCAACAAGGATCTCTATCGCGTGATGAAACCGTGGGGGCACGAATTGTGGATCAACGGCAACCACCCCTGCTATGCGCTCAAGGAGATTTTTCTCAAGGCGGGCACGAAGACAAGCCTGCAGTACCATCGCCACAAACAGGAAACCAACGTCCTTTTTGAAGGCAGCGCCAAACTTCATTACAAGCGTGACGCGGCGGTGGCGAATGATCAGGTCAGCGCCTCGGATACAGCGGCAGTCCGAATCGACCCCGTCAGCACCGTAGACGTCATGCCCGAGACCTTGCATCGACTGGAAGCAATCACCGATCTTCTCCTCTATGAAACCTCGACGCCCCATCTTGACGACGTTGTGAGGATCCTTGATGACAGCAATAGGCAGGATGGACGGATTCAGGGAGAACATCTGTGCTGACGTTGCCTCCATGTGTCTGCATATTGACGGCAGGAAAGGGATCGCGGATGGGATCTCTCGGTAAGGTACTGAACAAGAGTCTATTTCCGATAGATGGCAAAGCCATCATCTCGCGCATTATCGAAAAATTTCCAGTGGAGTCGGAATTCGTCGTAGGACTGGGGTTTCTCGGCGACCAAGTGCGTCAGTATCTGGGGATCGCACACCCGCATTTGCGCGTCACGTTTGTTGAAGTCGAGAATTTCGATGGCCCCGGGAGTGGTCCAGGGCATTCGTTGCTGTGCTGCAAGGACCGCCTGCAGCGGCCGTTCTATTTTGTATCCTGCGATACATTGTGGGAGACTGAGCTCGATTTCGATTCGCCGGGGAACTGGCTCGGCGTGGCGCCGATAAGTTCCACGGAGTCTGTCAACTACTGCAATCTGAAGATCGAGGACGACTCGGTGGTCGAGCTGCGGGACAAGCGCCACGTGGACGATCCGTCCTTTCGGGCTTTCATCGGCCTATGTTGCATCAAGGATTTTGTCGTCTTTTGGAATGCACTGGCAAACGCCGAAGCCATTGCGGGCGAGCACCAGGTTTCAAATGGCATTCAAGCTTTGATCGACAGAACCCGCGTGGAGGCGAGAGCGATTGACTGGTCCGATGTGGGCGATCTGGCGAAGTACGAGAAGGCGGTTCGCGTGCATGAGAACTATGACTTCAGCAAGCAGAATGAAGCGCTATATATCGTCAATGGGCGTGTAATAAAATTCTTTGCCGATGCGGAAATCGTCTGGCGCAGAGTGGCAAAGGCCGAGTTGAACACGGCTGTTTTTCCACCCATCCGGCACCATTCCGCCCAGTTTTACAGCTATGAATTTCAGCGTGGCGAAACCCTCTACAAGGCCAATAGTCCCCGGATCTTCCAGCATTTATTGCAGTGGTTGTGGACCAAATTGTGGCTCCCGAAGTCGGTCGCACCCGAAGTCATGCGCGCAACGTGTCAAGAGTTTTATGAAGCGAAAACGCGCCAAAGATTGAAGATGTACTTCACGAAGTACGCCGTTTCAGACGCGGCATCGCGCATCAATGGCAAGCGTATCCCCGCGACGAGCGAGCTACTGGGGCGTGTGCCCTGGGAGCGCCTCGGGGACGGGATTCCATGTTTCATGCATGGCGATCTGCAGTTTGACAACATTCTTTACGACGAGTCCACCGATGCATTCACCTTGCTCGATTGGCGCCAGGACTTTGGCGGGCAGGTGGATTATGGCGACCTATACTATGACTTTGCCAAGCTCTACGGCGGGATTTTTCTTAACTACGATTACATCAAACTCAATCTGCTCACTTATTCCGAAAGTGGCGAAGACATCCACTTTGATTTTGCCCAACGCTTCCAGACGGGTGCATATCTCCGCTTGTTGAGTGAACACTTGCGCGACAGGGGCTACGACGTTAGCCGGGTCAAGATCATAGTGGCATTGATTTATCTGAACATGTCTCCGTTGCATCATTACCCGTTCGACAAGATGTTGTATTCACTGGGGCGCGAACTGCTGCATGCCGAAGTCGGGAATGAGACAGAGCCCGCAGCGGGCTCATCATGATTAGCAAAGACACCCGTGTCTGCATCTCTGTCGCTTCGCGACCGGGGAACATCGGGACCCGCGTGCACAACGCAGCCTACGCGGCGCTCGGACTTGATTTCATCTATAAGGCGTTCGGCGTCGAGGATATCGCCGGCGCCATTGCCGGCGTGCGGGCTCTGGGAATTCGTGGCGTCAGCGTTTCCATGCCTTTCAAGGAATCCGTCATCGCTCATCTTGATTCGCTTGATGAGACTGCGCAGCAGATCCGATCGGTAAACACGGTTGTCAATGAGCCGGGAGGGAAACTCGTCGGCTACAACACCGACGTTTCCGGCGCTAGGGCGGCGTTGGAGTCGCTACAGGCGCGCCCCGGGGAATCGGTGCTTCTTGTTGGCGCCGGCGGCGCTGCACGAGCTGTCCTGCTGGCGCTGAAGCAACTCGGTTTTGGCTCGGTACGTGTCACCAATCGTACGTTCGACAAACTTGCTGAATTGAACGCGATATTGCCATGCGCTCCGGTCGCCTGGGACAGTCGGCAACGGGAGTTCGCAAGTCTGATCATCAATGCCACTTCGGTCGGGATGAATCCCGATGCGGAGCAAGGCGCCGTGGATGAACAATTCGTGAGGGAGTGCCGCGCGGTAATGGATGTCGTTGTATCGCCCGTCGAGACCCGGCTGATTCGATGTGCCCGCGCAGCGGGAAAAGCAACTGTTCCAGGCAGCGTGATGTTTCTCGAACAGGCAATGGCCCAGTTTACGCTTTACACCGGACGCCCTGCGCCACGGTGCGTGATGGAGCAAGAGATCCTGCAACTGCTGGGCTAGTCCCCACTGTTGGGCTGCGCGTGGTGCGCAACGCATCGCCGTGCCTACACTTTTTTGGCGACTACCGTAAATTCGTACATTCGGTCCTGGCCTTCATTAAAGTTCCCGCCAAGGAAACCAGCCCTGTCGACTGCATATTGGTATAGCATTTTCAGTGTGCGCCACGCTTGTGAAAAAAGCCTGACGTTGGAGACCTGATCATCCTCCCGCCAGGAAATCGGGAAGAACAGCATTCGATCTCCCCTTGCCACGTGCGCCAGAATCATGCAGTAGTTGAACATCAAGTTGTCGTCGAAGTGCCGCCAATAATGGGTGCCGAGAGTTTCGACCCGATACATGTTCAACCCCGCGCCGAGGTCGTAGAGCCGCTTGCCGCCAACGATGGAAAACAGGGCATTGAACACAAGATTTCCCGCGCGCCTGACCAGCGAGTATCCCTGCAGCCTCGCCTGTGGATGAAAACGTGCGCCCAAAAGGCACTCGTGTTTGTCGTGAGCCCTTGAGTCGATCCAAGGCAAGAGATCGGCAATGTTGCCCTGGTCATCACCGTGCAAAACCACGATATGGGAAAACCCGTTGCGGATCGCGTAGTGGAACGCTGCCTTGTGTGATCCGCCGAGCCCGTAGTTGTCGCAATTCCGGGCGATGGTTATCTTTCGCATGCCCAGCGCCTGCGCGGCATTTGCCGCTGCCTGGATGGTTTGATCCGGGCTTTGATTGTCCAGCACGAGTATCTCGTCGAATCTTCTATTGACCTCGAATGGCTCGAATTGCTTCAGTACACGAGCGATTTGCGCGGCGCAGCAATATGCTGGAATGAAAACCAGAATCTTTTCTCCGTTTGCGGTAGGGAAAGGGGTCGTGTCAGTGCTCATTGAGGTATTTCGCGGTCAAGTAGTTGGCGGCAAGCAATGCCGGAGTGACAATGCATTTTGCGATGAACGCTGTCAGTTCTTTTCGGATGCTCATGCCGAGCGCCATGGTCGTCGACTCCAGACCATCGTTGACCAGTGCTATGGCGGCAGATCCGCAAACGATCAGAAGAGCAGTGTAGATAAGGTATATGAGAAGATTCGCGGCTTGGTTTCGACGCCCCTGGGTAGAGAATACCAAGTAGGACGAAGTCAGGAATGAAAATGTAGCGCCGCATATTCCCCCGGCAATGTTCGCCATCATTACACTGAGAGTGGAAGCATTCACCAGAGACAGAAAGACACCTGTGTCGATCAGCCAGCCGCATCCTGACAGCATCACAAACCGGACCTCTCGTTTCATGTCATCTCAAATTCGTTCGGTGTCTCAACGATCATCAGCGCTGCAGCGCACGGTTTCAGTACTCCGGAGGGCGGACGTATGGGTACCGCTGCTTGCAATCATGTTCATTCTTTCGCTTGCCGCCGGAGCGGACAGCAATACGCTTGCGCCCGTGGGTAGCAGTTACTGGCCCTTGCCTGAAGGGATTCGCCTTTATTTGAACCAGGGGCCAACTCTCAAGACGGCACATCTCGTCCTTTATCTGATCGGCGCCTCATTTATCGGGTCGCTTGCCATTTTGACATGCATAAAGACGACCGAATCAGCAGGGCCACTTGTTCCAATGTTGATGCCTTTGGCTGGCTTTGTGCCCGGATATCTGATTGTGATCTGCATCAACAGGCTCGTCACATTGACGGCATCAAACACGGCTTCTAAAGCAGCGCTTCCGGTAGTCTACCTTCTCGCTGCGGCAATATTGATGTACCTCTGCCGCCGATTACTGAAACGACCACGATACTGGGTCATCCTCGGCGGTATGGCAACCTGGGCAATACTCTTTGCCGGTTTTCTGGTGCTTCAGGTGCAGCTTGACAATAGTGGGCATGTTATCGGCGATGGCATCGAACGATTCTTTCCTCTTTTGATCAATGGCCAGGGTATGGCGGCGAGCGACCACTTTCCGTTGTTCCTGCAGCATTACGATGAAGTGATGTTTTTATTTCCATTCCTTGACGCGAGCGACGGGAACGCGCGATTCATGGAATTGTTCTGGCTGCTCTATGCATACGGACGAGCCTCCGCGTTCGCTGCAGTAATGCTGGCCGTGCTCTATTTCAGTCGAAGTAGCTGGTTGGCCTTATTGGTGGCGGCCTACCTCTTTTTTGGCAGCATCCATGTGTATCACGGCAGCTATCATCTGTTGTTCGATTCCGGAAATCCGCTGCGGCAAACTCTGCACATTGGGCGAGTCATTCTTGCCGTTCTACCGGTGGTCGTTCTGGGGTTGGCGTGTTCGCGAGCGGTAAAGTTCGAAACCGAAAGCAAGTGGGCATTGGCTTGGCTTGCCGTGATGGGGATCGGGGCCGCAGCGCTCTCGTCCTCCCTGCTTATCGTGGTGCTTTCGATTTGCATCGCCTTGTTCTTGTTGAAACTTCCCTTGAATACGGAGGGAGTCGTGCTTTCAATGCTGACTTTGCTCGCGTCGATAATCATCGCCTACGCGCAAATGAGTTCTCATTTGGCTGCCTGGTTTTTTCTTGGAGGCCTTGTATTTTCGACGGCTTTTCTGGTTCTTCCGTCATGGAAGCATGTGGCTGACGGGATCAGAAATCTGCGAGCGCATGCGGCGATACTTGGAATCGTGTCAATCCTTGCCGGCATGGCAATCGGGCTGACGCTGCTGGGTAACTCCACCGCTCGTTTCGGCTTGGAAGCGCTCGGCATCGATCAGATTCGCACGGTGATCGTCGCACCGCATCCGATACCCCCGTTTTCGATAGGCAACAATCCGTTCTGCGGAACATTCGCCTCAGGGCATTGCACTGATCTCAATACATTTCTGGAGAGATTCGGTCTGTTGCTGATGCTGCCCCTAGTGTCGGTATGGGTGCTTTCGCGACGGCCGAACGGATTCATGCCGAACGCGGCGCCCGGCGCGTTGCCCCAGCCAGAGCCCGGAAGCAGTCCGAAATCATCTTCCCGATTGTTCACTGCGATGGTCGTACTGTGCCTGTTTTTTCTCGTCGCAAGCTTCTTCGCCTACGACTTTACCAATGGCGGCATGGATACCCATCCGGACAACGCAATGCGCTGGCTTCCGGTTTGGCTGAAGTCGAGACTGATTGAACCGTGGGCATACGCGATCCTGGCGTTTTCGGTCAGTATTCTCTGGCTGGCCAGCGCGGGCGCAGGACGAGTGCTTCTGCAACTCTTCCTCATTTGGCAGATTATTGCCTACTGTTTTCTGGCAAAACCTCCTATCCATCTCGTGTTCATGAGAAATGTTTCCTACCTGGTGGACGTTGTCAGATAGCTGCTGCGTTCTCCTTGAGCGCCACGAGGCCGCCCGCCCAATATTCAGCCGCTTGCCCAAGATGTGCTCGGCGGTTGAACGTCAGGTTGTAGCCATAGGCTTCAAAGTGATAGCCGATGCCTTCCTTCTCCGTCGATAAGGCCGCCAGCCAGAGCAACGGCGGATAGCCGTCGGTTCTCAGCAGCAGGTCGGGAGACCCGATGAAAGCGGCGCAGGTATCGAAGCCGCCCGCCAGCAAAAAATTTCCGGGGAGGGTTCCCATTTGTTCAATGGCGGCCGGCACAGAGTATTCGAGCAGGCAGGGAAAATAGTAGCCGACCACGTCGGTTTGCCGCATGGCATCCACCAGCCGCTCGTGGCGCGAGCCGGGAACGATACCGAGTGCGCCCGAGAGTCCGCCGGCATGATGATTGACAAAAGCATAGTCGGGGAACATTTCCCGAAAAGCGCTTTGGGTCGCTTTCAGGTAGACGCTCTCCATGTCGCTTCCGATGTCGGTGCTGACGGCCCTGGGAAGATAGAACGGGACGTGGACTCCCTCAGTGATATCCCGGGTTCTGGCGTCGCTGCGCAGGCCTTCCAGGATGGCTTGGGCCCGGCGTTCGAATTCCGCAGCGGACAGTGTGGCCGCGGCACCGATGTGCCGCGTAATGCGCTGATGAATTGCGGTGTAATCGATGGCGGGCTGCGTACAGACAAACCGCCGTCGGGTATGCCGGTGCGCGGCGGACTTCATCTCCGGCGGAATTCGTCGCCCATGCTCGTCGAAGAGGCGTTGTTCGCCTGTAACCGTTTTGTTTCCGTCCATCACCGATTCATTTTGGGTCATGCAGCAGCGGCCTCCTGTGAGTGCGTCTGGCTTGTTCGGGCGTCAGGCAGTGAGTGAATCCGAATCCGAAAATCCTTGTCCCCAGGGTAGCGGAAGATGATTGGCCCCGTGCGTCTTTTCCGTATGGATCCTGATGAACTTCGAGTCCTCGCCGATAAGGCAGTCCGGGCGGTGTGGGCCGAGCCAGGGATTGCGCATGCCGCGGGCAAGGATTTCCTTCAGCGGCGTTTCACGCAGGTTCCCGAGCGAAAAGTCGATGTAGGGACAGGGCGTGACTTCGAAGGTCGAAGTCACGGTGATGATTCCCTTTACCGTGATGCAGCCCTTGAAGGAGCCGTATGATGGAGTCATGTGGGAAAACACGCTGTACTGCTTCTCCAGTTCGCGCAGGATATCGGCATCCTCCTTTTCGATCACGAATTCGGGATGATTCGTGCACGATCCGGTGGGCTTGGCATAGGAAACGTACAAGCCGACGCCCTTGTCGGTGGCAAACTTGCAGAGATCGTGGAATTCCTGGGTTTTGGCCCGACCCTTGACAAGAACCGTCGACAGCAGGAGGTTGAGGCCGGCATCCAGAGTGGCGTCGATTGCGCGCATCACGCGCTTGTAGGAGCCGGGCTTGTTGCGGAACGCGTCATGGTCCTGTTCGATAAAGCTGTCCAGCGACAACTGGACTTTTTCGACGCCGACGGCTTTCAGATGCTGCGCTCTCTTGTCGTCGAGGAACCAGCCATTGGTGTCTGTGATCACATAATGCTTTTCCGGGTCAATCGCGGCGACGACCTCGTCGAAATCCTTCATTACCAGCGGCTCACCGCCGGTGATAACGAAGCGCGCCAAGCCCAGTTCATCCGCCTGGCGTGATAGATCCCGAATGTCCTGCAGATCGATCTTGCGCCGGGTATCGACGATCTTCAGCACCTTTTCCAGGTGCCGGTCCATGTAGTACTCGGCTGAGCAGTGCGTGCATTGAAAGTTGCACAAGTAACTTTTCTCGATCCGGATTATGGGACTGATTTCGCCCCGTTCCTCCATTGCCGAAATCCGCGCCAGCTTTTCGGCGATATAGGGCTTTCTGGCTTTCAAGCCGTTGCGCTTTGCCTGTTCTGCTTCTGAAAGGCCGCAATCGGGAATAGCCGGGGTTTGGGTCATGGTTGAGGACTCGCTTGTTTGGCTCCGTGCCCGGGGCGGGCCTGCAGATGCCGACGAGCGCAGGCGATGGCTAGCGCTTGAAGGAATAGTACCGGTGCGCTAGGTAACTGACAACCACGCTGACGGCAAGGGTGATGGCTTGGCCAATCATCGGCGTCATTCCAGCGAACTCGACGAGGGCGTAAAGCGTGAGCAAGCCGATGGCGAAAGAGAACAGCAAGCTGATGTTGTAACGGATGAATTCGCCAAGCCATGGCTGCGTGGAGCGAAACACCAGGGTCCTTTGGCCGATGAACGCCACGGCCACGCTCATGGCGTGGGCGACGGCGCTGATCATGAGGTAGTGCAGCCTGGTACCGACGGCGAGATACAGGGAAACGAAGGCCAGGTAGCCAAATGCCGTATTGAAGACACCGACCGCGAGAAAGCGGATTTCCTCGCTGCGCCAGGCGGCTCGTATCGGGCTCGGCATAAGGAATTCAGGCGAGGAAGAACGCAGGCATGTGCGGCGCGCTAGCTCTTCGAATTCTCGGACAGTCCAAAATTGACCCGCTCCTTTTCAACGACCAGCGGGCGCTTCATGACTTGAGTGTGAATGGCGCCGATATATTCGCCGAGGATGCCGATGAAAAACAATTGAACCGACGCAAAGAAGAAAAGCGCAATGATGATGGGCGCGGTGCCGAAGGAAAAAGTGTCCCAATAGAGAAGCTTGGCCGCCAGATAGCCGAAGGAAACCAGGAGGCTGATCGCCGACAGGCAGAAGCCGGCCATGGTCGCGACACGCAGCGGCAGCTTCGAATGGCTGGTGATGCCAAGCATTCCCATGTCGTACAGGGTGTAGAAATTGTTATGCGTGATGCCGCGGATTCGCTTCGGCTGATCATAGGGAATGGTGGTGAAGCTGAAGCCCAGCTCCGAGATGAGTCCGCGAAAATAGGGGTAGGGGTCATCGAGTTGGCGGATGGCATCGATGACTTCACGGTCGTAGAGTCCGAAGCCGGTGAAGTTCGGTATCAGCGCGACTTCCGAAATGCGACCGATGATGCGGTAGTAGGTGCGGCGAATGACCGCCATCGCCCAGGTTTCCCGGCTGGAGGGCTTGACCCCGACGACGACCTTGTATCCTTTCTCCCAGCGGGATATCAGTTCCGGGATCATCTCCGGGGGATCCTGCAGGTCGGACGCCATGGCGATCACGGCATCGCCCTTCGCCTGTAGATACGCATGCATGGGGGAACGTATATGCCCGAAGTTCCTGGTGTTGAGGATCAGTTTGACTCGCGGATCCCCGGCTGCTATCTGCCGCAGCCTTTCCACCGTGCCATCGGTCGAGGCGTTGTCGATGAATATGTGCTCGTGGTCATAGCGCTTCACGGCGGCCAATTGTTCCTTGACGCGAGCGTAAAGAAGATCGACGTTGTCTTCTTCGTTGTAGCAGGGAGTGACGATACTGATAAGTGGCATGTTCCTGATCCGGGCGTGCGAACTGGTTAAACGGCGGCCATGCTGGTGCGGCGAATTGCATCTTCAAGCGGCGTCCAGACATCCAGGCCGAGAGTCTCACGTGCCCGCGAAATGTCGGGAACATAATGACTGCGGACCGCATTGCCGACACTGTAGGCCGGCTGGCCGAGTATGCGGACCGGCTTTTCCGGGCAGAGAACATCGCGCACAAGATGCGCCAGGTCGCGCACGCTGATCGCTTGATCCGATCCGACATTGAAAATCTGCCCCGAGGGACCCTTGAGCAATAACGTCAGCAGCCAGGCGACCAGGTCCGCCATGTAGAGATAGGATCGCAACGGGACCCCATCGCCATTGACGATGATTTCCTGACTTTGCTGCGCCTGCTGGATGAAATTGCCTATGGCGTAGTGCAGGTCGAGCGGCAGGAATGGACCGACAAAGGAGAAGCAGCGGGCGATGCTCAGGTCCCACCCATACTTTGCAGCGAAACAGGCACAGAGAAATTCGGCGGAGCGCTTGCCGTGCCCGAGAGCGGAATCGACGTCCAAAGTATCGGGAGCGCCGGAAAAGCTCTCGGGGATCGACACCATGTGAGCCGGAGCAACGCCGTAGGCCACACCGGAACTGGCGAAAAGGAAGCGCTGCGTGCCACAGCCGGCGGCAAATTCGAGAGTGCGGCGGGTTCCGCTCGCCAGAGTGTCGAATTTTCGCAAAGGGTCCTCGCCCTTGAAGGTTTCGTCGGCCGAGGTCGTGGCGGCATGGATGATGTGGGTGAATGTCCCGCTCGGGAAGGCGAAGGTGGTGACGTCTCCCTCATGGAACTGGATCGCCGGATCGAGCGCCAGATGCGGAGCCTTACGGCGGAACGCCTCGATATCGCGGCTCAATACGACTACCTCGAGATTCAGATTCAGGGCCTTGTTGGCATGGGCGAAGCTTTCCAGCAGCCAGCGTCCGAAGAACCCGGTACCTCCGGTGATGAAGATCGATTTGCCACGAAGGGCTTCCCAGAGACCATGGGTGCGTGACATCATTTCCCGCATGTCGTCGGCCAACGAGGCAATCATGGTTGGGCTAAACCTGTCCGTCAATGTGTTGTCGGTAGATCTCATGCACCGTGAGCAGATCCTTGGGGCAGGCCTTGTGCCAGTGCCATTGACCATGCGTCGGTGCGCCACCAAGATACTCCAACCCGCTTGCCGGCGCCCCGAGCACTCGGCAACGATAGAGCAGCGAAACAAAATGCCCGCGTACATCCCGGTGGGGCGCCATGAGTTCGCTCATGTGAAGCGGCGTGGCGTCGGCTTCGACTTCGGTACCGAGTTCGCTTCTGGCCACCGCCTGGATGCGCGAAGCAAAGTGTTCCTTGAACCTGACGATTCCTCCAGGAACGTGCCAGCCTGGTCCGTAGTACTCGTCTTTGCGCCATGTGAGGAGTGTTTCGCCACGATCATTCTGCACCAGCAGGTCGACATTTATCAACGGCGTAAGCTGGCTGACGAGGAGGAAGACCTCTTTCGGCAAGCCATCGCGCGGATTGCCAACGCTGTCTTTGAGTCGGGCAACGAGATCGCCGAGTTGATGCTGACCCATGGCTTCCATCAAATCGCTTCCAGCCCGTAATCGCGGAGGACCGCAACCGCCATTCCAGGTCCGCATTGGGCGCGGACGAGTGCCGCGACTTCGTTCGAATAACTGGCTGCCATGACCAGCACCGCATCGACCGGGTCGCTTGCCAGGGCGCTTGGCGGCACAATCGGAAGGTGCGTGGCGGGAGTGAATTTTCCTTGCTTGAAAGGCGCTGAATCGACGACATATCTGATGTCGCGTCCGATGCCGCTGAGCGCAATGACGGCAAGCGCCTGGTGACCGGCACCCCAGATGGCGACCCGGCCCGGTGGATATCCCCGGATGAATTCCCTGAGCGTGGCCGTCAGCTCGGAACGCCGGACCTCCAGTGCCGACAGATCGGCGATCGGGCGTTTGCGGACAGCCGCCGAGAGAATGTAGTCATGCCATACGCTCTTGCATTCAATAACGTCGAAGCCGCTGCTTTGCAGGGTGAAGACAAACGTATTCCGGGTGAAGTAGGAAAGATGGTCGCTGATGAACTCGGAAAACAGCCGCTTTTGCAGAATCATGTCGAAGTTGGGCACCTCGACGAGTCCTGTCGCGCCGGCCGCCAGATTGTTGGCTATGCCTTTCAGGCTCGTGCGCGGATGCGGCCAGTGTTCGAGAAAGTTCAGGCTCATGAAACCGTCGAATGGCGCGCCGGGAATTCGTTTTGCGGCCCTGTCGACATAACCGCGTTGGGCCGATAGCCCCATCGCCCGGCAAGCGCTTACCGACGCGGCGGAGTACTCGAGACCATGGGCCTCGACGCCGCATTCATCGAGCAAGGCCAGATATTCGCCGCGACCGCATCCGACTTCCAGAATCTTCTTGCCGCGCAAGCCATGGTGGGCGATCCACTCCTGCAACTGCGACCGGCGGAACTGCTGCATCTCGTCGGAAAAGGCGGCGGCGCGGATTACTTCACGGTAATAGGGAACGGGCTTGGCGTCGAGTTGCACAAGGCCGCAGGAGGAACATTGGCAGACCTTGAGGTCGCTGCCGCAGTCGCGATCGAGGCTTGCCGCGTCCGGAAAGGCTTGCGCGGCAGCCGGCATTCCCTGGTAGCTCAAAAGAATGTCCTCGCTCAACGCGCCCTGGCAGACGCGGCATCTTGCGTGCCGCAGTTCGCCGGCAAGCCTACTTTGTCGCATGGGCACGCGCGAGGAGGGATGCCGGATGCAAGGGAATGGACATTTCCATTTCGAGTTGCTCCAGACTCAGCAACGGCGACATGTCCTCGAGCGGCATGGAGATGATTGATCCATCGGCTTGCGGAATGGCGGCTACCTTCGGCGCCAGGACTTCATCCTTGAGCAGGCGGACGTCGATCAGGCAGGGCCGTGGCAATTCGAGCGCAGCCGCCAGGCCGCTCGCCAGGTCGGTAGCATCCGCGATGCGCAGGAAAGGCAGGCCGTAACTGGACGCCAACAGTTCCGGATCGGGTAGCCACAGACCGGCTTCCGGACCGGTGCCGAGATAACGGCCATTGAAGTAGTTGCGCTGGGTGTTGCGGATCGAGGCATAGCCCCGGTTGTTCATCAGGATCAGGCAAATCGGCAAGTCTTGCGCTTTCAGGGTCGCCAGTTCCTGCAGATTGAGTTGCAGGCTGCCATCGCTCTCGACCGCGATCATTGGCCGCCGCTTGTCGGCAAGGCACGCCCCGATCGCGGCGGGCAGGCCGTAGCCCATGGCGCCAAGGCCGGACGTCAGAAACACGCGCTGTCCCGGCTTGTTGCGAAACGCGGTGTAGAAGGCCTCGACGGCGAGCCCGGAACTGCCCGTGGACACCAGCGTGTCCGCTGGCGCGGCGTCGGAGAGGACCGAAACGAAATGGTAATGGCTGATCGCCCCGCCGTCCTGAAACGGCTTGCCTTCTCCTACGGCATAGCGCTGTTTCCAGTTCGTGCAGCGCTGTTGCCAGGCCGATCTGCCAGGCCGTGGCGTGGTCCTGGCGCACTGGGCAAGCGCGTCGATGAACACGCCCGCGTCGAGCGGGAGCCGGACGTCGATATCCATGTCGAGCTTGGCTATTTCCTCGCTGTCGACGTCGACCACGATCTTGCGCGCCGCCCTGGCGAAACCCCGCTGGTTGTACGCCGTAATGACGTTGTCCAGTCGGCAGCCGATCGATATCAGCAGGTCGCAGTTCTGCACCGCGAAGTTGGCGGCACGCAACGCAACCACGCCCGGTCGCCCGATGCATAGAGGATGTTCCCATGGGATCAGGTCGAGCGCATTCCAGGTGGTCGTCACCGGAATGTCGAGATCTTCGGCGAGCGCGAGAAAGCGCTTTGCCGCCCCCGCCAGTCTGACACCGTGGCCGGCCAGGATCAGCGGACGCTGGGCGGTATCCAGCAGCGCCACGACCTGCTCGATGGCGTCCCCGGAATTCGCGCCGGTTCTGGCTGCGGGGGTATAGCCGGCGAGTGTCGCGGGGTCGATTTGCGCCGCCTGCACGTCGAGCGGGATGTCGAGCCAGACGGGACCCGCTCGGCCATCCAGCATTTGGTGCAGCGCGCGTTCAAGGTGGTAGCGGATGGTGGCCGGATCGTCGATGGTGACCGCATATTTCGTGATCGAACGCACCATGGGCACAATAGCGACCTCCTGCACGCCGCCCTGCCGCAATGGCCGGTCTTTGAGGAGATCGGCGCGCTTGACCTGACCGGAAATGATCAGCATCGGCACGGATTCGATCCAGGCTCCCGCGACCGGCGTGATGACGTTGGTTGCGCCGGGGCCGGTGGTCACCATGGCGACGCCGAACTTGCCGGCTACCCGTCCCCAGGCTTCGGCGGCAATGCCGCAGGCCTGCTCGTGATGGCAAGGCACCGGGGTAATGCGCGGCTCGCTCGCCAACCCGTCATTGAGGTGCATCGCGCCACCGCCGGGCAATACAAAGACGTGGTCGATGCCGCTGTCGGCAAGGCGGGACATCAGATAGTCGGCAACGCGCATCGCGTTCACATCCAGTAGGCCATGATCGTCTTGCGCTGGCCGTTGGTCGCGATGGCCGGATCCGTATAGAAGGAGTCTTCCTTGATGTGGGTCGAGGAGATTTCCTCGAAGACGACCCCGGTCTCGGTATGGAACTCATGACGCACATCGCGTTCCACCGTTACGACATCGCCGGGTTTCACCGTCTGTGCAGCGCCGTCCAGTTTCAGGGTCATCGTGCCGTGGAGCACCACGAAGGTTTCCTCCTTCTGCCGGTGATACTGCTCGGGATGGGTCTGTCCGCCGAGCATGACGAGTATCTTCTTGCAGTATTCGCGGTTGACGATGGTGATCATGGTCAAGCCGAAGCGGTCGAACTGTTCAATCCCGTAATGGTGCGAAATCTCGAGCTCACTGCGCCCGGGAAGAATCACATTGGCCGCTCGCAGCAGTGCGCGAACGGCTTTTACGGCCTCGCGAACGCGCTGGCGATCATGGTGGGCCGAGGTTTGTCGCGCCAAGACAGGAGCATTCGCGGTGACGGCTTCGGTGACCGTGTAGCGGACGTACTTCGACCAACCATTGGCGGTGACTTGTCCCGGTTCCGGCGGAAAGGCAAAAAACACGTCGTCGGGGCCGAGAACCGTGCCGGCGGGAATATCCCGGCGTGCAAAAACTCCCCGTTGGAGCGCGCGAAGGCCCTCTTGCTCGACGACGGTCGGCACGTAGCGTGAGCTTGTTCCGAGCATGGTGAGTGCCCGTTGCCCGGCTTCCAGCCAGTCGGCGATTTGTTCAGGCGACGAGGAATAGGCGTTCAACGCATGGACTTCCGTGGCGAGACCGACATGCTTTTCGAAGACGGATGCACCCCTCGCCAGCGCGAGCATTATCGATTCCGTGTGATCCGGTCGTTCATGCGACGAGAAGCCGACTTGAACGTCGCGGTAGCGGTGGCGCAGGAACTCGATCTGATTGATGGCCAGGCGCTCGTCGGGCGTCGGGTATTCGCCGACGCAATGCATCAGGGTCAGTTGCTTCTCGCGGTGCTGAAAGAAGCTGACCACAGCGTCGATGTCCTCGACGTCGGAGGCGGCGGTCGAGGCGATGATTGGCAGCGTCGAGTTGGCAATGCGCTCGAGCAGCGGCCAGTCGGTCAGCGCACAGGAAGCGATCTTGACGATGTCGATGCCATGTGCCTCGATGCGTCCGACCGATACTTCATCGAAGGGGGTGCATACGGTGAGGAACTCATGTGCCCGCATGGTCGCAACAAGGCTCCGGAAATCGGCCTCTGCCAGGCGTGTTTCCTCGAAGCGCTTGACGTATTTGATGTCGTTGCGCCCCCTGTAGTCGGGACGGATGAAGGTCGCAAGATCGCGATACTGCAGCTTGAAGGCGAATTTGAACGAATCGCGATAGGGCGCCACGGCGTCGGCAAAAGCCTTGATGATGCCTATCCCATGCGCGACATCGCCCATGTGATTGTTGGCCATCTCGAAAATGACAAAGGGCTTCATTGTGTAATGACTCCGGTGCGTTTCTGGTCGGAACCGGGGCCGACCGCGAAATGCTCAGCTGCCGGTATGCGCCGGTTTGCGGAAGGGGCCAACGGGGGCATGCTCGCCATCAGGAGAACCCAACGCCGAGAAATTCGCTGATCCTGTCGGCGGCATGGTCGAGCATGTCGCTGGTCAGTCCTGGATAGACGCCGATCCAGAAGCTGCGTTCGGTGATGATATCGGCATTGGTCAGCGTTCCGGCAACGCGGTAGGCGCGGCCTTGCATGTACGGCTGTCGCGTGACGTTGCCGGCGAACAGCAGGCGCGTGCCGATCTTGTGCTGATCCAGATAGCGCAGCAGGTCGACCCGGCTGCAGGGCGCGTTTTCGCGCAAGGTGATCAGGAAGCCGAACCAGGCGGGATCGCTGCCTGGCGTTGCCTCGGGCAGGACGAGAAACTCTTCGCAGTCGCGCAGCCTTGCCGTCAAATGTGTGAAGTTGCTTCGCCGCGCGGCAATGAATTCGTCGAGTTGCGCCATCTGTGCGACGCCGAGCGCGGCCTGCATGTCGGTCATCTTGAGGTTGTAGCCGGCATGCGAATAGGTGTACTTGTGGTCGTAGCCGCACGGCAGGTCGCCCAGTTGCTGGTTGAAGCGCTTGCCGCAGGTGTTGTCCTTGCCCGGCGCGCAGTAGCAGTCGCGGCCCCAGTCGCGGAAGGATTCGACGCTACGCGCCAGTAGCGGATCGTCGGTGAATACCGCGCCGCCTTCGCCGGTGGTGATGTGATGCGCCGGGTAGAAACTCAGCGTGCCGAGATGGCCGAAGGTGCCGACGCTCTGGCCGTGAAGCAGCGAGCCGAAGGCATCGCAACAGTCCTCGATCAGCCACAGGCCATGCTGGTCGGCGAGGCGACGCAATTCAGCGGCTTCAAACGGATTGCCCAGCGCGTGGGCGAGCATGATGGCGCGGGTTCGCGGGCCGATGGCGGCTTCAATCGCTGCTGGTGTCGGGTTGCAGGTCGGCAGCGATGAGTCGACGAACACCGGGGTCAGGCCGGTTTGCAGGATCGGATTGATGGTGGTCGGGAAGCCGGCCGCCGCCGTGATGGCTTCGTCGCCGGGTTTGAGCGCACGCTCGCCCAGCAACGGCGAGGTCAGCGCGGAGAGGGCCAGCAGATTGGCCGACGAGCCGGAATTGGTGGTCAGTGCCCGCCCTACGCCAATGTGTTGCGCGATCAGACGCTCGAATTCGTCATTGAAACGACCGGTGGTGAGCCAGCCGTCGAGTGCCGCATCGACCAGCGCGACGTAAGCCTCGGCATCGAGGACGCGGCCGGCGGGGGGCACGGGTGTCTGCCCGGGAACGAAAGGCGTGCGCGCCTCCTTCGCCGTGGCGTAGTCGCGGACTTGTTCGAGAATTGCCTGGCGCTGCGGGTCCTTGTTCATGTCGTCGTCAGATAATCGTCGATTTGCGCCAGAGTGAGCTGGCGCAGGTTTTCGTTCCGTGTCCATGCCTGGTACCACTCCACGGTGCGCCGCAGCGCGGTGTCGAGCGGCCAGCGCGATGTCCAGCCAAGTTCGCGTCTGGCGTGCGAGGCGTCGAGTCGCAGCGTCAGGGTTTCCTTCTGGAAATTCCCGGTTGCGCAGACGAAACGTGCACCCTCGCCCCAGATTGCTGCGGCACGTCTGGCGACTTCAAGCACGCTCAGATGATCGGCGTCGTCGGCGCCGAAGTTCCAGGCGCTGGCGAAGCGCGTGCCATCCTCGCCGGCCAGATGCTCGGCGAGCAGCAGGTAGCCATGCAGTGCGTCAAGTACGTGCTGCCACGGGCGGATGGCTTCGGGCATGCGCAACGACAGCGGGTCGCCGACCGCGAAGGCGCGCACCATGTCCGGCAGCAGCCGGTGTGTTCCCCAGTCGCCGCCGCCGATCACGTTGCCGGCGCGCGTGGTGGCGATGCGCGGCGAGTCGTCGGCATTGAAGAACGACTCGCGCCACGCGGCGGTGGCGATTTCAGCGCAACTCTTGCTGGCACTGTAGGGATCTTTGCCGCCCAGCGGGTCGTTCTCGCACAAGGGCGCGCCGGTTGGCGACGGGACATAGCACTTGTCGCTGGTGACGACGACCGCCGCTTTTACCGCCGGACACTCCCGCATGGCATCAAGCAGATTGACCGTGCCCGTAACATTGCTGGCGAAGGTATCGCGCGCGAAGCGATAGCCATCCGCTACCGTGGCCTGCGCCGCGAGGTGGAAGACGACGCTGGCGCCGCTGTCGTTCAACGCGGAGCGGAGTGCATCGTAGTCACGGATATCGCCATGGATCGAAGTGATGTCTTGCGCCACCTGCGCGGCCTCGAACAGATTGGGCGTTGTCGGCGGCGCCAGTGAAAACGCCGTCACGCCAGCGCCGACTTGTCGCAGCCACAATGTCAGCCAGGCGCCCTTGAAGCCGGTATGGCCGGTGACAAACACCTGACGGCCCTTCCAGAAACCCGGGGTCACGGCCACAGCTTCCACGGCGCTTGGCCCGTGGCCCAGAGCTCCTCCAAGTGATTCTTGTCGCGCAGCGTATCCATCGGCTGCCAGAAGCCGCCATGGCGAAATGCGGCCAGTTGTCCGTCGGCGGCCAGATGTTGCATCGGCTCCTTTTCCCACAGCGTGTTGTCGTTGTCGATGTGATCAAGCACAGCGGGTGCGAGGACGAAAAATCCGCCATTGATCCAGTCGCCATCGCCGCGCGGCTTCTCCTGAAAGCCGATGGCCCGCCGGCCCTGAAGATCGAGACGACCGAAGCGTCCCGGCGGACGCACCGCAGTGACCGTCGCCAGGCATCCTTCCTCGCGATGAAAATCAATCAGCGCGCCAATATCGATGTCCGCAACGCCATCGCCGTAGGTCATGCAAAAGTCCCCGCCTTCGACAAAGCGACGAATGCGGCGCAGGCGGCCACCGGTCAGCGTCTGTTCGCCGGTGTCAACCAGCGTGATGTTCCAGGGCTCCGACTTGTTTTGATGCAGGTCGACGCGATTGTGCGCCAGGTCGATGGTCACGTCGGAGGTGTGCAGCGCCAGATTGGCGAAGTACTCCTTCACCATGTAACCCTTGTAGCCGAGGCAAATCACGAAATCGGTGATGCCGAAGTGCGCATAGCCCTTCATGATGTGCCACAGAATCGGCTTGCCGCCGACTTCCACCATGGGCTTCGGGCGCAGCACGGTTTCTTCGGCCAGACGCGTACCAAGCCCGCCGGCGAGTATCACTGCTTTCATGAGAGAGATGAATCGTTGTCCGACTGAGGTTTGGCAAATGTTATCAGAGCTGGCGATTGGCGACTTTTCAACGCCCATAAACAATCGCCTTATCCCCAAATAGAAATAATCGCATTGGCGAACCGGGGGGGAATTGTTAACCTTGCCGGCTCAGCGAATAACCATAATTTCCGGAGGTTCAGTATGGCGTTAGTCAATCCGCATGGCGGTGGCAATCTCAAGCCCCTGTTGCTCACAGGTCAGGCTCTGAAAGACGAACAGGCACGCGCCAAGTCGCTGCCGCAGATCAAGGTCAGCTCGCGCGAAGCGGGCGACATCATCATGATGGGCATCGGCGGTTTCACTCCGCTCGAAGGCTTCATGACCCGTGCCGACTGGGAAGGCGTTTGCGATGGCATGAAGATGGCCAACGGCCTGTTCTGGCCGATCCCCGTCACCCTGTCGACCGACGACGAAAAAATTCAGGCCGGCAGCGAAATCGCCCTGGCCGATGGCGTCACTGGTGAGATCCTGGCGACCATGAAGGTGAATGAGCGCTACACCATCGACAAGGCCCACGAGTGCATGGAGGTCTACAAGACGACCGACGGCGAGCACCCTGGTGTCAAGATGGTCATGGAGCAGGGCAAGTACAACCTGGCCGGCACGGTCAAGGTGCTGTCCGTGGGTACTTTCAAGGAAGAGTACGGCGATCAGTTCATGACGCCGGCCGAGACCCGCGCCAAGTTCACGCAAATGGGCTGGTCGAAGATTGCCGCTTTCCAGACCCGCAACCCGATGCACCGCTCGCACGAATATCTGGCCAAGATCGCCATTGAAACCATGGACGGCGTGCTGGTGCATTCCCTGCTGGGCGCGCTCAAGCCGGGCGACATTCCCGCCGACGTGCGTTCCGAGGCGATCTCCGTGCTGGTCGAGAACTACTTTGCGCCGAACACTGTGATTCAGGCCGGCTACCCGCTCGACATGCGCTATGCCGGTCCGCGCGAAGCGCTGCTGCATGCCGTGTTCCGCCAGAACTACGGCTGTTCGCACCTGATCGTCGGTCGCGACCACGCCGGTGTGGGCGACTACTACGGCCCGTTCGATGCGCAGAAGATTTTTGACGAAATTCCGAAGGATGCGCTCGAAACCAAGAACATGAACATCGACTGGACCTTCTGGTGCAACAAGTGCGGCGGCATGTGCTCGCAGCGCACCTGTCCGCACACCAAGGACGACCGCATTCTGTTGTCCGGCACCAAGGTGCGTTCGATGCTGTCCGAGGGCAAGGATCTGCCGGTCGAATTCAGCCGTCCGGAAGTGGCGAAGGTTCTGCAAAAGTACTACGCTGGCCTGAGCGCGGAACAGAACGTCAAGATCGAATTGAAGGGCCACTCGGCCGCTTGATGAAATGGCCGCCCCGTCGAAAGACGGGGCGGCCTGTTTGTATTTGGAATGCCGGGCCCGCCGGGAGCGGATTCGCGATACGCCGCCGGCCAAGGTGGGGTTCGGTTTTGTTCTAAATGGACCGCTGATACTAAACAAACAACAGCGGATTGTTAGCTAGCAAGGAGAGAAAGAAATGCCTACATTTGTTCGTACCGAGAAGTGCGACGGCTGCAAGGGTCAGGACAAGACCGCTTGCATGTACATCTGTCCGCACGATCTGATGAAGCTGGACAAGGACGGTTCCGATACCGGTCACGCCATGAAGGCGTACAACCAGGAACCGGAGCAGTGCTGGGAGTGCTATTCCTGCGTCAAGATTTGCCCGCAGGGCGCCATCGAATGCCGCGCCTACGCCGACATCGTGCCGCTGGGCGGTTCGGTGCAGCCGTTGCGCGGTTCGGATTCCATCATGTGGACCCTGAAGTTCCGCAATGGCGTCATGAAGCGCTTCAAGTTCCCGATCCGTACCACGGCCGAAGGCTCGATCGACCCGTTCGGCGGCAAGCCGATGCCCAAGCTGTCCGAGATCAATGATGACGGTGTGTTCACCAAGACGGTTCTGGGTGGCTATCGCGCCGGCAATCCTGCCGAACTGATCCGCAAATAATCGACAAATCGAGGAACCAAAAATGGCTGGAACATTTGAAGCACCTGAAGTAGTCCAGGAAGAACTGGACATTCTGCTGATCGGCGGCGGTATGGCCTGCTGCGGCACCGCTTACGAAATCATGCGCTGGGCCGAGGCTCTCAAGGCCGAGACCGGCAAGGACCTGAAGATCAAGCTGGTCGACAAGGCCGCTCTGGACCGCTCCGGCGCTGTTGCCCAGGGTCTGTCCGCGATCAACACCTACATTGGCGACAAGCAGGATCCCGCCGATTACGCCCGCATGATCTCCAACGACTTGATGGGCATCACCCGTGACGACCTGACCTACGACTGCGGTCGTAACGTCGATGACTCCGTGCATCTGTTCGAAGAGTGGGGCCTGCCGATTTGGAAGACCGACGCTTCCGGCGTGCGTCACGACGGCGCCGACGCCATCAAGGAAGGTATTCCTTCCCTGAAGGACGGTGGCCAGCCGGTGCGTTCCGGCAAGTGGCAGATCATGATCAACGGCGAATCCTACAAGTGGATCGTTGCCGAAGGCGCCAAGAAGGCCCTCGGTCTCGACCGCATCCAGGAGCGCGTGTTCATCGTGCACCTGATCAACGACAAGAACGATCCGACCCGCATCGCCGGCGCCGCCGGTTTCTCCGTGCGCGAAAACAAGATTTACATCTACAAGGCCAAGGCTGTGATGCTGGCCGCCGGTGGCTGCGTTAACCTGTTCCGTCCCCGCTCCGTCGGCGAAGGTCAGGGCCGCGCCTGGTATCCGGTGTGGAACGCAGGTAGCACCTATGCGATGGCTGCCGAAGCCGGCGCCGAGCTGACCATGATGGAAAACCGCTTCGTGCCCGCCCGCTTCAAGGACGGTTACGGCCCGGTCGGTGCATGGTTCCTGTTGTTCAAGGCGCGGGCGATGAATGCCTACGGCGAAGACTACATGACCAAGAACAAGGAAATGCTGAACGACTACCCGCCCTACGGGCAGGCCAACGTTCCCGCAGCCTGTTTGCGCAACCACCTGATGCTGAAGGAAATGAAGGAAGGCCGCGGCCCGATCTGGATGGATACCGTTTCCGCCCTGGGCAAGCTGAAGGAAACCCTGTCGGCGAAAGAGGTCAAGCACCTTGAAGCCGAAGCCTGGGAAGACTTCCTCGACATGTCCGTCGGTCAGTGCGGTGTCTGGGTTGGCGAGAACGTCGAGCCCGAGAAGAAGATGTCCGAGCTGATGCCGACCGAACCCTACCTGCTGGGCAGCCACTCCGGTTGCTGCGGCATTTGGGTGTCCGGCCCGACCGACCTCGGCGCTCCGACGGACGAGACGGAAGCTGGCGTCCCGGCGCATCTGCCGAAGGGCTGGAACTGGGGCTACCGCTCCATGACCACCGTCAAGGGTTTGTTCACCGCCGGCGACGGCGTGGGCGCGTCCGGTCACAAGTTCTCCTCCGGTTCGTTTGCCGAAGGCCGCCTGGCCGCCAAGGCCATGGTCAAGTACGCCATGGACAATCCGGATTACAAGCTCGAGTTCGACGAGACCCCGGAACAGATCGCGGCAGCGATATGGCAGCCGGCGAAAACCTTCCTTGAGCACAAGGACTACAGCACCGCCATCGACGTCAACCCCAACTACATCACGCCCAAGATGCTGCAGTTCCGTCTGCAGAAGATCATGGACGAGTATGTTGCCGGTTGCTCCACCTACTACAACACCAACGACAAGATGTTGGCGGTTGCGGAAGAGAAGCTGGAGATGCTGAAGGAAGACTCGAAGAAGATGCGCGCCAAGGATCTGCACGAACTGCTGCGCGCCTGGGAAAACTACCATCGCATCCTGACGGCCGAAGCCCACATGAAGCACATCCAGTTCCGTGAAGAGAGCCGTTACCCCGGCTTCTACTATCGCACCGACAAGAATTTCGTCGATGAGAAGAACTGGCACTGCTTCGTGAATTCGATCTACGACAAGCATTCCAAGCAGTGGACCTGCTTCAAGCGCGCCCACGTGGATCTTGTTGATAAGTCGAAGCTGTTCAAGCAAGCAGCGCACTAAGCCCCGCGGCTTAGGCTGCCTGACTGAATCAGGCCGGGTGCCCGCAAGGCGCCCGGCCTGTTTTCTTATAAGATTTATAAAGGCACGTTGTTGAGGAGGTTTTTGATGTCTCAGCCCGATATACCGTTTCCCGGCAGTCCCGTCATTCCCAATATGGTGGAGGCGGATCATGTCATTCAGTTTTCGTGCCACAAGGGGATTGGCTGCTGGAACGCCTGCTGTTCCAACATCGATATTTCGTTGACGCCCTACGACGTGCTGCGGCTGAAAAATCACCTCGGGATCAGTTCCACCGAGTTCCTCAAGCAATACACGGTGCCCTACGAGATGGAAAAGGACAGCATCGCCGGGGTCAAGTTTCGCCCTGTCGAGAACGGTACCGCCTGTCGCTTCATGCGGCCCGAGGGCTGCGATGTGTACGCCGACCGGCCGACCGCCTGCCGTTACTACCCGGTGGCCCTGCTCTCCATGCGCAAGCAGGATGAATATGTCGACAACGACTATTACGCCATCGTCAAGGAGGACCATTGCAAGGGCCACGAGGTCGAGCGCCGTATCACCATCGCCGACTATCGCAAGGAACAGGGGCTGGAAGAATATGACGAATTGGCGCGCGGCTGGCGCCAACTGGTATTGAAGAAGAAATCCTGCGGCCCGGCGATCGGCAAGCCGTCACTGAAGAGCCGCCAGTTCTTTTTCATGGCCTGCTACGACATCGACCGCTTCCGCGAATTTGTGACGGCGGAATCCTTCAACCGGCTATTTGAATTGCCGCAGGAAGAGAAGGATGCGCTGCGCACCGATGACGTCGCGCTGTTGCAATTCGCCTTCCGCTATCTGCGCCAGGTGCTGTTTGGCGAAGAGAGTATTGCGCTGAATGCCGAGGCGGCCGAGGAGCGCCTGGCCAAGGTGCTGGAAAAGCGCGTGATTGAAGAGCGCGAGGCGGCCAAGCGTCGCGCGCTGGAAACTGAAGAGGACTTTGAAGAGGGTCTGTCCGACGACGGAGGGCAGTAGCACCGTCGTCGCGCCGACTTCAGGGCGCAGCCAGCAGCGCCTCGATTTCGGCAAAGGTCGTGGCGACCTCGAACGCCTGTAGCGACATGCCAAGTTGGCGGCCAATCTGGGTGATCGAGAAAATGCCCCTGACCGACTGATTGCCCGACGAAACGTCGGTATCCACCACCATTGCATGCTGCCGCCCGACGTTCTTGAGCGTGGCGACAATATGGCCCACCTTCGCGGGCAGCACATCGTTGATTGCCAGCACCTGGATGGTGTCGATCGAGGTCATGCAGTCGCGAACAGTGAGGTCCGCATGCGTGCCGCCGTGTTGCTGGACAAACTTGATGGGGCGTTCGCCCATGGTGTCGCGGGCCGTGATGAGACCGAGAATCTCGGCATCAGGATTGACCACCAGCAGCAGGCGCACGCCTCGCGCTATCATCGTCTGCGTGGCATGGGTCAGCTTTGCATCGGGTCCGATGGTGGCGGCCGAGACTTGCTGCAGGTCGGTCATCACCTCGATGGCCGGGGAATTCATTTCCACCAATCGGTAAGTGCTGGGCTGATGAAATCCGGCCCCCGGCTTGAGTTCGAGAAACTGCAGGGGTTTGTAGCTGGCGCGTTCCATGGTCGACTCCTCGTCCAGAGTAGTGTGAGTTACCGAGCAGCAAAAAAATGGCCGGTGAGTTCCGGCCATTTTATATCTAAACTGCTTGTCGTTTGAACTACCCGCCGGCAATTTTCTCCAGTTGCTCCGCCCGGAGCAACTGGCCGTTGAGGCCGGCTTCCTTGACACTGCCGCCGAAGGCGACGGACAGCAACTGCGAATAGTAGAGCACCGGCATGGCCAGCTTGGTGCCATGCTTCTTGTTAATTTCCGCCTGATAGATTTCGACGTTGGCCTGGCACAGCGGGCAGGGCGTGGCGATCATGTCGGCGCCGTTGTCATAGGCTGATTCGACGATCTGGCGAATCAGAATCTGTGACTTTTCCGGTTCCGAAAAAGCCAGCGCGCCGCCACAGCAGGCGACCTTCTGTTCGTAGGGAACCGCCTCGGCGCCGACGGCCTCGATCATCCTGTCGAGATACAGCGGATTCTCGAAGGATTCGCCGGCGATGCCATAGGGGCGATTGGCCTGGCAACCCACATAGCCGGCAATCTTGACGCCGTCGAGTGGCTTGACGACGGCCGCCTTCATGGCCTCGTAGCCGACGTCCTCGATCAGCACTTCGGTCATGTGACGGGCCTTGGCGCTGCTTGTGCCGTGGTAGGTCAGGTTGACTTCCTTGAGAGCCTCGTTGGTATCGGTCTTCATCTGCGGGTGCTCGTGCAGACGGTCCACGGCCTCGCGCAAGCCCAGCCAGCACGCCGGGCAGCCGGAAACGATGTCCTGGCCAGGCAGTTCCTTTTCGGCAATGGCCAGGTTGCGCGCGTTGAGCACCATGCGCGGCAGCTCGCCGCCCTCGCCGTAGCCGATGGATGCGCCGCAGCAGTTCCAGTCGGGAACTTCGTTCAACTGGATGCCGAGCTTGTCGCACATGACGCCAAATGAAGCGATGTAGTTCGCGGCCGAAGCGCCCTTCTGCGAAGAGCAGCCCGGATAGAAAGCATACTGTTTCTTAGCCATTCGTCTCAATCTCCTGTCAGGCCAGCAGGCCCCGGCGGCCGTCTTCAATTTCGCGCGCCTTGGCAATCATTCGGTGAATACCGCTTTGCTCCTTGCACTTGTGGCCACCGAAGATTTCCATCGGGTTCAGGCGCCCGGCCTTCAGCAGCCCCAGACCGGCACTTTGCATGGCCAGCGAGTTCTTGATTCCCTGCACCAGACCGTCCTTGAAATACAGGGCCAGGGAAAAAGTCAGTTCGTTGATGCGTCCGACCTTCATCAGGTTGTCCCAGAACAGCTTGGTGACATCGCGCGTCGGCTGGCCCTTGGGCACCAGCTTGAGGCGGTGGGCGTAGTTGGCCAGGCCGTGGATGATGTGGGTGATCGGCAGCTTGCGCGGGCAACGCACGATGCAGTTGTAGCAGGAGGTGCACATCCACATGGAGTCGGACGTCAGCAACTCCTCGCGCTTGCCGGCGCGGATCATCATGAAGATCTTTTGCGGCGAATGCTGCCAGTGCGGGCCGAAGGGGCAGGAGCCGGCGCAGACGCCGCACTGCATGCACATCTTGACCATGCTGCCTTCTTCGACGCGCTCCTCGACTTCCCTGAGGAAGTTGTTCTTGTAGCGCGCAACGGCTTGGGTGTTCAGATCGCTCATTCTCGTCAAGCTCCTTTATCTCAACCAAAGCCCTTCATGGGCGATGGGCCAAGATCGTTTAACTGGGCGGCATAGTCGTTGATCAGCTTGGCCACGCGCGCATTGTCGGTGATGGCAACTTCCTCGGTGACCACGCGCTCGGGTTCCAGCCCGAGCTGGGTCAGCGTATCGCCGATCTTGCTCAAGCGGTAGTAGGCCATTTCCGAGCCCTTGACGAAGTGGCACTGGTAGTCGTCGCCCTTCTTGCAGCCCATCATCATGACGCCGTCGAAGCCCTGGTTGAGCGCGTCGGTGATCCAGATGGTGTTGACCGAACCGAGGCAACGCACCGGGATTGCGCGGACGTAGGCGGAGTAGGTCAGGCGCTGCACGCCCGCCATGTCGAGCGCCGGGTAGGCGTCGTTCTCGCAGGCGAGGATCAGGATGCGCGGCTTCTCCTCGTCCTCGTCCGGCACCTCGACGGCCTTGACCTGCATGCCGACGGTGTCGCAGGAATAGTTCTCGAAGGAAATCACGCGCACCGGACAGGCGCCCATGCAGGTGCCGCAGCGGCGGCAGCGCTCTTCGTTGAACACCGGAAAGCGTTTTTCGTCTTCGTCGATGGCGCCAAACGGGCATTCCACCGTGCAGCGCTTGCACTGGGTGCAGCCCTCAAGGCGGACGATCGGGTAGGACAGGTCGCCGGCGCGCGGGTGCGCGGCGCGGCCCTGGGCGGCGTTCTCGACCGCCTGGATCGCCTTCATCGCGGCGCCGGTGGCGTCTTCGGTGGCCTGCAACATGTCCATCGGCCGGCGCATCGGGCCGGCGGCGTAGATGCCGGTGCGGCGCGTTTCGTAGGGGAAGCAGATGAAGTGCGAGTCGGCGAAGCCATACTTGAACTGCGGCATGTCCGGACCCTGGCGGTAGTCGAGGTTGAGGACGGAAATCGTCATCATCTCGCTGCGCTTCTGCTTGGCTTCCTCGTTGCCGTTCTCGGCTGCGGTATTGACTTCCGTCCAGGCGTCGAGATTGACGCCGGCATTGGCCACCTGGCCGGTGGCGAGCACCACCAGATCAGCGTCGACCGAGGTCGGCTCGTCGAGGATCAGGTCGGTAAACTCAACCTTGCACGAGTCGCCACCAGTGACTTTGGAAGCCTTGCCTTTGGTAAAGACCACGCCCTTCTTCTGGGCGCTGCGATAGAAGTCCTCGCCCATGCCCGGCACCCGCAGGTCGTCATACACGACCACGGTGTCGATCTCGGGATTGGCGTCCTTGAAGTACATCGCCTGTTTGATACTGGTGGCGCAGCAGTGGCCGGAGCAGTAGGCCAGGTGAGTTCCCGTCTCGTCGCGCTGGCCGGCGCATTGCACGAACACCACCGATTTCACTTCCTTGCCGTCGGCGCGCTTGATGGCGCCGCCGTTGGCCGCGCAAGCCATGGCTTCGAGCCCGGCCTGATCGACTACGTTGGCCTGGCCGGCGCCGAGTTCGGGCAGCTTGGCCATGTCGTAAGGGGTGAAGCCGCTGGCCTGGATAATGGCGCCGACGGTCATGTCATTGACAGCGCCGGATTCCTGCGCCAGCTTGACCTTGAAGCGACCGGGAGCGCCGCCGGTCTCGGCGACCGTCGTGTTCAGGTGTACCTTGATCTTGCCATTGGCGCTGATTTTGGCGGCCATTTCGGCAACGCCGGTAGCTTGCGGATCGGCGTAGGGGCTGCTGAAGGGGACGCGCTTCCACAACTTGGCGGCGAAGCCGCCCAGCGCTCCGGTCTTTTCGACCAGTGCTACTTCGTAGCCGGCTTCAGCCGACGCCAGCGCCGCCGTCATGCCGGACATGCCGCCACCGACGACCAGGATGGTCTTGTTCTGAGTCTGATCCCGCTTTGCGTTGCCCTGGGGCAGGCTCATCTTCTTGACTTCAGCGCAGCCCATGCGGATGTAGTCCTCGGCCATTTCCTGGCGGACTTCATCATGCTCGGCGCCTTCGGCGACGACCCAGAGCACGCCCTCGCGCAGATTGGCGCGCGACATGGACACGGTCGGGAAATTGAAAGCCTCGGTCTTGGCGCGGCGCGAACAGGCAGCGATGCAGATGTGGGTGACGGCTTCCTTCTCGATGTCGTCCTTGATGAGTTGAACGCCTTCGGCATTGCACAGGAACGGATGGCCCTTGACCAGCGCCATCTTGCCTTCCCTGGTGGCAACCTTCTCCAGGCCGGCGATATCGAGCGTGTCGCCGATGCCGCAGCCGGAGCAGATGTAAGCGGCAAATTTGTTGTCGGCCATGATTATGCGGCCTCCGTGGAAGCAGTTTTATGGATCACTTGAATCGCCTTGAGACTGGCTGCCGTGGCGCTTTGCACGGCGCGATTGACGTCGAGCGGGCTGGACGCGGCGCCGGCGCCGATCATGCCGCCATCCTTGGAACCCTCGATGAAGTTGGACGAATCGAGGATGATGTCGTCGGGCAGTTTCACCCCGGTCACTTCCGGTTCCATGCCAATGGCCAGCACCACCAGGTCATGCTCGGTGTCGTAACGGTGATAGCCCTCGGTATCGACGCCGTGCAGGATCGGGTTGCCGTTTTCCTTGTTCTCGACGATCTTCGCCACCTTGCTCTTGACGAAGCTGACGGTCGGGTCCTTCTGCACCATCTGGTAGAAGTCCTCGAAGCGGTCGATGGCGCGGATGTCGATATAGTAAATGGTCGACTTGCCGGCATTCTCGCCCTCGCCATAGGCTTCGCGCACATACTGGGTTTGCTTGAGCGAGGCCATGCAACAGATGCGCGAGCAGTGGGGCAGGTGATTCTCGTCGCGCGAGCCGGCGCACTGGATGAAGGCGATGTTCTTCGCTTCCTTGCCGTCGCCGGGGCGCAGAATCTTGCCGCCGGTGGGGCCATGCGGGTCGCACAGGCGCTCGAACTCGACGCTGGTGATGACATTGGCGAAGCGGTCGTAGCCGTAGGGCTGAATCTTGTTGGCGTCGTAGGGCCGCCAGCCGGTGGCCCAGACCACGGTGCCGACGTTGAGCTGAACGGTGTCTTCCTGCATGCCGAGATCGACCGCGCTGTACTTGCAGGCGGCCTTGGCGGCTTCGCCCTCGGCGGTGCCGGCAATCGACGGGTCGATGACGTAGCGTTGCGGGTAGGCCATGGCGTTCGGCAGGTAGGCCGCCTTGACCTTGCTCAGCCCGTAGTTGAAGGTGTCGGCGACTTCGCTGGTCACTGCCTTGCCGCATTCGCCGCAGGCGGTGCAGTTTTCGGTGACATAGCGCGGCGAGACCTTCAGCGTCACGGCGTAGTTACCGCGTGCCCCTGAAACGGCGGTGACTTCCGTCATGGTCATCACCCGCACATTCGGATTGCCCTTGATGCGCTTGAGGTTGATTTCCATCCCGCAGGACGGATAGCACATCTTGGGAAAGTAGCGATAAAGCTGGGCAGTACGGCCGCCGAGCGTGGGGGTCTTTTCGACCAGGATCACCTGCTTGCCGCATTCAGCAGCTTCGAGGGCTGCGGTCATGCCGGAGATGCCGCCGCCAACGACAAGGATCGTCTGGCCTGTTGCGATTGAAGCCGTCACATCGAGCTCCCTGAAAGAGGTTCTTGAGTGGCGCGGATATTACCGGATTCATCGCCCTCGCTCCAGTAATCTTCCAATGTTCGGATAGAAAAGCTGAATGCGTTCCAGGGGCGGAAGATGGCGGCTTTTTCCGGGGCCATGCGACGCACATGACACACCAAAAAAGGCCCTATGTGCGGATGGTCATTCTCAGTCCCCGACCTTGGTTTCCGTGATCGTTCGGATATCGAATTCCAGCGTCTCCAGATCGCCGAGGATCCAGGTCGCTGCGGGCGCGCCGAGGCCAGCGACGGTGCCGGGATTGACCAGCCAGGTGAGGCCGCCCCTGACGTTGGCCTGTTGGCGAATTTCCGTCTTGTGGCTGTGACCGTAGCAGACCAGATCGTAATCACCGGTGCAGGCCATGCCGTGTCCGATGTGCGGATAGTGAGTGAGAAAAATGCGTCGTCCGCCGAGTTCGAGCTCGGCATCCTGACCGTGGTAGTGCAGCAGGCCTTCCGAATGGCAGGCCATGCGCGCAATCGAAACCGGATCGCCGAGATTGTTGCCATGCACGGCGTGGATCGGCAGGCCGAGCTTGAGCGAGGCTTTGAGCGTGTTGCCGCCGATGATGTCGCCGCAATGAATCACGGCCTCGGCGCCGTCGGCCCTGGCGGCAGCGACCGCCGCCGCCATCAGCGGGCCGCGATCATGGCTGTCGGAGAGAATGCAGACTTTCACGGCGCCCGACCGGTCAAAACCGAACTCATATCACCAGCGGGCCGTCGTAGTCGTCATCCTGGAGGGTTTCCCGCGTACCCAGCACCTCCGTTACCTTTTTCGCGCGAGTCGTCTGGTGGTCGGCTTGGACGCGCAGTAGAGTGACCACGCAGTCGACGAGACTGTCATAGACATCCCGACCGGTGCCGAATTGCTCATTGGCTGAATAGAAGAACTGGCAGCGGTAACGCTGGTCGGCCACTTTGCTGACGATGAACTCGGCGCCAAGTTCGCTCCAGTAAAGCGTTGGGCAGGTGGTCAGCGCTTCGCTGGGCGGCGTCAGTTGCAGTTCGACATCGGCCGACTGTATAGTGACCAGGCGGCTGTAACGCTCGAGCAGAATCCGGCTAACGATTTTCCGGTCGGTATCGGTGAAGTCAGGAATGTTCATCGCAATTCGTTTTCAAGCAGTGGCCTGCCCGCATCAATCATGGGGCGACTACTCTACAGCGGCTGGCGGAATCCGGGCAATTATTGTTGCTGATCTTGGGATAGAAATTATCCCCTCGTGCCCGGATCGAGATTTTAGTTAAGATGTCAAGCTTTTCTAGGGTACCCGTTCGCGCGGACGACAAATTCTTTCATGCAAGCTGCCAACGCCTCATCATCTCCGGTTCAGGAGGTCAAGAACACGACCTGCTACATGTGCGCCTGCCGCTGCGGCATCCGGGTGCACCTGCGCGACGGCGTGGTGCGTTACATCGACGGCAATCCGGATCACCCGCTGAACAAGGGCGTGATCTGCGCCAAGGGTTCGTCGGGCATCATGAAGCAGTACTCGCCGGCGCGCCTGTCGAAGCCCCTGAAGCGCAAGGCCGGGGCCGAGCGCGGCGCCGGCGACTTCGAGGAGATCACCTGGGACGAAGCCTTCGCCACGCTGGCCGAACGGTTGGGAAATATTCGCGCCACCGATCCGAAAAAATTCGCGCTGTTTACCGGTCGCGACCAGATGCAGGCGCTGACCGGCATGTTCGCCCGCCAGTTCGGCACGCCCAACTATGCGGCGCATGGCGGCCTGTGCTCGGTGAACATGGCGGCCGGGATGATTTACACCATCGGCGGCTCGTTCTGGGAGTTCGGCGGGCCGGACCTGGATCGCGCCAAGCTGTTTGTCATGATCGGCACCGCCGAAGATCACCATTCGAATCCGATGAAAATCGCGTTGTCGAAGTTCAAGCGCGATGGCGGGCGCTTCATTTCGATCAACCCGGTGCGCACCGGCTATTCGGCGATTGCCGACGAGTGGGTGCCGATCCGTCCCGGCACCGATGGCGCGCTGCTGCTGGCCATCATCCACGAGATCATCGCCACCGGCCTCTACGACCGCGAATTCCTGGTCAAGTACAGCAACGCCGGACAACTGGTCAACGTCAGCGAGACCAACGACGAGTTCGGTTTTTTCGTGCGCACCGACGTGCCGACGGAAGAAGCCTGCTACGAACCGCAGGACAAGCTCTGGTGGGATCGCAACACCGACCGCTCGGTGATATCGCACCAGGCGGGCGCCGATCCCTACCTGCGGGGCGAGTTCAAGCTGCAAGACGGCACGCCGGTGAAGCCGGCCTTTCAACTGCTGCACGAGCGGGTCAAGGATTACACGCCGGAATGGGCGAGCCAGATCACCGGCATTCCGGCCGATGTCATCCGCCGCCTGGCGCACGAAATGGGCGTCACCGCGCGCGACCAGAAAATCGAGCTGCCGATTGCGTGGACCGATTCATGGGGCAATGAGCACGAAACAGTGACCGGCAATCCGGTGGCCTTTCACGCCATGCGCGGTCTGGCGGCGCACAGCAACGGCTTCCAGACCACCCGTGCCCTGGCGATCCTGATGTCATTGCTGGGCACCATCGATCGTCCCGGCGGCTTCCGTCACAAGGCGCCCTTTCCGCGTCCGATTCCCCCTTGCGCCCGCACGCCCAACCATCCGGGCGGCGTGCAGCCCAATCACCCGCTCGACGGCATGGTGCTGGGCTGGCCGTCCGACCCGGACGACCTGTTCGTCAATGACGACGGCAGCCCGGTGCGCCTCGACAAGGCCTTCTCCTGGGAGTATCCGCTGTCGGTGCATGGCCTGATGCACAACGCCATCACCAATGCCTGGCGCGGCGATCCTTACCGCATCGACACGCTGCTGATCTTCATGTCCAACATGTCATGGAACTCGACCATGAACACCGCCGAAGTGCGGCGGATGTTGAATGACAAGGACACCGAAGGGCCGACTGCCGGTGAATTCAAGATTCCCTTCCTCGTCGTCTGCGACGCCTTCCATTCGGAGATGACGGCTTACGCCGACCTGATCCTGCCGGATACCACCTATCTCGAACGGCATGACGTGATGTCCATGCTCGACCGGCCGATTTCCGAGTTCGACGGCCCGGTCGATGCCGTGCGCATTCCGGTGCTGCCGGTGTCGGGCGACTGCAAGCCGTTCCAGGAGGTGCTGATTGAACTCGGTACGCGCCTGAAGCTGCCGGCCTTCGTCACACCGACCGGCGAACGCAAGTTCCGCGACTATCCGGATTTCATCACCAACTGGGAAACCGAGCCGGGGTCCGGCATCGGCTTTCTGGCGGGCTGGCGCGGCAAGGGCGGCGAGAAATTCCTGCGCGGCGAGCCGAACCCGAATCAGTGGGAGATGTACGCCCGGAACAATTGCGTTTTCCACTACGAACTGCCCAAGTCCTATCAGTACATGCGCAACTGGAACAAGGGCTACCTCGAATGGTCGCAGCGCCACAGCATCACGCGCTACGCCGA